>Ga0306920_100008568_pt1 | contig 13578 bp, 14 predicted proteins | sample flu12Cox44000170_FD_204666 | JGI IMG/M metagenome (GOLD analysis project Ga0306920, IMG submission 204666) | Lab enrichment of tropical soil microbial communities from Luquillo Experimental Forest, Puerto Rico - flux4day.12C.oxic.44.000.170 (v2)... | ecosystem: Environmental > Terrestrial >... | reverse complement strand
TGAGTTCGTTTACATCATCGAGGGTGAATTCGTCCTCGTCACCGATGCGGGACGCGAGACGGTCGGGCCAGGCACCTGCATCGCATTCCCGGCAGGCACTGGCGATGGTCATCACTTCCTAAATGCGACCGACAATGATGCAGCCTTTCTGGTCGTGGGAGACCGCACGCCAAGCGACGAAGTCACTTATCCGGACATCGATTTGGAGTTGAAGGCCGGCCCCGATGGAGTAAAGAAGTTTCGTCATAAGGACGGTTCGCCATACTCGAAAATTGAGCGCACCTAACCACCCGGCGCGCCACTGACCATGCCGGGGGCGACCAAACTGCGCTGCGGCAGAACTGGTTGAGAAGGTGCCAAGCCCCGTTACGGCGCCCTCACTTCACAGTTTATCTAGGGAGGTCTAGGGTTGGAGCCGCGGCCGCGAACCGGGTACCAAGCGTATGAGCTTGACCACTAGTTACTGGCGCGGGCTCGCTGCCGGCGGTGCTTGGCTTTGAGCTTCGCCTTGCGCTTGTTAGCCCGGATAGCCGTGCTCGATTTCCCGGTTTTCATGCAAAGCCTCGTCATTAAGCATTGATGCGGCGGATCAATTGGGCCCAGCGGTCGAGGACCGGCAAGGTCTTGTCGGCGGGATCAGGCGGCAAGGTCGTGACGACCCGCGCGACCCCCATGTCGCGGTAGCGCTTCAACAGGTCGGTGTCCTCGGTTCCCCCGAACAGTGTGATCGGCACTGTACTAGGGTCGCGGCCCGCTTGCGACGCCATCTGCCGGAATTTCGGAATGTATTCGTTCGCGTCTCCATAGGGAGCCCGGCCGGCGATCGGCACCCAGCCGTCACCGTAACGCAGCGCGCGGCGCGCCGCGTGTGGAAAGGCGCCGCCGAGGATGATCGGCGGGTGCGGTTTTTGAGCCGGCTTCGGCCAGGCCTGGATTGGCCCGAAATTGACGAACTCGCCGTGATATTCGGCCGTCGATTTGGTCCAGATTTCTTTCATCGCCTCGATCCGCTCGCGCATCAGCTTGAACCGCGTCTTGAACGCGGTGCCGTGACCCTCGATCTCCTCGGCGTTCCAGCCGCCGCCGACGCCAAAGAGGAACCGCCCGCCCGAGACCTGATCGATCGAAGCGACGAGCTTTGCGGTCTGGATCGGGTCCCGCTGCACGACGAGGCAGACGCCGGTGGCGAGCCGCAGCGTCTTTGTCGCCGCGGCTGCGGCGCCAAGCACGACGAACGGGTCCATGACGTCGTAATAGGCCTTCGGAAGCTCGCCACCCCCGGGGAACGGTGTTCGGCGCGGGACCGGAATGTGCGAGTGTTCGGGCGCCCACATCGATTCGAAACCACGCTCCTCGAGCGCGCGGGCGAGCTGCACTGCCGGAATCGAGTAATCGGTGTGAAACATCGAAACGCCGAAATGCATCTTCCGCGCTCCCTGTGACGGTTGCCGCCGTCGGCACACTACCGGCTGCCGCCGAGTCGTCGCAAGGCGGTGGTACGCAATTACTCGACGCGTCGCGGCGCACTAATAAGAGTTGCAGCGAGGCCGTGCGTGCTTCGAGACGCGCCCTTCGGGCGCTCCTCAGAGTTTGTGAAAGAATTCCTTCTGATCACCTTTTCGCCTCCCCGGCGAAAGCCGGGGCCCATTGCTCCGTCGCACGAATTTTTCAGTGGTTGGTAAGGCCTCGCGATTGTTTGATGTGCAGGCGTCAGCGGGCGAATGGATCCCGGCTTTCGCCGGGAATGCGAAAAGTGATTGGATTCCGGACGATGCCCTCTCCCGATTTTTTCGCAAGCTCTCAGCATGAGGGTATGTCGTCGCTTGCGTTAGGAAAAATGCCTCATCCTGAGGTGCCTCGCGAAGCGAGGCCTCGAAGAACGCACAATAAGTGATCATAGTGATCCGGCGATCGTCGATTTCCTGGCAGCTTCCCCTTACTCCAGCGGGTAGACGAAGATGTGGCCGCCCGGCGGCGTCGTGCCGTTATTGGTGCCAAAGACAAAACAGGTGAATACCAGCGCCGGCACACCGCTCGGCAGCGTGACGAACGAGACGGTCGGGTTGCCCAGCGACCGAGCTCCGCCCTTGAGCGCCGGACTGAGCTGCCGGATCGCATTCCGTGTCCGATCGATGAGGAACAGCCGCCAGGAACCGTAGTCGTTACCCGATGTCGGATTTACTTGGGCTTCGACGACTTCGTAGACCTGCGAGCCGACCTCAAAGAGCTCGCGATCGCCGATCTTGCCGTTGCCGCCGGCATTGGCGACGAGATCATTGTCCAAACTATCGCCCGAACTCGACCAGTCGTTGAAATTGGTCAGCATGCCGATGGCTTCGAGATCGCGCTGGCCCAGATAGAAGTGATGATGGGTGATTTCGACCCTCGATCTCGCCAGCGAGCCGCTGTAGCTGATGCGCGCGAATTCCGGTGTACCGTCCGCTTTGGCCATCGGTGTCCCCGGCAAAGTGATCGCGTCAGTCGGCGCGGCAGCGGGGTCGGCGATGAGCGCCTGGAGCCCACTGAGACCGCCATTGCCATAATATTGCACTCGAATGTGGGGCCGGCCGGAGGGGTTGTATTCTTCTGCATAAAGCACGCTGTCATCGGCAAGAATTCGCATGTCCGGCTGGCTTGCAGGCTGATGGATTTGCCCCAGGGTATGCCAGGTTTTGAGATCGCTGGAATAGCCGAGGTATGTGGCGAACTGGGTGCTGCTGATGGGGTCGTGGAATACTCCGAGATACGGGTGTGCGGAATCATCGGTCGGAACGACTTTCAGCGGCGCCGCACTGGCGACGGCGCCGCGCGCGTCGGTCGTTGTTAGCTGGTGAGCAACGAGGTAGGGCGCATTGGGCGCGGTCTCGTTCAAGATCGCTGCGAGCTGCACCATCGAAAGCCCGCTCGCCACCGGCGGCGCGACCTGCGGCGCTACATAATCGTAAGTTGCGGCTTCCCTGGCGCCGGGAGAACGATCGGCATACGCGAGGGCGAGAGCCGATATGCTTAAAATGACAACGCGCGAAGTCGACGAGATTTTGCGAGCCATGACGGCTCTTGTCTCTCTTTGTTGGGAGCCGATTCGATACCGCTTCGATCGGATACGCGCCAAGCCTGAACGCCGGGTAATGGCGACCCTAAAATCGCCGTATTCGCAGTGCATGATTGCGATTGATAGAGGCCGAACGGGGATACTAGCGCGCTACAACCAGAGCGCGACTTTGCTGCAGATTCGCTGCAGATTGCAGCAGATAGTAATTATTGGCTCAATTTTTCGTTGTGGGGGCGAGAGCGCCGACGGGCGCGGCTATCGACTGGCGCCGGCGCCGCTTATAACGGTCGACCCAATAACGGGCGGAGCGCGCCTCTTCCCTGCCGGCGAAAACGGCCGGCCGAGATCCGGCAATAGCACGGTCAACAGCCCGATAAGCGGCAGAAAGGCGCAGACCTGATAGACAAAATCGATGCTCGTCGCATCCGCCAATCGCCCGAGCGCTGCCGCGCCGACGCCGGCCATGCCGAAAGAGAGGCCGAAGAACAGCCCCGCTACAGTTCCAACCTTTCCGGGCACCAGTTCCAGCGCGTAGACGATTATCGCCGAGGAGGCGGAGGCCAGGATCAAGCCGATGATGACGGTCAAAATCCCAGTCCAGAACAGATTAGCGTAGGGCAACACCAGCGTGAACGGCAAGACGCCAAGGATCGAGATCCACAAGACCGATTTGCGGCCGATACGGTCGCCGACCGGCCCGCCGATCAGCGTCCCTGCCGCTACTGCTGCGAGGAACGCGAACAGATAGATCTGCGCACTCTCCAGCGTGACGTGGAATTTGCTGATCAGATAGAACGTGTAATAGCTGTTGAGGCTCGACGTATAAAAGGATTTCGAGAACACCAGCGCCAACAAGATCGCCACCGACCAGACGATCTTTCGCCGTGGCAGGTGGTTGCGCTCGGCCGCATGGCCCGAGCCCGAACGCATCGGTGCGGCGCGCTCCCGGCGGTACCAGTTGCCGACCCCGAAGAGGACCGACATTGCCAACAGTGCCACCGCGGAGAACCAGGCGATGCTTCCCTGGCCCTTCGGGATGACGATGAGAGCGGCGAGAATCGGACCAAACGAGGAGCCGATATTGCCGCCGACCTGGAACAGAGACTGCGCCAAGCCGTGGCGGCCGCCGGACGCCATGCGGGCGACGCGCGAGGCCTCGGGGTGAAATACCGCGGAGCCGGAGCCGACCAGCGCTGCCGCCAGGATCAGCATCTGGTAGCTGGCGGCGTTTGCCAGCAGCAGCAGGCCGACCAACGTCGCGCCCATACCGACGGCAAGCGAGTAGGGCTGCGGCCGGTGATCGGAGACGAGCCCCACCGCCGGCTGCAGCAGCGAGGAGGTCAGCTGCATGATCAGCGTGATCAGGCCAATCTGCGCAAAGCTGAGGCCATAGCCGCTTTTCAACATCGGGTAGAGCGCCGGCACCAGCGACTGCATCATGTCGTTCAGGAAATGCGAAAAACTCAGCGCCAGGATCACTGAGAAGGCGGCGCCTTCCGTGATCCGGCGTCCCGCGCCGAGGCGGCCTTCGTTCGCTTGTGCGGATACGCTCGTGCTCATTTCGGGCACTATGCTGCAAGTGGAGGCAAATGCCAGCTGCGTTTGCGCCATGGCTGCCATTCGGCCGGCCCAGATGGCGCCGTTCAGTTGCAGAACCGACGACTGCGCCTTATTTTCTCGCCTTCGCCTTTTTCGGGAGCGGAGCTCAATGATTAAGCTGACGGGTATCGGCCACGTGCTCCTGAGGGTCGCCGACGAGGAGACCTCGAAGCGCTTCTACCGCGATGTGCTCGGGTTTCGCATCGCCGAGGAAGACCCCGAGCATGGCGGCGTCTTCATGACCTTGGGCGAGAACTTTCACACGCTCGATATCGGCCAGCATCCCAACCCGAAAGATGCCCCGCGCCCGCAGCGCGGGCAGATCGGGCTCGCCCACATCGCCTTTCAGGTCGGCAGCTACGCTGCGCTGCGCGACGCCTATGTTCACGTCCTCGAAAACGGCGTCGAGATCATGCGCGCTACCAACCATGTGAACCAGCGCAGCATCTATTTCTCGGATCCCGACGGCAACACGCTTGAGATCTATTACGAGATGCCGCATGCGCTCGAGCTGTTTGCCAACGGCCGCGGCGATGAGGACGAGGCGCTTCCGGTCAGCGGCCGCAACGACCCGCTGCCGCGGTGGCTGCTCGAAGATTGGCCGCCTCCGGAGATGAGGGCGAGGATCGAAGCGCTGCAAATCGAGAAGGACCCCAGACGAGCCTGAGGACTTTACATAGTAAACAAGTAAAGTTAATTTATTTTTTTACTGCTTGTGATAACTGAGACTTCCGATTCTTGACGTTTCTGCTAATTTGTCCCCGCCGCCGGAAACGGCGGATATCAAAAATCGGGGAGAAAGATGAAAATTCAGCATTGGTTAATATCAGCTGCGGTCAGCCTCAACATTTTACTGGTAGCGGGTTCGGCTCCCGCGGCGCCAACGGCTTGTTCCGGAATACCGAGCCAAGCGACCCTCCAAACCGCTCTCGCCAATGCGGTTGCTCAAAATAATGGTGGCCTCGGCTTCAACATGTGGGCCACGATCGTAGCCAATGACGGCACGGTCTGCGCAGTCGCAGTGTCCGGCAGCTCGTTAACAAGCCAATGGCTCGGCAGCCGTGTCATATCTGCGCAAAAAGCCAATACCGCGAACGATTTCAACATCAGTAAGGATGGAAGCAAGGGCGCCTTCGCGCTATCGACGGCCAATCGCTACTCGGCGGTCCAGCCGGGCGGCAGTCTGTATGGACTACAGCACAGCAATCCGGTCGATCCGACGGTTGCCTTTCAGGGAGATTCGAGCCTGTTTGGCACTGCAAGCGATCCCATGGTCGGAAGTCGCATCGGCGGCGTGAACGTGTTCGGCGGCGGATTGGGCCTCTATCAGGCGGGCGGTGCGAAGGTTGGAGGTGTCGGCGTCAGCGGCGATACCTCCTGCACCGACCATATGATCGCCTGGCGGGTTCGCAACACGCTAAACCTCGACCATTTGGGGACAGTCGGTGGCGTCTCCGGCGATGAATCGCGCCCCGACAACATCGTCTTCGACATTACGCAAACCGGTAATGGCGGGATGCTAAACCCCGAAGGAAAGGTCGGCTATAGCAAGAGCGGCTTCGGCCACCCCACATGCCTCAACAACCCCGATCCCTCCACCCTGCCGGCGGTCCGGAATCCCTGAACCAACCGGAATCACCTGTAAGCGGCCTTGGGCGCTTCCCGTCGGCTCAGCCGAGCACAATGTCGAATGTGCCGGCGAGCGCCCCGGGCTCAGCTGCCAGTCGGAGCGGCACGATCAGCCGATCGCGGGCGGCAAGACCGCGGACGCTCATCAGCACGCCGTCACGCTCGTTGCGCGGCTCGCCGGAGACGTACATCTGTGTGATGAAGCGCGGGAAGTCCGGGGCCGAGACCGCAAAGTGGATGTGCGGCGTGCGGCCGGGGTAGGGTACTGGTCGAATCGTACGGAAGCGGTAAGCCCCTCCGTCATCGGTCAGGGTCTGCCCATAGCCTTGGAAATTTTCGTCGAGTGGCCGGTCGTCGCGACCGTCGTCGACATAATGGTACCGGCCGTTCGCGTCACATTGCCAGATCTCGACCCGGGCGCCGCGGATGGCTCGGCCCGCCCCGTCGAGCACTCGCCCGGTAACATAGGTGATGGTCCCCGTCGCGATCCCGGCGCGCCCGGTGATTTGCACCAAGTCATTGTCCGAATCCGCCGGGAACGAGCGCGGATAAAACGGTCCTGCGGTCTGCGGCGGGGTCGGCGGCAGCATGGCTGCCCTCGGCACACCGCACAACGAAAATCCAGCAGCGCCGCCGGCGAATATTTCGAGCATCCATCGCCTTGGAATCATCGGCTAACCTCCTCGCGCGCATCACAACAATCGAAATATGGTAGGCTTAGAGCGCGCCCCGCATCCGTCACAACAGATCATTCGATCAAGGGAGGGTAGAGCATGCGACCGGTTTTCAAGTGCTTCGCCGTTGTCGGCCTTTCCTGCGCGCTGATTTCTGCTGCGGGCGCCCAATTGCTGACCGAGAAAAGCCTGTCAGCGGCAATGGCAATAGCGATCGCGCAAACCGCGCTCGAGACCTGCACCAAGCAGGGCTATCACATCTCGGTGCACGTGCTCGGCCGCAACGGCGAGGTGCTGGTGGCGATCCGCGGTGACGGCGCTCCGCCGCATACGATGGAAAACAGCCAACGCAAGGCATATACCGCGCGGACCTTCCGCATTCCTTCAGGGGAATTCGTGCAGCGGGTCAAGGACAATCCGACCCTAGGAGCCGTACACCTTACCGGAATCATCGCCGCTCAAGGAGCCCTGCCGATCAAGGTTGGTGACGAAGTCATCGGGGCGGTCGGGGTCTCCGGTGCGCCAGGCGGGGAGAAGGACGAGGCGTGCGCCAAAGCTGGCATCGAGAAAGTCGCCGAGCAACTCAAGTGACCGTCTCCTCGGCTGGGGCTGGAATCTTCGGAAGGACCTAGCTCGTGGATCCCAGATACAGTCCACCGCAGACCGCCGGAAATGTCGAATCCGAACGCCTGGCGAATACCCAGCGGATCGCGCGAGCCGTGCTGGCAATCGCTTTGCTCGGGCTCGGCACGTGGATCTTGCACCGGTTTCTCGCCGCCCTCGCCTGGGCCGCCGTTTTGGCAATCGTGCTATGGCCGCTCTACCGCCGGCTGGCCCGATCGCTTCCTGGGGGTGAGGATGGGATCCTCGCGCCGCTCGCCGCGACCGCGCTGCTCGGCATCGTGTTCATCGTCCCGTTTGTCTATGTCGCGATCCAGGGTACGCACGAGGTTCGACTCGCCGTGCATTACCTCGGCGAAGCGCAACACAGCGGCATTCCAGTGCCGGAATGGGTGCCGCAATTGCCGCTCGTCGGTCACAGCGTCGAGGAGTGGTGGGCTGCTAATCTGAGTGAGCCCGGCGCGGCGCGTGAGCTGCTCGGACGGATCAGTCCGCGCTCGCTGGCCGAATCGGCGCGGTTGTACGGCGCCGAAGTCGTTCACCGCTTGATCATATTCGGCTTCACTCTCTTAACGCTGTTCTTCCTGTTTCGCTACGGCACGCTGTTCAGCCGACAGCTGCTGCGACTGAGCGATCGCCTGCTCGGGGCCGATGGAGAACGAATCGGGCGTCACATGGTCCAGGCGGTGCTGGCAACCGTGAACGGCTTGGTGCTGGTCGGACTCGGCGAGGGTGCGGTGATCGGGATCGCTTACATAATCACCGGGCTCCCCCATGCGGTGCCGATTGCAGCGTTGACCGGCATATTCGCCGTGATCCCGTTTGGCGCGCCGGTAGTATTCGTCGCTGCTGCACTTTACCTGGCCGCGATGGGCAATACGCTCGCCGGGGTCGCCGTCGCTTGCGTCGGGTTCGTTGTCGTCTTTATCGCCGATCATTTCATCAGGCCGGTCATTATCGGCGGCGCGGCACGCTTGCCTTTTTTGTGGGTCCTGCTGGGGATTCTCGGTGGGGTGGAAAGCTTTGGCATCGTCGGCCTGTTTCTCGGCCCGGCGATTATGGCTGCGCTGATCTCGCTGTGGCGGGACTGGACAGAGCCGGCCCCGGCCCCGGCCCATAGTGAGTGAGCTACACAACTGTTCGGTTGATCAGCCGTAGCAGATGAGCAACGCCGCCCGGATTGCTGCTACATTTATCGGCCTGGGTCGTGGCCTTGGTCTTGCCGGTTCGTCGCGCCGCACCGATAATGCCGTACCTGCCGGAATGGTGCGCGATTTCGAGCTTGTCGCGGGAGAAAATTGGGAGGATGCATGAGATACGTTTGCGATACCCCAGGCGGGGAGACTTGGTTTCGGATCGAGACCGAGGCTGAAGCCGCCAGCGAATCGGAAGGCATGCGCCACGCGGTCGAAAAATTCTTCCGCAAGGAGCAGGAGAAGGCAACGCAAAGCTTCCAGCCGGTCTCAAAGGTCTATTTCGAGCAGGAGATCGGTCTTAAAGCCCACGTGCAACGCGAAATGCCGTTGTTTCTGACGCTCAGGGACGATGAAGGCAATCCCCTGGTTACTGCCATGCTTCCGCCCGGCGGTCGCGACGACCGGAGCTTCCGGCCAATCATCGTCGGCATGGCGAATTCGGACCCTTATAGTGAGCACGCCGATGCCATCCGCGCTCTCGGCCAGCATTACGGCGTAGCCCTCGACCGAGGCCGCTGCTACCCATATCGCCGCGACTGAAGACCGACAAAACGTTCGCTAATCTGGATTGCCGGTCCGGCAGTTGGCGTCAAGAATCGTGAAACCCAAAGGTTCTCAGCTCGATCCCGCGCCAGTATCCTCTAGGTCTCGCCACTCGATCGCGGTGAACGAGATCGGAGGGGACGAATTCCTTGAATGCGACACTCGCCCCATAGCAAAATTGTGACAGGCGCTCTACGAGACCAATTGGCAAGCGTCATGGGTCTTACCTGCAATTCGGGACACAGCCTCGCCGTTACAAGATGAACCGGGACAGATCGGCGTTTTGGGCCAAGGCGCCGACCCGCTCACGGACATAGGCGCGATCGATTGCTACCCGGGTCCCCTCGGGTCGGTCGGAGGCGGTAAAGCTGATTTCCTCCAGCAGCCGTTCAAGGATCGTATGGAGACGCCGCGCGCCGATATTCTCGATCGCGGCATTGATCTCCTCGGCGAGGAGCGCCAGCTCGTCGATTGACTCCTCGTCAAATTCGAGGGTGATCCCCTCGGTCGCAAGCAATGCCTTATATTGTTTGATAAGGCTCGCTTCGGGCTCGACCAGGATGCGACGGAAATCATCGCGGTCGAGCGCTTTCAGTTCAACGCGGATCGGCAGCCGGCCTTGCAGTTCGGGAAGCAAATCCGACGGCTTGGTTTGATGGAAGGCGCCGGAGGCGATGAACAGGATGTGGTCGGTCTTGACCGGGCCGTGCTTCGTCGCAACCGTGGTGCCTTCGATCAATGGCAGAAGGTCACGCTGTACCCCCTCTCGGCTAACGTCTGGCCCGCCGACCCGTTCGCCACGACCACAAATCTTGTCGATCTCGTCGATGAAGACGATGCCGTTCTGCTCGGCCGCATTCGTCGCCTCGCGAACGACCGTCTCCTGATCCAACAGACTGTCGCTCTCCTCGGCGACCAGCACACGATGGCTATCGGCGACCGTCATCCGCCTCGGCTTGGTGCGGGTACCGAACGCTTTGCCGAAGATATCGCCGAGATTGAGCATCCCCATTTGCGCCCCGGGCAGCCCGGGGATTTCGAACGTCGGCAAGCTGGCGGCGGCACTCTCCTGCACCGCTATTTCGATCTCGCGGTCGTCGAGCGCGCCCTCGCGCAGCATCCGGCGGAACTTCAGGCGGGTATCTGCGCTGGCGCCGGAGCCGACCAGCGCGTCCAGCACGCGCTCCTCGGCCGCCATCTCCGCTTTGGGTTCGACCTTCTTCCGCAAACGCTCACGAGTCATCCCGATCGCGATCTCGACGAGATCGCGAACGATCTGCTCGACGTCACGGCCGACATAGCCGACCTCGGTGAATTTGGTCGCCTCCACCTTGACGAAAGGAGCCTGCGCAAGCCGCGCGAGGCGGCGCGAAATCTCGGTCTTGCCGCAGCCGGTCGGCCCGATCATCAGGATGTTTTTGGGCAGCACCTCCTCGCGCAGCTCCGGCGCGAGCTGCTGGCGCCGCCAGCGATTTCTGAGCGCGATCGCGACAGCGCGCTTGGCTTCGTGCTGGCCGACGATGAAGCGGTCGAGCTCGGAGACGATCTCGCGTGGGCTAAAGGCGGTCACGAGAACGGGGTCGTGAGATGCGAGGTCGAGCGCGGCGATGGCGGTTTCGAGCCGGTTTCACAAGTCATTCGGAACCAATCAATAATCAAGTTTTTCGACGGTGACTTTGTCGTTGGTGTAAATGCAAATCCCGGCGGCAATCGTCATTGCCCGGCGTGCGATTTCTTCGGCGTCGAGCCCGTCGATGCCGATCAGCGCCCGCGCTGCGGCGAGGGCGTATCCCCCGCCCGAGCCGATGCCGATAATGCCATCCTCCGGTTCCAGCACATCGCCGGTGCCCGACAAGAGCAGCGACACGTTCTTATCGGCGACGGCCATCATCGCCTCCAGCCGGCGCAGATAGCGATCGGTTCGCCAATCTTTGGCAAGCTCGACGCAAGCGCGCGGAAGCTGCCCAGCATATTGTTCGAGTTTTCCTTCGAGCCGCTCGAACAGCGCGAACGCATCGGCGGTGCCGCCAGCAAAACCGGCGATGACCGCCCCACCGCCCAGCCGGCGTAGCTTTCGCGCATTCGATTTGACCACTGTCTGACCCATCGAGACCTGACCATCTCCGGCAACCACGACCTGTCCACGCTTCCGCAGGCAGAGGATCGTCGTGCCGTGCCACGTTCTGTCGGCGGTGTGATTCATGAGGTTGCTGAAAATCCGCCGCTGGATAGAAGAACTTTCGCGAAGCTCAGATGTAAGTCGAGCTTAGGGCGGATCAAGCAAGCGCAAATGTCGGCGCGGCGGGGCCATGCGTGCAGGGGCCATGGTGGAAACCGCGCGCGAAAGTTGTTACAACGACGCGGCTGCGGGCGCAGCATTCGAGGAGAATATCGTGCGGGTGGCGACGGTCGAGCGCAACACCAAGGAGACCCGGATTACCGGCAGCGTCGATCTCGACGGTATTGGGGTCGCAGAGATCTCGACCGGTATCGGCTTTCTCGATCATATGCTCGAGCAGTTCGCCAAGCACAGCCTTATCGATCTCTCCTTGCGTGCGGAAGGTGATCTGCACATCGACTTCCACCACACCACCGAGGATACAGGCTATGTCGTCGGCGAAGCCGTGTCGCGTGCGCTCGGCTCTCGTGCGGGCATTGCGCGTTACGGGCACGCGGTCATCCCGATGGACGAGACGCTGACGCGGGTGACCGTTGACGCCTCAAACCGGCCGTATTTGATCTGGAAAGTCGCTTTCAGCCGGCCGAAGCTCGGCGAAATGGACACCGAACTCTTCAAGGAGTGGTTTCAGGCGTTCGCGCAATCGGCCGGAGTGACCCTCCACATCGAGAACCTCTACGGGGAGAATAACCACCACATCGCCGAGTCCTGCTTCAAAGGCCTTGCGCGGGCCTTGCGCGGAGCGGTCGAGCTCGATGCGCGCCGGGCGGGCGCAGTTCCCTCGACCAAAGGCGTGCTCGGCGGCGGCCTGTCATGATCGTCGCGATCGTCGATTACGGCTCGGGCAATCTGCGCTCGGCGGCAAAGGCGTTCGAGCGCGCCGCGGTCGAGAACGATGTTCGCGCCGAAATAAGGGTGACGAACAGGGGCAACGTCCTCGCCGCCGCAGATTACATCGTTCTTCCCGGCGTCGGCGCCTTCGCCGATTGCCGGCGAGGACTGGGCGCCGTCGCCGGTCTCGAAGCAGCGTTGCAAGAGGCGGTCATCGTCCGGGGACGACCTTTTCTCGGCATTTGCGTCGGCATGCAGCTGATGGCGGAGTGGGGCCGAGAGTTTGAAACCACCGAAGGCCTGGGCTGGATCGGCGGCGAGGTGGTGGCGATCGCGTCGCGGGATCCCGATCTGAAGATCCCGCATATGGGATGGAACGAGATCGTCCCTCGCGCAGCGCATCCGTTGCTCGCCGGACTCGCCGCGGGGGCCCACGCATATTTTGTACACAGCTATCATTATCGCCTCGCGGACCCCGCGCACCTCCTCGCCGATACCGATTACGGCGGTCATCTTGCGGCAGTCATTGGGAGGGACAATCTCGCCGGAACGCAGTTCCACCCGGAGAAGAGCCAGGAGACGGGGCTGCGGTTGATCGGAAATTTCCTGCGTTGGCGTCCATGAACGATCTGCAAGCTGCCGGGACCATATCCTTCGATCGGCTCACCAAGTTCTCGGGCACCGATCTCGACGATCTCTGCGAGGCGACCGAGAGTGCCATCACCGAGGGCGGCGGCTTTGGTTGGCTGCGGCCACCGCCGCGGCAGGTGCTGGAGAATTACTGGAAGGGCGTGCTGCTCGTTCCCGAGCGCCGGCTCGTCGTCGGCCGGCTCGACCGTGTCATCGCCGGCTCGGCGCAGCTTAGCCGGGCACCTCGCAACAACGAGGCACAGGCTTTTGCGGGCACTCTGACCAGCGCCTTCGTCGCACCTTGGGCGCGTGGACGTGGTCTCGGCCGCGGTATAGTGGGCGAAACCGAGCGTCTCGCCCGGGAACTCGGCTTAGCCGTCCTCAATCTCGATCTGCGCGATACCCAGCGCGCGGCGATCGGCCTTTATGAGAGTTTGGGGTACCGGCGGTGGGGCACACATCCCGTCTACGCACAGGTCGAGGGCCGGATCGTGCCGGGGCATTACTACTACAAGCTCCTCGAGGAAGAGCCGGCGGCGCCGTGATCCTCTACCCAGCCATCGATCTAAAGGATGGCGCCTGTGTTCGCCTCGTTCGCGGGGAGATGGCGAGCGCAATGGTATT
>Ga0306920_100008565_pt1 | contig 13580 bp, 17 predicted proteins | sample flu12Cox44000170_FD_204666 | JGI IMG/M metagenome (GOLD analysis project Ga0306920, IMG submission 204666) | Lab enrichment of tropical soil microbial communities from Luquillo Experimental Forest, Puerto Rico - flux4day.12C.oxic.44.000.170 (v2)... | ecosystem: Environmental > Terrestrial >... | reverse complement strand
GGAGTGTCCGGGTAGTTATTCGTGGCAGCGGGAGGCCTGCTTGCGAAAATTACCACGCCTCAGGGCTGCTGCCGGGCGGGTTCGCCGCAAACTGGTTTTCCACAAACGCCGCGTTGCGACGGCCGTGGAAAACTCCTAAACCCTTATTTCTCTCCATGAAAAAACTATAAGGGTAAGTTTCGGGACGAAATCCGGAGGCCCTAAAACTAGGGTCTTCAGAGTCTCAAAACGCTGTCCCAAAAACATGGCAAAAGCGTACCAATCGGCCTCCAGATTGCCTCTTACGCCAACCCCAAGACCCTGTCCCAAAAACTGAGCCTGATTTCTGCCGCTAACGTCCTGCGAATTCACCTGGCTGGTTTGTCGCTGTATCGTACATCTGCCGCGACGGCGTCGCCGCAGCTCGGAGCGAGTCACGCGCTCGTAGAAAGGTCTCCTGACGGAGTCGTTCCTGGACCTTTGTCCGGATTGCCGACCATACAGACGAAGGTCCCGGTGGCGACTCCCAGAAGCCCGATATGAACGACAACGTCCTTTGTCATCCATTACCAGAGTTGCCGAGCAGAAAGATGAATCTCAACTTCCCAGAAAGGGACTTCTCGCCGCCTCTTGTTCGGAAATGGCAACATTACCAGCGGCGATCTGATGTAGTCTGCGGCCGTGGGAGTACGTCAAAATTGTAGGGGAGGACTTGTGAAATTCTCCGTGATGCTTCTTGCCGTAGCGACCGGTGTGGCAGTCTGCGCGCAGCGCGCAGCCGAACCTCACAGCGGGGAGCTGGAAAAACAACTTGGGCGCTATCATTGGACGCTTGTTTTCGCCACAGATGCCAACAATCGCCGCATCGCCGGTCTGCCTCCCGGCCCAGACCGTCCCGTCGTGCTCAGCTTCGATGGCTCGCGGCTGAGCGTCCAGGGGCCGTGCAACCGGCTCGTGGGCCGGTATGAGGTCACTGCCGCCAACCAGCTCACGGTCAACGTCGGCGCGTCCACCAGGATGGCCTGCGATCCGGGCTTGATGCAGGCGGACTCCGCTCTGTTTGACCTACTGGCCAAACCCCTACAAGTCCAGCTGACCGGGCGCCAAGATTCCTCCGCGCAGCTGCAGCTAGTGTCGCCTGGCAATGGCGCGATAAACTTCACCGCCGAACCTACTCCGGAATCGCTCTACGGGGCCGGCACCACGGTCTTTCTCGAAATCGCCGCCCAATCGGTTGCCTGCTCGATTCCGCCGTCTCCCAACACCCGCTGTCCGCAGTACCGCGAGCGGCACTATGACGACAAGGGCCTGATGGTCGGAATTCCTGGCGAATGGAAGCCTCTGACCTTCAATATCGAGGGTTTCACCCACCGCGAAGGCGTACGCACTGTAGTTCGGGTCAAACGATTCCAACGCCCTGCATCCGCTCGCGGCGCACCTTCCAACCTCTATGTGCTCGATCTGGTTGTCGAGTCGGAAATCGTAAAGCCACGTTAACTACTCGCCTGCTGCGCAAGCGCCACCCGGCGACTGGCGCGACCGCGCTTTCCTCCCAGTGGTAGATTCCGGAACCACAAGCGCTAAAAAAAACTTGCCGCTTGCAGATTGCCGAGCGTTTTGTGCTCGGCTGCAGATCGCGAAACCCGGAAGGTGTACTGCGTCATGCAAGCGGCGATCCGGGATAATTGAAGTGAACGTTCTTTATCATTCACTGCTGGAGTTGGCAAGCCGAAAGAGGTTTTGGGGAACCTGCCCAAAATGGCGATTAACGCCATGTGAGGCTTTCGCTATGGCGGAGCCCCTTTGTACAAGTGGCCCGTCATCCGGGCTACCACCTGTGGAGTCAGATCGAAGCGGCCGCGCTCGAACGATTCCGTTTATGTTCGTCCGCGAGAAACAGTGTTCCGAGAGTCCGGCTCGCAGGTCGGAGTGCCCAAGATGCGATCGCGACACTGAGTAACGACAACGGCGCGATCGAGTCCCCCCACTTGCCACATGCCGCGTGCGATGCAACTGCACCCGACAGCTCAAAGACGATCCCGGCATAAGCCCATTCTTTGAGCCTGAGAAATCCCGGAACTACGATGGTTACTGCTCCCGGGATCTTAAAGATGCTTATGATCGCCAAGATGTACACCGGGTATCCTAGGCTTGTGACAACTTGGGCTACAACCGGACCGCTAACAACGCCAGTCCGTCCGTGTGTCAGGTCTACTACGCCTCCCAGGAACGTTTCGAGCGCGATGAGGGATGTGGTTGCCCAGTACAACATTGTCTTAGCTTTCATTTCGAATCCTCCCTTCGCTTGCGACATAGAGCCAGACTCTGGCGGTGTTAAGCCAAAATGCAATTGCGGCCATCAGTCGATGTCGAGCACACCGTTCAAGAAGCCGACCAGGTATTTCCACGCCAGGTAATAAGCGAGCATTGCCAGCGCAACGCCGGCCGGGAAGATGGTCAGGGCGGAGCGTGAGATTTCGAAGCCAGCCAGGAACGCATTGCCGAGCGCCAGGGGGCCCGCGACCAGCGGAACCAGGGCGCCATGCAGGCCAAGTGGAATGCGCCAATGCTTACGCACCACCATGTACAGCATGTTCCACATCCCCCAGAGACCCGGCACGATGGCCAGCGGAAACACCAGGAAGCGTTCGAGCGGGATGGGCACGTTGTAGCCGAACCGCAACACAACAAAGCAGGCCAGCATGAGGATCACCAGCACACTGGGCACCGTCACGCCAGCCATGTAGGCCCGAAGATAGATTTGGCTCTGCATAATAAAGTCCTCGTCTCAAAGTAGATAGAGCACAGCGGGGATGGTCTCCGGGAACAGGAGCAGGCATAGGAGGAGCGTGGCGGCGATGGCCCAGTCCCCCCAGGGGATCTGGACCGGAGGCCGCTCGAGGCGCTGGCGTATTGCAGGCCAGAGATCTCGTTGCAGCTCGCGATCCGGTGGACCGGGCGCGGCGCGCCGCAGCAACTCTTTCAATGCTTCGTCTTGTTCATTCATGGACGCACTCCTCGTTTCTCCAGACTTTTTCTCAACAGCCGGATTGCGCGAAAAACACGCGATTTGACACCGTTCGTCGAAATGCCGAGCGCATCGGCGATCTCGGCGTAAGGCCTCTCCTCGATCATGGCCAGCCTGACCGTGACCCGGAGTTTCGCGGGCAATTCATCCAAAGCGGCCAGCACCTTTGCGCAGACGTCGGCTGCAATGGCCGGGTCGGGCGTTGCAGTGCCCGCGGCGCGTATAGGAAAACCATGGCCGAGCGACTTCTCCGGGCGGCGTCTGCTCAGATGCTCCAACGCCAGGTTGATGGCGATCCTGCGAGCCCACGCACCGAATGATCTGGTGGCATCGAACCGGGCGCGGGCCCGATAGATCCGCCAGAACGTCTCGATCGTAAGGTCCTCAGCAGCGCCGGAGTCGTGCACAATCCGGATGATCCATCCATAGACCTCGCCCTGGTATTCCCGGAACAAGGCCTCAAATGCCTGGATATCGCCCCGGGTAAACCGCTCGAGTTCCCCCTCCACCATCCCTATCATGTCCTACCATCAGCCTTACCGGCGCGGGCCTCGGTAGGTTTCATGAATAGCTAATATCGTGCGTCACCTCGGCGCACCCCTGTTGAGGTACAATTCTTCGCCAAATGGAATTCGCGCCGGATGGATTGCTTCCTACCGCCGAGCCACCGGCTTCACCCCGGTAAATTCCCTGAAACATATTCCCAAACTCGTTGAACACTCAGCACTTGTGGTACCGGATAACCTCCTGTTCCACAGGCTGCCGTCTTGGTCGGATAAGGGCGGCCGTAAACTCTAATTAGAGGGAAGGAAGCCCGCTTGCGAAAGTCCCGGCAAATGACGTTCGACAAGGTGACTCATGGGAAGCGGTAGATCGCAACCGTGTCTGCCGTGCCGGCGGGCGCGCCGTTATCCGATGCGGGTAGGGCAGCCGAAGGTTTACAGAGTGCGTTTCAACCAGGGCGGTATGGCGTACCAGCTCATCGTTTTGTTGGCGTTAGCTCTTTTGTCCGTTGCCATCCCATCGCCTACCCACGCGGGGCAGCTGCACCACTACGAATATGTTTTCCCAGACAAGAGCGTTTATGTATATGACATGGATCATCGAGGCGCCTTAGTCAAGCATGTCAGTGTGCCGACCTCGGCTGGCGTGAGAGGCACCGTGGCCTCGGCCGTCACTGGAATGCTGTACATCAGTTATGGCCGTGACCGCGGCAGCGGCGGATCCATGCTGAAGTACAACCTCATGACCGACGAGGTGGTCTGGGCGAAACAGTATCCATTCGGAATCGACAGCATGTCCATCAGCCCTGATGGGAACACGATCTACATGCCCACTGGGGAATTAGCCTCCGGGGGCATCTGGAAAGTTATCGACGCCAACAGCGGAAAGGTTAGGACATCCATCGATAGTGGAGGGGTCGGCCCGCATAACACGGTGGTGAGCCCGGATGGCGCCCGCGTCTACATGGGGCCGAGATACACGAATTACCTGGTGGTGGCAAGTACGAGAACCAATCGAGTGATTGGAAGGATTGGCCCCGTAGGGGGCGTCGGCGGCATCCGGCCCTTTACAATCAACGGCGCCCAGAACCTCGCATTCATTACGCTGAGTGGGTTTCTCGGATTCCAGGTGGGCGACATCAACACGGGAAGGATTCTCTATACGGTTCCGGTCAAAGGATTTCGGGCTGGCGGGAGGGCGGCCTCGACCCCCAGTCATGGGATTTCGCTGTCTCCTGATGAAAAAGAGGTCTATTTAGTGGATTCGATCAATAATTATGTCCATGTATTCGATGTAACAGGTCTCCCTGAGTTGGCTCCCAGGCAGGTCGCGGATATCCGATTGCTTGGAGCGCTGTCTCACAAAGAGTCGCCGTGCGCATACGATTGCCTCAAGGATGGGTGGTTGCATCATAGTCGAGATGGTCGATACGTATTTGTTGGCGATTCGGGGGATGTCATCGATACCACGATTCGCAAGACGGTGATGACGTTACCGGCGTTGGCTAACTCGCGCAAGGAGATCGAGATCGACTTCGAGGGCGGCGCGCTTCTTCCAAGTTGGGCTATGAATAACCGAAGTACGATTGGAGGCCGCGCACCTATGGCCCGCTCGTCGCCTTTCAGCGGGGCTGCCGATGCTATCCCCATGGACTTGCGGACGGGATCATGAGCGGCATCGATGCGATCACCACCATCCGCGCGCAATTCCCGGAGGCCCGGATCATCGTACTGACGATCCTACCCAGGCGATGTTGGACACGCGCGCCTCAAGTCGGCGTGCACAGCTGCGTTTTGAAAGGTCTGCTGCGGAGGGAGCTGCTGGAGAGGATTCGCGTGGTAAATGCCGAGGAAGAGCGGATACCAGAAGTCGCTGCGCAGATCACCGAAGGCTCCGGATCCCCACTGTGAAATCGACGTGGTCGGGTTCATCGCAGCCGACAACCTCTAAGTTGACGGGGCCCGAAGCGCCAAGGTCCGCCCGCAGTCCGGTTCTGGGAAGCTTCGGTCGGATTACGCGCCCCTTCCATGAGAAGGCCAGCGCGTGTCAAACCGTTTTTTGGGTTGTGCTATTTGTACAACCGACTGCCGACCAGCGGGAGGCTCAGACGCAAGGATGACCCTGAAGGGGGGTAGGAATTACCCTTGCCTTCGTCTCAATTGGCCGATGTGGCGTCGGCTCATCGTCCCGAACCGCGCGCCCTTGTCGCACTCACTACAGTCTCTTTACTTGAATCATTTGACCGACAAAGACAACAGTTGCTACGACTGCTCCTAATCCATCTAGGGGACTACCCTGAAGCGAGAAGTCGTTAGGGTGATCGTGCCCAGCGACGCCTGGACAGCAAAAGACAGCATTTTCTCACGATTGGCTAGGCTGTCAGCTCGCAAAGTTGAGCTTCCGAATGTCCTTGCCGGCAAGTAAAAAGGGCGGCACGAACGCAATATTTTGGGCGTTGATTAGTCGCGAATATATGAGGTTCGAATATTCTAAGATGACATCCATAAGACTTGATTGGTCTTAGTGTCTCTGACAGCACCGCGATGGCTGTCGAGAAGCTTAAGGGCAAGCGTGCGTAAAATCCCTGTTAGCAGACGATCATCGATTCGAGCAAAATCATGAACCGGTCACAAAACACTAGCATCGAATGGAGCTAGGAGCAAATGGATGAAAGCCGCAGTCGTACCCGCCGCGAGCGGTTCCTGGCAAATCAAGGACGTTCCGCAGCCTCAACCGGGACCGGGTCAAGCGTTGGTGAAGATGCACGCGAGTGGTATCTGCTACACAGATGTGCACCAAACGCTTGGACACCTTCCCGGGCAATTTCCTCGAATCCTTGGCCATGAGCCAGTGGGCGAGATCATTGGCCTGGCTCCTGATGTTACCACTCGCAGGGTCGGCGACCGCGTCGGGTCGGCATGGATTCAGTCGACATGTGGACGCTGCGAATGGTGCCAACGCGGCCGAAGGATGTTCTGCCCTTACCTAAAGGGTACGGGGGCTGATGCGCAAGGCGGTCACGCCGAGTACATGTTGATGAACGCTGACGCTACGTACTTGATTCCCGATAGGGTTTCCTACGAGCAAGCCGCGCCGATCTTTTGCGCCGGGTATACCGTTTATAGCGGGCTTTGCTGGGCCGATCCGCAACCGCACGAACGAGTGGCGGTACTTGGAATCGGCGGGCTTGGGCATCTGGCGGTGCAATACGCCAAAGCCGCGGGCTTCGAGACAATCGCTATTTCGCATTCCCCCGATAAGGACAAGATGATCCGCGAGTTGGGCGCGGATGAAATTGTCCGCGACGGGAAGAGCCTTTCAGCAGCGGGCGGAGCCGACATCATCCTCAGCACCTCCAACTCGACCAAATCCATGATGGACAGCATGCAGGGTCTACGCCCGGACGGCAGGTTCGTCGTTATGGGAGCCGACGCGGAACCGCTTTCGATTCAGCTGATCGAGCTGCTCTTCAAGCGCATCAAAATCATCGGTAGCCAGCAAAACGGCCCTGAATACCTCTATGAAGCCCTCGATTACGTAGCCCGAGGAAAAGTCAAATCGATTATTGAGACCTACCAATTGGCCGACGCTTCCAAGGCCTACGAGCGAGTTGCGGAGGGCAAGACCCGCTTCCGCGCTGTCCTCACGATGTAATCTCCAAAGCACCCTCGATCAAAAGTGCGGGTTGTAGGGTGAACTCGGTTCCGGTACGACAATCGAAGTGACTATTCCAGGCTCGATTTCGTACACAAAGTCGGCTCCGGCCGGCCACTCGACGTCCGCTGGACAAGGAACGGGATGAGGAAATGAACCGAGTAAGCGCGAGCAATACGGATTCCGGGTCGATGACAACCGGGGTGCTCAAACCCGATACGATTCAGATGGGCTCGTCCTCGGTCGATCTGTAGAATACCGTGTCTCGTAACCGGAGATCTGGAATCGATCGCTATTGGGATGATGACCCGCTCGCGTCGCCTCAGCCCCGAGGGACCGTTAGCTGATCAGTTGCGGGCGTCCCACTTTTGATCAGGCACATACTGCATGCGGGGCGCGGCCTGGATTGTGGTATGGTAGCTCTCTTCCATCTTCCAGAAGCCGTTGTGGTTCGCAAACACGCGGCTCGACCAATACGGCTTCCCGCCCCAGGTTGGCTGCAGCATGATGGCCACCACCGTATCGCCGAAATCCCACGTCTTCACGTACACCGCAGGTGTCGTGCTGATAAAGGGATGCTCGGAAGTCGGCGGCTCAACCTTCGTCGGCCCGCTCGACGGCACGGTCTGCTGCGGATTCATGCTGTTAGAAGTGATCGTGAACACGTGGTCGCCCATATGCATCAAGCGTCGCCCGGTCCCCGACTCCTGGTCCTGCCATCCCTCGATCGCCTCTTTTTCGCCGGTCGACAGCGGCTTCCAGGGCAACTCCTTGCAGGGATTCATGCAGGGAACCGTGAACGTCGGCCGCGAATTTTCGCCGGCCACGGCCGGACGCGCTTCGATCTCGTTCACATGCAGAAGTCGCCAGCCCTGCGGTCGCTGCACCCAGAAATAAGCCGCAAACTTGTGCTCCACGTTGTGTTGAATCCAAACGACCTTGCCGTACTGGTGCTCGGTGATCTTCGTATCGGCGCTCATCGGCACTAACGGCTTCAGGTTCGCGCGAAGCGCGTCCGACCTCTCGTACAAGATTCCGTCCTTATCGATCCAGCGAAACTCGTCGTCGAGCAGCTTCTTTATCGTGGCCGTGTCGCCCTTGGCATATGACATCTGCAGCGCTCGGTCGGCCTGGATAGCAGGGTCATCCGCAGCGGACTTGCTGGCTTGCACACTCACCAGTCCGCCGCAAATGCCGAACAGAACCAGGGGAATCGTCCTGAATCGTTTCATTTGTAGTACCTCCTCCGAGGCCGCCAAAGGACGCATGGGGCGCCAGGACTCATTACGCATCCTACATCGCCAGCGCCCCGCAAGCAAACAAATACAGGAGCTTCATAAAAGGATAGGGTTCACGAACAAGGTGGCCGGCCAAAAGCTGGAAGCCCGGTTCACCGCAGCCACCGTGGAGGTTTTTCATGCCGAAAACGGGTGGCTTCTCATGCACGCAATCACCACGCCTACCGGCACACCACGGTCTCGGCTCATATGCCAAATAGCCACCAGGCGCATCTGGAGTGGACGCCTTCCCGACTGATTCACTGGGCCGAAGGGATCGGCTTCGCGACCGCCGCGGTGGTGCCGCCAAGTCTTCCAGCAGTTCCTTGGCTACCGCGGCGTTTTCGGTGGCGCCTTCGCGAATGGCCAGCACGTGCTTGTTTCCCTCCACATCCATGCCCACGGCACCGATCCAGCTTCGCTTCCTGCCCGCCGCCCTTGAGATAAAGCCTGGCTTTCCGTCCACCTGTGATATTGCTACCATCGACCCTGGGAGCCGTGCGTGAAACACTATAGGATTAGGATGATGATAGGTTGCTTGCTCACTGCGTCGTACGCTCTTGGGCAATCGGCGAATCCCTTCATTTCCGAACTGAAGCAATTCTATACTGTCCGAAAGGGTGATCTTCTCAGAGCGGCCGATCGAATGCCGACCGAGGACTACGATTTTAGGCCAACACCCGATATGCGGACCTTCGGACAACTCATCGCCCACATCGCCGACGCCCAAATGGGTTTTTGTTCCGGAGCAAAAGGGCAACCAAGACGTTTAAATGCGGCCTCAAAGAGCTCCAAAGTCGATTTAGAGGCTGCGCTGAAAGCGTCCTTCGATGAATGTGATAGCGTTCTCGACTCGACGACCGACGCCACCGCAACCCAGATGATGAAGTTCGGTGATACTGAGCACTCCAAGTTCTGGTCGCTCCTGTATGCGACGCTTCATGACAATGAGGAATACGGATATCTCGCGGTCTACCTGAGATTGAGGAATCTCGTCCCGCCGTCAACAGACAGCCGGTAAGAAACCGATTTGGCCTGGATTGCAACTGAACCCTTCTACCGGGTCATGCAACTGCGAATGCGGACAGGCGCTTCTCGCTCGGCCACACCCCCCGGGATTATCGAACGCCTGGCAGCGCGCCGAAGACCCACGCCTGCCCGTGTGGGTTCTTTCCAGTGATCCCCAGCACTTGGCCTTTTCGAATCATGTGTATTGCTTCGAGCGATTGAATCGAGGTCCGAGCCGTTGGTATCGTGCGTGGGCCTTCGATCGCTCTCAGCCGCCGCTTGATCGATCGATGGTCCGACTCGATTCGGTTGTTGGCGTAGCGTCTGGTTCGCTGCCGACAACGGCGGTGCAATCTGCCCTTACCCTGCAGGTTGCGGATCGCGGCGGGATAGCTTCGTAACCCATCTCGTGCGAACACGCGGCGCGGGAGATTGTCGGGATTCTCGATGGCTTTCTTCAGGAAGCACTTCGCGGCTTCCCGATCACGCATTTCAGAAAGGCAGACGTCTACCGTTTGACCCCAGACTGTCGACAGCACGAACTGGTACAGCCAACACGCGGGCGATGCGGACAAAGGACTCATCCACGTGCCAGGTGGAGGATTTCAAATTTCAGTTGGCCCCGCAGCCGCCGATGCACGTCGGGTCCGTACCGATGGATCCAGCGCCAGATGGCTGTGTGATCCATCGCCAACCCGCGTTCGGCCATCAGTTCTTCCAGATCTCGGAGGCTCAGGGAAAACCGGCAATACCACCGCACGCAGGTCACAATGATGACAGGCTCAAATTGGCGCTTCCGGAACAGCTGCGGCGAGAGGATCTCATCGCATCAACCTATCAGATCCATAGACGCAACAGTTCCGTTCCGCCTCCTCCACAGCCCCTCGAATCGCGGGAGCAACCGGAAACACCCATTATCGGTATACATGGCCAATCCGTCGGCCAGAAAGGGAGACGCCGACGGAGGGGCGATATGGTCCGCAGCACACGGGAAACGGTGCCCTCCGAAACCACGGTGCCGAGCATTTTGAGCCCCCCGTGAATCCTTGGCGTCCGCCACAGCGGATTTGCCTTTGCCACCTGCAGAATGAGTCGTCGCACTTCTTGAGCCAGGGCCGGCCTTCCGGCGCGGCGGCCGTCCACTCGCGACAGCCGAGCCCAGCAACGCCGAAACCGGTCGCGCTGCCATCGCACTACTGCTCGAAGGCGAGGGCAATCTGCGAGTTTCCGGCTGAACGAAGACCAGTGCGCCTCTCCAGCCTTCAAAACTTTTGATAGGCCGAACCAAAATAGGCGATCCCACTCATTCAGAGGGTTCGACCTGTAGGCCAGCCAGTGACCATCCGGTGCTTGAAGCCACGCGGTCAAGTTTCCGAGATCCTCTTTCACGCCCAAGCACTCGAACCACTCTTGGCCCGTTCCGGGATGGGACGTGACGGCAGGTGAACAATGGTGTTTTGCGCATCGAAGCACACCAAACCGTACTTGTCCGCAAGTTCCAATATCACCGGAAAAACTTCATTGTGCCGATCCGGCAGCAGCGACATTATGACGGACTCGCCGGAGTTTTCGAGTGCACACGCCCAAGGGCAGCCGTCCATCTCCTCATCTGTAAATTCATCCCGCTCGGGAAAGCGGCGAGTCATATCGGTAAAGAAAGCATACACCGATCTGTCGAACGCCTGCGGTATTTTCCCTTCCAACAGGGCATCAAAGTGCTTCGCTGCCGCCTTGTGCGACAAGTCGCGGGTATCAATCCAAACCGCACAATTGAAGGCTTCCATCCGTTCCTCCTCAGTCGGTCAAATCACGCGGGTGAGTCCCATAGCCCCCAGCACTGCTCCTAAGATGCGCGCCCTGGCCGTTTTGACGAGCTAGTGTAACCCGTGGTGATCCACAGTCTGCCGTTCCGGGTGAGGGATCTGCCTGCGTGCCGGACCGGCAGCAAGATGCAACCTACGCCCGCGAATGACTTTGTTAGCAAAGACTTTTGAAACATTCCCTTGCTCCTTGGTGTTTGCGTTCTCACGTCGCGATCGCTCACGCACCCGCCGTTCCATTTCACTCAGCAACGGAAATCCCGTATTCTCAGCGTCGGCACGTTCCGATGCTGCCGGAGGAACCCGAGTGGCTTCGACGCATGCCAGATTTCCGGCAGTTGGCTAAAGGAGAAACCCAGCCGATCGGCAAGGGTCCGACGGGCGGAGGGCACAGGGACAGCGCGGGCGGGATTGAGTTTTCGATCGCTAACGATGCCGGGGACGACGCGACAATTTGCGCTTGTTGTTCCCGCCAGGCCTGAGGGAACTGGTTGCGGTTGGCGTAACCCGCCGAAGTGAGTGGGTTCCCCCGCCTTGCCGTCTTCGTCGGCTTGGTTCCGGCAGTCCCGGCCGGCAACACTCCCACAGCGCTGGAAGAGGCGGAGCGCGAGCAGATCCTGGCTAATCTCCAAAAGACCAATTGGGTCGTGGCGAGTCCGGACGGCGCTGCCGCGCGTCTTGGCCCTGAAGCGATCGACTCTGCAGTCGCGCATGCAAGAGCCCGGCATTCGCGTCACCCCAAGCCCGTAGCGCCGGCGTTTCACTCCCATCCGCCCTCCCTCCTCCCCCCTCCCCCTCGCTGCCAACTTCTCGGCACCTGACGTGACACAGGCACCGGTGCGAACGCTTTCGGCAGTCATTTCCACCTAACTGTCTCAAAACCAAGCACCCGGCTATTGGCACGCGCCGTGTGTTTCCACTGAGCCGAGAAGCTGAGATGCTACCAATCACGGTTCGCGAGGAAGGAATGGAGGGACGGATCCAAGCCGCGGGTCCTGCTGTTCACCGGCGGACGAATTCAGGCGGAGACGGCCACGGCCGATATGGAAGTCCGAGACTCGAGCAAAACGAGCGCGACCTGCGAAATCAGGTCGCGCAGGAACTAAAGACCGCTCTGGCCCAGGTCGAATCTGCTCGCGCGCAGGTGGATGCCGCCAATCTCGGTGTAAATCTCGCCATGGATGAGGTCGTGCAGCCGCGGGATCGCTTCCGCGCAGGAGTGGCCAACAACATTGAAGTGGTCACGGGGCAGGATGACCTGGCTCGCGCGAACGATAACCGGATCGCCGCGCTTTACAGCTACAACCAGGCTCGCGCCGATCTGGCTCGCGCCACGGGGCAGATGGAAGCCCTGTATTCGAAATGAATCAAGAGGAGGGGAAGGCCATGACATTGGAACTGGAAGAAGAGGAAAAATCGTTGCAAGAAACTTTGGACTCGCCGGTACAGCACGGGAATGACGCCCGAAGGCCGGCCGGCACGGTGAAGCGGAGACGGGGCCTGAAGGCCTTGTTGGCGGCGGGTGGAGTTTTGGCGATTGTCGCGGCGGGAACCGGAGCGTATCTGCACTTCCAGAATCGCGTTTCTACCGACGACGCGCAGGTGGACGCGCACAACGCACCCATCGCTCCCAAAATCTCCGGCAACATCGTCGAGATTCTCGTGGACGACAACCAGATGGTGCAGGCCGGTCAATTGCTGGTGCGCATCGATCCGCGCGATTACCAGGCCAAAGTTGATCAAGCCCGGGCTGCGCTGGGCGTTGCGGAAAGCCAGGCCGTCGGCGCTCACGCCGCCGTGCCGCTGGCCCAAGGCTCCACCGCGAGCGCTGTCGCGGCGGCCGAATCGCAGCTCGCAGCGGCGGTGGCCGACTACGCGCGCACCAAGTCTGATTACGAACGGGCCTCCACTTCCGAACTGGCCTACGCGCAGGCCGACGTGGACTCCAAACGCGCCACCAGAGACCGTGCGCTGGCCGATCTCGGGCGCATGGAACCTCTCGTCGCCAAAGATGACATTTCCAAGCTGCAATTCGACGCCTACCGGGCCGCGGCGCGCGTGGCCGAGAGCGATTTAACGGCCGCGCAGGAGAACCTGGCTAACGCGCAGAAAAAAGCCGAAAGCAGCCAGGCTTCAATGCTGACTGCCGGGGCGCGAGCTAACGCTGCGCAGGCGGATGTCGGACAGGCGCGCGCCAATCTCCGGCAGGTGGATATCAGCTCGGCCCAAGCCGGTTCCGCATCGGCCGCCATCCAGCAGGCGCGGGCGAACCTCGAAGCCGCCGAACTGCAGTTGAGCTACAGCACGATC
>Ga0306920_100008563_pt1 | contig 13581 bp, 13 predicted proteins | sample flu12Cox44000170_FD_204666 | JGI IMG/M metagenome (GOLD analysis project Ga0306920, IMG submission 204666) | Lab enrichment of tropical soil microbial communities from Luquillo Experimental Forest, Puerto Rico - flux4day.12C.oxic.44.000.170 (v2)... | ecosystem: Environmental > Terrestrial >... | reverse complement strand
TCTATCGAAAGTCAAGTTTTATTTCGCGGCCTCCTCGCTCCCATTCCCACGACGGCCAATGTCACTCTGTACCCTGACGTGGTTCTGACCGCCTTCCACGGTGAAAGGACGCCAACAACGGCTGTGAGCAAGCAACAAGGTAAGTCAACAGAAGTGCTGGTTTACTCGATCACCTCGTTCTCGCGCGGAGCAGCAATGGATTGCGGGGACGCCAAAGACCTCGGGCAGCGTAGGGTGTGGCGTGCATTCTTGTCGGGAGGCGATATTTGCGATTGGTTATGCGGGCGCACCTCCCCTCCTAGCGGAACAAGGTCCGCGCAGCGAAGGCCGCGTTAGAATGTCGATTGGCCGGGAGATTCCTCCGTGAGCGTCATCCACTCAGGCCGGTTCCTCGTGGCAGGCACGGGGCAGGGGGATTTGCTCGTATCCGACATGGGCCTTAGCTTCTGGGGCGGCGTCGATTCCCGGACCGGCGCCATCCTCGACCAGCGTCACCCCTTGCGTGGCCAAAGCCTCGCTCAGCGCGTTCTCGCCATTCCTGGCGCGCGCGGCTCCTGCTCTGGGAGTGGAACGCTGGTGGAGCTCATTCTCAACGGGCACGCCCCGGCAGCCATCGTGGTGTGCGAGCGCGAGGAGATCCTGTCTCTCGGCGCGCTGGTCGCCGAGCTGATGTTCCAGCGTTCGATCCCGATCTTGCAGGTGGAGCGCTCGGTCATCCGGAATCTCGGCAGATTTCGCTACGCCAGGATAGCGGAGCAGCGTCTGCAGGTCTTCGCTGCCCCGCCTTCAGACGGCTGGCAGCCCGACGCGTCGCGGACCGACAGAAATGAAGGTTCGAGCGTGCGCCTTGAGCCGATCGACCGAGCCTTTCTTTCGGGGGAGCACGGCAAAGCGGCGCAAGTCGCCATGCGCCTCCTGTGCCGGATGGCTGAGCTGCAGGGCGCGCGAACTTTCATCGATGTGTCGCAAGTGCACATCGATGGCTGTATTTATTCTGGGCCCGCAAGCCTGCGGTTTGCGCAGCTTCTGTTGCGTTGGCAGGCGCGGGTTCGAGTCCCCACAACGCTGAACGCCATATCGGTCGACAGGCATCGATGGCGTGCTCTCGGCGTAGCAGAAGACTTCGCTCTACCCGCATCCGCGCTGGCTGATGCCTATCTCTCCATGGGGGCTCGGCCGACCTTTACCTGCGCCCCTTATCTGCTCGACAGCGCGCCCAGGTTCGGTGAGCAGATTGGCTGGGCCGAGTCGAATGCCGTCGTCTATGCCAATAGCGTCATCGGCGCACGGACCATGAAGTATCCGGACTTTCTCGATGTGTGCATCGCGCTCACCGGAAGGGCTCCGCTCGCCGGCTGCCACCTCGACGCCGGACGCTGCGCCACCCTTGAAATTGTCGTTGCGTGGCCGGACGGCGCCGATGACTCCTATTGGCCCTTGCTCGGCTATTGCTGCGGAGCCGCATGCGGAAGCGAAATCCCTCTGATATCGGGCCTTGAGACAAGCGGGGCCGGACCGGATGAGCTCAAGGCGTTTGGTGCGGCGTTCGCCACGACTGCCTCCGCTGCGATGTTTCATATATCCGGTCTGACGCCGGAGGCGGCCGGCCAAGCTCCGTCGCGTCGGCTGCGCATAGGTCGGACGGAACTGCAGCGCGGGTGGAAGGAACTCAACACGGCGACTGAGCGCAGGATTGGGCTTGTCAGCTTCGGCAATCCTCATCTCTCACTCAACGAGTGCCGTCGACTCGCCGCTCTGATGGGCGAAAGAACCAAGGCGCCAGATGTCGCCGTGATCGTGACCTGCGGTCGAGACGTGCACGATGCCGCCTGCAAGGCTGGATATGTCACGGCCATTGAAGCTTTCGGCGCCAAATTCATCACTGACACGTGCTGGTGCATGCTTGGCGAGCCGGTTGTACCACCGAATGCGCGGACGCTGATGACCAATTCTGCCAAGTACGCCCATTACGCACCAGGGCTTGTCGGGCGCGGTGTGCAGTTCGGCAGCATGGCTGCGTGCGTCGATGCGGCCGCCGCCGGAGAGGTCGGTGGTGATCCACCTGATTGGCTAAACTCGCTCAACTGAGATTCGACCAGTCCCGGAGGCGACGGCACGCCCTCGGGCAAGCGGAAGGAGGATCCACCAAGTAGGCCTGCATGATGTCGTCGAAGGGGTCATCGACGAGTGAGCCGCGGTTGGCCAGCAAACGTTTTCTCGACGCCCTTGAAGAGCATTGCCCGAACCCGAAAAACTCGCCCGTCCTATGCGTTGCTAACGTCAGCGGGCTTGCCTCCACCTCCATTAATCAGTGGTAGCCACGCAACTCGGCGTAACGGCGTATCTGGTCGCTACTCAACACCTCAGCCGTGGCCAAGTGGTATTTGAGATGAGCCGCGCGCACCGCCCCTTGTTGTTCACCAATTTGCGTCATTAGCGTTGTTAGGCGGGAGGCAGTCATGCTGTGGGCGGCGAATGCCCGATCTAATTCTCTCTCGCATTCAATCAGCTTCTCGCCGGCCGCGATTGCCTCCGCCTTCATCGCCTCGAATAACTGCTGGACACGTTGCTTCTGGTCAAGGGTCAACGGCAGGCGGTCGGCCAGCTCCAGGACATGGAGAGGACCAGGGTAGCCGTTGAGTTCTGCGGCAAGCGCCAGGCCCATGCCCCGACCCGCCTTCAGGTCCGCTATCTGCTGCTCGCTGAGGGCCTTGATGTCGCGATGCTCTAAACCCGCATAAGGCGAGTGGCCGTGCTCGTGCTGCTGCGCAACGGTCGGACCAGCCAACAGGATCAATAAGACTGCAATCCAGGGCTTCATGCTGTACCCTCCAATTTGCAGATAGCCGGTGAGCGGTACGAGCATCATGGGCGAAGATACCCTTTCAGCACCAGTCGCCAATCGCTTCGATCGCATGGAGGTGGCCGGCGCCTTTGGCGATCTGGGCACGCTTGCACCGTTTGTCGTCGCCTACATCGGCGTCCTCAAAATGGACCCCTATGGCGTTTTGCTGGCCTTTGGCGTGGCCATGATCATATGCGGCCTGGTCTACCGCACGCCGATCCCGGTGCAGCCGATGAAGGCCGCGGGGGCAATCGCGACGACGCAAGCCGCTCAGACGATTGTCATCACGCCGGCAATGGTGTGGGGCGCCAGCCTCGCCACGGGTATTGTGTGGCTGCTCCTCGGCCTGACCGGCACTGCCCGCTACGTTACGAGGCTCATCAACCGCCCGGTCGTTCTCGGCATCATCCTCGGCCTTGGCTTCGGCTTCATGATCGAGGGCGCGAAGATGATGGCGCAGAACTGGTGGGTCGGCGGCATTGCCTTGCTTGGCACCTCGCTGTTACTGACCAACCGAGTTATCCCGGCAATGTTTTTGTTGCTGTTGTTCGGTGCCTCCTATGGCCTCCTAAGTGATCCGTCGCTGCTCGCAGCAATGCGAGAAGTGCACATGGAGCTGCGCCTTCCAACGTTCGCTCTGAGCGCACTGACCCTCAACGAGTTCCTCGTCGGCGCGCTATTCCTTGCCCTTCCGCAGGTCCCACTAACCCTTGGCAATGCGATCATTGCGATTACCGAGGAGAACAACCGGCTCTTCCCGCACCGGCCCGTCAACGAAGGCAAGATCTCCACATCGACGGGCCTCATCAACTTGCTCGGCGCCAGCCTCGGCGGTGTACCCATGTGCCACGGCGCCGGCGGCATGGCCGGTCACGTGCAGTTTGGTGCACGCACCGGCGGCGCGGTCGTCATCCTTGGTTTCGTCCTGCTTGCAACTGCCACCCTGTTCAGCGGGTCGGTCGCGACATTGCTGCGCCTGTTTCCTCCGGCCATTCTGGGCGTGATCCTATTCTTGACGGGAGCCCAGCTGGCTCTCGGCGCTTGCGATGTACCAAAGGACAAGGGGGAGCGCTTTGTGCTGATGGTGACGGGCGCGCTGGCGATCTGGAACGTTGGCATCGCCTTCGTGGTCGGTGTGGCGGCCTATTGGCTCAACAAGCAGGGCTTCCTTCGTGTTTAGAGGGCGTCTTGGATGATGGATGCGATGCTGCTCAAATCAATCGTCGCATGCGGGCCCATCGGGCTGCTGCTTATCGGTTCGATCGTTTTCTTCTCGCGGGGGATAAACGTCTCATCGGTGCTGCAGATCGCAGGGGCTGCAAGCCTAATGGTCGTGGTCATTGCCCATGTTTGCGAGGCGCTGCACGTGCTTTCATGGATGCGGTGGGGCGAGGAACGCAGCGTGGGACATTATCTCGACCTGACAGGCGCCATTCTCGGCTTCACCCTGTTTCCGTTGGGATATCTGCTGCAAGCAGTGGGAAAGGGCGGGTCGCAATCTCCCTTGATCGATAGCCAAGCATGACGTGCCGCACCGCGGCAAGACCCGTCGGGCCGAGGCACAGGTGCCGGCAGAGCGGCATACCGCGCATTTGGTTCGGCTGTGCCACCTCGCGTCCGCGAACGATGTCGCTGGTGTTGAACCGCAGGGCGACCCACAGCAGGAGTGATGCCTCCACGGCGGAAAGCACGAGGACTTCTCATGGAACCCAAATGGCTCCTCTGGGCCCGCGAACTGCAAGCTATGGCTCAGACGGGTCTCGCCTTCACAAAGGACGCCTACGACTGCCAGCGCTATGAGCGCCTGCGGCAACTGGCAGCTCAAATGATGGCCGAGCAAGCCGGCGTTGAAGCTAGCCGGGTCGAAGGTCTGTTCTCGCAACAAGTGGGCTATGCTACGCCCAAGGTTGATGTTCGGGGCGCTGTCTTCCAGGCAGGCAGAGTTCTTCTGGTACGAGAGCGCGCCGATGCGGGACGATGGACGCTTCCGGGGGGATGGGCGGACGTCAACCGATCGCCGCGGGAATGCGTGGTCGCTGAAGTGCGCGAGGAAGCGGGTCTGGAGGTCAACCCTGTCAAGCTTGCGGCTGTCTACGATCGCTCACGCCACCCACACGTGCCACCCTACGCCTTTCACATCTACAAGATGTTCTTCATCTGCGAGATCGTGAGCGGACGACCCTCCCCCGGTATGGAGACCGACGGCGTCAACTTCTTCGAGGCCGATAAGCTGCCTGAGCTGTCAGTGAGCCGCGTGCTCGACTACCAGATCGCTCGCATGTTTGCTCACGCCGCCGCGCCACACCTGCCGACGGAGTTCGATTGATAAACTGAACCATCACGTGCTGATCCGTGACGTTGCACGAACTACATCGGACCAGCTGTTAGTTGTACGTGGGAGCAGACGGGGCTCGTCTCCCCTCTTGTGCGAAGCGGTCATTGCGCGACGCGTCGCATTTGGAGACCATAGTCCCTGAAAAGATAATGGGAGTTGGCCGATGAAGGTTGCAATAGTCACGGCGGGGGGAAGCGGCATGGGCGCTGCGGCAGCCCGCCGGCTCGCGCACGATGGCCACAAGGTTGCGATCCTGTCGTCCTCCGGAAAAGGCGAGGCACTCGCTGTGGAGCTTGGCGGCATCGGCGTGACAGGCTCCAACCAATCGAACGACGATCTGAAGCGGCTCGTGGACGCGGTGATGAAAGCCTGGGGCCGGATCGACGTGCTTGTGAACAGTGCCGGGCACGGACCACGCGATCAGATCTTAAAGATCACCGATGAGCAGTGGCACAGCGGACTGGATACCTACTTGATGAATGTTATCCGGCCGACCCGTTTGGTTGCGCCCATTATGGCGCATCAAGGGGGTGGCACCATCATCAACATCTCGACAGCCTGGACCTTCGAGCCGAGCCCGATGTTTCCGACCTCGGCCGTTTTCCGGGCGGGGCTTGCTGCTTTCACGAAGATATTCGCCGACCAGTATGCGGGAGACAACGTACGGATGAATAACGTGCTTCCAGGTTGGATCGACAGTCTGCCGGCGACGGAAGAGCGCCGCCAGGCGGTGCCGATAGGGCGCTACGGCACAAGCGAGGAGATCGCCGCTACGATTTCCTTCCTTGCGTCACCTGGCGCTGCCTATATCACAGGGCAGAATCTGCGAGTTGACGGTGGTATCACCCGTTCGGTCTGACGCCATCTCCCGATCGGGGTTACCGGCTGTCGAGCCTCTACCCCGCCGGCGGGAGCAGCGTAGCCACCGCTTATCCCTCAGCTGTGGACCTGTCGCGGCGACCGCCAAGAGCGGCAGTGGGCAAATTGCAACGCGAACGTGCACGGATCGGAGTGACCATGATCTTGGTAGCCGTTGGCATTTGGGCCACTGGAGGATCCAGCGGCATGTTGGGGCGCGATGTTGGCAGCGCTCGCAGAAGCCACGGCCATGGGCTCAAGCGCCGCAAAGCCGCGATTGGCTGGCAAACATATGAGGGATCGAGAGGGGGAAAAGCGATCCCACTCCGCCGGAACTGCGCGAGGCAGAGATTGCGGACATCACACGCCAACGGGCACGGAGGCACATTCACTACCTTGAACACTCTCAACGACCACCTTGGGGTCAGAGATCCGGGCGGACCCTTGATCGTTGAGCGTGTCGCCGGCGTGCCGGTCCCTTCGTCCTTACTAACCCGTTTCCGCCCATGGCGCGGGGTTGCGCCAAAGCCGCACCAATGCCCTCGAGCGCACATTGTGGCGCGCACAAGGCGCAAATAGCACGTGCGCAGCGCACGAAGACGCGCACGCCAGCTGCCATGCGAGCCAGCCGCTGCCCATTCATCAGTCGGCCGCGGCCGTAGAATCTTGTTGCCGTTGCAGCCCACCGCGGCCTACCCTTTGGCGTTGACATGCGAGTGGTTAGGGGCTGCGGAGTCGGTTTTGGCGTCTGCCTGGGCGCCCTCGCCGACGCTGAGCCCATCAGCGAGGACATGCAGATGAGCAGACACACACGCCGTGCCTTCGGCGCCGCCGCCATCCTCGGCCTTGCGAGCGTGCTCGGCGCCTCTAGCTTGAGCGCACAACAGAAGACGATCAAGGTCGGCATCACGTTGCCGCTGACGGGCGCCGACGCTGAGGACGCCATCCGGATGAAGTATGGTGCCATGATGGCAATCGACGATGCCAACGCCCAGGGCGGCGTCGGCGGCTACAAGATCGAGGTCATCACCCTCGACAGCGGTACGGCGACCGCCGGCCAGTACGATCCCGCACAAGCCGCGACCAACACCAAGAAGCTCGTCGCCGACCCGATGGTCGTCGCCAACATCGGGCCGCAGATGAGCGGCGAGGGCAAGGCGATGACGCCGATCCTGAGCGAAGCCGACCTGGCGACGATCACGCCGAGCTCCACCAATCCCGACATAACCGATCCGAAGATGGCGGGGCAATTCAAGCCGAAGGGCAGGGCGATCTATTTCCGCACCGTGACGACCGACGCCTTTCAGGGGCCGAACATGGCGAACTTCTTCACCGCGAACCTGAAGGTGAAGTCGATCTATGTCCTCGATGACTCGGGTGCCTACGGCGTCGGTATTGCCGATTCGTTCCAGCGCCAGGCGGAGAAGAACGGCATCAAGGTGCTGGGTCGCGATCAGCTGAACCCGAAGGAGGCCGACTACACGACCATCCTGACGAAGATCAAGGGGCTCAAACCCGATGCGATCTACTATGGCGGCGTGGCGCAGGCCGGCGTCAAGCTCGCCAAGCAGGCCTACGACATCGTTCCCGACATGATCAAAGGTGGCGGCGACGGCGTCCACGGCGGCAGCTTCCTCACGGGCGGTGGCTTTCCGGCGGTCGAGGGCTGGTATTCTACGATCGCCGGTCCGCACCTCACCGAAGATCCAGCCGTCGCCGAATGGGTGAAGAAGTACACGCAGAAGTCCGGCAAGATCCCCGATGACTACGCGATCACCGCCTACGACGGTGCCTTGGTGGTGCTCGATGCGATCAAGCGGGTCGCCGAGAGCGGCAAGCCGGTCACGCGCTCGAACGTGCGCGATGCCATGCAGACGACCAACCTCAAGACCTTGCAGGGAGTGGTGGCCTTTGACGAGAATGGCGACATCAAGGACCGGACCGTCAGCGTCTTCCAGTACAAACGCAATCCCGGCTACCCGGAGGACGACGTTGTCCACCAGCAGGTCTACCTTGGGCCGGCACCGCAGTCTTAAGCGCACGGGGTGAGGTCGCGTCCAAGCCGGGGCGCTGAATGGACCACTGGGACGTCCTGCTGCAGCAGGTCATCAACGGGGTGAGCCTGGGCGCCATGTACGCGCTTCTGGCGCTCGGCTTCACCATGGTCTACGGCATCATCGAGCTCATCAACTTCGCCCACTTCAACGTCTTCATGGTGGGCTCGTTTATCGCCATGTGGCTGATGCAAACGATGGGAATCGTGGGCCAGAGCCACGTCCTCTATGGCCTGCCGCTGATCGGACTATTGTTGTTCGTGCTCGCCGTCACGATGCTGGCGACCGGCACGCTCGGCGCGCTGATCGAGCGCTATGGACTGCGGGCATTGCGCGGCGTGTCGGGTCCCGCGCCGATGATAACGACCATCGGGATCTCCTACATCCTGTTCAACATCATCCTGCTGACGACGGGTGCCGATTCCAAGAACTACTCCAATCCGATGCCGAATGTGCGCTGGGAGATCGGGGGAGCCGTCCTGCGCCTGCGCGAGGTCCTGCTGTGGGCGATCGCAATCGCGCTGATGGCCGCACTGCATTACTTCGTGCGCCGCACCAAGATGGGCAAGGCGATGCAGGCGACCGCCCAAGATCAAGAGGCGGCGCGAATGGTGGGCGTCGACGTCGATTCGATTGTGGTCACCACCTTCTTCATAGGTTCCGCGCTTGCCGGCGCCGCCGGCCTGATCTTCGGGCTGTACTACAACTACACGAGCTTCATCATCGGCTACACCGCCGGCCTGCGCGCCTTCACCGCCGCGGTGCTTGGCGGCATCGGCAACATTCCCGGAGCGATGCTCGGAGGCGTGGTGATCGGACTGATCGAATCCCTCGGCGGCCAATATCTTGCGGTGCGCTGGACCGACGTCATCATCTTCTCGATCCTGGTCCTGGTGCTGGTGTTCCGCCCGGCCGGCCTTTTCGGCAGCGCGGCGCCATCGAAGTCGTGAGCATGCTTTGAGCGAGAGATCCGCAGAGGAAATTCGCTCCGCATCGCCGCCGCACAGCCGGCCTGCCAAGATGCTTGCCGCGCTGAGGGAGCGCCTCAAAGGGACGGCCGGTCGGCGCGCATTCCTGGCGGCCCTGCTGGTGTTTGCGTTGCTGTTCCCGTTAATCGACGGCAACGAGGGCGACATCGACGCCGCCGCCAACGCCCTCGCCTTTGCCATTTTGGCGCTCGGCCTCAACATCGTCGTCGGCTTCGCCGGACTGCTCGACCTCGGCTATGCCGCCTTCTTCGCCATCGGCGCTTACGCGTACGCCATCTTCTCCTCCTACCAGGTGCAGCCGGAGTGGTGGAGCTTTTGGGAGCCCTTGCAGCGGCTGGGGCTGGTCGAACACCTGCATGAGGGCGCCGGACCGGGCAGCGTACACTTCACGGTGTCCTTCTGGCTGATGTTACCGGTCTCGGCCATGATCGCTGCCTTGTTCGGGGTGCTGTTCGGCGCCCCGACGCTGCGGCTGAAGGGCGACTATCTCGCCATCGTCACGCTCGGCTTTGGCGAGATCGTGCCGATCGTGGCGCGCAACACCCCCTATCTGACCAACGGCGCGCAGGGCCTCAACGGCGTGACGTCGCCGTCCCTGTTTGGCTACAGCTTCGGCGTCAAGTCGACGCCGTTCTTCTATCTCGGCCTGGCGTTGGCCTGCCTGTTGGTCATCGTCAGCCTGCGGCTCAAGAACTCGCGCATTGGCCGCGCTTGGCTCGCGATTCGCGAGGACGAGATCGCCGCCGGGGCCATGGGCGTCAACCGCGTCAAGCTGAAGCTGCTCGCCTTTGCCGTCGGCGCCGGTTTTGCGGGCGCAACCGGCACGTTCTACGTCGCCAAGCTGCAGACCGCGACCCCGGAGATGTTCACCTTCCCGGTCTCCGTGATGCTAATCGTGATGGTGGTCCTCGGCGGCATGGGCAGCGTCGCCGGCGTCGTGCTCGGCGCGCTGATCCTGCAGCTGCTGCAATCGTGGTTTCTGCAGGACCTGACGCAGTGGGTGCACGCACTCGGTTACTTCACCCGCATCGGCTTTCTGCAGGAGGTCGATCTGGTTCAGTCGATCGAGCTGATTTTCGGCATCATCCTCGTGGTGATGATGCGCTTCCGCCGCCAGGGCCTCATTCCCGAACGCACCGCCGTGACCGCCCTGACGCAAGCCGAGCAAACCGCCGTGCCGACGCGCGGCGGCATCGGCACGCGCGCCGCGACACTGCACCGCCGGAGCATCGATCCTGGCAGGCCGCTGCTGGAGATTGCGGGCCTCGCGAAGTCGTTCGGCGGCATCCGCGCCGTCCAGGACCTAAACCTGACCGTGATGCCCGGTTCGATCGTCGGCATCATCGGACCCAATGGTTCGGGCAAGACGACGTTCTTCAACCTGGTGACCGGGATAGTGCTGCCGAGCGCCGGCCGCGTGAAGCTCGCCGGTGAGGACGTAACCGGGTTGCCGCCGCACATCATCGTCCAGCGCGGCATCGTACGCACGTTCCAGAATCTGCGGCTGTTTTCCAACATGACGGTGCTGGAGAACGTGCTGGTCGGGACGCACTCGCGCACGGCCACGGGTGCGATCGGTGCGGTGCTGCGCACGCCGCGCGTGCGCCTCGAGGAGCAGACGGCGCGCGCCCGCGCGCTCGCGGCCTTGCAGATCTTCGGCAACCGGCTGACGCCTCGCCTCGAGCATCTGGCGCGCACGCTTTCCTACGCCAACCGACGGCGGCTCGAGATCGCGCGTGCCCTCGTCTCCGACCCGCTGCTGCTGCTGCTGGACGAGCCAACCGCGGGAATGAACCCGACGGAGACGCTCGAAATCACCGATCAGATCCGCGATCTGCGCGCTCTCGGCGTAACGGTCCTGATGATCGAGCACAAGCTTGCGGTCGTAAACCAGATAGCCGACAAGGTGATCGTGCTCGATCACGGCGAGAAGATCGCCGAGGGTACTCCGCAAGAAATCCACTCCAACAAGGATGTGCTGCGTGCCTATCTCGGACGCACCAGCAACGCCGTTACAGAGGCCGTTGCCGCTTCTTGAGTTCCAGGACGTAAACACCCACTACGGCGAGCTCCACGTCCTCAAGGGTGTGAATTACCGCGTCGGGGTCGGTGAGATCGTCTGTTTGCTGGGCGGCAACGCTTCCGGCAAATCGACGACCATGAAGACCATCCTCGGCATCGTCAGGCCGACGACCGGCATCGTGACGTATGCCGGCGAGGCGATCAATACCCTGCCGACCGCGGAGCGCGTCAAGCGCGGCATCGCGCCGGTACCGGAGGCGCGGCGACTGTTTCCGCGCATGACGGTTCTGGAGAACCTGGAGATGGGGGCGTTCACGCGCGAGGATGCAGCCGAGATCGAGGCCGACAAGCAGCGCGTTTTCGAGCTGTTTCCGCGCATCAAGGAAAGGCTGCCGCAGCTCGCCGGAACGCTGTCCGGCGGCGAGCAGCAGATGGTGGCGATGGGGCGCGCCTTGATGGCGCGGCCAAAGCTGCTGTGCATGGATGAACCATCGATGGGGCTGGCGCCTGCCCTGGTCGAGCAGGTATTCGAGATCATCCAGGCGATCAACAAGCAGGGCACCTCGATCTTTATGGTGGAGCAGAATGCGAACATGGCGCTTTCGATCGCCGACTATGGCTATGTGCTGCAGACCGGTGAGGTCGTGCTGCACGGCTCCGCCCGCAGCCTGCGCGACAACGAGCTGGTACAGCAGGCCTACCTCGGCGAGATGCAGATTTAGGCGCGGGCAAAGGTGCCAGCCGCGGCAGACGCAGCCCTGCCGCCGACATGGGGCATGTCGGCACAGTGGGGCTCGCGCACGGAGAGGCGCACTCGTCGTGCTCGAAGCCGTGCACGTGCGATCGTCCTTGGTCCCGTTCGGGGCATTGTCCCTGAGGCTGCGTTTGGCAGCGACGTCACGTCCACATCCCAAAGCTCACGTAATATCCGCAACTTCTGCGCAAGCATGCCCTTCCTCCTTCGCTGCAGAGGAGGACGAGCCATGGAGAACCACAACAACGAGCCGGTGCATGCCCACCAGTGCATTCGCTGGCAAAAGGGAAAACTGACCGGTGCCAAGCCGCCGTTGCGGCCACTTTACAATCATCAGGTTGTCGGCGAAGCATTGCCGCCCGGCCCGGTTGTTCATTTAGACAAAACTTGCCGCGCAATCATTCGAGCTCAGCGATGAGCCTTGCGATCAGGGTCGCCCGCGGCACCAGCGAGGAGACCAGAATGTGCTCTTCATGCGTGTGCGCGCCCCCTCCCATCAGACCGAGGCCATCCAGAGTAGCCACCCCCATCGCTCCGGTGAAGTTGCCATCCGATCCTCCGCCGTGTTGGCCGTGTGGCAGTTCGAAACCGATTTCGCCTGCGATCCGCCGTGCGCGCTCGTAGAGTCCCATGGTGGCGGCGTGCGCCGTCCACAAGGGCCTCACGGGCCCACGGTCGATTTCGATGCGCACATCTGAGCGCACACCGACAAGTCCGTCCATCACCCGGCCGATCTCCTCGAAGGTGGCCATGTCGCGGGCAACGCATAGTGCCTGCGCCGTGCACGTCATCGGAACGCAGTTCACCCACTGACCGCCATGAAAGACGCTCACCGCATAAGTAGGTCCATGGTCAAAATCGGAGCGGCTTTCGAGCTCTTCCACGATCTGGGCCATGACGCGCACCGCCGAGCGGCCGTCCTTGTTGGTCCAGCCGGAGTGCGCCGGCCGCCCGTGCGTGGTGAGGAAAAAGCGTCGGAATGCGTGGCGCCCCGTCGTGACCTCACCCCGTTCGCCCTTGGCTGGCTCGGGGATCAGCACGTACCTATGCCTCTTGGCCTCCGCCTCGATCAGCTCGCGCGAGGTCGGGCTGCCGATCTCTTCATCCGGGTTGATGATAAACGTTACTGGCAGGTTGAGCTTGTTAGCATCGATCACCGCCTTCAACGCAGCAAGCGCGATGACCGTGCCACCCTTCATGTCGTAGATCGCGGGCCCGAAGCATTTGTCTCCCTCACGGCGAATAAGGAGCTTGCTCGTCAGTGTGCCGACCGGATGCACTGTGTCGGCATGCGCAATCATGAGGATGCCAGGCCCGTCGCCGCGACCGGGTCGCCGACAGAGCAAGATGTTGCCGTAACCATCGCGACCCGGGAACCGCTCGATCGAGAAACCGAGGGCACCGATGCGCGGCGCGATGAAATCCTCCATGCGATTGACGGCTGCGGGATCATAGGTTGGACTTTCGATACGAACCCAATCGAGAAGCTCGGCCAGAAGTGCATCGGCGGAGAAGTCGAAACCATTGATCATGCGGCTCTCCTGGCATTGTTGGCATGGGCTGTTGTCTGGGGAGTTTGACACACGAATTGCGCCCATCCAACGCGCGGACGGGACCAGGAGGAAACTGAACGACCCTCGCCTTTAAGGCGAGGGGTTCAAGAGGGGTCGATTTGAAATCGACTATCATCCCCCACCGGCTCGCCCTCCTGCTCGTTGATGTAC
>Ga0306920_100008560_pt1 | contig 13588 bp, 15 predicted proteins | sample flu12Cox44000170_FD_204666 | JGI IMG/M metagenome (GOLD analysis project Ga0306920, IMG submission 204666) | Lab enrichment of tropical soil microbial communities from Luquillo Experimental Forest, Puerto Rico - flux4day.12C.oxic.44.000.170 (v2)... | ecosystem: Environmental > Terrestrial >... | reverse complement strand
TCCCATCATCACCCACGAATCGCACAAAAAATACTACGAAGAGCAAATCTTTAAGAATCCCCACACGCTGAATCCCGACCGGCTGGCGCGCGCTCCGCGAGCCCCGATGCTCGAAACGATCAAAGTGAAACGCGTACTGACCGACGCCGACCAAACCATCGAGCTCTACGTGCTGCCCAACCACCTGCACGCCGTAGGCTTACTGGTGGCATATCTGCCCAAGCAGAAGCTGCTGATTCAGGCCGATTCGTACATACCGCGTCCGGGCGCGCCGCCGTTGCCCGCCCCGAGCCCGTACACGATCAGCCTGGTGGACGACGTCGCGCGCTGGCATCTCGATGTCGAGCGCGTGGCCCATATCCACGGCGGCGTCAGCCCCTACGGCGACCTGGTAGCCGCCGCAGGCCGATGAATGGAGGCGCGACATGATGCCACGACCAGGGTCATTCGGCCCAAGGCTGTTGCTGGTCGCCCCGCTGGTCGCGGTGTTGGCTGCGCAGCCGGCACGCGCCCAAGCCGACCTGACTTGGGTGATCGTTATTCATGTGCATTCCGATCCCGATAGCCTGCCGCGTTCGATTGACGCGATCGAGCTGGCCAAGCTCGCCAAGCAGCGCGGCATGCGCGCCCTGGTGCTGCGAGGACCCGGATACCGTGGAGCGCAGAAAGACGGACCAGCGTCAAAAGTGACATATGGGCTACAACCGGATGGTCGGTACGGAAGACTTCGTTTTTTTGACTGATAAGAAAACTCTTATGTTGAGATCAATAGGGAGGCTCGGGCCGAAATCTTGGAGGAGCACATGAAAGTGCTCCTCACTCGAAGACGATTCGTACAGCAGACGGCGGTTTCCGCCGCAGCGGCGCTTTATGGGCGCCCAATGAACGCGCTTGCTGGTCCTCGGCTGATCTTCGAAGAACGTGGACAGACTGGGGCTCGGCTCGATGCGGCAGCTATCCGGAAGCTGGCTTCCGAGGTTACTGGCCATATGATCACGCCAGAAGCGGCCAACTATGAATCGTCGCGCCTCGTCGAGAATCGCGCATACGACCGGCATCCAACGCTGATTGTGCGTTGTGCCAGCGCGTCCGACGTTGCGCGAACACTCGATTTTGCTCAGAAGCAAAATTTGCCGCTCGCCGTCCGTGCAGGAGGTCATAGCGCCGCCGGATTTGGAGTATGCGACGAGGGCGTGGTGATCGATCTCTCCGGAATGAAACGTATTGAAGTAGACGTCGACAAGCGCGTGGCGCGTGTCGAGGCAGGTTGCCTGGGTGGCGATTTGGACAAGGCGACCCAGCGCTTCGGTCTGGCCACGACCTTGGGGGCTTGCCCAACAGTGGGAATTGCTGGCCTGACGCTCGGCGGCGGAGAGGGTGCCTTAATGCCGAAGTATGGAACCGCTTGCGATAACCTCATGTCAGCGCGCGTAGTTAGCTAGACGAGGCAACTCAGCGCTTCGGCCTGGCCACAACGGCAGGTGCGTGCCCAACGGTCGGAGTTGCCGGGCTAACACTCGGCGGGGGCCAGGGCCTTTTGATGCCGAAGTACGGTGCCCCGTGCGACAACCTGATATCAGCCCAGCTTGTGACGGTGGACGGTAGACAAGTCGAAGCCAGTCAGGACTCCAATCCAGATCTTTTCTGGGCGATTCGTGGTGGAGGCGGAAATTTCGGCGTGGCGACGGCGCTTGAGTATCGGCTCTATCCAGTAACCGACGTTCTGGCGGGAACACTGACGTTTCAGGTTGGACGAATTCCCGAGTTGCTCCAGGCGTTTGTCAAGTTCGTTGCGGCGGCACCGGATGAAATGCACGCCGTCGGCCAGGTGTTACCGTCCAAACAGGGGACGCGATTCCACATGTTTGTTTGCCATTGTGGCGATTCGCGTCAGGGGAATGACTTGCTTAAGCCGTTGCGAGCCCTCAAACCCCAAGAGGACAATGTCCACGTCGCGTCATATCTGGAAACCCAAAGGACAATCAATCCTTACACGCCTGTGGCGCATTTCCAAACGGACCTGGTTCTTGCGGAGCTCAGCGGCACCGCAATCACGGCAATAACGAGCGCCACCGGCAATGCGCCGCCAAACACCAGGGTCTTCATTGTGCCAATCTCTGGCGCCGTTACGCGTGTGCGCGTGAGCGAGACGGCTTATCCATTGCGATTTCCGGGATTCGAGTTGGACATCATGGGGCGCTGGAGCGATCCCTCAGAAAAGGCCGGTGCGGTCCAATGGGTCAAGGCTCTGCGCGACAAATTGCAACCCTTGGCTCATGGGGTGTACGCCAACCAGCTGGGTGAAACGAACGATGAGCTTGTCAGGGCTGCGTATGGGCCGAACTATGCCCGTCTAGTCGAAATCAAGAAAAAGTACGACCCACGGAATGTGCTGCGGCTCAATCAGAACATCAACCCAAGTGGGTAAAGAGCTTTCCGATGCTGCTCCGAAAGACTTTTTGCTAGGTTTCGCTGAACATGAATACACAGCGCCAATGGCCTGCGCCCTGGGTCTTTAGCCTGCTCATTCTGCCCCTCGGAATGGTCTACGGCTTCAACTTTACTGCGCTGCCCTTCTTGCTTGCAAAAGCTGGCGTTCCCGTGGATCGCATCGCGAGCATCAGCGCAATCAGTAGTCTGCCTGGCGTTCTCGCAGTGTTCATTGCTCCCATCGTCGATATCAAACTGCGGCGGCGAACGTGGCTGGCTATTGGAATCTTCGGGACCGCGATTGCGGCTTGCATTTATTTCCCTCTCCTTGGCGCCTCCCATTTGATTCTGTTGACCGCGCTCGTTTTCGCCGGCGGAATGGTGACCTTTCTCGTTATGGCGGCGTGCGGCGGGCTGATGGTCAGGATGCTCACTTCGACGGATCAGTCCAGGGCAGCCGCATGGCTTCAGGTGGGAGTCTTGGGCACTGGGGGACTCAGTGCAGCGATGGTCCTGTGGTTGGTCGGACGAATGCCGCTCGCGGCAGCTGGCTTCTGTTTCGCGGTCGTGACTGCCCTTGTTGGATACATTCCCTTCACTATTCGCGAGCCCGCTCCCGAACCTTCTCCATGGTTCAGCGGGCGTCTGGTCGCCATCGGCAAGGAGATCCGGGCCCTGGCCCGTTCACGGGAACGCCGATGGGGCTCATTGCTTCTCCTTTCTCCGTGCGCGACGGGAGCAGCGCAAAGCCTATTGCCCGCGATCGCTTCCCACTATGGTGTTGGAGGGAGCGGCGTTGCGTGGGTTAACGGGATTGGAGGAGGCGCCGCGCTGGCACTTGGCGCGCTTTGCAGCACGCTCGTTCCAGGTAACTGGGACCGTCGTCTCACTTACGCGGCGGCGGGAGTCATGAACGCGCTCGCGGCCATTTTCCTGCTAGCTGCCAATCGACCGGGAGTGTATCTCGCGGGCACTGCCTTCTACCTTGTCACAGAAGGCCTCTGCGCAGCTCGTAGCGGGGCGCTTATCCTGGAGATCGTGGGGCCAGAGGCTCGAGACGCCAGCACTTTGTACTCCTTGCTGAATGCCGCAGTCAGCTTTCCAATCGTCTATGTGACTTGGCTCGACGGCGTCGGCTTTCGCTACTTTGGGACGCACGGGCTATTGTGGACGGATGCAGGGCTCAATATTTTCGTCTTTGCCATTGTTGTCGCAGTTTTCATCAGTTGCGGTCTTGGTTTGAGGAGTGCCACTCAGACATCGGATCTGGAATCTGATTTGACCTCGGCCTGAGAAGAATCTCGTGTTGTGAGCTGTCGGATTCTAAGGTCGGATCGTGTTTTGTGTTTTGCGTAGTCAGGAACAGGGCACGCGTAATGATGGAACCTGGCATGTCGTCGCAAGTGGTGAATGACCCGAATGCCGCAGGAACGAGCGTTCTGGGACAACTTCCCATTCGACGTGCTACGCCGAAGAAGATGGGCCTCTGGGATTTGGTCTGGGAAAGTGGTTCTGCGAAATGGTCATTCTAGCAACAGGAGGAGATTATGCGTGGCTGCTTGATCGCGACCCTCATTCTGTCGGTATTTCTGCCGCCCTGCATTGCGCAGCAACCGTCACCGGATATGATTTTGTTCAACGGCAAGATTTTCACGAGCGACCCGGCGCATCCGTATGTCGAGGCCCTTGCGATCAGTGGTAGTGGGCATCATCGATTCCGGGGATGACCACTCGCCCGCCCAAGTCTATCCGTTTCGTCTGCGGGCCGGCGAGCGCTCCAATTTCCTTGGTGCTTCCGGCCGCGACGATGCGTTCGCCTCTTCGACGCGGAGCCGAACGCTTTCCATCTGCAATTCCGTGGCTTGGATCCAACGTGGAGTGAGGTGGCCGACCAGCTCGCCGAGGCCGAAACGAAAGCTCCGAGGGGCGCTCTAATCATTGGCGACATCGGTCCAACAGCCCTGGACGATCCGCAAGCGACAGGAACATCGCTAGACAAACTCGCGCCGAACCATCCGGTGATGTTGAGAACGTGGTCCCGACACGCCGCGATTGTGAATCGGCTGGGCTTGGCGAAGCTGGGAGTGAAAGATGACGAGCCAGATCCGCTCGGCGGCCGGTTTCTGCGTTCGAACAGTGGCAAGCTAACGGGCGTAGCGTTTGAGTACGCCGCTTTCCGACTCCATCAGGCCATAACTGCGCTTGCAAGCGAAACGGAGGCCTTGCAGCAAATGCGAGCCTTCCTCAGCGAAGCAGCGCGGCTTGGCGTTACCTCAGTGCAGGATATGTCCTTGCCCGCAGGTGCGGAGCGATGCGTCGGATTGTTGGAGAAGGCTCCGACCCCGATACGTGTGCGGGTGATGCGGATGGCTTGTACCACTTCGGACGGCCGCGACACAAAAGAGGGAAGGTCGCTGCCGCGGAATCCGACGCCGTTAATTACAGTGAGCGGAACGAAATGGGTTCTCGACGGCAGCCCTATCGAAAGTTCCGCGGCCATGCGGAAGCCTTACGCCAGCAATCCGAACAGCTCTGGATGGCTGAACTTCAACGAAAAAGAGATGGAAGCGATGCTACGGGAGTCGCTCGAAAACGATGACCAGTTGCTGGCGCACATCGTAGGGGATCGCACGACCGAGGCATTTCTGACGGCAATGGAAGCGACAGGGGGGAAAGCAGTATGGGAGAAGCGCCGGGTGCGCATCGAGCACGGCGATGGCGTCATGCCGGACCTCGTTTCGCAGACAAAAAACTTGGGCGTGATAGTTGTAGAGAATCCAACGCATGTGACGATTCGCGAACTGCTGGTGAAACGGTTCGGTTTGGAGCGAGCAAACGAATTGCAACCGTTTCGTTCCCTTCTGGAAGCGGGTATTCGGCTGGCCGGCTCCGACGGACCGAACAACCCGTATCTCAACATCATGCTGGCTTCGATTTACCCAGGAAAGCCAAAAGAAGCGGTAACGCGGGAACAGGCGGTGATTGCCTACACGCTGACTTCGGCCTACGCAGAATTTGCTGAGAAAGACAAAGGCAGCCTTGAGCCGGGTAAATTGGCGGACCTCGCAGTGCTCTCGCAGGATATCTTCACGATTCCGCCTCCGGAGTTGCCCAAAACAGAATCCGTGCTAACCCTGGTTGGCGGAAAGGTCGTCTACGATGCGCACGCCGTTCGCACCCAGTAGCTGCGTAGCAGCTAGCGAAGTTCACTTCGCGCTAGGCTCTGCATTTCCAAGCTTGAATTTGAAACAGCTTCACGCAGGCTCACGACTGTTAGGTCAAGGGTCCGGTTGTCACTCGTGCCGCTAAGAATCTCTTCACGAACCGGATCATTAGGGTTATTTGCCCCCTTTTGCCCCCTCGCGTTTTTGCTAAGTGCCTACCAGTCAGAAAGATGGTTGGTAGGGGCGGTGGGGATCGAACCCACGCCCTTCGCGCGTTTTTTTGAGGCTCATTGAGTGCTTAGATTCCAACCAGGCGGTCACACGGGATGAGTGCCGCGCGTACCTTGTCTGGCAACACTGTTTTTCTCCTGTGTTCCTAAATGACTTATTTTCAATAAGTTGGTGCCGGCGGTGGGAATCGAACGATACGCGCCTACTCATTCTATGTAACTTATTGCAAACATACGAACGCAAGAACCGCACAACCCGCTGTATGCCCGCCTCCTATGTACAAAATCATGTACAACAAATTTGAAGGCCGAGTGAGTCGTCGGCCTCTTAACGCCAGGCTGCGCTCGTTGTCTTCCCGTATACAGGAGAGGATCCGGGAGCTTCCCGACGGCAACGTTCTCGGCAGGTCGACGCGACGCGGGTGGGTCCCGCGGCATGCGTTGTCAGGATTCAAGATCACACATATTGCGGACCACAACGGACAACTCCTAAAAGCCAGCTGGAACGGCCTGCGCTCTTATCAAATTAATCCCTGATGACCTGTCTCCTGCTGACTACTGACTACCGACGCTTCGGAGAAGGCAAGGCGAACCCTGTACTTCACTGTCCTTATGTCCACTCAACACTGGCCTTTGTGAACGAACAAATCAACTAAAACTCATGCTCCTATGAAAGAAGCGGGGGATTGTGTGTTTGCGGCATGTCGAACAAGTGTCAGTTCCTGGCGGTACTCCGCAATTGATGTGATGTGAGCACAAGAACCTTGTTAGGAGGATCGCGTCATGCACAGATTGTTCTCGATGCGAGCTTTGTTTCTGGCACCGCTGGTCTTTCTGGTGCCTGCTGTTTCGCGAGCGCAGGTTTCCGTGGGAATATCCGTGCACGTGGGCCCCCCGGCTCTGCCGGTATACGAGCAGCCGCCTTGTCCTGTGGAGGGCTACCTCTGGACGCCGGGGTATTGGGCCTACGGCCATAAGGGATATTACTGGGTGCCTGGAGTCTGGGTGGCGCCGCCGCGCGTAGGATTGCTGTGGACACCGGGATACTGGGGTTGGAGTGAAGGCGTGTATGTTTTCCACGCCGGATATTGGGGTCCGCATATCGGCTTCTATGGCGGCGTGAACTATGGGTTCGGATACAACGGCGTAGGGTTCGTGGGCGGGGAATGGCGCGGCGGACGGTTCGCATATAACACCGCGGTCGTGAATGTGAACACCACCGTGATTCATAACACGTACGTCAACAAGACGGTGATCGTAAACAACAGGACGGTAGACCGGACCAGCTTCAACGGTGGGCCTGGCGGACTCGCCGCGCGGCCGACGCGTGGAGAGATGGCAGCCAGTCGCGAGTCGCACATTCGACCGACGGCAGAGCAGGCTTCGCACGAACATCTGGCGAGTGCGAACCGCGAGAATTTCGCGTCCGAGAATCACGGTAAGCCGGCAACGGCGGCAATGAGCCGTGTCAACACACGCGAAGTAAACCAGCAGGGACGTATCGCCAAGGGCGCGAACTCGGGGCAACTGACTCCCCGTGAGGCCGGGCACGCCGAAAACCGAGAGGCGAAGATCAACCACGAAGTGCGCAGCGACCGTGGGGCCAACGGCGGCAAGCTCACTCAGCAGGAGCGCGCGCAGGTCAATCATCAGCGGAACACTGAGAGCAAGCAGATCTACGACGACACGCACAATGCCAAGACCGATCACGCAGTGCAACAACACAACACCGCGGCGAAATCGGACCATGCGCAAAGTGAGCATCCACATCACTAACTGGCGATTCGGAAGGATATCGAGTTTCTGGATCCGACACTGAATATTTCGGGGTGCAGACGCTGAGCAGTTATTTGGAACAAAGCCGGGCGGCCATGCGTTTTTCGATCGAGACGTGGAGCGGGATCGGGATGTTCAGGTTGGTGCTGGCGGCGATTGGGCTGGCGGGCGTGACTGGCTATGCCGTGGCGCGGCGGCTCAAGGAAATCGCAATCCGGATGGCGGTGGGAGCCAGCCCCGCGCAGGTATGGACTACACTCCAGGTTGTAGAATTTTCTTGAACGTACCGAAGCAGCAGTACGCGGTATGAAGTCTGACGCCACAAGCTGCGAATCGCGAGACATCCTGTCAAGACAGTGGCTTGTTTTCATACTGATGCTCTCGAGCGACGCGATATAGTTCGCGTCGTCGCGATAAACGAGGTTGTCTTCGTAGGTCGAATGAATCGCTTCATATTCAGTCGGATCGTACTCCGCGGCCATCTCGCCGACCGGCTTCTTCGTGATCCACAGTGCTTTGACCCACCCGCTGCCTTTGCCGTTCGGGTTCGTACCGTGCGAGCCCGTACGGCATAAATCTTGCCTTTGTATTCATAAGTCTTGATGGGGCAGCGATTGCTGCCTTTCAAAAAATCCCACTGGCTGTAGGTGAACTGCGTGAGTTCCTCCCAGCCGATGAAGAGAAACTCGGCGCCCTGATACTGCAGCAGGTCAGCATCTGTCTTCACGTGTCCGAAGAAAAGATTCGAGCCGTTATAGGTGCTTGGTAGCGTTGTAGCTGCGGTAGAGCGATTGGGGAACCTCCAGATAATGGCCAATTGATGTGATATCCACAGAAGGCCGCCAACGCCTTTGTTGGGTACTACTAGTGCTACATTCGTTCTTTCGCGTATTTATCTTGACAATCGATAATTTCAGAGTAGAGTCCCGTTCTAATCCCCCCCAGCACTTCCGTAAGAAGGAGTTCAAACATGCGAGTGAGCACGAGACGGGCGTTCGGATTTGCAGTTGTGTCTTTGTGTGCGTTGTCATCGACGGCTCTTTTCCTCCCTCTGGTACGAGCCGCAGCCGATCATGTCCGTTGGGACATCATCCATCTCGACCCAACTACGATGCCCCTTCCGACAATTAGTGCGGGCGGTGTCGCGATGGCCTCAGCCAGGAATCCCAGCACTCTGTCCATCACACTTACGGGTTCCGGGACCTTCGTTGGGCCTGCAAGTGGTGGTACGTCTGGTGGTGTCAAGGGTGGCGGGACCTGGGAGACTTTCGATGGAACTACGTCAACTGGAAAAGGCACCTACGAGGTCACTTCACTTGTGAGCTGGACGTTTTCGAATTTTCAGACCACTGGGGTCTTGAATGACCTGATCGATGACGGCGCTGCCGCTAATGGCGTCGCGGTATTGCGAATCCGGTACTCCGACGGTAGCGAGGGCGTCCTCAATATCGGTTGCCACGGCCCTGGAGCACCTGCCGGGACACTCGAGGGGGTAATCGCCTCGAAGGACCATGTGACCTATTGGGACGGTCAGGCGCCCGTCGGTGGTGTGGACGCGAACCGCACGGTATTCCACGTCATGTGAACAAGCCAGGTGTCTCGGCTTCAGCGTGAAGGTTAGGGCAAGCTTTGGGATGACACCATCCAGGCGCCACGCCGTCGCGACGCTCAGCCGATAAAGAAGGGTTTGAACAGCCGTTGGTCCACTGAGCTCGCGGACCTAGCGCACGATGTAGTTGTTTTGACACAAGGGGGAAGCATGCGAGGACAATCAAAACTCGGAAGACGGTGGCTTATAGGTCTGGCGGTCTTGACCACAGGAATCGCGTTAACGGCCGCGTTGTTGCCACGATTGGTCTCGGGAAACGAATCTGATAACACGACGATCGCGCGCGGCGGCGGCACGACTATCATCCACGGTGGAACAGGAGAGTCGGGGGGGTTCGTCCCGGTCATCACGACCATAGCCTTTAATGCGGCGAGGAACGGCAGCAACGTGACAGGTTCGTTCGAGTGTCTCGCGGAGGCGCCCGAGGCGGGTATGAGTATGAGTTCCAAAAGTGCTCAGTTCACCGTTAATGCGATGTACGTCACTGGGCAGATCACTGGAGCAAGCGTACACGGCGACACCGCTACTTTGACTGGCGCAGTAAACATCACGGGACTCGGAGCGGGCTCCAACGTCCCTTTCACGTTCGTTGTGCAAAAAGGCGGGCCTGGTGCCACCTCTGTCTTAACGGTTGGCACCTTGTCCGCTCCGTTCCACGAGATTCTTTTGCAAGGGTCGTTTGACGTAGCAGGCGAAAACTAGGGCGGCTCACGAGACATCACAGCCGGGAATGGATTAACCATGACGTCTGTGAAGACGTGTGGTACTTCGGCGATGGGCTAGTCGTTAGGTATCGCTTCCCCGAAACTAGCCTCCGGGATTGTCGCGGAGAGCTGCGGGTGGAGTGATCCACAGTCGCCAACATCTCATCACAACTTTCCAACCAGATAAGCAAGACCAGGCCGATCTTGGTTAGCACCGCCTGGGGTCCCAAGCGATATTCGCCCCCTGCTTCGTGAAGATCGGAAAGAAAGGATGGTCTAATGATCAAGACTCATCGTCGAACCCGGACCTGGCTTGCTCTTCTGTCTTCCCTCATGGCGATCGCGGCTTCGGCGCAAAGCCCAGGTTCACAAGTCGGCCGCGAAGTGGCCATACCCCTACACCTGCAGGACGGCGAGGAGTTCACCATTCCTACCGCGCAACTGATCCAATTCGGGGCCAAGCTTTTCAATGCCAAATTCACAGTGCAAGAAGGGGCCGGACGTCCTAACACGAAAGGAACCGGCGCACCCATTTCGGATCCCAACTCGCCGCTTGTGTTTCCGAGGAACTTCGACCGCCTGTCCTCTCCCGACGCAAATGCGTGTTCCGGCTGTCACAATGCGCCTGTCGCGGGCGCCGGGGGCGACCGCGTGACCGAAGTCTTCGTTTTGGCGCAGCGCTTTGATCATTTGACGTTCGACCACAACGACGGCATTACGACACGCGGCGCTGTGGATGAATCGGGAAAGTTTGTCACGATGGACAACGCCACCAACGACAGGAAGACGATCGGAATGAACGGATCCGGCTTCGTCGAAATGTTGGCTCGGCAAATGACTGCGGACCTGCAAGCGGAGCGCGACGCCACGCCCCCGGGATACAGCATGCAGCTAATGTCAAAGGGAATTTCCTTCGGCATTTTAACGCACAACGGGGACGGGACCTGGAATGTTTCACGTGTGCAAGGGCTTGCGGCACCGAGCCTTTCTATAACAGGCACCGCTCCTCCGAGCTTGATCATCCGGCCCCTACATCAGGCCGGAAATGTAATCTCGCTGCGGCAGTTCAGCAACAATGCTTTCAACCACCATCACGGCATGCAGTCGGAAGAACGTTTCGGTCTCAATGCCGACCCTGACGGAGATGGCGTTGCTAATGAGCTCACCGCTGCCGACTTAACCGCGGTTTCAATATTCCAGGCCACCTTGCCCGTCCCAGGCCGCGTAATTCCCAACGATCCGGCGATTGAGCGTGCGAACCTTGCAGGGGAAGCCGTGTTCGACAAGATCGGTTGCGCGACTTGCCATGCCAGCCTGCCCCTTACTTCAAACAGCAATCCGGGTCTCGCCGGACAGCCAGGCTGGATCTATTTTGAACCCAATCCGTACAATCCAGCCACCGGCCCCAATTCACCGAACTTGCGGCTCGGACCTACGAACTATCCGGTCACTGCTCCCGCACTCACCGTGGACTTGACGAGCCACATGCTGCCCCTTCCGCGCCTGCGAGCGCACAATGGGTCGGTTTTGGTCTCGGCCTACACGGATCTCAAGCTGCATGACATTAGCGCCACGAGCGATCCGGCGACCGATCCGGAATGCGAGCCCCTCGACCAGAACCAGCCCGCAGGCTCGCCCGCATTTTTCAAAGGAAACTGCCGGTTCATCACCAGGAAGCTTTGGGGCTTTTACAACCAAGGTGGAGCATTCATGCACCACGGAAAGTTCACCACCGCCAGAGAAGCTGTTGAAGCTCACAACGGCGAAGCTCTATCCCAGCGGTTGGCATTCGATGCCTTGCCGCCGACCATGCAGGATGACCTGATTGAATTCTTAAAGTCCCTGCAGGTTTTGCCGCCGGGTTCGAAGTCGCTGGTAGTGGACGAACATGGCAACCCGAAGGATTGGCCGCCCCTAACAGACGCCTCGGAAAAGGAACGGTGAGGCTAGAACACGGATGGTACGCATCATCGTAGACAGCCCCGCCTTCAGCGGCGGGACTGAATCATTCGTTCGGTGTCCCGAGGGGCAGGCGCGACCCGATGAAGAGCCGTGCTACTCGGTCGAAGGGGGATGCAGTTTCGATCCGCACCACCCCAAGCCTAGGCAGCAACTTCTACGATCGGAATCTCGAACCTGATGGTGGATGCAATCGGCAGGTTGCGCACCGCCGCAACCAATCGATTGATATCGCGGCCCGGACGTAGGATTCCGGCCCTTTTTCTTTTTCAGCTTGTCCCAACCCATCGGGCTATGCTGCCAGCTTGGCAGAGAACCGGATCGTGGGCTGCAACGAGCGATCCGGGCCCCCGGCACCACCATAGCAGCCGCACTTCCCGGTACTCCAAGCCAATCCCACACGCCAGTAGCGACGTAGGTCCGAAGAACCGGTTTCAGCGTAATTTTTCGCACGTGTTTCGAGATCTCCTCGCGCGCGATGCGCGGGTCTCCATTCCATAGTGCGCTCAGATCGCGGAGTCGAGACTCGACAAATCGTCGTGTGTCGCGCATCTGCAACTTAGCTGTTCCGGGAGCGGATGCCTGCAGGCGATCGCGCAGGGAATTGAGCTGGTATTCGAGCCTAGCGATCTCTTCGGTAATCAGTCGCGAGTAACCGTCGCTAAGGCCGCGGAGTTGATTTGCGATTTTTCGTTCGAGGTCAATCTCCTGGCGACGTCGATCCGCATCGCCCTGGCGACGGGCGGCAAGCGCTTTTTCGAGCTCTTCCTCGAAACGTTTCAGCGTGTAGCGGACCACGTCGGGATGCAAAACTCTCTCTTGTAGACCCGCGAGGAGTTGGCGTTCGAGTTCCTGGCGACGGATCAGAAGGCTATTTTTGCAGACACTATCGCCGCGCTGGGCGTGCATCGAGCAGCCGTATCGGGAATCCTCGCGCTTCCTGCAGCGACCGGAAACAATCGTGATCGATCCACCGCACTCGGCGCAGAACAGCAAACCGGTGAACAGGTAAGGCGATGCGGCCGCGCGGCCACGGCGCTTCCCTTCTCGCACTCCATAGAGATCTTGGATCAGCTTCAGCCGATCGTGCGCCCGATTCCACAGTTCTTCAGAAACGATTCGCTGCTCGGGGATTTCGACCTGGCGCCATTCGCTCTCCGGCTTACGGCGATAGATCCGCTTTCCAGTTTCGGGCGATCGAACCTTCTTGGTTTTTCCCCAAATGACCACGCCACGGTACCGCTGATTCATCAAAATGTGACGCACCGAAGATTGGGCCCAGCTCTGTGGTCTTCCCTCCCGAGGCTGCGGCGAGGGGATGCCGTCGCGATTCAAGTCGATCGCGATACGCTTCATCGAATGGCCGGCAGCGTAGCGCGAGAAAATCCTGCGGATCGTGGCCCCCTGGTTTATGTCGACTGCGAGCCTTACACCCGCAATCTCTGGCCGGCCATAGGCATCACGCTTCGTCACGCTCTCGATCGGAACGTGACGATAGCCAAACACGCGACCGCCGGTGTGAAGGCCGCTCAGCGCGAGTTGCTCGACACCGCGAAATGTTTTCTCGCGCAGCTCGTCGAGATACAGGCCGTCGACGAGACCGTGAACAGTGAGGAGGGTTTGCGATTGCGGCGTGCTCGAGTCGAATCCCTGCGACACAAAGATTACGCGGACCCCGACGAAATCGAGTTGTTCTTTGATTCGCAGCGCGTCGAC
>Ga0306920_100008557_pt1 | contig 13590 bp, 11 predicted proteins | sample flu12Cox44000170_FD_204666 | JGI IMG/M metagenome (GOLD analysis project Ga0306920, IMG submission 204666) | Lab enrichment of tropical soil microbial communities from Luquillo Experimental Forest, Puerto Rico - flux4day.12C.oxic.44.000.170 (v2)... | ecosystem: Environmental > Terrestrial >... | reverse complement strand
GAGGCCTGGCCGTCCGCCTCGCGCAGCGCCTCGCACACCCGGTGCACGCGCGAGGCGACGCGCGGCACGAGATCGGGCTCGAGCGCGACCGAGCGTGCCGCCACGTCCTCGTCGCCCGCCGATTCCGTGAGCGCGCGCAGGATCTCGCCGGTCAGATAATATGTGAGCGCCGATCGTTCGCTGATCGGCGGGCGCTGGCCGCCCTGCCGCTGGCGCTGGAGGTCGCGCGCCGCGTCGATCAGGTTGAAGCGCGCCGCGCGCGAGCGCTCGAGCACCCACGCGCCGATGCGTGCGTGATGAACCCGCGCCGGTTTCGCCGCGAGCTTTCCACCCTGCCAGGGCAGCGGCTCGCCGGCGTGCTGGCGCCGCCACACCTGCTCCAGATTGTCGAGCCGGATGACGCCGTCCTCCCCGGCGCGCACGGTGAGTGTCGCGCACAGGTTCACGAGCTCGCGCAGGTTGCCGGGGAAGCGGTGACACTGGAGCGCCGCGATCACCTCGGGCTCGATCTGCCACTCTCGGATCCCGCGCTCGCGGCCCTGCGATTTCAGGAAGTGCAGCATGAGCGGGCGCAGGTCCTCGAACCGCTCGCGCAGCGGCGGGATCTGGAGCGCGAACACGTTCAGGCGGTAGTAGAGATCCTCGCGGAAGCGCTTCTCGAGCACCGCGGCCTTGAGGTCGCGGTGCGTGGCGGCGACGATGCGGACGTCCACCTCGATCGCGGTCTCGTCGCCGACGCGCCGGATGCTGCCTTCCTGCACGACGCGCAGCAGGCGGGTCTGGAGCTGGAGCGGCATGTCGCCGATCTCGTCCAGGAACAGCGTGCCGCGGTGCGCCATCTCGAACGCGCCGCGCCGGTCCTTGTGCGCGCCGGTGAACGCGCCGCGCACGTGGCCGAACAGCTCGCTCTCGATCAGCTCGCGCGGAATGGATCCGCAGTCGACGACCTGGAACGGTCCGCTCGCGCGATCCGACAGGCGGTGGAGCGCCTGCGCAGCCACTTCCTTGCCGACCCCGGACTCGCCGGTGATGAGCACCGGGAAGCGCGTGTGGGACGCGGTGATGAGATCCTGCGCGGTCTCGAGGACTGCCGCACTCTCGCCCATCATGCCGGCGAGCACGGGGTGGCGCTCGCGCAATGCGGCGAGCGAATGCGCGCGCTGGCGCGGCGCCGCATCGTCGCCGGGCCGCGCGCCGGTGTCGCGCGCCGTCGCGTGGCCGGAAGGAATCTTGAGCGCGAGCGCCGCGAGCCCCGCAAGGCCATCGAGCAGCGCGAGCGCTGCGTCGTCGTACGGGTAGCCGAGCAGAGTGCGCCCGAAGAGCAGGATCGCGGTCAGCCCCGAGGCATCGCTCACCGCCGCGCCGATCTCGGCCTCGAGATCATCGCGCAGCGTGTTGCGCAGCTCGCCGAGCCCGCGCGCCGCCGCCGCGCCCGCGAGCGGGAACGCGGACTGCTCGAGCATCCACTCGCGTGCGGACTCCGGCACGCGGAACGCGAGATCGTCGGCCGCGCACTGCTGCGTGTCGAACAGCACGCGGAAACGGTCGCGTCCGTCCGCGATCAGCAGCACACCGGATCGGGCGCCGAGGATGCCGAGGCCCGAGTGCAGCAGGCGGGAGGCGATGACGTCGGGCTCGGTGGCGCCGAGCAGCGAGCGCGCGACTTCGTAGTGCGCGGTCACTTCGGCGAGCCGACGCTCCAGATCGGCCCGCGCGGACGCATCGGGGTGCGCGTCGAACGGGGTCTTCATGTTCACCTCGGGCGGCTTCCGAGAGCGCGGCCACCGGCGGTGGCGCGCGTACGGTCCGAAAAAGCTTATCAGCCCGCCCCCGCCGGCTCCAGTGTCGCGACGCACTCGATGTGCGGCGTGTGCGGGAAGAGATCGAACGGCCGGGCCTCGATCAGCGCGTAGCCGCCGGTCCGAAAGTCCGCGAGATCGCGCGCCAGCGTCGCGGGATTGCACGACACGTAAACGATGCGTCGCGGCGCGAGCTCCGCGACCCGCGCGACCACGCGTGGATGGAGCCCGGCGCGCGGCGGATCCACGATCACGACCGCGGGCCGCACCGGCTCGGATCTCTCGCCGCGCGCCCACTCGCGCAGCACCGCGCGCGATTCGCCGCACACGAAGCGCGCGTTCGCGATTCCGTTGCGCCGCGCGTTCCGCTCCGCCGCGGCGACCGCGTCCGGCACGGTCTCGACGCCGACCGCCTGCGCCGCCTTCCGCGCGCCCATCAGCGTGAGCGTTCCGGTGCCGGAATAGAGATCGAGCACGGTCTCGCCCGCCGCGATCCCGGCGCACTCGAGCGCCGTGGCGTAGAGCGCCTCGGCCGCCGCGCTGTTGGTCTGGAGGAACGCGTTCGCCGAGGCCTCGAACTCGAGCCCGAGCAGGCGCTCGACGATCACGCCGCGGCCTTCGATCATGCGCTCCTCCTCGCTGAACGCGACGTTCGCGCGCGATCGCGCGAGCCCGAGCGTCACGCCCTTGAGATCGGGCGACAGCGCCATCACGGCGCGTGCCCACTCGCCGAGCCCCGGCACCTCGTCGCGCGCGGCGATCAGGTGCACCGCGCACTCGCCGGCGCGCGCGAGATGGCGCACGGTGAGAAATCGCACCACGCCCTCGTGCCGCGACGGGTGATACGCGCGCCACGCGTGCTCGCGCGCAAACGCCTGAGTGAAGCGCACGATCTCGACCGTGAGCGGGCTCGGCAGCAGGCAGGTTTCGAGCGCGAACACACGATCGTGCGTGCCGCGCTCGTGCAGCCCGAGCAGCGGCTCGCCCGCGGCGCCGGGGGCGAAGCTGAACTCCATCTTGTTCCGGTAGTGGAAGGTTTCGGGCGCGGGGACGATCGCGCGCACCGGCGGCGAAGCGATCCCGCCGAGGCGCTCGAGCGTCTCCTTCACCTGGCGCTCCTTCTGGCGGAGCTGCTCGGCGTAATCCAGGTCCTGGAACCGGCACCCACCGCAGCGCGCGACGTGCGGGCAGCGCGGCTCGATCCGCCACGGGGAGGGCGTCAGGACCTGCTCCATCCGCGCCTCGGCGAAGCTGCGGCGCACGCGCGAGACGCGCACGGAGGCCTGGTCGCCCGGCAGCGCGCGGTCCACGAATACGACCCGGCCGTCCGAGCGGGCCACGGCCTGGCCGCCCAGGGCGAGGGACTCGACCTCGATGTTTAACAGTTCGTTGACCTTCAAGATGGGCTCGGAAAGTCGAATCGGGAGGAAGCAACCTGCCGGGAACCGCGCGGCGCCTTCAGGGTTTCAAGACCCGAACGCCAGCGGAAGGCCGGGAAATCCGGACCGGCGCCGCGAAATTAGCACAGGGGGATTGACCATGCGTTCGCATCTCCAGCCCGCGAGTGGGGCGCTTCTGGCCGCGCTCGCCCTCGCCGCCCTCACGCTCGCGGGACCGGCCCGGGCGTTGGAAACGAAGACGGAATCCAAGACCGAGACGAAGACCAAGACCTCGACCGAGACCAAGTCCGAAAGCCACACCTGGCTCGGAGTCGGCACGCAGTCGCTGAGCGACGAGCTTCGCGACGGCATGAGCTACAAGGGCAACGGCGTCCTCGTGAATCAGGTTATCGACGAAGGTCCCGCCGCCAAAGCCGGCGTCAAGGAAGGCGACGTGATCATCAGCCTGAACGGGACCACAGTGAACTCGCCGGACGAGTTGCGCGATGCGGTGCGGGCCGCGAAGCCGAACGACAAGGCGAGGCTCGATATTTCGCGCGACGGGAAGCGCATGACGCTCCCCGTGACGCTCGGCGAGCGGACCACGACCTCGTATTCGACCCGCGAGGAAGACGGGGACGAGAGCGGCCCCATGGTGTTCAAGATGGACGGCATGATGCCGAAGATCGACATGAAGGAACTTCCGTTGGTGACCATGCCGGGCCGCGGGCGGCTCGGCGTCCAGCTCCAGGATCTGAATGCGGATCTGGGCGGCTACTTCGGCGTTCCGAACGGCAAGGGCGCGCTGATCGTCGAGGTCTCGAAGGATTCGCCCGCCTCGCGCGCCGGGATGAAGGCCGGCGACGTGATCACGAAGGTGGACGATCAGGTGGTCGAGGGCTCCGACGACGCGGCGAGCGCGATCCGCGAGCGCGAAGGCAAGGTCGCGTTCACGATCGTGCGCAAGGGCCAAAAACAGACGATCACCGCCGATATCGAGCGGCGCGCGGACGTTCAGCGCGTCTACCGCGGGCGCATGCCGATGAGCGTTCAGATCGCGCCGATGGCGCCCGAGCCGCCGTACGAGCACCGCACGTCCGAGCTGCAGAAGCAGATGCAGGAGCTGCGCGACGAAATCCGCCAGCTGCGCGAGGAGCTGAAGACCAAGAGCAAGGACTGAGACGCGCGGATTCCTTCCCGCGCAGCGCCACTCGAGGGAGCGCCGTCCCGACCGCTGGCGCCGTCGGGCGCCAAGTAAAGGGCGTTGGGCAGTCGCGGAAGGGAGCAGCGCGGCGCTCCTTCGAGAGGCGGAATTGCCAGGCCCGGCCGTGAAGTGACGGTCGGGCCTGAGCGTTTGCGCACGTCACGCCGCGTGCGAACGGCCGCGCGACTCTTGCGCACGTCACGCCGCGCGCGAACGGCCGCGCGACCCTTGCGCGCTCCACCGCGCGCCCGTAGTGTGCTCGCCCAATGCCACGGCACGTGTTCCGCTTCTGCCCGCGTTGCACGACGAAGCTCGTGCGCCGCGACGATCACGGCTCGCCCAGGCCCACATGCCCGAACTGCGGCTACATCCACTATCGGAATCCCGCGCCCGCGGCCGGCGTGATCCTGATGCGCGGCCGCGACGTGCTGATGGTGAAGCGCCGCTATCACCCGCGCGCCGGAGCCTGGTGCCTGCCCGCCGGCTTTCTCGAGTACGGCGAGACGCCCGAGCACTGCGCGGTGCGCGAGCTGCGCGAGGAGACCGGCATCGCCGCGCGGCTCACCGGGCTGTTCGGTGTGTACGCGGGCTTCGACGATCCGCGCGTGCGCGCGGTGCTGATCGTCTACACCGCCGAGCGCACCGGCGGGCGTCTCACGGCAGGCGACGACGCGATGATTGCGCGCTACTTTCCGCTCACGCGCCTCCCGCAGTCGATCGCGTTCGCGTCACATCGGCAGGCGCTGCGGGATTTGAAGCCGGGAGCGGTGCGGTAGGACTCGCCGTCCTCAGCTCCACGTCGCCGCTTTGCGCGCGCGCTCCTGGCTCGCGAGGACCATGGCGAGCACCGAGCCCGCCAGCACGGCGCGATCGAAATCCTGCTCGTCGAACGCTTCGCCGTCCGAGCGGTTGCTGAGGTTCAGCACGCCGCCGAGGCGATTGTTGTGGACGAGCGGGACGGAGATGAATGAGTCCGAGTTGTAGGCGTCCTGCCCGGTGTGCGGAACCTCGGCCTCCTCGCGCACTCTCACGAACAGCGGCTTCCGGTTGTGCGCGACCCAGCCGGCGATCCCCTGTCCGATCCGCACGCGCACCTTGCCGGCGACGGCGGGATCGATGCCGCGCTGCGCGGCGATCTCGAGCGCCTCGGCGGAACGATCGAGCACCATCAGACTGCAGCGCTCGATTCCGAACTGCTCGCTGAACCAGCTCACCATCGTGCGCGCGAACTCGTCCTCGTCGTGCTCCTGGGAGAGCACCTGGAACGCGTCCTTCAGGAAGTCCACGGTGCGCTGCGTGCCGGCGAGCCGGCTCTGCGCCTGCGTGAGCTGCGCGTTCGCCTCGCTCAAGTGCTGGGTCGCGGCCGCGGACTGCTCCTCGAGCGCGAACAGCGTGTCCTTCACCCGGTCCAGCTCCTGAACGTACTCGCTCGAATGCTCGTCGAGCTGCTCGAGCTGCTTGGTCAGGTACTCGAGCCGGCGCGCCTTGATGTGATTCTCCTCGCGCAGCTCCTCGCTCTGGGCGTTGAGCTGGCGGATCTTCTCCTGGAACTCGGCCGCCGCGACGCGCGCGTGCTGCGGCTCGGAAGCCGCCTCGGGGCGCGTGTTGCGGTAGAGATGCTGGGCGAGCGCGAGGGCCGCGAGGCTCTTCACCGGGATCACTTCGCCCACGACCCTGCTGCCGAACGAGCCCTGCCGGTCGCTCGTGATCACGAGCATGGCGAGGATGTCCTCGCGATCGGCGAGCGGCAGGCACACGCACGACCGCCAGTTCGCGATCGGGGTCAGGAGCCGGAGCGCCGGGGCCTCGAGCGCGTCGGGCTCGTAGTACGGCGAGGTCTGGAACAGCTGGGAGAGCACAGTGCTGCGCGTCGCGCGATTGAAAAATGCACTGGGGTGGAAGAACTTTCGCACGAGCCGGGAGGGCAGCTCATCGACCGGCATCGCGATGTCGCGGCGCCGTAAGCGCGTGCCCTCGCGCTGATAAACGCCGACCAGCATGTCGCGGCTGACTTCGTAGAACGCCAGCGCCGCGCGCCAATCCGAGCGCATGGCTTGGAGATAGCCGAGGAACTCGAACACCACGGCTTCGGTGTCTTTCGAACGCGTGAGACGGTCCGAGATGTCCCGCAGATCGAACTTGGACACGGAGTTCTCCCTTCGAGGCGGCGTTGGATCGGGATGGGGCCGCGAGTCAAGGCAAGGCATGTGCCGCCGCGATCGTGCGGATCGCAACGATTGAGATCGAGCGCAGAGCGCCCGGGAAGGTTGCGCGAGGGCGCGCGCGGGCGACCGCGCGGGCGCGGCCTGATCATGCGCGACGAGCGCCGCGCGCCGGCCGTTCGCGAGCCTCCCACGCGGCTCTCCGCGCGTGCTACATTCGATCCCGACGCCGCATCGACTCCTCTCACGCCCAGCCCATGAGGACGACGCCATGCCCCAGCTGATCGCCGATCGCGCCGTGTTGCGCATGACCTCGGAACTCGGCCAGGTGATGGCCGCCGCCCGCGCCCGCGAGGCCGCCGGCGAGAAGGTCATGCATCTGGAGCGCGGCGAGCCTGATTTCGACACGCCGCCGCACATCGTCGAGGCGCTCGCCGCCGCGGCACGCGCGGGCGAGACGCACTATCCGGACTCGCGCGGCACGCTGAAGCTGCGCGAGGCGCTGATCGAGAAGCTGCGCCGCGAGAACGGGCTCTCCGCCGAACCCGACGACATCGTCGTGACGGACGGCGGCACGCACGCGCTCTTCCTCGCGTTCCAGGGGCTGCTCTCGCCCGGCGATGAAGTGCTGGTGCTCTCGCCGCACTGGATGGCGATCCCGAAGCTCGTCGGCTTCGCGCACGGCGCGAAGATGCGCACGCTCCCGACCTATCTCGAGCTCGGCGACGGACGGATGAGCCCGGTCGATTTCGCGGCAAGGCTGCGCGCGGCGATCAAGCCCGAGACGCGCGGGATCTACGTCAACACGCCGAACAACCCGACCGGCGTCGTGCTCACGCGCGAGCAGCTGCTCGCGCTCGCCGAAGTCGCGATCGAGCGCGATCTGTGGGTGATCAGCGACGAGGCGTACGAACACCTGCTGTTCGACGGCGCGCGCCACGTGAGCCTCGGCGCGCTGCCCGGCATGGCGGAGCGCACGATCAGCGTGTTCACGTTCTCCAAGTCCTACGCGATGACCGGCTGGCGGATCGGCTACGTGGTTTCGCCGGCGCCGCTGCGCCCGGTGATGGGGCCGCTGCTCTCGTTCTACACCACGCACGGCGTGTTCCCGGCGGTCCAGACCGCGGCGCTCGCCGCGCTCCAGGGCCCGCAAAACTCGGTCGACACGATGCGCCGCGCGTATCAGGAGCGGCGCGATCTACTGCTCGAGGGGCTCGAGGGCCAGACCGCGATCAGCGTGCCGAAGCCGCGCGGCGCGTTCTACGCGTTCGCAGATGTCTCGGCGGCGCTCGGATCCAATGATCCGAAGGCGCTCTGGGGTCTGATCCAGGAGTGGCTCTCGTTCGGCGTCGCGGTGCTGCCCGGCACCGCGTTCGGGCCCGAGTTCACGAGCCACGTGCGCATGTCGGTCGCGACCAGGCGCGAGGACGTGATCGAGGCGGCACGCCGGCTGCGCGAGCACTACGCGGTCGCGTCGCGGGCCTGAGCGGAGGTCGCATGGGGTGGTGTCCGGAATGCGGAGCAGAGTACGAGGCGGCGGTCGTCGCCTGCCCGCGCTGCCGCGTGATCCTGGGGCCGAAGCCGATGCCCGCGGATGACACGCCGGTCGTCGTGCACCGCGTGCCCGACGCGGCCGCTGGCGCGCTCCTCCTGGGACTGCTCGAGCAGCATGGGATCCGCGCGGTGCTGAGGAGCGCGATGCTCCCCGGCTACGGCCTGGTGCGGCGCGACTGGGGAACTTCGGCGTGGGGCGAGATCCTCGCGCCCGCCGATGAGGCCGATGCCGCGCGCGATCTGATCGCGGATTACCTCGAGGCGCTCAAGAGCCGCGGCGAAGTGCGCGACGAGGACGTCGAGGAAGCGCCCGGCGCCGAAGGCTAGGCGCGGCGAGAGTCCGCCGCGGCGTCAGGCCCGGCGCATGCGCGGCGCGCGCGCGCGGCGCACGCGCGGAGCCTTCGGCGACTTCGCGGACTGATCCGGATCCGGAGGCTCCTCCGTCTCGATCTCGATCTCGGCCGCCGGCTCGTCGTCATCCACCTCGATGACGTACTGCCCCGCGACCTTCTGCGGCAGGATCACGCGGTGGAGCGCGATCGAGAACACCTCGTCCATCGTCTCGACCGGCACGAGCTCGAGGCGATCACGCACGTCGGCCGGAATGTCGCCGACGTCCTTCAGGTTCACGCTCGGAAAGAGCAGCGTCCGGAACCCGGCGCGATAGGCGGCGAGCGCCTTCTCGCGCAGCCCGCCCACCATCAGCACGCGCCCGCGCAGGCTCACCTCGCCCGTCATCGCGACGTCGTGGCGGATCGGCCGGTCGCTCAAGACCGACGCGATCACGAGCCCGACCGTGATGCCGGCCGACGGCCCGTCCTTCGGCACGCCCGCGGCGGGGAAGTGGATGTGGATGTCGAAATGATTGAACGCGTCGGAATCGATCTCGAGCACGTCGGCGCGCGAGCGCACATACGAATGCGCGGCCTGCACCGACTCCTTCATGACCTCGCCGAGCTGCCCGGTCGTCATGACGCGTCCCGAGCCCGGCATCTTGAGCGCCTCGACCACCAGCACCTCGCCGCCGGCCGCGGTCCACGCGAGGCCTGACGCGACGCCCACGTCGTCGCTCTTCCCCACCATCTCGGGCGTGTAGATCTGGTGGCCGAGGTAGTACTCGAGCCGGTCCGGCGTCACGCGGTGGCGGCGGCCATCGCCGGTCGCGCGCGCGCGCGCCACCTTGCGGCACACGGTCGCGATCTGGCGCGACAGGCCGCGCACGCCGGCCTCGAGCGTGTAGTGGCGGACGATCGCACGGATCGCATCCTCGCCGAACGTCACGTCGCGCGTCGAGAGCCCGTGCTCGTGGAGCTGGCGCGGCAGGAGGAAGCGGCGTGTGATCTCGATCTTCTCGTCCTCGCTGTAGCCCGGCACCTCGATGACCTCGATCCGCTCCTGCAGCGAGTCGAGCACGAGGTCGAGATTGTTCGCGCACAGCATCAGCACCGCGTGCGAGAGATCGATCGGAATGCCGAGATAGTGATCGGTGAAGCGCGAGACGCCCTCGGGATCGAGCAGCTCGAGCAGCACCTCGGCGACGCCGAGCCCGCCCTCACCGACCAGGCGATCCACGCCGTCGATCATGAGCACGGGGTTCCCGACGCCGGCATCGCGCAGCGCGCGCGCGATCTTGCCCGGGCCCGCGCCCGGCAGCGTGCGCGTGATGCCGCGCAGATCCGCGGCGTCACTCGTGCCCGAAACGCTGATGCGCACGAACGGGCGATGCAGCGCCTTCGCGACCGCGGAGCCGAGCGAGGATTTTCCGGTTCCCGGCGGTCCGACGAGACACAGCGCGGGGCCGGGCAGATCGGGCTTCAAGCGCCGCACCGCGAGGTACTCGACGATGCGCTCCTTCGCCTTCGTCAGGCCGAGATGATCGCGCTCGAGCACGCTCTCGACCTGGCGGAGATTCGCGTCCTCGCCGGCGAGGCGGTCCCACGGCATTGACCACAGCCATTGGAGATAGGCGCGAACGTGCGCGGCTTCGGGCGAGCCCGCGGGCAGGCGCCGCAGGCGATCCATCTCGCGCTGCGCCTGGCGCGCGATTTCGAGCGGAAGCGCGGCGGTCGGCATCATGCTCGCGATCGGCCGCTCGCCGCCACGCACGATGGGCTCCGCGATCGCTGCGCGCGCGCGCAGCGTGCGGCTCTTGCGATCCGGAATCGGACGAGACCTGACCGGACGAGGCATCCTGTCCTCCGCGAAGCACTGCCGGACTCGGTATCGAACCCCACAGGGACATGGGCCATCCCCTTGGATTAGCAATTCATCGGCCGCGACTCACTCTGGATTGCGTCCGAATTGCGCGTCGGCGCAGGTCGTGCGCTGGCAGTGGGTTGGCGGGGCGGGTGCCGTGAGGCCTGCGCGGAGGCGTGGGGCGAAAGCTGGAGGCAGTTTTTTCAGCGGGTGTAAAAAGTCTTTCGGTTCGACGCCGGAGGGCCCTGTCGCTCAGGCGGCGGCCGGCTTCGTCGCCCGGCCCGCCCGGCGCCAGATGAAGATCGCCTGGGCGAGCATGAAGATCGCGAACGTGCGCGCCAGAGCCTCTTGGGGCACGCGATGCGCGAGCACGGAGGCGACGGGCCCTCCGATTGCGGCGCCGAGCGCGAGCATCGGGACCAGCTTCCACGCGACATTTCCATGACGCGAATTGTCGATTGTACCAACGGGAGCGGTGACGAGGATCACGGCAAGCGACGTGCCCTGCGCGAGCCGCTGGCTCATCCCGAGCAGGAGCGTGAACGCGGGCACCGCGAGAACGCCGCCGCCCACGCCCATCATCCCCGCGATGAGCCCGACCACGACGCCGATTCCGATCTCGACCGGGATCGTGGCCGCGGGCGGAATCGAAGGCGCCTGCCCGGCGGGCTTCCACAGCAGGCGGCCCGCAACGAGAACGAGGAACACCGCGAACACGCGGCTCAACTGCGCGGACGAGAGCCGCCGCGCGTACGCGGAGCCGAAGCGCACCGTGAGCGTGCTCGCGAGCGCGACCCACACCGCGGTCCACCACGCCACGGTCGCGTGCTGGCCGTAGATCACGAGCGAGCTCGCCGCGGTCGCGCCGATCACGGCGAGCGACGTGCCGTTCGCGGCATGCTGTGTGAGCCGGAAATAGCCGATGAGGAGCGGGATCAGGACGAGCCCGCCGCCGATGCCGAGCAATCCGCCGGCGACGCCCGCAGCGAGCCCGCCCAGCAGCTGGATCAGGGCCTCGCGCGCGCGCACGGGTTGCTTAGGGCTGCGTGAGGCTCGCGGAAGTGGTGCGCTGCACCAGGCGCACGGTGTCGGCGAACCGCGTGGCCGCGGTCGGCGCGCCGAGCACGACCGCGATCAGATCGCGGCCTTCGGTGCGGATCCAGGTCGCAAGGCAGTACCCCGCCTCGCTGATGAAGCCCGTCTTGCTGCCCAGGATCTCGAAGCGGTTGCCATAGAGGAGGCGGTCCGTGTTGCGGATCGCGTGCGTACGGCGCGCGCTCGCGAATTCGTACTCACGCATCGTGCTGATCTGGCTGATGAGCGGCACCGCGGCGGCCGCGCGCAGCATGCGCGCCACGTCGGCGGCGGTAGAGACGTTGCGCTCGTCGAGCCCCGTGAATTCCACGAACCGCGTGTGATTCATGCCGATCTCGATTGCCTTGCGGTTCATGCGCGCGAGGAAGTCCTCGGTCGAAACCCCGGACTCGCGCGCCAGCACCCGCGTCGCGCAGTTGTCCGAGCACATCAGGCTCATGTGCAGGAGATCGCCGAGCTCGACGCTTTCGCCGACCCGCAGCTGCGTGTGCCCCGCGTGCAGCCAGTCCTCGCGCGTCACGACCACTTCGCTATCGAGATCCGGCGCGGTCTCGAGGAACACCATCGCGGTCATCAGCTTCGAGAGGCTCGCGATCGGCACCGAGGTGTCGGCGTTCTTGTTGTACAACACTTCATCGGTCTTGGGGTCGAACACGATCGCGCTGCGCGCGTAGCAGCCACCCGGCGGATTGTGCCGGCCGTAGTGGTGGTGCGTGGCGCGATGGTGGTGGGTGGCGCTGGAAGTCGAGGTGCTGGCAGACGCGATCGTCGTGATCGTCGTGGCCAGAATGGCGGCGAGGAAAAATGACCCCAGCACGCGCCGGGCGCAGAGCAACATGTTTCCTCCAGGGAGCTCCGCGGCGGCGGAGAGACCGAACCGTCCTTGGTATCGGCAGAGAAGCAATAATAACTTTAGCGATGCGACGGTGTCTCCGTCAACCACCGCGTGAGATCTAGGATGTTCCTGTCCGCCGGATCGATCGCGCCGAAGGGTCCGTCCGCCGGGCGCCGGCGTAAATCAGTGTCGCTGGCCGACCGCGATCAGGTCGAAGCTTTGCGCCGCCTTGTCGACGATGGGGCTCCAGTCTCCGGCGCGGCAAAAGCCGTCCACGACTAGGTCCTCGAGCTCATCCGAGACGCGTCCCAGATCGCCATCGTGCAGGCCCAGCACCGTGCTGGTGCGGCGCGCCGCATTCAGGCGCTCGACCGACATGCGGTCCAGCGAGGCGCCGTACACGAAATCCACGAGCACCAGGACCGGATGGCTGCGCAGCTTCATCATCGCGTGCTGGCCCGATCGCGCCGCCTCCGCGGGAATGCCGCGATGACGCAGCGCTTCCAGCAGATGGGCGTGACCCTCGGGCATCGCGCTCAGCAACAGGACTCCGCTGCGATTCTCAGTCATTATGCCGCGCCTCCCTGGCGAAGCGGTTCCAGCTCGACGCGGATCTTGTCCAAGGCATCCACGAGCGCGCCGAGGAAGCGCCCCCCGGCCACCAGATCCCATGGATCCTCGTCCGAACCGACCGCGAGCCGGCCCGTCCATGAATGAGCGCACCCCGCGGAGAGTGCGGAGTGTCGGTTGATGCAGGTCAGCAGGAGCTGCTGCGTGCCGCGCGAGAGCTGCCCGACGAGATCGAGGAACAGCGTGCCGCGCTCGGCCGACCACAGCGCGTTCGGCGCCGAGAGCCGCCCGGTCGGCGACATCCACCAGGTCAGCGCGTCGCGCAGGCGGGCTTCATCGATCGAGCAATCCACCGCGATGAGGGGGCCGAGCCGCACCGGGCTCACGCGGTGAAATTCGAGAGCCACCTCCGATCGCTCGGAGGGGCTGCCCCCAACGACCAGCAGGTGGCTCAGGCTGTTGCGGTGGAACCGAAGGAGGTCCGCCGAGATCAGGGGGCCGGTACCGCTGTGAGGCGGCACCGGCGTAGCGGGTCCCCTGATCGCGAGCGTACTTCCGTCAACGGGACGCACGGGCGCGAAGCACCACCGTCTGGGCATGTAGCGGCATGCCCCGACGCGCGACCCCGGTTGACGACCACTGATGGGCCGCGGCAGCGAGTCGAGCCGCGCGGTCCATCATGAAACTGTCGAACATCGTGAAGCTGTCGAAATCCAGGCTGGTACTGACTGAGGGCTCGAGAGATGGGGCCATGGCGACGGTGTGGCAGCCGGGCGCACCGGGCTCCGAGCTCTGG
>Ga0306920_100008555_pt1 | contig 13591 bp, 17 predicted proteins | sample flu12Cox44000170_FD_204666 | JGI IMG/M metagenome (GOLD analysis project Ga0306920, IMG submission 204666) | Lab enrichment of tropical soil microbial communities from Luquillo Experimental Forest, Puerto Rico - flux4day.12C.oxic.44.000.170 (v2)... | ecosystem: Environmental > Terrestrial >... | reverse complement strand
CAATGTCCGTTTTGGGTCAAATGCGGACATTCCAGCAAGTCCGTGTGATGTCCGCTTTACCCCCAAAAGCGGACATTGACTTAGTGGATGGCGATGTCCGCTATGTGCCAAAAGCGGACATTCTGCGCTGTAGCAAAAGAACGCCGTTATTCGATCACTTCGTCGGCGCGAGATAGCAGCGATTGTGGCACTGACATGCCGAGCGCCTTCGCGGTCTTGAGATTATGAACTCAATTCTGGTGGGAAACTCTATTGGCAGATCGGCGAGCTTCGCACCTTTGAGAATCTTATCAACCAGAGCGGCAGCGCGTTTGTACATATCAGTCAGGTTGGGCTCGTAGCCCATGAGGCCACCAGTCTGTCATGGCTCACAACCCCAGCTTGCCGGTCAGCCCGTAGCCTTGCGCCAGGTCCTGGAGCTTCTTCCACGTGGCGTCTTCCACGGCGATGCCGTTCCTTCGCCGCTCCTGCTCGCGCTTGAACTCGATCTCGCCGGGATACAGCACCTCGGCGAAGCCCTGTGCCGGCGGAGTCGCCTTCAGGTACTGTGCAAACTCGGTGACCTCCTGCTTGAACGTGTTGAGATCGCGGAACGCGGCGACGTTGAATACCGCGATGAAGCAGCCGTCGTTGTGACGGCCCGTCGGTTCTGCGCCGTAGCCAAGGCCGGTAAGCAGACCTGAAAGAATCTCGACGATGGTGGCAAGTCCGTAGCCCTTGTAGCCCTCGGAGCCACCGACCGGCAGCAGCGCACCACCCTGGCGCAGCACGCGCGGATCGGTCGAGGGCTTGCCGTCGGCGTCGATCAGCCAGCCCGCGGGCACGTGTTCGCCGCGCGCCGTCGCCACGTTGATCTTGCCCGCGGCGGCGGCCGATGTCGCCATGTCGAAGAAGAGCGGGCCTTCAAGGTTCGACGGCACGGCGAAGCAGATCGGATTTGTGCCGAGCCTTGCCTTTGCGCCACCGAACGGCGCCACCGCTTTGGCACTGCGGCCGGAATCGGCGGTGATCATCGCGATCATGCCTTCGCGCGCCGCCATCAATGGATAGGACGCGAGCCTGCCGATATGGCTCTGGTGATAGACCGTCGCCGCGGCGACCTGCTGCTGCTCCGCCTTGTCGATCGTGTAGCGCATCGCGCGGTCGGTCACGACGTAGCCAAAACCCCAGTTGCCGTCGATCACTGTGCTGGTACCGGTCTCCTGAATGATGGTCCACGGCGCGCCCGGAACGATATGGCCAGCCTTGATGCGGTCGATATAGGTAGGGATAAGGATGATCCCATGCGAATCGTGGCCGACCAGATTGGCGCCGATGTTGTAGCGCGCGATCCTGGCAGCCTCTTCGGCCGACGCACCGGCGGCTTGCAGCAGGGCATTGGCGATATCCGTCAGGCGTTCGGCTGACACGTTCGGCATGGCGGCATTCCTCCGGAACTTTGCTACCAGCAAGGCGGCGAAGCGCCCCCACCTCGGCGGTCTGCGGCCGCTCGGGCAATTCGACGTGGTGTTCTGTCGCAATGTGCTGATCTATTTCGATCAGCCGACCAAGGCGAAGCTGCTGGATGCCATAGCACAGCAAATGCCGGCGAACGGGAAATTGTATCTCGGCGGGGCGGAGACCGTGCTAGGGATCACAAGCGGACATTGGGGCGTCTCTACACGATGTCCGCTTTACTCCCAAAGGCGGACATCAGTTGAGTGCTCTGTGATGTCCGCTTTGTGCCAATAGGAGACCAACGGCATCGCAACAAAATAAAGGTTATAGTGGCATCGGTACGACGGACCGATAAGACGGATCGGCCGATCTCATCGGTTGGCGACACCCCGTTCAAACCGCCGAAGCTGTGACCATGGTATTTGCCCGTCGCGACTTCCTGCATCTTACCCTCGGGGCGGTCGCGTGTGCGTCAGTCTTATCCGCGGCACTAGCCCTCGATTATCCAACGCGTCCGGTCACCATCATCGTTCCGTTTGCGGCCGGCGGGCCCGCTGACATCACCGGCCGAATCGTCGGCGAGCAGCTCGCCAAACGGCTCGGCCAACAGTTCATAATTGAGAATGTCAACGGCGCTGGCGGCACGATCGGAGCGACGCGTGCCGCGCGCGCGACGCCTGATGGTTACACGCTGATCATCGGCCACATGGGCACGCATGCAGCGGCGCCAGCGCTTTATCCCGACCTCGCCTACGATCCCGCCGAGGACTTCGCGCCGATCGGCCTTGTCGCCGAGTTTCCCGAAGTGCTGGTGACGCGCAAGGACTTTCCGGCCCGGACGCTGAAGGATTTCGTCGCCTATGCGAAGGCTAACCAGTCGAAGCTCAACATGGCCCATGCCGGCGTCGGCTCGGTGTCCTATGTCGGCTGTCTTCTCCTCAACACGGCGATCGGTATCAAGCCGACCCTCGTGCCGTTCACGGGCAGCGCGCCGGCGACGAATGCGCTGATGGCGGGCCAGGTCGACTACTTTTGCGATCCGATCATCGGCCAGTTGGCCCAGATCAGCGCCGGCAATGTGCATGCACTCGCGATCGCCGCTGCAGCGCGCCATCCGCTCCTAGCAGACGTGCCGACCGCGGCTGAAGAGGGCCTGCCGCAGTTCAACATCGCGCCGTTCTTCGCACTGTTCGCCCCCAAAGGCACGCCGCAGTCAGTCGTCGACGTGCTTGCCGCGGCCCTCAACCAGACGCTGGACGATCCGGTGGCGAGCAAGCGGTTCGCCGAACTCGGCGCCGCGATCGCCGAGAAGGGCCGGCGTGGTCCTGCACCGCTCAATGCGCTGGTCAAAAGCGAGATTGCGCGGTTAACGCCGATCCTCAAGGCAGCGGCGCAGAAGTGAGGCCTCAGGGCGACACGCTGAGAACGCTGCCGGGTCTGGCATCCGCACACGAACAGCGTTGACTAATTTCTCGGCGTCAAACTGGTTGGCCTTGTTCTTGCCCCACGGCACGTCTGCGGCGCTCGTCCAAAAACTCAACTCTGCCACTGTCGCGACCATAGACACCCCAGTCGTTCAGGTGCGCATTCAAGAGATCGGCGCTGATCAGGTCGCGCCCGATTGTCGCTCGCCGAACTATCTGCAAAAATTCGTGGAGAGTGACACGACCGGCGTGTCGATAGACTAAATTACCACGATGCGGATCAGGCTCGCGGAAAACTTTCGTGCTTTGTTTTATGCGCCATTCTACGCCACGCACGTGCTCGGTTTCTATGCCGGCGAGGGCATCGTCGTAGATTTGTTCAACTCTCCGGCGCCGGCCTCCGCCGCCGCCGGTCTGCTCGACGGATCGATCGACATTTCGTGGGGTGGACCGATGCGGGTGATGAAAGCGCGCGACCTCGATCCCGCCTCGCCGCTTGTCTGTTTCTGCGAGGTTGCCGCACGCGATCCGTTCTTTCTGGTCGGCAAGTGCGAACGTTCCGGCTTCTATTTGGCTGATCTGCGACGGCTGAAGGTTGCGACCGTGTCGGAAGTGCCGACCCCATGGCTCTGCCTGCAGCACGACCTGCGCGAGCGGGGCGTCGATCCGGGGCGCATTAATCGTGTCACAGATCGCACCATGGGCGACAATCTAAGGGCGTTGCGCAAAGGCGAAGTCGACGTGGTGCAGATGTTCGAGCCGTACGTGTCGATGGCCCTGCGGGTGGGCGCGGGCGACATCCTCTATGCCGCGAGCAACCGCGGGCCAACCGTCTATACGACGTTCCTGACGACGCGTGACAGCATTCGCCGCAACCGTGGGGCGTTCGCCGCCATGGTCCGCGCAACGCGGCGCACGCTTAATTGGATCGCCGAGCACAGCGCGGAGGAATTGGCGCATGAGGTCACGCCATTCTACCCGGACGTGCTACCAGATCTCCTTACGACTTCGCTTCGACGCTACCGAGACGCGGGCCTGTGGGCGCGAACGCCGGAGGTGTCACGTCAAGGGTTTGATCGCCTGGCCGAAAGCCTCAAGTCTGGTGGGTTTATTTCCCGAATGCATAGTTACGAGGACTGTGTCGATCAAAGCCTGTGCTCGCCACCGCCGGCGAGGTGATCGAGCAACTGTTCGGGGCATTTATAAGTTGACATATCTGCACGCTGAAATCGCGTCGTCGCATCGCGTCCCCAGAGATCAGGACCAAGCGGATGTCAATTTTCAAATTACAGCACGGAATGGCGGGCCATAAAATGGTCTTGCGCCGCAGCAACATGCGGAAGCGAATGTCCGCTTTGGGTCAAAAGCAGACATCAAGGCTTGTCCGCGCGATGTCCGCTTTACCCCCAAAAGCGGACATTGAACCTCGGTCGCGTGATGTCCGCTTTGTGCCAAAAGCGGACTCGTGCACTGCAGCAAATTCCAGGGCTGGCGATGATCCGGCTGGCCTCACGACAGGCGAAAGGACGGACCGTGGCGACGGCAGGAGCGAGCGCGAGTCTGCCCGTGCTCAGCAGGGCGTCATGCTGTGCGCCGCCGCCACGCCCGCGATGATTGGAATTTGATCGCAACGGTCAGGCATTCGGCCAGCGTTTGTTCCTCGAACGGTTTGCTCAGGTAGCCGATCGCTCCGTTTGCGAGCGCACGGGTCTGGTGTTTCTCGTTCGGGTAGCCGGTAATCACAATGACCGGCGTCTGATGTCCCTGCGACTGCAATGCTTCCTGCAATTCAAGGCCGCTTAATCCTGGCATTTGCATGTCAGTGATCAGGCATGTCGTTTCCGCGATTACATCAGATCCGAGGAAATGCTCCGCCGATGTGAAAGTAATGACGTTGTACCCTAAGGACTCAACAAGCGCCGCTATGCCGTCGCGGGCCAGCGCGTCATCATCGACAATCGAAATCAATGGAGCTTCGGACATCCCAGTCGCCCGGAGGGAACGTCTCGCAGACCAAGACCGCTATGGAACGCTAATTCATATTCAAAAAGCAAGTAACAGATGGTTACGTCTTTTTCCGCTTATGGTCGGGGCTTGAAAAACGACTAGGATTAAGGCGATCTGCTTGTTACTCCACTTTATTTTGCGAACATTTGCCAAACCGCAGGTTCATGGAGCAGGTAAATCCGTCCGGATGAAAATTCGGCTCGATGGTTCCAGAAAGACTTGACGGACACATCGATCAATTGGCTTCCAAACCTTGCTTGCTCGGCAGCGATGTGATCTTTGGCTCTCCGTGTTCCTTCCAGATCAAATAAAGTTTGATGCGGTTCCATTGCCAATCGACAGAGACCTTTCCGTCTGGACGGGATAGCGCTCCGTACTTTGCGGCATTTTGTCGCCAATGTTGCCGCCCGGCCGCGCTAGATTCTCGACAAGACCACCGCCGAGAGGGTCTGGAGATAGTACAAAGACGATGGGAATAACCTGGGTAGCTCGCTTAAGCGTAGCAGCCGCAATCCCGTTGGTGAGAATGGTGTCAACCTTCAGACGAACAAATTCGCTAGCAATCTCGGCGTCGCGTTCGGGCCGTGCCTCATCCCAGCGATGCTCGATAGTAACTGTACGATCCTCATTCCAGCCAAGTTCACTTAGCCGTTTGACGAACGCAGCGGTCCACGGATTCCAAGTCGCTGGGTCGGTACCTAAGAATCCGATGATTGGCAGCTTGTTGGACTGTTGAGCTGGAGCATGTAACGGCCACGAAGCTGCCGCACCACCGATAAGCGATATGAACTCCCGCCGCCTCATGCCTTAGCCCTCAGGTCGAGGCGTAAATCTTAGCAGCCAACGGTGACGTTTTGCAGCACAGCAGAATGTGGCCGCCGATGTCCGCTTTGGGTCAAAAGCAGACATTCAGCCGTGTCTGAGCGATGTCCGCTTTACCCCCAATAGCGGACATGGATCGGCACGGTTGTGATGTCCGCTTTGTGGTAAAAGCGGACATGAGTTTGCAACCGGTATCGTCTAAACCCCGACTACGGCACGGCCGATTGCTGGCTGTATAATGTCGCCCAGTAGCATTCGGCGTAACAGAGTCAGTTGAGGGTAGCTCATGACCCTTTACATCGTCGGTCTGCGGTACAAGACACGTTCTCACGCCTTAACAATTGAAGCCGAGGATGCACTAATTGCAGCGCTTAAGGCGAAACACGCAAAACCTGACGCAACAATCACGTACGTTCGAAAATCCAATCGGCGTGGGGATTACCGTCATCCGCATGAAGGATTGTCGGATCAGAAATGAAATCTCGTTGGCGCCGCTAGAGAGCGGCGGGGTTACAATCTGCCAATCCTAGGATGGCACATGCGAGCTGAAGAGTTCGAGGCAATGCGCCGCCGCATGCTTGCGGAGATTTCTGCCCACGCCGTTCAATTGCGCGAGACAATTGGCAAGTCTGCCTTTGACCGGCAGGTGATGGCAGCGATGGAAAAGGTTCCGCGGCACGAATTTGTGCCAATCGAATTTCAAGCTTACGCCTACGCCAACATTCCTATTCCGATCGGCTTCGGCAAGACGATCTCGCAGCCGTTTATCGTGGCGTTGATGACGGACTTGCTCGATATCGGTCCCGAAGACTCGGTCCTCGAGATCGGCACCGGACTTGGCTACCAAACGGCCATCCTCGCTCAGCTTGCTCGTAAAGTGTACAGCATAGAGATCATCGAAGAGCTTGGGCGACAGGCAAAGCAACGGCTCCAGCGACAGGGCTGTACCAACGTTGAGCTCAAGATTGCCAATGGTTATAGTGGTTGGTCCGAGCACGCCCCCTTCAACAAGGTAATCGTGACGGCGGCACCCGACTTGATTCCTCCACTGTTGATCGAGCAACTGAAAACTGGCGGGAAGTTGGTGCTTCCGGCCGGTCTGCCTGGTTCGCAAACGCTCATCCTGGTCGAAAAGCCACGCAACGGCGGAATAACGACCAAAGAGATTCTGCCGGTACGGTTTTCACAACTTGACAGTCCCGAAGCCGCCTGAAGGTGTGATGTCTGCTTTACCCCTGAAAGCGAACATAAGAGCTGACCCAAGTTACGTTCGGAGCACCAACCCCGACAGTTTCGTTACATTGGCCGCGACCTGACGCGCCTCAGATAACGGCTCGGCTTTAAACGCCCGATCTGGGATAAAGCATTGTATGCGGGAACTAGGTTTTACGCCCCACGGATCCCTGAACCAAACTATTGCCTTACCGAACTTGTTAGGACCTAAAAGTACCGCATCGTCAGGCATAATAGTACATTCGCCCTGCACGAAAATGTGATAGCTATTGTCCTTGATGTCCCACTCACCGTCATCGAGCGGGTGACCGTCGGCTTCGGCACAGCAATATAGCCCAAGCTTATTGCGCAAAGAGTCAAACCAGGGCTTTAACGAGTCATCGCCGATCAGGATAACGGCAGCAGCAAGTAAAAGAGCAAGCCTCATTCACTGGCCCGAATCTTCTTCAGCCTCCACGCGAGCCACGCCGTGCTAAAAGACCGGATACCTGCTTCGACACTTGCCAGATCGTCACTGTGATAGCTTCGCTTCGTGGCAATGCGCCGCGCCTCATCGCGGGTTAACACCTTGACAGCGGATTACCTTGCTTGGCTGCGCCATCAGCTCGCCTCGCGCCAGGTGGTCGCGGGTAGCAGTCCTTCCAGCGCTCCGTCGTGCAATCGAACGGGATCGCGCTCGCCTTCCATCGCCATGCGCAGCACAGAGCGTGCGAGCTCGTCAGGTTTCACGGTTTTATTGCCGACTGCCTTGAGCGTCAGCCACGCTTCGTCAAAAGCTGTCTCTAAAAGCAGCAGGGTCTGAGGATCGAAGGAGCTGTTGTGGAGGCTCCGCATAATCCCACCCTCCGACTTTATCTTTGCGTAATTTGTAAAGCTTCGACGCAAACCTTGCCGAGTTTGTGACCTTCGCTGGGCAATCGCGCGACCGAACAATTCGCGACTTCGCAGAGTGCCGTCTTGGTTCTTCCTCGAATACGCAATTTGGCCCGACGTGTGCCTAGGCATCGCCCCAGTTCCGAGTGAAGGTCTTAGCTGCACGCTGCTGGGGATGCGATTATGATGAAACTAAAAATATTAAGAACCACCAGCTTCTCTCTCTTCTTCCTGCTGTCGGGCTATACGCTGGTCCACGCGCAGGCGCCACCAGCGTCGACTGAAGCACCGTCACGCCTGTCTATGTTTGTGCATGACCTTACTACGTGGTTGGATCGCATCGGTGACACCGGCGCTAAACACAGTCGGGTCGTCAGTCATTCGCCACCATTGCCGCGGCCGCGGCAGGCGGAACGGGCATCCGCAGCCGTCGCGTCGAATCAAGAACTGTCGGAAATTGCACCGGCACCCGTCGCGTCGAACAAGAAAACGCCCACGCCTGTTCAGATAAGGGATTGACAACGGCAGACCCGGGCGGCGAGCGGTTCGTGTTGTTATTTTCGGTCGACAGCGCGAAGGATCGTACCGTCGCTAATGTCCTCCGTTTGACCGTTCTTCTTCAACCATTGGGTCACTTCACGACAGATCGACAAATTCGACAGATGGTCAGGCGGTCCGGCTGTGCCCCACAATTCAATAGCAGCCCGCCTTACCCGCTCGCGATCTGGTTGCTTGGGCGTAGCTTGCAGCGTGGTCGCGACCTGGCGATTAAGCCAGTTGAGAAAATCCTCTTCGACGATCGCAAATAGCGAGCCGCTGACCGGGTCGATGTGGTCATCTCTGGTGATGTGGAGCTCGCCCGACTTAAGCGCTTCGCGAACGACTGCCGCAGCTCTTGCGCTGCTTGCATTAAGGCGCTGGCGTACTAGCTCGATGGCTTCCCCGAACGACAGCAATGAGGGCGTTGGGTCCACAGCGCTCGGTCATCAGTTCGTGGAGTCAGGCTACTTCGTGGTCCGTCTGCAGGCTGGACCTAAGGTCGATGAAGCCATTCGCTCAGCGGCTTGGCATTACTGTCGGGCGTCAATTTTGAACCTTTATGGGTGCGGTTCACCGTCATCATGTACATTCTGTGGTGCCGTGTCCCGTGATGACGAGCAGTTCGAGCCGGGATAGATGCGGCGGTGCCTGACGCTACGGAATTGCCGGCCGCGCCACCAGCTACCGGCGCTTGGCCGCCAGTCGCGGGGCCGTTCTGTGCCACTGCCAATGAAGCTCCGCCCCAAAGCAGCGCACTAAGAACGAGAACTTTCTTCATTGCATTCTCCCTGTGCTGTGCGGACGCTTTGCGTCCGCAAGCGTAACGAGCATTGCGATCATTAGTTCGATAAAAATTGCCACCAGACGGATTAAAACAAGCGGGGGCGGTAACAGGCGGACGGTTCTTCGACTAACCAGGGTGGCGGGAAACGGCGAGGGGGCAATGGGATCACACTTCGCCCTGATTTAGATTACATTTCGAGCGCGGATTCGGTGCAAGCGTTGTCCGTCGGGAGGGGCATGCAGAAGAACTACGATGCGCTGGTTAAGTTGGCGCTTTTTGCGCTAATCAAGCACGCACAAGCACGATGAAAGATGCAGCGCGAGAGGCGTGGCGCGTGGCTGTTGAGTACAGAGATCAAGCCACAACGCTTGGCGCGCCGCCTGATATCGGCAAGAAGCCGCCTCACGTCGACGAAGCATGAGCTGTAGTTCTGCCGGTAGGGCTCGCCCACAAATTCTGGGAAGAAATTCGATCCACTTAAGTGGACATTCTCGGACGTCTGTGTGATGTCCGCTTTACCCCCATTCTTTTAGTTCACGTTGCCGCTTTGGTTTGCAAAGATTACCAGCGATGTTGCCAACCTAGCGATGTCCGCGGTACTTGCGCCCAGTGTAGTAGTTATAATATTGGTGCGCTACGACCTGCGCGCTGGCGCGCGAATGGGTTGCGGCTTTCTCCCTCGCATTCTTCTTGGCGTCCGCTTGGTTTTTGCCATCGCCCTTAGCCGCGGTGCTTAGTTTTTCGGGCGTGTCCGGCGCCACTGCGACGGGTTCAGGCGAAACGTCAGGCCTCACACTCGCATCGCCGCCTGGGCGTGGCCATGAAAAATCATCGGCGCGGCCGGCGGGTGCTGTCAAACTTTCACCGCGGCTCAAAACTTTCGCCGCGATCGGGTCGGATATCGTCCCTGGTGACGCCCCGAGGAGCTCGCCGCCTTTCTTGCCGCTGCTTGCAGTTAACGGCAATACTGGACCGACATCGGGCCTTGCACCGGCTGGTCCCGATTTCGGCGTCTTTTCCGGACCAGGCAGCGCCACCGGCGCCACAGAGCTTGGCATCACCCGTCGGAGTTCGCGGTCAACATAGCTTGCGATTTTTATCGCCCCGGCCTTGGTGAAATACACGCCGTCGGCAGTGCGCAGCCGCCGGGTTTGACCCTCGAAATCAGGCCCCTGCATAGCGAAATCGCCATCTTCATCAACAAAGCCGTCCCAAATATCGACATAAATAATTCCGGCTCTCTCAGCCCGCTCGCGATAAAGCTCATCTAGATAGCTCACATCGCTGGTTGCCTTGGTGCCACGAATTGCCGGCAACCCTACCCAAATAACCGGTACGCCCTTGCTCTTGAGCGCCGCAATCATTGCGTCAACGCGCTTGGCGTAGAGTGCCGACCACTGCTCGGTGTGGAAATCGTAAGGACCACTCGAAATTAAGTGTTGCGACGCGGTTTGCCCGGCAGTTTGCGGCTGCGCCTCAGCGTCCGCCGCTGGCGCGGCTTTATCCTGCGAAGCCTGGCCCGCCGACTGATTTGCTCCTTGGGCCGGTTCACCATTTCGCTTCGGCTGTGCTGGAGCTTTCTCACTCAGCGGCACCCTGTCGTTTAGCCCCAGCATAACCACGATGGCATTCGGTTTTGCGTTCGACAATGCATCCTTGGCCGCTTGTGGCCAATCCAGCGCCTCGTTCTTCGCATCGTAACGAACCAGTCCTGACGTCCGGCGGATTTTGCGCTCGACGCCAATTTCCGGTTGCTCGGCGTAGCTTTCATCCAATCCATAGCCCAGCCAATCGGCCATCGAATCGCCGATGACCACTGCTGTTTGGCTCGGCGGCGTTTCCAATTTACGCGGCGACGGCGCTTTCGAGTAATCGGCGGTTGGCGCTGGACGATTGCGGCGCTCACCGGAGAACGGAGAAAGAAAATCGCGGCGGGGCGATCGCCGATAATAGCGATCCGAGGGATAGCGGTCTCCCCAGCCGCCCGACGAGCGACCACCCCAACCCCAACCACCCCAGCCGCCTGAGGAGCGATCGCTCCAGTAATATTGGGCCGAGGCTGGTCCGCACGCCACAGAACTCGCCATGACCACAAGCATGATCGCAAACGCGCGCGACTGGAATGCTGTCGTTTTCCCTAGCGCCATGAAGAGCCTACTCAACGAACGATCCCTCTTCAGTCCGGCTGCGGCCACACTTTGCCAATGGCAGCGCCGGTCATGTGGATGGCAGCTACGACATCTCTTCTCTTCTTTATGTGTAGGCGCGCATGTCGTGTCTTTAGCGGCCATACCGGTAGCACCCAATAGCCGAGTGCGTAGTGATGAATCGTCCGAAAATTAACGAGGATCGCGGTGATTAGTTCGGTAGGAGCCGGCGCAATAAACCATCGGTCATACAATCATCCCCAACGGATAATGTAACGCGTGTGACAGGTCCACACGGAGTTATTGAACAAGTTTTGGCAGACCAAGGAGGCGGGAAGCGACGTAATGATCAATAGCACGTCCTCGTAATGTCCGCTTTACCCCCAATAGCGGACATTCATCGTCTCGTGCCGGAGCTATTGCTTCAGCAAAAGCAACATGCCCACGGGTTTTACACCCGTGGGCCATTTTCGTTGCTGATGTGTGGCTCGAACTACTTTTCAGTAGCACGGTGGATAGGGAGCGCACCCACACGCCCGACGACCCTGATAGTAGTTATACGTGCCATAAGCCGCTGCACCGGCCGCTGCGGCACCTGCGGCTCCGGCCCAACTCGCGCATCCGCAGTATCCGACAACCCGACGACTGTCGTAAAACCCCGGTCGGCTATTTGCAGAGCGCCACTAAAGCCAATGATGCCGATAAGACGTCTGACGGCGGCTTAGTAGCTCGGGGCAGCTTGGCGATATTGCTCACAATCCGCCGCGCCTCGTCTTTGCTCAGCAGCGAGCGAAATCGGTCGAAACGCATTCTCATTTGAGTGAAGTGCCCTTGTACCGCCATTCTCCAAACGGGGGCAGCACCCACTCATAATTAGTCGTAGGCGTCGGCTCTTTAGAAGAGCGCTCAAGTAAAGCGGCGAGGCGCTCAGCCCGTAAAGCCGATTCAAGCCAAGTCTCAGCAAATTTAATGTATGCCTCACGCGAGCTTTCATTGTCAGCGTTTTGCGCGCATTCTAAAGATTCTTCGGCCCACGCTCGGTATTCTGCCGCCGGAATCATTTTTATATTTCCAGATTGCCCCGCCGAATCTCACCGAATCGGCACGCATGAACTGTGTGTCACAGCGCATTGATTTTGTGAGGCCCAGAGTGTGACGCACTCCAGGTTGTCCCCAATTTTGCACTTTTTACATCGCCGCTCTGTAGGAAGCGGCCCAGCCAAGCGCCGCGACTCAATTAGGAATATTGAAATCGCCGCGTCCGATGTCAAACCCAAGGCCTGACCATTTGCGCCACGCACGATGTCTTATTCCTGCGCTCTCATGCCGATCATGCAGGCCTAACGCACCGTTTGCTGAGTTGGTGCGTCTGTCGCAAATGAGTATCGCTGACGAAATGCGCGAGGAATGTTGACGGCAAGTATTGGGCGAGTAGGCTTTAATAGAGGTAACGTTTTTCGATTAGAGCGTGACTTCCGCTCACCGCTTCCGCATCGACGGCAAGGCCGCACGGCTTACATTCAAATGTCTCCATCGCAGGCAAGTTCGCGTGGGTTACTGTCCGTGCAAGCCGCATAGTCTCGCCGCAGCATGGGCAAACCACATACTCACTGTACTCACGCATTTCGATTATCCCCGAACACACCGACGCCGCGGTACTGGACGCAAAATCTGGCCGATTAGCGGCGAGAACCGAGTTGTTATGTGCCCCCGAACCTTGGGGGCTGGGGGTTAGGGGACCGGTCCGGGGGCACCGGCACGACCGGCGCGTAGCGTTGTTCGCCGGCCCGCCTACTTGGGAAAACGCGACGACACGAGGCGCCGTTCGGTCAAAAAGCCGTGTGTCGTCGGCATACTTAAGCAGCGCCAATGAGTGGTTGCTGTTGCAGAAGAAGATAATGGCCCCCGTTTCCAGGGGCCGGAAGCGTCGATGCAATGCCCTTCAACGTGGCGCGCTGTTTTTAGTTCCGACACGCAAGCGACTGCGGCCGATGGAACTCACCCCCGCTGATTGCATTTTTGGGGTCGCCGTTTTCGATAGGTGTGGTAAACTTTATCTGGTTCGAGCAAGTCGGGGGACGGGCTCATGTGGCGCAGTCTAATTCCACCCATAACGTTGTTTGGCACAGTAGCCGTAATGCTCACCCTTACCACCGTGGTGACGCTTTTCGCGTGGTGAGCACATCGCTCAATGTATAGCACATCGCTCAATGTATAGCACATCGCTCAATGTATAATTGAGTGTACGCCATACGTTAACGCCAACACCAATGGCGCGGCGCAACAAAATGAGAGAACGACCTCGGCCGTAATGCGAAGCATTG
>Ga0306920_100008554_pt1 | contig 13592 bp, 9 predicted proteins | sample flu12Cox44000170_FD_204666 | JGI IMG/M metagenome (GOLD analysis project Ga0306920, IMG submission 204666) | Lab enrichment of tropical soil microbial communities from Luquillo Experimental Forest, Puerto Rico - flux4day.12C.oxic.44.000.170 (v2)... | ecosystem: Environmental > Terrestrial >... | reverse complement strand
GAACTCCCCGAATCACCGGACATTGATTCGGTGGTCGCAGCGCGGGAGGACGATGCGACCGAAGAACGAAGCGCCGCTGCCGGGAGAGCAAATGAAGCACCGCCCCGCGCGTCAGCGCGGATGACGACCGCATCGGCGTCGCTGTCTCATCGCCTGACGGTTAGAGTGACCAAAGGCCGGCGTCTGCTCACCTACGTAGAACGTTCCGGCATACGCTTGATCCTGGCGCCGAGCGCGTTGAGCCGCTCGTCGATGCGCTCATAGCCGCGTTCGATCTGGTCGGCATTGTTGATGGTGCTGACGCCTTCCGCGCACGCCGCCGCCAGCAGCATGGCCATGCCGGCGCGAATGTCCGGCGAGGTCATCAGCGCGCCCTTGAGCCGGCTTGATCCTGCGACGATCGCCCGGTGCGGGTCGCACAACACGATTCGTCCGCCCATCGCGATCAGCTTGTCGACGAAGAACATCCGGGATTCGAACATTTTCTCGAACATCAGGATTACGCCATCGCACTGGGTTGCGGTGACGATCGCGATCGACATCAGATCGGCTGGAAACGCCGGCCATGGCTGGTCCTCCAGTTTCGGGACGTGACCGCCGAAATCGTCCTGGATCTTGAGCGTTTGCCGTGCAGGCACGATCAGATCGTCGCCTTCGACCTGACAGACGATGCCGAGCCGCTCAAAGCCCATCCGGATCGAACGCAGATGCTGGACGCCGGCGCGAGCGATGCGCAAGGGCGAGCGCGTCACCGCGGCAAGTCCGATCAGGGAACCCACTTCGATGTGATCAGGCCCGATCGAGTAGCTCACGCCGCCGAGCGTCGCCGGGCCTTGCACGACCATGGTATTGGTGCCGACACCTTCAATGCGGGCGCCGAGCGCGACCAGAAAGCGCACGAGGTCCTGCACGTGCGGCTCGGAGGCGACGTTGCGCAAATGGCTGGTGCCATGCGCCGCCACCGCGGCCATCAAGGCGTTCTCCGTGGCCGTGACGCTGGGCTCGTCGAGGAAAACGTCCGCGCCCTTCAGACGCGCGCCGCGGAATTGGAGCCGGTCGGACGCCGTGACGGTGACGCCCAACTGTTCAAAGGCGAGAACATGGGTGTCCAGACGACGCCTCCCGATCACGTCGCCGCCGGGCGGCGGCAAGGTCAACTCGCCGCAGCGCGCGAGTAGCGGTCCCGCCAGCAGAATCGAAGCGCGGATTCGCCCGCAAAGCTCCGGATCGAGATCGGCGGCGCGAATGGTTTTGGCGTGGATCGCAAGCGCATTGCGAGACTGCCACTCCGCCGCAACCCCGATCGAGCGGATCAGTTCGACCAGCGTTTCGGTGTCGCGAATCCGCGGTACGTTATTCAGCTTCACCGGATGTTCGGTGAGCAGGCTTGCCGCGATGATCGGCAATGCGGCGTTCTTGTTGCCCGACGGCTCGATCGTGCCCTTCAGACGATGACCGCCTTCGACGATGTATTGGATGGGCGGCACGCGTGTCCTCCAGCGAAATTAACCGACTCCAGTTACCTGGTGGAGTGGATTTGATATTCGCACCCCACTTGGCCACGAATTCGTTAGCGAATGTCAAATCCTGACCCCCACCAGAAACCTGTATTTTTCCAGTGGTCCTTTGATTCTAACATTTGCCAAAGTGCCTGCCGAGAAGGAATGCGAATGTTGGAATCAAACCACTGGAGAGTCGTGAGCCGAATGTTGTAGCGGTCGGAACGATGCGGTCCAGGGGTACGCAGCAAGAACGCTGATCGTCAGACGAGGCGGCTCGGCTCTCCGGCAATAAATCATCCGAATCGCACCGTCGGGCGCGACAGAGCGAAATGGGAACGCAGGGTCTCTCCCTCGTAAGCCTCGCGAAACAGGCCCCGCTTCTGCAACAGCGGCACGACTTCGCGGATGAAGAGATCGAGCTGGTGCGGCAGCACTGGCGGCATCAGGTTGAAGCCATCTGCTGCACCATCCTCGAACCAGTCCTGCATGAGGTCGGCTATCTTTTGGGGCGATCCCGCGACGGTGAAGTGTCCTCTCGCACCGGCGAGCCTGGCGAGCAGCTGTCGCAGCGTCGGTCGCTCCCTGGCCACAAGCGCTACAACGGCTTCGGTTCGGCTGCGGGAAGCTTCATTCTTGCTGGGATCGGGGAAATCGGCCACCGACAGCGGCTGATCCAGCGCCAGACCAGAAAAATCATGTCCGCCAAAACGCTGCGACAGTCGATGGCGGCCAACTTCGGGATCGGCAAGCTCGTTGAGCTCTTCGGCGTAGCGCTCGGCCTCGATCTCCGTGGAGCCGATGATCGGGCTGAACCCGGGCAAGATGAGAACCTGCCGCGGATTGCGGCCCTCAGCCTCGACCAGCCCCTTCAGATCCGCGTAAAACGCTTTTGCTGTTGCCTTCTCGAGATGCGCGGTGAACACCGCTTCCGCATGGCGCGCGGCGAACTTCTTGCCCGTGTCGGAGGAGCCCGCCTGGACAAAGACGGGACGGCCCTGCGGCGAGCGCGGCAAATTCAGCGGTCCCAGCACCGGATAGTGCGGTCCCTTGTGATCCATCGTCCTCACTTTCGTGCGGTCGGCGTATCGCCCGCCCGCCCGATCGTCGAGCACGGCATCATCGGCCCAACTATCCCAGAGGCCCTTGACCACCGTCATGAACTCCTCGGCGCGCTCGTAGCGATCGGCATGACCGACCTGTCCGATATTGCCGAAGTTGGCGCCGGCCTGCGGCGACCAGGTGGTGACGATGTTCCATCCGGCGCGGCCGGCGCTGATGTGATCGAGCGAAGCAAACTGACGGGCCAGATTGTAGGGCTCGGTATAGGTTGTCGAGCAGGTGGCAATCAGCCCGATGCGGCTGGTCGTCATGGCCACGGCCGCAAGCGCGGTGATCGGCTCGAGCCAGTTGAATGGTGTGCTTTCGACGTCGTTCCAGAGGCCGAGGACGTCGGCGAGAAAAATCGAATCAAAAAGACCGGCTTCCGCCTTTTGTGCCAGCTCCACCGTGTAGCGGATGTCGGTCAGCGGCAGGGCTGAGGATTTCGGATGCCGCCATGCGGCCTCATGATGTCCGCGGCTCTGGATGAAGAGATTGATGCGCATCCGGGACATCGGAATCCCTCGACTTGTCTGGATGGAACCAAACGGCCCCGTCACGAAATGCGAGCGAGGCTGACCGCATCGCTGCTAAAGCGCGATGGCTTTAGGTCGAATCGCCATCGCGCTTTGGTTTATTTTTGCGCATGATCTTCTCGGAAAACCGCTACTCGCTTTTCCGGATCATGCGCCAGGCCCCTGAAGTCCAGGAGGATCGTTTGCGCGTCTTACACGTCCACATTCGCGCTGAGCGAATTGTCCTGGATGAATTCGCGACGCGGTTCGACCACGTCGCCCATCAGCTTGGTGAAGATGTCGTCCGCCTCGTCGACCTCCTTGATCTTGACTTGCAAAAGCGAGCGCTCGTTGGTGTCGAGCGTCGTTTGCCAGAGCTGCTCGGGGTTCATCTCGCCGAGACCTTTGTAGCGCTGCAGCTTGACGCCCTCGCGCCCGGCGCCCGTGACCGCTTCGAACAGGCCGACCGGGCCGTGAATCGCGCTCTCGGAGTCCTTGCGGCGCAACAGCCCCGGACGCGGATAGGCCTCCTGCAGCTTGGCTCCATACTCGTCGAGCTTGCGCGCATCAGCCGAGCCGAGCAGCGCGTCATCGATGATGGCGACGTCCTTGACCCCGCGCACGGTGCGCTCGAAGACGAAGCCTTCGCCTTCGGTAAAGCGGCCGTTCCATCCGCGTTCCACTTCCTCCGCCAGCGCATCGAGGCGCCTTGCGATATATTCTGCGGCGGCGATCGCTTTCGGCAGATCGCCAAATACCTGATGGCGTAACACGCCCGCGATCGCCGCCTGTTCGACCACCTTGCGGTTATAGCGGCTGTGCAGATTGTTCAGCGTGAAGCGGATGACGCGAGCGTCTTCCACCAGCGCCTGCAGGTCGCGCCCCGAACGTTCCTCGCCGGAGGCCAGCTTGAAGATGCTGTCTTCGAGGCCAGTATCGATCAGATAATCTTCCAGCGCGCGCTCGTCCTTCAAGTACTGTTCCGATTTTCCGCGCGTGACCTTGTAGAGCGGCGGCTGCGCGATATAGAGATGCCCGGCCTCGATCAGTTGCGGCATCTGCCGGAAGAAGAACGTCAACAGCAGCGTGCGGATGTGGGCGCCGTCCACATCGGCGTCGGTCATGACGATGATCTTGTGATAGCGCAGCTTCGCAAGGTCGAAATCGTCGCGGCCGATGCCGGTGCCGAGCGCGGTGATCAGCGTGCCGATCTGCTCGGAACTCAGCATCTTGTCGAAACGTGCCCGTTCGACATTGAGGATCTTGCCGCGCAACGGCAGCACCGCCTGGAATTCGCGGTTGCGGCCCTGCTTGGCGCTACCGCCGGCGCTGTCGCCCTCGACAATGAAGAGTTCGGATTTGGCCGGATCGCGTTCCTGGCAATCGGCGAGCTTGCCGGGAAGCGAGGCGACGTCGAGCGCGCCCTTGCGCCGCGTCAATTCGCGCGCCTTGCGCGCGGCTTCTCGGGCGGCGGCAGCTTCCACCACCTTGCCGACGATGATCTTGGCTTCGGAGGGATGCTCCTCGAACCAGGCCGCCAGCGCCTCGTTGATGACGTTCTCGACCACGGGCCGCACTTCCGAGGACACCAGCTTGTCCTTGGTCTGCGAGGAAAATTTCGGATCAGGCACCTTCACCGAGAGCACGGCGGTCAGTCCCTCGCGGCAATCGTCACCGGTCAGCGCGATCTTTTCGCGCTTGGCCATGGCGTCGGCGTAGAAATTGACCTGGCGCGTCAACGCGCCGCGAAAACCTGCAAGATGGGTGCCGCCATCTCGCTGGGGAATGTTATTGGTGAAACACAGCACGTTCTCGTGGTAGCTGTCGTTCCACCACAGCGCCGCTTCCACCGTAATCCCGTTCATCTCGGCGTTGACCATGATCGGTGCCGGCACCATCGCCTTCTTGTTGCGGTCGAGATACTTCACGAATTCCTCGACGCCGCCCTGGTAGTGCATTTCCTCGCGCTTCTCGACCGCGTGGCGCATGTCGGACAAAATGATGTTGACGCCGGAATTCAGAAAGGCGAGCTCGCGCAGGCGGTGCTCGAGGGTCGCAAAATCGTATTCGACGTTGGTGAACGTCTCCTTGGAAGCGAGGAACGTTACTTCGGTGCCGCGCTTGCCGTGGGCATCGCCGACCACCTTCAGCGGCGCCACCGAATCGCCATGCACGAATTCGATGAAATGCTCCTTGCCGTCGCGCCAGACCTTGAGCTGCAACTTGCTCGACAGCGCGTTGACGACGGAAACGCCGACGCCGTGCAATCCGCCGGACACCTTGTAGGAATTCTGGTCGAATTTCCCCCCCGCGTGCAGCTGGGTCATGATGACCTCGGCTGCGGAGATGCCCTCGCCCTTGTGGATGTCGACCGGAATGCCGCGGCCGTCGTCGCGCACCGTCACCGAGCCGTCGGCGTTGAGAACGACCTCCACCGAGGTCGCATAACCTGCGAGCGCCTCGTCGATGGCGTTGTCGACGACCTCGTAGACCATGTGGTGCAGACCGCTGCCGTCGTCGGTGTCGCCGATATACATGCCGGGCCGCTTGCGGACGGCGTCGAGCCCCTTCAAGACCCGGATCGATTCCGCACCATATTCGACAGGGATGGAATGCTCAGTGTCGGCGATCGATTGCCGGGCAGGTTCGGTCATGTGAAGCCTTCGAGGATGTCTTCGAATCAGTGGCGCGGAACAGGCCCCGATCAGGCTATTTCTGCCATGAAAGAGGCACTGCGCCTAGCGCAAAGTCTTGCTCAGTAAACTATTGAAGAGATAGATATTTTAGGCATTTTTTCAAGACGGCAACGAGCCGTTTTGAAGCCTCTGCAAAAGTGCGATTCGCGCCTCGATCTTTCGCCTCCTGTTCCCTCGCGGCTTTCTGCGGCCGAGTTCCGCAAGGCGCCGGGCGCGGCTAAATACGCGGCGTGATCCGGCCGGATTCGACTGCAAAAATTTCACCGGAGGCGCCAACGTCGGCGAAGGCCGCGGGATCGGCGCCGGTCATGAAGACCTGCGCGCCGAGTTTTGAGAGTTCGTCGAACAGCGCGACGCGCCTGCCGGGATCAAGATGAGCCACCACCTCGTCCAACAGCAACAGCGGCGTGATGGCGGTCATTTCCGCAACCAGGCTGGCATGGGCGAGCACGAGCCCGATCAGCAGTGCCTTCTGCTCGCCGGTTGAAGCATCGCGGGCCGGCATGTCTTTCGGCGCGTAAATGACCTGCAGGTCGGTGAGGTGCGGACCATCGAGCGTGCGGCCGGCAATGGCATCGCGCGCGCGGCTCTCGCGAAGGATTTCCCGATAGCGATCTTCCACGGCGGTCGCAGATTCGCTCATCAGCGCGTTCTCCATCCAGCCGTCGAGCATGATTTCGGCGGAAGGAAACGCGGATGTCTCGCCGCGAGCCCGCAACATCGCGGCGAGTTTTATCGCGGTCTGGCCGCGCATCGCTGCCACCGCCACGGCGAGTTCCGCCGTCTCGCGTTCGATGGCGTCGCACCAATGGTCGTCGTAATTGCGCACCTCGAGCAGGCGGTTGCGCGAGCGCAAGGAGCGATCGAGCGCCGATACCCGCGCCGAGTGCTCGCTGTCGATGGCCAGGACCAGGCGATCGAAGAACCGCCGCCGCTCCGAAGCCGGTCCGAGAAACAGGCCATCCATCGAAGGCGTCAGCCACACCATGCGCAGATGATCGCCGAACGCAGCCGCCGAGGACACGCTCTCGCGGTCGATACGGCAGCGCCGGCTCGTCGTGGAAGCTTCTCCGATCGGGGCGTCGATGCCGGTACCCAGCGTAGCAAGCCCAAGGGCGCCTTCCACTTCGGCCGAAACCGCCCAGGAGCCGTCGCCCTCATTGTCCGCAACGTCCTCGAGCGTTGCGCGGCGCAAGCCGCGTCCCGGCGAAAGGAAGGAGATGGCCTCGATGCAGTTGGTCTTTCCGGCGCCGTTCGGACCGACCAGCACGACCACGTCGCTGCGCGTGACAAGGCTCGCCGTGCGATAGTTGCGGAAATGCGTCAGCGAGAGGCGGCGAATGCGGGAAGCGGTCATATGATCTCTTCCTCCCTCGCCGACGAGGGAGAGGGCGCCACTTACACCCGCATCGGCATCAGCACGTAGAGCGCGCCCTTGGAATCCTTGTCCTGCACCAGCGTCGGCGAACCCGGGTCAGCGAGCTTGAGCACCGCGACCTCGCCCTCGATCTGGGCTGCAATGTCCAGGAGATAGCGCGAGTTGAATCCGATATCGAGCGGATCGGAGGCGTATTCGACCTCAAGTTCCTCGGTCGCACTGCCGGAATCCGGATTGGTGACCGAGAGCACCAGCTTGCCGGAGGAGAGCGCCAGTTTCACCGCGCGGCCGCGCTCGCTCGAAATGGTCGAGACACGGTCGACCGCGGCTTCGAAATCCTTCTTGTCGACGACGAGTTCCTTGTCGTTGTTCTGCGGGATGACGCGGCCATAATCCGGAAAGGTGCCGTCGATCAGTTTGGAGGTCAGCACGACATCGCCGAGGGTGAAACGGATCTTGCCTTGCGAGAGCTCGATCTTGACCTCGGCCTCGTTGTCCTCGATCAGGCGCTGCACTTCGCCAACGGTCTTGCGCGGCACGATCACGCCAGGCATGCCGCCAGCGCCCTTGGGCAATGGCAGGTCGATCTGCGCCAAACGATGCCCGTCGGTTGCCACCGCGCGCAGGCTCGCCGCCTTGGCGCTCCCGGCGGAATGCAGATAGATGCCGTTCAGGTAATAGCGGGTTTCCTCGGTCGAGATCGCAAACTGGGTGCGGTCGATCAGTCGCTTCATGTCGGAAGCCGCAAGCGCGAATGAATGCGACATTTCACCGGCCGCAAGATCAGGAAAATCGTTTTCAGGCAAGGTCTGCAAGGTAAAGCGCGAGCGCCCGGCGCGGATCGCCAGCACCGAACGGTCGCTGTCGCCCTCCAGCACGATTTGCGTGCCCTCGGGAAGCTTGCGCACGATATCGTAGAACATGTGCGCCGGCACGGTCGTCGAGCCGGCGGTCGCGGTTTCGGCAGCGAGCGTTTCCGTCACCTCCAGATCAAGGTCGGTGGCCTTCAGCGACAGCCGCGCGCTCTCGGCACGAATGAGCACGTTGCCGAGAATCGGGATGGTGTTGCGGCGCTCGACCACGCGATGGACGTGGCCCAGCGATTTGAGCAGTTGCGCGCGTTCGACGGTAACCTTCATTGCAATACCCGCCCGATCCGAAAGATGGAAAAGCCGAGCCGGCGCGCAAAGGCGCGCCGCGGCGTCTGGACCCGAATGCCCGATCAAAGCTGGATGGATCAAGGCCTTCGAGGGGACCCCAAGGTGGCGCGGATGGGGCGCAAGTGCAAGAGATGCAGCGGGCCGTTCCCCACGTTTTGCCCTCGGAAAACGAGCGGAAAAGCGCCCCAACGCCGCAGCGCGGCGGTGGCGGGTTCAAGTCCTTGCCTCCAATTCCTGCCACGGGGACGGAGCAGGGAACCGGAGCGCTCGAACTGCTACTCGCTCTGCAGTTGGCGTTTGAGAGACTCCACCTCCTCGGAGAGCGCGACATCCTTGGTCACCAGAGCCTCGATCTTGCGCACCGCGTGCAGGACGGTGGTGTGATCGCGCCCGCCGAACCGGCGGCCGATTTCGGGCAGCGAGCGCAAGGTCAACGTCTTTGCCAGATACATCGCCACCTGGCGCGGACGAACGACGTTGGCCGTTCGGCGCGACGACAACAGGTCGGAGCGGCTCACATTGTACTGCCTCGCCACCACGCGCTGGATGTCCTCGATCTTGATGCGCTTGGGTTCTTGCGGACGGATCAGGTCGCGCACCTCGCGCTCGGCCATTTCCAGCGTCACCGGCTGGGCGTTGAGCTTGCTGTGCGCGAGCAGGCGATTGATGGCGCCCTCGAGATCGCGGCCGTTGTGGGTGATGGTGCGGGCGAGATATTCCAGCACCTGCTCGGGAACATCGAAACTGGCGTGATGCGCCCGTGCCGCGGCGACACGCGAGCGGAGAATGCCAAGCCGCAATTCCTCGCCGAGCGAACCCATCTCCACGACAAGACCACCCGCAAGCCGCGAGCGCACGCGATCATCGAGACTCTCGAGGTCGGACGGGGGACGGTCGGCCGCGATCACCACCTGGCGGCCGGCATCGATCAGCGCGTTCAACGTGTGGCAGAATTCAGCCTGGGTCGACTTGCCCTGCAGGAACTGCAGATCGTCGATCACAAGCACATCAATGCCGCGCAGCGCCTCCTTGAACGCCAGCGCCGTCTGCGTTTTCAGCGCCGCCACGAAGCCGTACATGAACTTCTCGGCCGTGAGATAGAGCACCTTGCGTTCATTGCCGGAATTGCCGGCCCAGGTCACGGCCTGCAACAGGTGGGTTTTGCCCAAACCGACGCCAGCGTGAATATAGAGTGGATTAAACATCACGGGATCGCCGCGCCGGCCTTCCGCCACCTGGCGCGCCGCGGCGTGGGCCAGCGTGTTGGAACGCCCGATCACGAAGCTTGCGAATGTGAGGCGCGGATCGAGCGGCGAGCCACCGAGCGCGTCATGGCTGGCGGAGACGGGCGCGGTCGCGGTCGCGCGCAACTCCGGCAGCGGCCTTCCATCCAGCCGTTCGTGGCGGCGGGCATCGACTGGCACCACGGTCTCCTTGACAGGCGCAACGCATCGCATCGCCGAGCGCACCGTGAGATCGATCCGATGCACCTCCGGCATCTCGGCCTGCCAGCACGAAAGCACACGCTCGGCGTAATGCGCCTGGATCCAGCTCTTCAGAAACCGCGTGGGAACCGAAAGGTGAACGCTTTCATCCTGGACGCCTTCCAGGTCCATGCGTGCGAACCAGCTTGTATAAACGTCTTCTCCGACGCTCGAACGCAGCCTGCCTTTCACGCGAGACCAACGATCCTGTTCCGTATTTGTCATTGTCTTGGGACTTCTCTGAAGGAGTTTTGTTGACGGTGAAATTGCCGAGCACATGTCCGGCACGGACCTCCAGCGAACCTTCCTCCTCGGCCATAGCTCACCCGTTCGGCGAGAAGCCGTCAGGCAGACCATCGGCTGAAAAAGGGAAACGTTCGCGAGGTCAGCGCGTACTTAACGCTCTATCCGGAGCTCGCGCGGGAGGCCGCGTGCAGGCGGTCTCCAAAACGTTCAAAAGGCTATCGTCAGAATATGGATTGAGATTAATAAATACGATTTCGTAAGACATACGACCTCCCCCTCTTACCGCACTATCCACGGCAAGTCGTCATTCCAAACCATCCAAATTCGATCAGCGTCATCTGAAAACCCAACTCTTCAGTTGTTGCGCCGCATCGCTCCGCCCACTTAATCCTTACCCCGTTCGCCTGCTTTGCTTTCGGTACGTTCGTCAGGCCTGCCTTTATTTCTCCTGTTTGAAGCTGAGCGAAACGCACGTCTCAACCCGAGAAATTTCGACACAGAATTCCGTTACCCATATCGCTATGGATTTGACTCCGCCGATCACTTGGAAAGCGTCGCCAACGCGCACACCGCCGCCGATTTGCACGTCCGCCCCGAACCTTAATCCGCGCTGGTCTCAAGAGCCGTGGGCGCAGCGAACATTCTTAGAGATACATCATGGCTTGTTTCCCGCAACGAAAATGATTCATCGCAGCTGCCACCAAAAACGACTTGACGGTCGCCCACCCAGGCAGCGGCTGTCTTGCAGAGCCGCAAGATTTTGAATCTGTGCGAAGATTCGAAACGCAAAGCCAGTGTCACATTTTCAGCGCGCACGCAAAATAAATTCATAAATTGTTTACTTTCGGGCAAGGCTGAGGCGAATTTTCAAACAACTCCTCGCCGCTATGCCGATAAGTGACTACGCAAACGCGTTTTTTTTTGCTCGTCGAAACAGGGTAACCCCTGGACGTCCGCCGCAGTTCGCTGTCGCGATTGTGATTTCGAAGCGAAAGTCGGGCAGTTGTCGCCCGCCTTTGTCGGCCCTGGTGCCTTCATCAGTCCGCAAATGCCGTTATGTGTCGGACGGGGCACGTGACGGGGCACGGCTTACGGCTTACGAAAATTCGCCGGTCAAAAAATTTCGTGATAAAAACAAAAAGCCCGGCTCAGGCCGGGCTGTCATGGACCGCCTTTTGAGCGACCGCTTATTTCGCGAGCTTCGCGATCTGATGCGCCAGCCGCGAAATCTTTCGGCTCGCATTGTTCTTGTGAACGATCTTGCGCTGCGCCGCCCTCATGAGCTCCGGCTCGGCACGCGCCATCGCCTTCAGTGCTGCGTCGCGATCGCCGCGCTTGATCGCCTCTTCGACGCTTCGTACCGAACTGCGCATCTGGGTGCGACGGGATTTGTTGACGATGGTGCGGCGGGCAATCTTGCGCGTCGCCTTCTTGGCGGAAGTCGTATTGGCCATGTTCTCAATTGTCCTTCGACGGTGACCGATCGCTGGCGGGCGTGAGCGTGCCGACGGTTCGCCTGATCGACGCTGATATTTTTTTACGGTGCCCTCTTAAAGAACGCCACCCCGGCGCACAGCCTAGGAAGGCGTGCTCATGCGGCGGCGATGCTTAAAGAAAGCGGCGGCGGGATCGCGCCCGCCGCCATTACGGGTCTTATAGAGGCAGGTCTTCGCAGCGTCAACGGCTTCTCGCCTCTCCGGAGCCCGGCGGACGATGTGCCGAAATGCCGATAAGGTGCTGATGAGGTTGAATTTCCCGCGCTGTGCCGGTAATTGGCTGGCAGCGCCCGGTGCGGTGGTTCAGAAGTCCGCGTCATTGGATCTGCTCGCTCGTCATCCGGACTTCTGAACCAGAGCCACACCGGAATCGATGTATTAGCCGTGTCCTTTTCGATTTCGAAGTTCGTTAGCAAGGCGGCCCTCCCATGATACGAGCTTTGAAACAGGAATCTGGGCGCGCCACAGGCAAGGGTGAAGCATGATCCGGGGTTTTTTCCGCCTTGTGGGGCTGCTGCTCCTCGCCGGTGGATTTGTTTTCATGGTCTATGACGGGGCACGCTTCGTCGCCGACAACACCCTGCGCCTCACCCGGTTTGGCGATTTCTGGAACGACGTCCATCAATCGAGCCAGCAGGCGTTTCATGCCTGGGTTGCAGCCAAGTCACCCTGGCTGTGGAACAGCGCGTTCCGGGTCATCCTGGACCAGCCCGCCTTTGCCGTGATGGGGATATTCGGAATTCTGCTGATGTTGCTGTTTCGGCCGCGCAAGCCATTGATCGGCTATTCCAGAGACTGAATTTCGCCGCCTCGCAACCTCGGGAGCGAGGCCTTGACCGTAACGGGCCTGCCGCGACGCGCGTAAAGTCCTATATTAAAGGCAGTCGCCGTTAGCTCGAATATCCCTTCAGGGAGGTAGCCATGTTGTTCATGCGCAAGACTACTACACTGCCGAGCGCCGCTGAGGCGCTGCCCGGTCGTACCGATCCGATTCCGACAGCCACCCGCCACTTCGTGAACGGCCATCAATTGAAGCCGCCTTATCCTGCGGGCCTCGAACAAGCGGTGTTCGGTCTCGGCTGTTTCTGGGGCGCGGAGCGCAAATTCTGGGAGCTCGGCGATGCCGTTTACACGACGGCAGTGGGATATGCGGGCGGTCACACCAGGAATCCGACCTATGAGGAAGTCTGCTCGGGACGCACCGGGCACACCGAAGTCGTGCTTGTCGTGTTCGATCCGAAAAGGATTTCCTACGATCAGCTTTTGAAAACGTTTTGGGAAAGCCACAACCCGACCCAGGGCATGCGCCAGGGCAATGACGTCGGTACGCAGTATCGTTCCGCGATCTACACCTTCAACGAGGCGCAGCGCAAAGCTGCGGAAGCATCCAAGGCCGCCTACCAGAAGGCGCTGGCGGCAAAGGGGCTTCCCGCGATCACCACCGAGATCGCACCGGCCGGCGAGTTCTATTTCGCCGAGGACTATCATCAGCAATATCTGGCCAAGAACCCCGCCGGCTATTGCGGGCTGGGCGGCACCGGAGTCTCGTGTCCGGTCGGCGCGGGCGTCTCAGCCTGATCGCCCGCTTGCGGAAAAAACTGAAGCGCGATAGCGAGACCTAAAGCTGTCGCGCTTCGGTCTGCGATTTGGCCTGCGGCCGCTCGCCGCCAACACTTCGTTAACCATAACCGGTGCAAGACTTGGGCTTCTCGCCAGTTTGGCGGTTCAGAAGTCCACATCATTGCTTCGGCTCGGTCGTTCTTGCGGGCTTTCTGAACCTGAGCCAAACCAGAATTGTTCGATTGCTGGTGTCCTTTCGATTCCGAAGTTCGCAAGCAAGGTTGCCTCACGATGATACGAACTTCGGAATCGGGACACTAGCGGATGGCTTCGGTGCGGGTTGCGCGCACGTCTCGACTGCCGATTATTGCCGCTTTCACCGCGCTCGTCCTGTCGGGCTGCATGCAGACGGCCTCCCCCCTCGCCTCCGCGCGGCCGAGCGACCTCGACTTCATGG
>Ga0306920_100008553_pt1 | contig 13592 bp, 13 predicted proteins | sample flu12Cox44000170_FD_204666 | JGI IMG/M metagenome (GOLD analysis project Ga0306920, IMG submission 204666) | Lab enrichment of tropical soil microbial communities from Luquillo Experimental Forest, Puerto Rico - flux4day.12C.oxic.44.000.170 (v2)... | ecosystem: Environmental > Terrestrial >... | reverse complement strand
GATCGTAGGTAGTCGCGCCCGCCGTGTCAAGCACAACCTTACGTGGACGGTATTCATTTCCTGGAATTCTGGTTTGTTGGATAGCTTCCGTGTTTGATACCGGGTGACTCACGAGAGGATCGCGGGCACGATCCGATCTCCGAGCGCGCTTACTTGTCCTTGTAGAGACGAGTCGACGCACAGCGAGTCCCGCTTGCTCCGTCATTTCTGGATTTCCGTGATGTCTGCGGGAGAGAGCCTAAGCGCGGTGAGCCTAAAGATTGCGCCTGTTGCCTGCCATGAGCGCATTGAGTCGATGCTCGATCCTTCGTTATTCATTGTTGCATTTGTGGATTCTCGGGATGAATCGCGGCCGGCCGTGACGGTTCGGCGAGTCGATTCGTACGGATTTGCGCTGAATTAGCCCATCCGACGATCTGGCAGGCCGCTCGGGCACCTCCGCCCTGTGCGTTCGGTACGATTCGTTCCTGCATAAATCGCACGATTTCCGGCCCCGCCGCTTCGCCTCGATCGATTCGTAACCGTCGAATTTCACGAAGCACGCGTGACGGTGCGTACCAAGTCTAACCAGTGGCGTGAGATGTGCACTGGCCCCTCTGCGTCAGTCGCAGAACAAGCACCCGGGCCAGTTGCCCAACCAGTTCGGACAGGAACGAAGGCCTGCGCTGAGCAATGTGCCCGCCGCATTGGTGTTCGAGGTACTGGAGCAGGCGCGTTCGGCAGCGGCTTCGCGGACGTGAGGGCGTACGAGGCGCAGTCCAGTCAAGACATGCAGGAGTGAAAGGGGGGGAGAGCAACCAGCACGAGCGGCGGCGGCAGAACGGAGCAGTTAACCTCAACTCTCCTCACCCCAGGAAGTGGTGAGCGAAACAGGAGAACCGGTAATGAAGAAGATTCTGGGCTATCTGAAGGACGAGCGCGGCATCGAGACTCTGGAGTGGATCGCGATCGGAGCGCTCATTCTCGGAGTCGCGTTCGTGGTGTACCCGGGCACGCTTCAGGGCGCACTGACCACGGTGGTCGGTAACATCTCGACGGCGCTGTCCGGCATCACCTTGGCCCCGTAACCAGACACAAACTCAAGGCTCATTCGCCGGCTCCGGAGGCTCCAGCAGGAGCCTCCGGGGCGCGCCGGAGACCAGCTAGACATGACTCGAACCAGGGCGCTCGGATTCTTTGGGTGGCTGAAAGGGCAGCGTGGAACTTCCACGCTGGAGTTCGTCGTCGTACTCCCCACGCTGCTGATCATCTTCCTCGGAGGCTTGGAACTCGCACGCGCCTGGCTGACCGTGAACATAGCGACGAATGCCGTCCGCGAAGGGGCCCGCGTTGGGGCTGCTTCGAACCCGACACTGTCGGGTTCGAACCCAGTCACCTATAGCTTCGACAACACTCAGGCGCTGGCCCGACTCAACCAGGTCCTCAGCTCGGCGAACATCACCCCAGCCAGCGTGTCAATCACGTGTATCCCGGCAACGTCACCGCCGGCGGGCACCGCGGGGTGCACGCCGGATTCCCAGATACAGGCTTCGACCACCGTAAATTTCGTCACCGTCGCGCCGCTGTTTCTGCCGATGCTGGGCTCTCCCGCGAGTCCGCTCGTGATCCAGGAAACGGCCCGGATGCGACGGGAATAGGGAAGGTAGGGAACCCACCATGCAGCGGCGATTCCTCCTGATTCTCGTGTGCGCCTCGTTGCTCGGCCTGCTGGCCAGTGCGCTCGTCTACCGCGTCGTCAGTCAGATCGCCGCGGCTGGAAGCGGCCAGTACGAGCAGATCGTCGTGGCGGCCGCCAACATGTCGCTCGCCGAAACGGTCACCAGCCAGCACGTGAAGCTCGTGGCCTGGCCCAAGGCCTCAGTACCCGAAGGCGCGATCCGGAGCGTCCAGGAGGTTGAGGGTCGTGCCGTCCGCGGCTCCCTTCTCGCGGGCGAGCCACTGATCGAAGGCAAGCTGGCTCCCGGACTGGCCGGTAAGGGCGGCATCATGCCGATGCTCGTCCCAGAGGGCCAGCGGGGCGTCACGATCAAACTCGACGAGGCGGTGAGGGAAAGTGGCTTTCTCCTCCCGAACAGCCGCGTGGACGTGCTCGTGAGCATGCCCAAGGCGCCCGGTACCCAGGAAAAGATCGCCAAGGTGATCCTGCAGGATGTCACCGTGCTCGCGGCCGGCCAGACGGTGGAGCTGAGAGACAACAAGCCGGTCACCAACACCACGGTAACTCTCTCCCTGACTCCCGAGCAGACCGAGCGCCTTGCCGTGGCCCAAGCGGAAGGCAAGCTGATGCTGGTCCAGCGCAACCTCAGGGACAATCAGCTTGTCAGGACGCCGGGCGCCACGCCGTCGTCCCTACTTTCCGATGCCGCGATGGCTGCGCCCCAAGCGAAGTCAAAGCCGACCGTGGTCCGGAGCGCCCCGCTCCCTCTGCCGACGATCGACAAGTACCCCGTCGCCGTCTTCCGTGGTTCCAAGGTGAGCGAGCAGCTCTTCTTGCGCCAAGGGAGCAGCGGGTGGGCAGAGCAGGGAAAGAACTGAACATCAGGCTCAAATGAGGAGGCTCATCATGCTCACACATCGCTTCAACCGGCTCTGGTGGCGTTCGACGGGACTCGTGACCCTCGTGCTCATCTCGAGCGGCCTCTTCCAGACGTCGGCCGGGGCTGCTGACTCCACACGCCTCTACGTGGGCGCGGACAAGTCCTTTCTTCTCGCCCTGAACGAACCAGCGCGCAAGGTCTCCGTGGCGAACCCGAACATCGCCGACGTCCAGGTGATGAGCCCCAATCAGCTTCTCGTGAATGGCAAGGCGGTCGGGGTGACCTCTCTCGTGGTCTTCTACGCCACGTCGCAGCAGTCCTTCGATCTCGTGGTGCACCCCGGCCCGGTGGGCGCCGCCGGCACGCCTGCGCTGGTCACGACGGATCCCCACGCGGTCTGGGTACAGCGCGGCGACAAGATGACCGAACAGCTCTTCACGCGCGAAAAGGACCAGTGGCTCGAGCTGGGCCAGGTCAAGCCAGAGACGGATAACGGCAAGAAGTAGATTCCCATTTTGAGTAACCGGAGATTCCATTTGAGCAACCGGAGAGTGAAACCAATGTCACGACGGGATTATCGGGGAACCCGGCATTTCTTCTGCGTGCTGGTCAGCCTCCTCTGTCTGGTCTCCGCCCAAGCCACCGCGTTTGCGGCCGACACCAACCTGATTCGTCTGGACGTCACGATCGGCAAGTCTCAGGTGCTCAACCTCCAGGAGCCCTTCACGCGGGTCTCGGTGACCAACCCGGCCATTGCCGATGTGTTTGTGGTCACCCCGACTCAGATCCTGGTCAACGGCAAGTCCGTCGGTGTCACATCGCTCGTCGTGTTCTATCCCACAAAGACCATGTTCTTCGATCTCCTCGTCCAGACAGACCTGGGCCTCTTGAAGGAACGGCTCAAACAGGTGGCGCCTCGCGATGATATCCGGGTCCATGCGGCGCAGGACGCCATCATCCTGGAAGGCGCGGTGTCCAGCGATCGGACCATCGCCGGCGCAGTCGAGGTCGCCCAGGTCTTCGCACCCAAAGGGAAGGTCGTCAGCCTCCTCAGCCTGACCGATGCGAAGCCCCAGCAGGTGCTGCTCCAGGTGCACGTCGCGGAGGTCAACCGGACGGCGCTCCAGGAGCTAGGCTTCAGCGTCCGAGCCTTGGGAACCGCCTTCATGGGAGCCATGTTCCCGGGCAGCACGTTCGTCCCTGCGCTCGGATCGCTCGGGCCGGTGACCCAGGGCGGCTTCTCCGGGGTCCAGGCGGGGTCGTTGTCCGGCCCCGATTTTCCGTTCCAGGGCGGTAGCTTCGTCCTCTCTTCTGGACAGCGTGATTTCGCCGGCATCGTTCATGCGCTCGCAGAGAAGGACCTTCTCAGAACTCTGGCGAAGCCGAATCTCCTCACGCACAGCGGCAGGGAGGCCAAGTTCCTGTCGGGTGGCGAGTTCCCCTACCCCATCGCTCAGCGGGCCGACACGATCAGCATCGAGTTCAAAGAGTTCGGCGTCGGGATCTTGTTCACGCCGGTGGTGGTGGACGGGGAGACCATCAACTTGAAGGTCCGGCCAGAAGTGTCGAGTCTCGATTTCAGTCAAGGACTCGTCTCGGCCGGCTTCAGGATCCCGGTGATCCGTAAGAACGAGGCCGCCACCAACGTGACCCTCAAGGATGGGGAGTCCTTCGCGATCGCCGGAATGATCAACAACGAAGTTCGGCAGGGGATCGCAAAGATCCCGGTCCTGGGCGACATTCCGATCCTCGGCATGCTGTTCCGTAGCACTCGCTTCCAGAACAACGAAACCGAGCTCCTCTTTCTCGTGACCGTCAAGCTGGTCAAGCCGGATCTCCCGGGCACCGGTCCTGATGCAACGAAACTCATGGAGCTCCGCCCGGACGAGAAGAAAGAGTTCACGCTCGTACCCGGCATCCCGGGCGTGGGCGACGTCGTCAGGAAGCCTTTTGGCCAGAGCAACCTACCGACAAACTGATGACTTCAAGCCTTCGCACCGTCATCGTCGACTCCGACGCGGACTCCACCGCCGCGCTCAAGCGCATCCTTGCGGCGAATCCTTCCGTGGTCCTCGTCGGAGAGTTCGTGAACGCACGGCAGGCCGCCCACGAGGCGCCGGCCCGGCGCCCCGACCTGGTCATCGTCGAGGTCGACGAGACAGGACCGACCTCCGTCGCGGAACAACCGGCCTGGGTTATCGGGTCATTGACGCGCGCCCTGCCGGGAGCGGCCATCTTTGCCACGGGACGAAGCGTGTCAGCCGACCTCGTCATCGAGGTCATCCGGGCGGGCGCCCTCGAGTTCATCCGCCAGCCGGTCGAGCGGGAGGACCTCATCTCCGCGCTCGAAAAGGTGGTGCGCCTCCGCCGAGGGGCACCGGCGGGCCGTCAGCCGGGACGCATCACTTCGGTCTTCTCCACTAAGGGCGGCCTCGGTGTCACGACTATGGCGACGAACCTCGCGGTTTGCCTTGCCGAGCGCGCGCAGGGAAGCACCATCCTGGTCGATCTCGACACCCGCCAGTCAGACGTCACGACCTTCCTCAACCTCCGGCCGTCGTACTCGATCCTCGATGCACTGGAAAACCTCGAGCGTCTCGATGAGTCGTTTCTCCGCGGTCTCGTCACCAAGCATTCGAGCGGTCTCGCGATCCTGCCCGGCCCGTCGCGAATGGAGCGCAGCCACCTGGCCGCCGAGCAGGTACAGGCCGGATTGGACGTGATCCGTGCCCACTTCGATCATGTCGTGCTCGACCTCAAGCATGATATGGACCCAGCGACGATCGCGGCACTCGAAGCGTCCGATACCATCCTGTTTCTCACCGGCTTGAATGTCTCGGCGTTGCGCTCCGGGGCGGCCGCCCTCGCCGCTTTTCGGCATCTCGGGCTCGGTCTCCAGAAGCTCAAGGTCGTCGTGATGAGAGAGGGGACCGGGAACGACGTGACGACCAAGCACGCGCGCGAGGCGCTCGGCCTGCCGATCCACTGGCGAACCCCAAGCGATTACCCGACAGTGGTCGCTTCCATCAACGGGGGTACGCCGGTTGTGACGGCCTCTCCGCGGTCCAAGGTTGCGCGGAACCTCCAAGAGCTCGCTGAGCAACTAGCCCGGGGCCCGCGACCCGCGGCGGAGTCCGCCAGCAGCCGAGTCGCCTCACTCGCCCGTCGGCTGGTGGGGACTACCAAAGCAACCTCAGGAGGCAGGTAAATGTCGCTATTCGATCGCAAGCCGCGAGGCCACGAAATCCTCGAGCGGAGGAACGGGCCGCGCGAGGAAACAGCCATCGTCGGCCAATCGCTCGATGCCAGAGAGAGAGGCCAGACGACGTACTACGAGCTCAAGACTCGTATCCACGGCCAGCTCATCGAGCGGCTCGATCTCGCCAAGCTCGATATGCTGCCGCGCGAGCTCGTCCAGCAGCAAATCCGCCGGATCGTCGAGGACATGCTTACGCTCGACGACACCCCCCTGAGTCGGAAGGAGCGTGACGATCTCGTCGTCGAGATCGAGCACGAAACCTTCGGGCTCGGCCCAATCGAGCCGCTCATGCAGGATCCCACGGTCTCCGACATCCTCGTCAACGGAGCGCGCGAAATTTACGTCGAGCGACACGGCAAGCTCGAGCGCACGCGCGTCACCTTCCGCGACGACACCCATCTCCTGCAGGTCATTGACCGAATCGTCTCGGCGGTCGGCCGCCGCGTGGACGAGTCGTCTCCGATGGTGGATGCGCGGCTCCGCGACGGGTCGCGCGTGAACGCGATCATTCCGCCCCTGGCCCTGGACGGCCCGGTTCTTTCGATCCGGCGCTTTGCCAAGGATCCCTTGCGCATGTCCGACCTGATCGAGTTCGGCACGCTCACACCGGCGCTGGCCGAAATTCTCCGGGCCATCGTGCAGGCGCGCCTGAACATCCTCGTCTCGGGTGGCACCGGCGCCGGCAAGACGACGATGCTGAACGTCCTCTCCAACGCGATCCCCACCACCGAGCGCATCGTCACCATCGAGGATTCGGCCGAGCTACAGCTGCAGCAGGATCACGTCGTCAGGCTCGAGACGCGCCCGGCCAACATCGAGGGACAAGGAGCCGTCAGCCAGCGAGAGCTCGTCAGAAACGCGCTGCGCATGAGACCTGATCGGATCGTGGTCGGTGAGGTTCGCGGTCCCGAAGTGCTCGACATGCTTCAGGCCATGAACACGGGCCACGACGGGTCGCTTTCCACCGTCCACGCCAACTCGACGCGAGACGCGCTCTCTCGCATCGAGACCATGGTGCTCATGTCTGGCCTCTCGCTGCCGGTGCGCGCCATGCGAGATTACATCGCTTCAGCGCTGGATCTCGTCGTCCACGTGTCCCGACTATCGGACGGCACGCGGAAAGTCGTGCGGGTGACCGAGATCGTCGGCATGGAGGAGGACGTCGTCACGACGCAGGACATCTTCACCTTCGACCAGGAGGGGATCGACTCGGACGGGCGAGTGGTCGGCTCCCATAGGGCAACCGGTGTGCGACCGAAGTTCACGGAGCGCCTGGCACGCGCGGGCATCCATCTCGGCTCCGAAGTCTTCGACCCATCCAAGCGACACGTGGTGCGCCGATGACCTCTGCCATAGCAGTTCTCGTATTCCTGTTCGTCGTGGTCCTGGTTGTCGGGGGATGGTGGGTCTCCCAGGTGAACCGCAGCCTCCGTTCCCGTCTCTCGCGGGCCGCGCCAGTGGGCTCTACGCAGGTCCTCAAGCCCGACATCGAAAAGGGCGGTGGAGCTGTCGAGCAGTTCCTCGCCAGGACCGGGCTGCCGGACCGTCTGGCCTCCCTGGCGGCCCAGGCGGGCCACAAGGCCACCGTCAGCGATCTCACGCTGATCGTGGTGGCTTGTGCTGCGGTGGGTGGCGCCGGAGGGTGGCTTCGGATCGGCGCGTTCTTCTGGGGCATCCTTACCGGCCTCATTTCGGGCTGCGTCCCGATCGTCTACCTCATATACAAGCGGAGCCGTCGCCTGGAACGCTTCCAGACGCAGTTCCCGGACGCTCTCGACATGATCACTCGGGCCATCCGAGCCGGAAATGCCTTGAGCCAAGCCATTCGGCTCGTTGGACAGGAAATGCCGGATCCCGTGGGACAAGAGTTTCGGCAGATCGATGAGGAGATCCGGCTGGGCATGGACCCGGGCGACGCTCTTTTCAGGCTTCAGGGTCGGGTCGGAACCGAGGACGTTCGGTTCTTCTGCACCGCGATCCGAATCCAGCGAGGATCCGGCGGCAACCTGGCGGAGATCCTCGAACGGCTGGCCGAGGTCATTCGCGAGCGGTTCAAGATTCTGAGCTATGCACGGGTGCTCGCTGCGCAGCATCGCTGGTCGGCCATCCTGGTCGGACTCAGCCCTTTGATCTTCGGCTTGATGTTCCAGATCCTGCATCCCGGCTTTTTCGATCCGCTCTTCAACGACCCGATCGGTCCAACCCTGATCCTTGGAGGAGTGGTCATGGAAGTGATCGGTTTCTTCACGATCTGGCGCATCGCGCAGATCAAGGTGTGAGGCAGCCATGAACCCGATCACCGTCATCATTCTCACGTTCGTCATCGTCGGGGGTGTCACGGTCCTGGCCTCGCTGGCGATGCTCAGGTTGTGGCCGGTCCTGCAGCGCGGCCGACTGGCCACGTCGGCCGGCGGCAGTAACGATGAAAAGTCCATTCTTCGTTGGAGCGACCAACCGGTCTCAGGCTGGCAACGCACCGTCGAACGCATCGGGCGCGCCGTCGGCAGCTCGGAAGAGACGGCTCCCTCGAGGTATCGGCAGCGGCTCATGTGGGCTGGCTATTATGAGCCGCGAACCGTCGTGGTCTTCGTCGGCACCAAGATCGCGCTGGCCGCTCTCTTCGGGTCTGCCTATTTTCTTTACAGCAGCTTCGTCTTCCTGAGGGTCATCCCCTTCACGCAGCTCCTCGCCATCTCTCTCATCCTCGCCGGGATCGGATTCTTCCTGCCAGACTTCTGGCTCAACACCCGCATCAAGGTCCGTCAGAGAGCGATAGTCCACGCGCTTCCCGATGTCCTCGACCTGCTGATGGTCTGTGTGGAGGCCGGCATGGGGTTCGACGCCGCCGTCGCCCGCGTGGCCGAACAGCCTCAGACCCGGAACCGGCCACTGTACACGGACCTCATGAGGATGCATCTCGAGGTGCGCGCCGGACGCCCACGTACAGAGGCGCTCCGCGCTCTCGGAGAACGCACGGGCGTCCTCGAAGTCAAGTCCATGGTGGGCGCTTTCATCCAGACCGAGAAGCTCGGAACCCCGCTCGGCAAGACTCTCAGGGTGCACGCCGACTCGGCTCGAGTGCAACGGCGGCACCGGGCCGAGGAGCTCGCCCACCTGGCCCCCCTGAAGATGCTGTTCCCGACCGTGTTCTTTCTGATGCCCGCATTCTTCCTTGTAACTCTGGCCCCGTCCGTGCTCGGCCTATTGAAGCTCATCAAAGGAATTGCAACCAACTGATAGAGGAGGAAATCTCATGACTCCCAGGATGTTCATCGCCTCGCTGACGCTGGCGGTGGCTGCGGCGGCCGCTTCTTCCGCCACCGCGCAAGAGGTCACGGCCGAGGTCAGGACGTGGAGCGGCCAGGCGTTGCAGCTGTCGCAGCCGTCGCTCGAGGTGTTTTACACGATCGTTCCCAAGGAAGAGGGCCCGGGTGGACAGCAGTTGCCGGGAGGCGCCGGGGCTGCTCCCGGTGCCATGGGTGGGACGAGCCCGGGCAGTCTTGTCGGCACCGAGGTCAGCGGCTCTGTCCGGAGCCTGGGCAGGCTGTTCAGAGACAAGGGCCCCGAGCCGCTGCAGGGCAACCGCCAGGCCGTCACCGTGTCGTTCACTCAGGCGGGGGTCGAGCGCCGCATCCCTCTCGACGCCATCAGGGACCTGGCCTTCCGGCGGACGCAGGTTTCCAACAGTACCCTTCCCCCCTACGTGGCGCCGACGCATTTCAGGTATGCAGCGAGCGCTCTGCTCACCGATGGCAGCCGCGTCGAGGGCGACTACGTGAACCTCGGAACGGCCATACTCCGCGGGCTGACCTCCCAAGGGCGGGTGGATATTCCCTGGCAAGACATCGAGGTCGTTCGCTTTTCCCGCTAACCAACGAGAGGGCCGCATGATGAACCTGCGACGCTGGCTGTGGAACGAGAAGGGCAATGTGCTGCTCTTCACGACTGCTCTGGTGGTACCGCTCATGATCATCTTCGGTGGGCTGGCGCTCGACCTGGCCCATCTCGGCACCGCCGATGACGAGCTTCAGCGATCGCTCGACGCGGCCGCCCTCGCGGGAGCCGGGAAGCTCGGATTCGACAGCACCGTCTTTCCGGCGGCGCGCGCCTCGGCACAGAACTACGCGCTGCTCAACCCCATCCGGACGCCCCCATATCCCCCCAGCGCAACAGCTGACCCGACCTGGGCGTCGGTCAATCTCAATTTGAACACGGCCAATGCCGCCAACGGGGATATCGTCCTGGGGCACTGGGACGGGGCCAGCTTCACCCCAACGCTCACCGGTACCGAGGTCAACGCGGTTCTCTGCCGTTACCAGACCACGGTACCGATGACGTTTCTCCGGCTGCTGGGGTTCACGAATCTGCCCGTGAGTGGGGAAGCCATCGCGTGGGCGACCCAGCCAGTTACACCGCCGCAGGACGAGTGCGTCTTTCCCATCGCGCTGAGCTCGTGCTTCTTCGGTGGATCCACCTCGGCCGGCTGCGGAGCCACCGTCACGTTCATCAGCAGTGCCAGTGGATCGGCCGTGGGTGGGAATACGGCGGCGTGGGCCAGCATCGTGCCCGGCCAAGCGGCGAACGACGCCAATATCCTGGCCCAGGTCAAGACGGCCGCCGGTGGGGCCTGTAGTGGTGCCGGCCTCTCAACGGGAGACAACGAGCCGGTCAACAATGGCCAGCTGAACAATGTCGTCAACTGGTTGATGGGAAATGATCCCAACGCGTTTCCTGCGAAGTATGCCGCGTCCCCGGAGCTCGTGGTCAAGAAGGCCGATGGAACCGACGCATATCGAGGAAAGGGCTGGGAGGTGTATGTGCCGGTCATCAACACCGGTGGAGCTTGTCCTCCCGCGGCCATCAATGGCTCCCTGCCGATCGTGGGGTGGACGCGGTTTGTGATCACCCAGGTCCAAGGAAAGAACGGCCAGTGCGCGGTGGCCAACCACTGGTCGGGGAATCCGTGGGATGCGCACTGCTTCACTACCAAGAATGGAACTGCGACCAACCTCCCACCAGGTTGGTCCGGTCAAACCGGGCTCTTCGGCTACTACGACTGCAAGTACTCGCCCGCCCCGCCCTCGACGACCGCTGGACCCATAACGGCCACGGCGAGGCTGAGGCTGGTGCGGTAGACACGAGCAAGGTTCTCGTCCACGGGGAACGATGGCTAACACAGGAGGCTCAACGGCGTGGCTGCCCAAGACATCGCGCCGGCAGCGCCGCGTCTATATCCTGGCGAGTCGGAGCGGGGGACTTCGACGCCTTCCAGATGATCGTTTCGGCCTGTCAGCCATTTGCTCCTTGATCGCACACGCGATGATGATTGCGCTCTTGATATTTGGAGCGGCAGATCTCTCGGGAAGCGGTGGAGTGGTGAACTCCTCGATCACCACGTGGGTGGACCTGACCGCTCCGGAGCAGGGAGGAGGCACCGGGCACGCACCGCCCCCGGCCACCCGCGCAATGCGGCGCTCCGGTCCATCAGCTCTGCCTCGCCCGAGCCGGTCGGCGTCGACTGCGTCCGCAGCTTTCTCTCCGCCAGCAGAAAATGGCCCCCTCGGGTCGCTTCGCACCGGCAGCGCGCCCGAAGTGCTCGTGTTCGGCACGGACAACTCGGTCCCTGGCGCCCCAGCCGAGGTGCCTCAACCGCCAAGGAATCTCGTGACGCTGCCCGTCATCGACGGGCTCGCTCAGGACCGGCAAGCACCGACGGTGGCATCGTCTCTCGCGACGACGCCAAACACCCTGCCCGCCGGGGACGCAGAGCCTGCTGAGACGCGGCCGGCCCCGGTTTCTGTATCGGTCGCGGAACCGCAGATCGCCGCGACAGCCGAAGCCTCGTCGGTACATGGTCCTGCTGATGAGCGCGCCTCACTTGATGCCGAGTTCGGTCCGGCGGGAACTATAGGGAGTGCTTCGCCCGCGAGGGAGAGGGCCACATTCGATAGACCGCACGCCACGACCACGCAGGAGGGCGTCGAAACGGGCACGGGAAAGATCCCAAGCGGCCCAATCGGGTATGCGCTACCGGTTCCGTCCAATGGTATCGCCCTGAGCAACCCCCCCGACGGACTCGTCATCACACCGGACGACCCTCCCGTCGTTATGGTCGAAGGCACAGTCGACGACAGCAGAACCACCACATTATGGGTGGTAGCGAACGACCAGCGGATCCCGGTACGGGTTTCGGACGGAAGATTCCGAAAGATCGTGCCCGTGATGGAGCCCACGCTCCGTGTATGGGCAGAGGCTTCCCTTGCTGGGGAGCCGGGCAGCCGAAGCCAGGTCGTGACCGTGCGCACCACCGGCGCGCGAACGCCGTCAGCAATTCTGGTGATGGACTGGCCGCGCGAAAGCCAGGATCTCGACGTGCAGGTGAGTGCGTTCTGGCGCGCCCATCCTGACAGCCTGGATGACGCCGCCCAACCGGTCAGGCTCACGGCAGTTTCGCAACCATCGAGCACCGGTCCGTCCGATGTGTTCTGGCTTCGAAACGCCCGGCCAGGCGCCTACAGCATGGTTCTTCGGTACCGCGGAGTTCCCCCGAACGGGGACGTGCATCCGACCCTGTACGTCCCCGACGGGGAGGGGCTTGCCATGCGTGCGATCCCGCCGGTTCGGCTGGGCTCGTCCGGCAGGGCCGTGCTCGCCAGAGTGTTATTGCCGCAGGGCGTGCTTTGGGAGCAAGACGGGTGGTTCAGCGGCTCCAGCGAGAGCGTGGATACGGTGACGAAGTTTCGCTTCCCTGATGGGATCAACTGGGTGGAGCGAAAGGCCGATCTGCAATGACAAGCATGTGGCCTCGACCCAGAAGAGGTGCGCGCGAAATACTTGCGCTGTTCCTCATCCTCGCCTTCGCCCTCTCGGCCCGTGCGGCGGTCACCGACCTGAACGAGGCCGGCCGGGCCGCCTACGCTCGTGGTGACTACGAAGCAGCCGAACGTCTATTCAGCCAGGCCATCGCTCAGGCCCCCGACGAACCGCTGCTGCACTACCATCGGGGCGTCGCCCTCATGCGCCTCTCTCGGTGGCAGGAGGCGTACACGGCGTTCGAGAGTGCTCTACGGCTCCGCCCGGCGGCTGATGTGGCTGCCGCGGCAAAGGCGGGCATGAGCTCCGTGGCTCCCCTCATCAAGGCCCCCGCCGTCAAGACCGGCCGAGTAGACGATGTCTCGGTACCGCTCCGACGGGTCGCACGCGTTTGGATGGCCTCAGTTCGCTTGAACAATTCCCGCACGGTCGAGCTCGTGGTGGATACCGGAGCCAGCTCCTGTGTGATCTCGCCCGAGCTGGCGGCCGACCTCGGTATTGAGCCCGGATCTCGTGCTGAATCCGTGACGATGCAGGTAGTGGGAGCGCGCACCACGGGTCCGATCGTCAAGCTCGCCTCGGTTCGCGTGGGCGGTGCCGAGGCCGAGGACGTCACCGCAGTGGTCCATCCCGTAGGCCCGGGAATCCACGGCCTTCTCGGTAACAGCTTCCTGGCTCGCTTTACCGTCACGCTGGACCCGCAAGAAGGTGTCCTGCATCTGAGGCCGCGATGAGCGGTCGAGGACTTCAGGATTGGCTGACCAGCATCAACGCTCCAAATAGCGCAATGAGGGCACCCACCGGCATCGGCTGTCTCCAGCGGCGCACGACGACCAGAATCAGTGCCACGAGACCCGCTGTGATCTGCGACAGGGCGAAGGCTACGAAAGCGCCCTTCCACCCGAGTGCGGCACCGAGCATAGCCGTCAGCTTGATGTCCCCTCCGCCGATACCTCCCCGGCTCACGATGGCGAACAGCAGGA
>Ga0306920_100008552_pt1 | contig 13592 bp, 13 predicted proteins | sample flu12Cox44000170_FD_204666 | JGI IMG/M metagenome (GOLD analysis project Ga0306920, IMG submission 204666) | Lab enrichment of tropical soil microbial communities from Luquillo Experimental Forest, Puerto Rico - flux4day.12C.oxic.44.000.170 (v2)... | ecosystem: Environmental > Terrestrial >... | reverse complement strand
GCGGCCGTCATCGGCTTTAACGTGCGGGCGCATAAGGAAGCGCGGGAAGCGGCCGAACGCGCCGGCATCGAAATCCGTTATTACGACATCATCTACAATCTCGTCGACGACGTGAAAAAGGCGATGTCGGGACTGCTCGCGCCGACGCTGCGCGAAACCATGCTTGGCAACGCCGTCATCCTGGAAATTTTCAAGGTGTCCAAAGTCGGCAACGTTGCCGGCTGCCGCGTCACCGACGGCACGGTGGAGCGCGGAGCCAACGTTCGGCTGATCCGCGACAGCGTCGTCGTGCATCAGGGCAAGCTGTCGCAGCTCAAGCGCTTCAAAGACGATGCGCGCGAGGTCGTGGCCGGGCAGGAATGCGGCATGGCGTTCGAGAATTATCAAGACATGAAGGTCGGCGACATTATCGAGTGTTACCGCGTGGAGACGATACAGCGGACGCTATGACCGCCGTTCGGCCTGGCCTTTGCGCCCGGCGCTTCCGTCTCAATATTGCAAGCCACGAAGACATGGATGGCCGGCAAAATGCCGCCGTCGCAAAAAGGCATCCGGATTCACCCATGAGCCGCCGTCCCCATCGCGATCAAGCGGCCGGCGCTTCGCAACGGCAGCTGCGCGTTGCCGAACTGATCCGCCACGAAATGGCCGACATGCTCGCGCGCGGCGACGTTCATGATCCGGTGATCGAGCATCACATGATCACCGTTCCCGAGGTGCGCGTCACCGTCGACCTGCGACTGGCGACGATTTACATCATGCCGCTTGGCGGACGGGACGAAAAGGAAGTGCTCGGCGCGTTGGAACGCAACAGCCGCTATGTGCGTGGCGAGATCGCTCGGCGCGTTAACCTCAAATTTGCACCTGAGATCAGATTTCGCATCGACGAGCGATTCGACGAAGCGGAACGGATCGAGAAGCTTTTGCGAACGCCCGCGGTCCAGCGCGATCTGACGGACCGCGACGACAAATAATGGACCGGATCCGCATTGTTTCCGACCGAATCGGCGCCGCCACGCACATCGCAAACAGCGCTAAATTGCCACTCGTGTGAATTATGGTTTCCAAAGCATGAATGCGCCGACCACTTCGCTTGCTAATCCCGATGGCGGCGCGCGCGTCAAACGCCAAAAGCGCGACATTCACGGCTGGCTCGTGCTGGACAAGCCGGTCGGCATGACCTCAACCCATGCCGTCTCGACGATCAAGCATCTGTTCGCGGCGCGGCGCGCCGGCCACGCCGGGACGCTCGATCCGCTGGCGTCGGGATGCCTGCCGATCGCGCTTGGCGAAGCGACGAAAACGGTCCCATTCGTCTTCGACGGACGAAAGACCTATTGCTTCACCATCCGGTGGGGCGAAGAACGCGACACCGACGACGCCGAGGGTCGCGTCGTGGCGACCAGCGAGAAACGTCCCGATCGCGACGCGATCGAGCGCCTGCTGGCGCACTTTACCGGCACGATCGAGCAGGTCCCGCCGCGCTTCTCGGCCGTGAAACTCGATGGCGAACGCGCCTACGATCTGGCCCGTGATGGTGAAGCGGTCGAACTCTCGCCCCGAGCCGTGACGGTGTACCGGCTCGACTTGGCCGAGAGTCCCGACCCCGACCATGCGGTTTTGACCGCCGAATGCGGCAAAGGGACATATATTCGCTCGCTCGCTCGCGATCTCGGCCGGGCGCTTGGGGTTTTGGGGCATGTCGCGAGGCTCCGCCGCAGCCAGGTCGGACCGTTTGGCGAAGCTGACATGATACCCCTGGAACAGGCGCGATCTTTGTGCCATAGAGCGGCCGCCGGCGAGGGACACCTCGCCGACGCGCTGCTGCCGGTCGAGACCGCGCTGGACGACATCCCGGCGCTGGCCGTGAGCCCGGCAGACGCGGCAAGGCTCCAGAGGGGTCAAGTCGTATTAATGCGCGGACGGGACGCTCCCATTGTCCGCGGCATGGTTCAGGTGGCTTGCAGCGGCCAATTCGTAGCCATTGCCGAGATCGAACAGGGCGAGATCGTCCCTCGGCGCGTGTTCAATTTAACCGGCATCGCTGGTCGGGCCGGCAGAGATAAAGGTTGGTGACGATGTCGATAACAACCGCGCGTAAAGCGGATCTTATTGAGACATATGCCGTCAAATCCGGCGATACCGGTTCACCCGAGGTGCAAGTCGCCCTCTTGTCGGAGCGGATCAACAATTTGACGGAACACTTCAAGACACATGTCAAAGACAATCACTCGCGGCGCGGGCTATTGAAGCTCGTGTCGCAGCGACGCCAGATTCTGGATTATCTCCGGCGCACCAATGATGCGCGCTACAAGGAGCTGATCGAGCGACTTGGTATTCGTCGTTGACGATTGGCGCGCGGCAGGAGCCGCGCGCTCGGCGGCGCATGATGCGCTCGCCATTGCCCGGCAGCAGCGCTGCCGATTCCTGGAACGGGCCGTTGCCCGCTCCATATCTAGGAAGGTCCGAAGGCCATGGCAGGATCGCCGGATGCTGAACAAGCGCCGTAGCTTTGCTGCGGCGATGACAGCCTCTCGCCGTCTTGCTCTTGGCTTTCGCCCTCCCGCGAAAACCATGAGAGACAATCGCAATGTTCGATATTCATCGAGTGCAACTTGACTGGGGTGGCCGCCAGCTCACGTTAGAGACCGGCCGACTCGCCCGCCAAGCCGACGGCGCGGTATTCGCCTCGTATGGCGATACCACCGTGATCGCAACCGTGGTCGCGGCCAAGCAGCCGAAGGAAGGCATCGATTTCCTGCCGCTGACCTGCAATTACCAGGAAAAATATTACGCGGCCGGCCGAATTCCGGGCGGCTATTTCAAACGCGAAGCACGCCCGACCGAAAAGGAGACGCTGGTCTCCCGCCTGATCGACCGTCCGGTACGCCCGTTGTTCGCCGACGGCTGGCGCTGCGACACCCAGGTGATCGTGACTGTTCTGTCGCACGATCTGGAAAACGATCCGGATATTCTGGCCATGGTCGCGGCCTCGGCGGCGCTGACCCTTTCCGGCGCGCCGTTCATGGGACCGATCGGCGCCGCGCGCGTCGGCTTCATCAACAACGAATACGTGCTCAACCCGCAGATCGACGAGATGAGCGAAAGCCAGCTCGATCTGGTGGTCGCCGGCACGCAGGACGCGGTGCTGATGGTCGAATCGGAAGCCAAGGAGCTGTCCGAGGATATCATGCTCGGTGCGGTGATGTTCGGACACCGGCACTTCCAGCCGGTGATCGAGGCCATCATCAAGCTCGCCGAAAAAGCCGCCAAAGAGCCGCGCGAGCTTGCGGTCGCGGACACCGCAGCGCTGGAAAAAGAGATGCGCGCGCTAATCGAAAAGGATCTGCGCGCGGCCTACGCCATCCCGGAAAAGGTGGAGCGCCACAAAGCGATCGACGCCGCCAAAGAGCGGGTGATGGGCCATTTCTGCCCGGCCGATGTGGCGGAACCGAAATATCTGGCGCTGCAGGTGGCAGGTGTCTTTAAGGATCTCGAGGCCAAAATCGTCCGCTGGAACATTCTCGATAATGGCAATCGAATCGACGGACGCGACGTCAAAACCGTGCGGCCGATCAACTGCGAGGTTGGCGTACTGCCGCGCACCCACGGTTCGGCTTTGTTCACCCGCGGCGAGACCCAGGCGCTGGTGGTGGCGACGCTGGGCACCGGCGAGGACGAGCAATTCGTCGACGCGTTGCAGGGCACGTATAAGGAAACGTTCCTGCTGCATTATAATTTCCCGCCGTTCTCGGTCGGGGAGACCGGTCGGTTGGGAGCGCCGGGCCGGCGCGAAATCGGCCACGGCAAGCTCGCGTGGCGCGCCATTCATCCAGTGCTCCCGCCGCATACCGAATTCCCGTACACGATCCGCGTCGTGTCCGAGATTACCGAATCCAACGGCTCGTCCTCGATGGCGACCGTGTGCGGCACTTCGCTGTCGCTGATGGACGCCGGCGTGCCGCTCAAGCGGCCGACGGCCGGCATCGCCATGGGCTTGATCAAGGAGGAGGAGCGTTTCGCGGTGCTCTCCGACATCCTCGGCGATGAGGATCATCTCGGCGACATGGATTTTAAGGTCGCCGGCACCGAACGCGGCGTCACCTCGCTGCAGATGGACATCAAGATCGCCGGGATCACCGAAGAGATCATGCGGATCGCGCTCGGCCAAGCCAAAGACGGCCGCATGCACATCCTCGGCGAAATGGGCAAGGCCATCACCTCGGCGCGCGCCGAGCTTGGCGAACACGCCCCGCGCATCGAAGTGTTCTCGATCCCGGTCGACAAGATCCGCGAGGTCATCGGCTCGGGCGGCAAGGTCATCCGCGAGATCGTGGAGAAGACCGGCGCCAAGATCGACATTTCGGACGACGGCACCGTCAAGGTGGCCTCGGCAAAGGCCGAGTCGATCAAAGCGGCGATCAACTGGATCAAGTCGATCGCGTCCGAGCCCGAGGTCGGTCACATCTACGAGGGCACGGTCGTGAAGGTCATGGACTTCGGCGCCTTCGTGAACTTCTTCGGCGCAAAGGACGGTCTCGTTCACATCAGCCAACTGGCGCCGCGGCGCGTGCAGAAGACCACCGATGTCGTCAAAGAGGGCGACAAGGTGAAAGTGAAGCTGCTCGGCTTCGACGAGCGCGGCAAGGTGCGGCTGTCGATGAAAGCGGTCGACCAGCAGACCGGCGAGGACCTTGAGGCCAAACAGAAAGCCGAGGCTGACGAAGCGCGCGAAGCCGCCGCTGGCGGAGCGGCCGAGTAAAAGTCGCCCCAATCAATCGGCGTAAACACGAAGAGCAGCGTTCGCGGACGCCGCTCTTTTAGTCAGCACGGGGAGCTGCTGCTATCCGCTCTGTGACGCAACCGGGCGCTTGCTCTTCAACGACTGACCGCTGGCCTCTGGTTCGGAAGTGAATCGTCCGCCGGCGCCGCATGACGCCGCGCGATGGCGTGCCGGAGGTTTTCTTTGACGGTGGCAAGCTGCGCGACCATCCGCTCGACGGCGGCGCGATCCATGCCGGCGATTGCCGTTGCCATCAGCTCCTCACCGAGGTCGCCGAGCCGCTCGAGCAGCGGGCGGGCGGCAGGCGTGAGATAGAGCCGATTGCCACGGCGGTCGTTCGGATCCGGCCGCCGCTCGACCAGCCCGTTGGCGCAAAGCCGGTCCAACAGGCGGGTTAGCGAAATTGGCTGCAGGTCGAGCATTTCGGCGAGCTCCGACTGTTTGAGGCCCTCGAAGCGGTCGAGCCGGGCAAGCACCGCCCACTGGCCGCGGGTGATTCCAAACTGCTCGGCTCTATCGTCAAAACAGGTCCGCAGCATGCGCGCTACGTCATTGAGCAGGAAAGCGAATTCGCGATTGAGGGAGCGCCGCGCCATGACCCAAATAATAAGCTAGCTTATTAATTCTACAAGCCCAGTTATTCAGCGAACACGGCGACAAAAGCTTCAGGGCTCTTTATGAGTCGCTGTAACCAAAATGGCGCCGGCAGCCAGGTCCCTCAGGTCAGACCGAGCTCGGCAAATGCCGTCAGGTGGTGGTTGGCCGCGGCTTGAGCAAAACAGCAGAACACGACATGGCTGATGCCGCGGTTAGCGGCGCCAAGCTCCGCGGCCACCGTACCGATTGCGATGCGCGCGGCGCGGTCGGCCGGGAACGCATAGACGCCGGTCGATATCGCCGGAAAGGCAATCGAAGCGAGGCGGCGTGCTGCTGCGAGATCGAGAGCAGTGCGATAGCACGACGCCAGCAGGTCCTCCTCTGCGGCCTCTCCGCCGCGCCAGACCGGACCGACAGCATGGATGACGTGCTTGGCGGGGAGACGATAGGCGCGGGTGATCTTGGCCGAACCGGTTTCGCAGCCGCCGAGCGTTCGGCATTCCGCCAGCAGGTCCGGTCCGGCGGCGCGGTGGATGGCGCCGTCGACGCCGCCGCCGCCGAGCAAAGTCCGGTTGGCGGCGTTGACGATCGCGTCGGCAGCGAGCGTCGTGATATCGGCGACGCAGACGTCGAGCCGCGTCGGACCGATTGCAGCACCACCAACCGAAGAGATATTGGCGATCACGGCGGGCACGCGGCCGAGTTTATCACGCCCATTCGGCTTGCGCTTCGGCGCGCAGATCGACGGTGCTCTTCACGCCGATATCGTCAAAGTGCTCGTCGAGGAAATACCGCGCCGCGCGCTTGCCGCTGACGTGGAGCATGGCAAAGAAGTCGTAATCGTTCGAAAGCCTGCTGAACGTGTCGAGATGCGTGCCGAAGCGGTCGAGCACGATGCGATGCACGTTGATGCGGCGATATTCGCCCGGGTCGATGCCGCGCGGCAGTCGGCCTTGATCGATCAGCCGCGCGACAAAATCGATGGCGCGATATTCGGCAAGCAGCGAGGAGTTGAACGTGATCTCGTTGATGCGATTCATGATCTCGCTCGACGACATCGGCGTCGATTGCCGCACCAGCGGATTGATTTGCACCACGATCACGTCTTCGGTCGCGGTCGTGCGAAAGAACGGAAAGATCACCGGATTGCCGAGATAGCCGCCGTCCCAGTACGGTACGCCGTCGATTTCCACGGCGCGGAACAATAGCGGCAGACAGGCCGACGCCATCACCGCGTCGGCTGTTATTTTATCGCGCGGAAAAATCCGCACATGGCCGGTCTGCACATTGGTTGCCGAGATGAACAGTTGCAGGTTGGTGTCGGCGCGCAACGTTTCGAAATCGACAAAGCGCTCGATCAGATCCTTCAGCGGATTGATGTTGAGCGGATTGACGTCATAAGGCGAAAAGTACCGCGACACAGCCTCGATCCAAGCCTGCACCGGCGTGCCCTCGAGCGGCGTGAACGACAGTAGTCGCTCCATGACCGCGCGCTGCAAAGCCGGAAGATTCCCGGTGCTGGATGCCGCGCGCCAGAAGTCGGCCAGCCGCTTTTGCGCCTCCTCTCGCCCGCCGCGACAGAGCCCGTCGGCGAGCATTACCGCATTGACCGCGCCGGCGGACGTACCCGATATGCCCTCGATGCTGAGCCGCTCATCACCGAGAATCTGATCGAGCACGCCCCAGGTAAAAGCGCCGTGCGCGCCGCCGCCTTGCAGCGCCAGATTGATGCGCTTCGTGGTGGTCGGTGCTCTTTTGTCCGCCGCGCGGGCAGGCATCAGCGAGGCCAAGACATTCTTCACTGCGGATGCCCTTTTATATTCAGGCAGCCCGAGCGGCGGACGCGAACCGCTGCATTTAACCAGGCGCGATCGGACGTTCGGCAAACGGATCGACAGCGAAGCTGCATTGTCGAAATCACGCTGCGGTCCAACCCCCATCGATCGAGAGATTGGCGCCGGTGATGGCCTTCGCCGCGTCCGAGCAAAGATAGACGGCGAGATCGGCAACCTCGTCAACGGTGACGAATTCCTTGGTCGGCTGCGCCGCCAACAAGACGTCGCGCTTGACTTGTTCTTCGGTCATGCCGCGGGCCTTGGCGGTATCCGGAATCTGTTTTTCGACCAGCGGCGTCCATACGTAGCCCGGACTGATGCAGTTGCAGGTGGCGCCGAATGTCGCGAGTTCGAGCGCAACCGTCTTGGTCAATCCGGCAAGGCCGTGCTTGGCCGTGACGTAAGCAGCTTTGAACGGCGAGGCGACCAACGAATGCGCCGAAGCGGTATTGATGATGCGGCCCCATTTGCGCGATTTCATTCCCGGCACTGCGGCACGGATCGAATGAAACGCCGACGACAGATTGATAGCGATGATCTGATCCCATTTCTCGACCGGAAACTCCTCGATCGGCGAGACGAATTGGATGCCGGCATTGTTGACCAGAACGTCGAGCGACCCGAACGCTTTTTCGCTGGTGCGGACCATGTCGGCGATTTCGCCAGGCTTGCTCATATCGGCGGGCGAATAGATCGCCTTGACCTTGTAGTCTAGCTCGATCGCGGAGCGTTCTTTTTCGATCGCGCCTTTCTCGCCGAAGCCATTGATCGTGATGTTGGCGCCCTGCGCGGCCAGCGCGCGGGCGATAGCAAGACCGATTCCCGACGTGGAACCGGTCACTAGCGCCGATTTTCCCTGCAACATGGGGGATCTCCATGATTATGGTGTCGCTGACACCGTGAAGCCGTGGATGGAGAGCTTGCCGGGGAATGTGGGACGGTTTTTGCTGCAGTGCAATATCACGGTGCGAACTTATCGCAGAAAGCCGTTTTTGGCGCCGCCAGACCCCTCGATTAGACTAGTGCAAACACGACCGGCGCAGATTAATTCATAGCTAGGCGCCGCGCTCGCGCCGGAGCAAGTATCGATCGCCAGCCATCATGCTGCCCGCAATCTTCCCCGCCCCGGATCACGATCATGAGCGCTGCACCAGCGCGGCGATTGCCCATGCCGAAGCGCAATGCGCGGCGCGGGCTCAGCGGCTCACGCCGATGCGGCGCCAGGTGCTCGAAGTTTTGCTGAGCAGCCACCGGCCGCTTGGCGCCTATGAAATCATCGACCGCCTGCAACGGAAGACGCGCCCGGCGCCGATCACGATTTATCGCGCGCTCGAGTTTCTGTGCGAGAACGGCCTCGTTCACCGCATTGAAAGCCGCAACGCCTTTGTTGCTTGCGTGCACCATCATGGCGGCGGCGATCTTGTCATTTTCCTGATTTGCGAACGCTGTGGCGCGGTCGGCGAAGCCCCGGGAGGCGTCGCCGCCGAAGCGCTCAAAGCATCCTCGCGCGCAGCCGGCTTTTCACCCCGCAGTCCGCTGGTCGAAATCGCCGGCATTTGCGCGCATTGCCGTGACCGATAAGCGGCCGCTGATCGTATAGTGGCAGTGCCGCCCTCTCCCTCGTCGCGCCCGCTCGATGCAACTGCGATCGCAGTCACGATTGGACTGTGTTTGAGCTGGGGCTTCAATAATGTCGCGATCAAGCTCGCGATCCACGACATTCCGCCGCTCACTCAGTCCGCGGCGCGCTCTGTCATCGCCGCGCTTTTGGTCGGCATCTGGACGCAGGCGCGCGGCATCCCTTTGTTCAAGCGTGACGGTACACTTGCCGCCGGAATTCTCGCCGGCGTCCTGTTCGCGCTCGAATTTCTGTTGATCTATCGCGGCCTGGTTTGGACGACGGCGACACGCGGCGTGTTGTTTCTCTATCTTGCGCCATTTTTTGTCGTGATTGGATCGCGCTGGCTTGTTCCGGGCGATCACTTCCACGTCTCACAATGGCTCGGGCTGTTGCTGTCCTTCATCGCTATTGTGATTGCTTTCGGGCTGCCGACGCCGGCGGCCGATTCGCGGCAAGTGTTTGGCGATCTCATGCTGGTCGGCGGCGCGGCGGCATGGGCGGCAACCACGCTGATGATCAAGGCAAGTGCACTCAACCGCATCAGCGCGGAAAAGACCCTGCTCTATCAACTGGTGGTCTCGGCGCCGCTGTTGGGCCTTGGCGCGCGGTTGTTCGACGAACGCATGACCGCGGCGCCTTCCGCCGTGGCGCTCGGCGCTTTTGCTTACCAGACGATTTACGTGGTCAGCATCACCTTTACGATTTGGTTCGTGCTGGTCGTCCGCTACTCGGCGGCGCGGCTTTCGGTTTTCACCTTTCTGGCGCCGCTTTTTGGAGTGGCCGCTGGGCACCTGGTGCTGGGCGAACCGCTGACCCCGGCCTTTGCGGTGGCCGTGGCGCTGGTTGCCACCGGGCTCCTCCTCGTCAACCGGCCCCGCTGACGTTATATCCATGGCGTCGGAGCGCTGCGGGCCGGCGCTGCAGGCCTTGGAACTTTCCGCTAAGCTGCGGATCCGGTTGAAGGAATTCTCATGATAGCGTTTCCTGGTCCAACCCCGAGGCATCGCACGGTTGGTGTCAAAGTGGGTAACGTCACCGTCGGCGGCGGCGCTCCGGTCGTGGTGCAATCGATGACCAATACCGACACCGCGGATGCCGATGCCACCGCAAAGCAGGTTGCCGCCTTGGCGCGCGCCGGCTCCGAGATCGTACGGGTCACCGTTGATCGCAACGAGGCCGCGGCCGCGGTCCCGCATATCAAGGAGCGGCTCGCCAAGATGAATGTCGACGTGCCGATCGTCGGCGACTTCCACTACATCGGCCACAAGCTCCTCGCCGACCATCCGGCCTGCGCCGAAGCGCTCGACAAGTACCGCATCAATCCCGGCAATGTCGGCTTCAAGGAGAAGAAGGACCGCCAGTTCGGTGCCATCGTTGAAACCGCAATCCGGCACAACAAGCCAGTACGCATCGGCGCCAATTGGGGCTCGCTCGATCAGGAGCTGCTCACGCATCTGATGGACGAGAACGCGCGCTCCAATCAACCGGTCGATGCCCGTGACGTCACGCGCGAGGCGATGGTGCAGTCGGCGCTGTTATCGGCGGCGCGTGCCGAGGAGATTGGACTGCCTCGCGAAAAAATCATTCTTTCGGCCAAGGTCTCCGCCGTTCAAGATTTGATCGCGGTCTATGGCGAACTGGCGCGGCGCTGCGACTACGCTTTGCATCTCGGCCTCACCGAGGCCGGCATGGGTTCAAAGGGCATCGTCGCATCATCCGCGGCGATCGGCGTGCTGCTCCAGCAGGGCATTGGCGACACGATCCGCATTTCGCTCACGCCCGAGCCAAATGGCGATCGCACGCTCGAGGTCAAGGTCGCGCAGGAATTACTGCAAACGCTCGGTCTGCGCACATTCGTGCCGCTGGTCGCCGCCTGCCCCGGTTGCGGCCGCACGACCTCGACGACTTTCCAGGAGCTCGCCGCTAATATCCAGAGCTTCATCCGCGACTCGATGCCGGAATGGAAGACTCGTTACCCTGGCGTGGAAGGTCTCAACGTCGCCGTGATGGGCTGCATCGTCAACGGCCCGGGCGAGTCCAAGCACGCCGACATCGGGATTTCCTTGCCGGGCACCGGCGAGCAGCCAACCGCGCCGGTGTTCATCGACGGCAAAAAGGCCATGACCTTGCGCGGCCCGACCGTGGCCGCCGATTTCAAGAAGATCGTCGTTGATTATATCGAGCGCCGCTTCGGCGCGTCCGAACAGGCCGCGGCGGAATAGAACTCACCTCGTCGACATGGGTCAGCTGTTTGACCGCCGTCGTCCGGCACGACTGTAAGTTTTACAAAGATAAAAGCCGGCCGCGCGGCCGGCTTTTTGCTTGCTGCTGGGTACGCTGAGTAAACTCTATCGCTTCTCCAAGCGCCGCAGCACGTCATCGAGTTGATCAAGACTGCGGTAGCGAATGCTCAGAATGCCGCCGCGCTTGGCCTCCTTGATGGTGACTGCGAGACCAAGCGCATCTGAAATGCGTTTTTCCAGCGCGATCAAATTGGCATTTTTTCCACCCCCGCGCATGGCCCGGGTGCCACGCGATTTGCCGCCGCGCTCGGCGGTTTCGCGCGCGAGGCTTTCGACCTGGCGCACGTTCAGTCCGTGAGTGACGATTTCCTCGGCGAGCCTCTCGGCGTCCGGCTGTCCGATCAGCATCCGGGCATGGCCGGCGAAAAGCTTGCCGGCATGAATGTACGACTTGATCGTTTCCGGCAATTTGAGCAGCCGCAGCGTGTTGGCGACATGGCTGCGGCTCTTGCCAACGATCTTGGCGATCTCGTCCTGGCTATTGCCGAACTCCTCGATGAGGGAGCGATAGCCTTCGGCTTCCTCGAGCGGATTGAGATCGGCGCGCTGCACGTTTTCGATAATCGCAAGCTGCAGCGCTTCGGCGTCGTTGGCTTCGATGATGACGACCGGCACTTCGTGCAAGCCGGCGCGCTGGGCCGCCCGCCAGCGCCGTTCGCCGGCGATGATCTCGTAAACATCCGCCGCGCCGTGCACGGGCCGCACGACAATCGGTTGAATGATCCCGCGCTCGCGCAGCGAGGCCACCAATTCGTCGAGCTCGGCATTGGGAAAACTGCGGCGCGGATTGCGCGGGTTCGGTCGCAACGCCGCGGTCGGCAAGCGGCGCTGGCCGGGCGACGGCCGATCGACTGAAGTTTCAGCGGCCATGTCGCCGATCAACGCCGCCAGCCCGCGGCCCAATCGCGATCGGTCTTCGGCCAGTTTTCCGGGATTAGCGCTCATGGCAACGCCTCACTGTGCGCATAATTTTTCTCGCGCTGGATGACTTCGGTCGCGAGTCGCAAATAAGCTTCGCTGCCGCTGCATTTGAGATCGTAGACCAGCACGGGCTTGCCGTAGGACGGCGCCTCGGAGATACGCACGTTGCGCGGCACGATGGTGTCGTAGACTTTCGCGCCCATGAATTCGCGGACGTCCGCGACCACCTGCGACGACAGATTATTGCGGGCATCGAACATGGTCAGCACGACACCGTGGATCGTGAGTTCGGGATTGAGCTGGGCACGAACCGATTCGACCGTTTTGAGAAGTTGCGACAATCCCTCGAGCGCGAAGAATTCGCATTGCAAAGGAACCACGATCGCGTTCGCGGCCGCCATCGCATTGATTGTCAGCAGATTGAGCGACGGCGGACAGTCGACCAGCACGTAAGTGAATCGTGTGCCGTCCTGGGCATTCAAGCTGGCGAGCGCACTGCGCAAACGGAACGCCCGATCGCGCGCTTGTCCGATTTCTAGCTCAAGCCCGGACAGATCGAGAGTAGATGGAGCGACCTGCAGCCGCGGCACCGCTGTGGGCACGATCGCAACGCGCAGCGTCGCTTGTGCTGTCAGCACGTCATAGGTCGAATAGCGCCGATTGCGGCGGTCGAGACCGAGCCCGGTAGAGGCGTTGCCCTGCGGGTCGAGATCGACGATCAGCACATCTTCACCTATCGCTGCGAGCGCGGTGCCGAGATTGATCGCGGTCGTGGTTTTGCCGACACCGCCCTTCTGATTGGCGACGGCGAGCACCCGCGGCGGCTTGGTGGCAAGCGCGAGCCGTGCCTGGTCCGGCGCGGAAAAGTCCTGCGACGATACGGCGGCTTCGGTCATAGCGTGCTACAACTTTTGCGTGTTATATACAACTTGAGATCGTAGAGCCGACGCTATTTACGCTTCGGCTTGGCCTCGCGAATCACCACGATACGCGACTTTGGATCAGTCCGACTCGGAACGAAAGACGCCTGAATGCTCCAACATTTAGTTGCTTGGGTCAATTCGGCTTCCACATCTTGTCCCTTAGGGAACACGCCTTGAGCTCCGCTTTTCAACAGCGGATATGCGATTGAAAGCAATTTCGACAATGGCGCCACGGCGCGCGCCGTCACCGCGTCTAGCCTGCCGCGAAAGCCGCTAGTGAAGTCGGCAACGCGCTCGGCATGAACAATGGCCGACGCGCCGGTGACCCGAACCGCTTCGCGGAGAAAGCCGGCCTTCTTCTTGTTGCTCTCGATCAGATGGACCGCCGCCTCGTTTTGGTCAGCCAAAGCGCAAGCAATCGGCAGTCCGGGAAAGCCCGCTCCCGAGCCGAGGTCGGCCCATTTGCGCGCCGCCGGCGCGATCGCAAGGAGCTGCAGCGAGTCGGCGATGTGGCGTGTCCACAACAGCGGCACGGTAGATGCCGCGATCAAATTCATGCGGCCGTGCCAGTCGAGCAAGAGCGCTGCGAAGCGGTCGAGGCGCGCCGCT
>Ga0306920_100008551_pt1 | contig 13593 bp, 9 predicted proteins | sample flu12Cox44000170_FD_204666 | JGI IMG/M metagenome (GOLD analysis project Ga0306920, IMG submission 204666) | Lab enrichment of tropical soil microbial communities from Luquillo Experimental Forest, Puerto Rico - flux4day.12C.oxic.44.000.170 (v2)... | ecosystem: Environmental > Terrestrial >... | reverse complement strand
CCGGCTGAACCGCCAAACGATATTACCCTCCCAATCGACTTGGACCAAATCCGTTTGATCCTGGTAACTATGATTGGGGTCGCGGAGCCCCGAGCTGCCGAAGACTTGCCCGTCCGGCAGCAACTTGTTGGGAAAGCCCTGCAGACTTTTCCACAATTGCACTTCCTTTCCATTCATATCGATCAGCAGAGCGCCGAGATCCGCTGCCGGGAAAATGTTGTACCCGTTCCACGCCTTGGTGGGATCGTACAAAGTGACGCCGGTCGGATAGATCGTTGGATGTCCCATCTTTTCTCCTACTCCTCAAACGCAGAGGTTTGCGTGAACCGCATGCCGTCGGCCGCGGTGCGCTCGATGTTGGGGGTGCTGAAATCCGGCCGCCCGTAACAGGACAGGTCGGCGTAGCCGAGATTGTCGGGCTCCGTTCTTTACGAGTGGGATCAAGCCGACCAGCATAGAATATTCTAAGTGCTCGAGGTTTCCGAGCTTGTTCCAGCTAATATTCTGGTTGTCAAGGTGTATGATGTTATTTGCTTGGCTCCCCGGCGGGTTCAACCTCTATCATCGGCGCTCGAGAGGTTTTGGAAGATCAGGTACCACAATTGGTCCGCGTGCGACTCGCAAACGTATTACCGTGCACAAATAAGCAAACCAGCGGCTGTACAGATACTGCGAAGGCCATCATCAGCCTGCTCAGGATCTGGTTGTGCTCGCGGAAGGTGGTACCAGCGATTCTCGTAGTCATCGGGCGCAAATGGATTATCTCAGTCCTGCAATTGATTAATGTTCGAAGGATAGAGCAGGAAGGGCGGCGTCGCGTCGATTAGCAAGCCCGTTGTCGGACTGATGCGTGCGCCCAGCACGTCAAAGAACAACTCGTCATCGTCTACAAACAGGGGCGTCAGCGTCAAGCGTTCCAGATTAAGTTTGTTACCCGGCGCGAGACCCGCGACCGGGATAAGCACTAACTGCGTGAACTGGGCATCGGTCATTGGAAAAGGCAGCAGGAAGTGCTGCTTCAGGTAGCTGTAAGTGTTCGTAAGGTTTGCCGGACCGCCGCCCGGGGGCGGATGATCACCACCGAGCGCAATCAAGCCGGTATTAAGCGCCTGTTGAATGTCCGAGAGCGTTTCGTTTCCTTTAGCAATGCCTGGCTTAGTTACGGTAATCGCCTTTTGATAACACGAACAGCTGCTTTGGATCAGTTCGCCTTGCCCCGGCTTGAGCTGTTGCATCAGGTCGACATCGGCGACCAGCGGATCACCGCCCACAATCACGAGCCGCACATCGCGTTCGGTTGCGTCGATAAGGCTGCGGTAGGGGGATGACGGCAGGCCGTCGGGCAGATGTTCACTTGGCTGTGTGATTACGAAGAGATCCGCGGTCTTTCCGGCCTCGATCGAGCCTACCTCGTCCTGCCAGCGGACTGTCGCCGCCGGATTTCGCGTCACCATGTCGACGAGCTTCTGATCAAGCGCGCGCTCGGCTTCTGCCAATGCCTCACCTTGTTTTCCAGTTATTGAAAACTCGGGTATCAGCCCGCGACTGTCGCCGAGCAAATTCGGGTCTCGGAGCGCGATGTCGGCGATTTTGAGTTCGCCCAAAAGGTTGCGTGATCCACTCGGATTCCAGTCGGTTCCTAACGAGACGACAACACCTTCCGCTAGCGCTTCGTAGACATTCGCAGTCTTGCCGTAGAGCAGGAGGTTGGAAAGCGGCGACCAGATTAGCTTCGCGCCGAGACCATCGCCGGTACCATCACTGCGTATCGATTGAGCGGCACGCATCGCAGCGAAGTCGTCCCGCTCAAGTGCTGCACCGTGAATGATTACGGTCATGTCGGTGAGCAGGCCTTTGCTCTTGAGCGTGGCAAGCTCGCCGCGCGAGGAGAAGCCGTCGCCGGGTCGGCGATCTCCGTCCCGCACCCCCTCGGCGAGATGAATAATCCAGGCATCTACCTGGCCCGCCTTCATCTGCGCGAGCAATTCCTGCAGCGCCGTACCGGTGAAGCTGTCGATTGACGCCACACGTGCCTGTATTCGCTGCCGACCGAAGTTTGGGCTCTCCACATTGCGCGCAAGCAACCCGTCCGTCGCCGGGTTCGGCAAGGCTCCCTCGTTCGAGGTCTCGCCGCCAACAAGCGCTAGCACTTGGGCATATTTGACCACCTCCGGCTCAAGCCCCAGACCCTGAGCCAGAACCAGCGCGAGCTGCGGCGTCTGCACCAGGCGCAGATACTCAATCGATGTCGCGAATGTGCCGTTCCATTGGTATCGGTTGCCATAAGGTTCAGTGCCCAATGGACGACCGAGCGTCGACTGTGCATCCGAAGATGGCGTCGGCCACAGAGGCAGCACATCGTATGTCGGATGATTGTGCAGATTGATCATGCCGGGAAAGATGTAAGTCGGTTGATCCAGCTCGACGCGTACTGCGCCCTCAACTTGCGTTCCGGCTGGCGGGCTCTCACCCTGCCAGACAGCGACAATCCGATCGCCTCGTACCAACACTCTGCCGTCTTCGATGACCGAATGCCGATCGTCCATAGTAACGATGCTGCCGCGAAGGACCAGCCCACGAGACGAGTCGAATACGGGCGGGGCTTCGGCGTGAATACGTCCGGGCACGCCGGCCGCCAGCAATGGAAGGGTAATGAGAATTCGCAGAATGAATTGACGGACTGAGATAAACATTGCATCCCCCAGGTTAAAGATGTCGGCTCGAAGTGGTGGCGCGTGCAACCCAGCTTATTGCCGATGCTAAGCACATCGTCTGCTCCTCGAAGTCGCTAGTGGTCGAACCGCCAGATGACGTCCGTCACTAAGCCTCCGTGGATATTGCCTTCTCCCTGGCCAGCACCTGTGCGCCGTTTCGGAGAAAAGATCGTGGTGTTGCGGCCCGCGAGTTATTTCTGGTATCGGCATGGGCAGAGCGCCACCAGCTCCGGAAGCAGGTCCACCGGCGGGTCATACACCCTGAGAGAGGCCTTCGTGAGTGATGACGAGGCTTGGCGCCTTGTTGCCGATGCCGTCGACATATACCTGATCTAATATCCCTCAACCGTCCTGGCGACGAAGACGGGGATATTCGTCTGATCGCCTGCGGCAAAGGTGCGAACAAGTGACGCGACAAGAACTACCCGGAGGTCATTACGATCACCGGTCGGAAACGCCTCAAATTTGCAATACGCGTCGATGGGGTTCGCCACGGTGCCGAAATCGTTTGAGATTTCCACACCAGGGGCGGTTGGTATGGTGTCGGAGACAGACAGGGGGTGTCCATCCAGATCGATAATCGAGATGGTTATGGTTAGTGTCTTGTGGCTGACGTTTAGAGCGTTACAATTGAAACTGCCTGAATGTATCGCGGGCGTATAAAGGGTCACCCGATGATCGTCGGCTCGCGCCGCCTCGATCGCTCCGCCGGCAACGATCATTCCCATTCCACCGAGCAGCGTCCAAAGGCGTTTCATCGTTTCGTCTCCTCGCAGTGCCCCATATCGCTGACGGACTGACGGGGCTTGTTATCAGTCGCGGGTATCGCAACCAACGAGAAGAGAGTGTGCCGCCGCCCGACGCAAAATCTTTGATGCGAGCTTGATATTTTCTTGAGACGAGCTTGATTCTTGCGATAGGCAACGGCGCGGAGCGTCAGCCCTGCCATCCGGCCTTGCGCAAACCCTCGAGCATGTGGTCATGGTCTTCCGGCCGATGCCAGGGCACGCGTCGGCGGACAAACATATCGAAGGCGGCTGGTGCGATCGCAATGGCCTTCGCCAGCACTTCCTTTGCTTCCTCTATGAGACCGGTCTGGCCGAGCGCTGCAGCGAGCCAGCGATACTGGTTCGAGTGATCGGGGTAAGCGCGAATGCCGCGCTTGGCCGCTTCAACTGCCGCGTCGTATTCGCGGGACAAGTAATAGCTGATCGTGATGACAAGCAATTGCTGATTATTGTTCGGGTTGCGCGGGTCGAGCCGGATGCATTTCTCTAGGGCGATGCGCCCTTCCCTTGGGTGGCCCGACCGCGTCAGGACTGACCCGAGCGCTCCGTGCGCGTCGGCCAGATTCGGACTCATCGCCAGAGCACGTTTGATTTCAGCGAGAGCGCCCGCGTAGTCTCCGCGCCTCATCAAGTGGTTACCAAAACATGTACGCGCCTCGGCATCATTGGCATCCAGTGCAACCGCTCGCCTCACCAATGACCCCGCGAGGTTTTCGGCTTCGGCGAGACTTTCCGTTCCGAACACGCCGGCCGCTCGCCAGTGAGCGTAGGTGAGCCCCGTGTAGCTTCCGGCGAAGGAGGGGTCGAGATCGATGGCTTGCCGGAAGAATTTCTGCGCGAGGGCATTGTCGTCCGCGGTGCCCTTGCTGAAATGCCAGAGGCCGCGCTGGTAGGCGGCCCAGGCGTCGAGACTCTCCGGCCTACGCATGGCCCGTCGCTGCTCGGCACCGGCGATGGCGGGGGTGACAGCAATTGTTACCGCCTGGGTAATCTCATCCTGCAGCGCGAAGATGTCGGTGAGATCGCGGTCATAGCGCTCGGCCCAGTCGTGAATGCCGGTCTCGGCCTCGACAAGCTGCGCCGCGACACGGATCCGATCGCCAGCCTTGCGCACGCTGCCTTCGAGCACATAGCGCACACCAAGCTCGCGCCCGATCTGCTTCACGTCGCAGGCGCGGCCCTTGTAGGTAAAGCAGGAATTGCGGGCGATGACGAACAGGGAGGGATAGTGCGATAGCGCAGTGGTGATCTCCTCGACCATGCCGTCGGCGAAATACTCCTGGCCCGGATCGCCGCTCAGGTTCTGGAACGGCAACACCGCAATCGACGGCTTTTCGGGCAACGGCAGCGAAAGGGCGGCGACGGCAACGGCGCTCGCGCCGCCGATGCGATAGGCGCGGATCGGCTGGGTGATGTTCTTGACCTGCTGCTCGCCCATATCGGTGAAGGCAATAGGCAGTTTGGTACCGACCTGGTCCCGCACCGTCCCAGAGATGCAGATCCCGCCTGGCTCAGCGAGCGCTTCCAGGCGTGCGGCGATGTTGACGCCGTCGCCGAACAAATTTTCTCCCTGCATGATGACGTCGCCGACATGCAGCCCGATGCGGAAACGCATTTGCTCCCCTGAGGGCCGGCCGGCGTTTTGTTTGGCAATGGCATCCTGAACCGCGACCGCGCATTGGACGGCATCGACGGCACTGGCGAAGTCGGCGACGACGCTATCGCCGGCACTGCCAAAGATGCGCCCGCGATGCGCCGCGATTAGCTCGTCGAGAATGGTGCGGTGGGCGGTCAGCCGGCGCAGCGTGCCCACTTCGTCCTGACCCATCAGCCGGCTGTAGCCTTCGACATCGGCCGCGAAGATCGCCGCGAGCTTGCGGACCGTTTCTTCTTTCTCGCGCACGGCGCCGACAAAGCGGATCCCTTTTCCGTGGGCAGTGCGGATGAGGCGTTGTTCCTCCCCGCTGTCGCCGATCACGCCACGTGCCGAATTGATCCGCGTGGCCAGTGTCGACTCCGAGACGATGCGCCCGTTCCATACGGCCGCGAGCATATCGTCCTTGCTGACGACCCGCTCGCGGTTGCGGATCAGAAATTCGAGCAAGTCGAATACTTGTGGTTGGAGCGGGACCAGCACGCCGCGGCGCCGCAGCTCCCGCCGCGCCGTATCCAACGAGAAGTCCTCAAAGGAGTAGAGCAACGTCTTACTCCACTCGTAAGGAGGAGAGCCCCAACTCCGGCGTTAACCCTGACATCCAGGCTGATGTCAGTCAAGATAGGTTGGCCGCTTTTATCTTATCGCCCAAGCCGCACCCAGCCGATATGCGCTCGTTGCAGAAAATTCGAAAAGGTCGAGTGACGGGATGTGCTAAGCTCGTTGCAGAATTCCTCGGCGCGGTCCGCCGCGCCAAGAGCAGCGAATGTGTGAAGCCACGGCTTGTCAGCTTATCGTCACCCCCGCGCAAGCGGAGGTCCAGGCTTGCCCCTGGAAAGGAACAGGGGGCGACCGCTCGTGCATTTGGCCCTGGATGCCCGCTTTTGCGTCGCTTTTGCGGGCATGACGAAAACAGTGGAATGCATACAGGCCATTGCCTGAGACGGAGAAAGTCATGCAGCTGATGTACTTCACCGAGCAGCCGATGTCGTCCTATCCGGCCGATGAGGGCCTGAAATTCGGCGCCACCGCGCTGATGTTCTCGAACAAATACTTCGATCCGGTGGCCGGCAGCCGGCTCTACAACGAATACCTCGAGCATTACGTCTATGCCGAGGAGATGGGCATCGAAGGCTTTATGCTGAACGAGCACCATAACGCGCCGTTCTGCATGCAGGCCAAATGCAACATTTTTGCCTCGATCCTTGCCGCGGTGACCAAGGAGGCGAAGATCATCCTGCTCGGCAACCCGTTGCCGCTGGCCGACAACCCGGTGCGGCTCGCCGAAGAATTGTCGATGATCGACATGATCTCGAAGGGCCGGCTCGTCTCGGGCTTTGTCCGCGGCGGCGGGCAGGAGCAATTGGCCGCCGGCGTCAGCCCGGCCTTCAACCGCGAGCGCTTTCAGGAAGCGCATGACCTGATCGTCGCGGCGTGGACGCGCGAGGGGCCGTTCCGCTGGGAGGGCACGCACTATCAGCACCGCGTCGTCAACCCGTGGGCGGTGCCCTTGCAAAAGCCGCATCCGCGGGTGTGGATCCCGGGGGTCATCAGCCCCGAGACCGTGGTATGGACGGCGCAGCGCGGCTATCCCTATGTGGCACTCAACACCCCGATCGACCGCACCAAGAAGATCTGGGAAATCTACGACAACGTCGCGGCCGAAGCCGGGTTCAAAGGCGGCCCCGACTATCACGGCATGCTGAAGCAGATCCATGTGGCCGAGACCGAGGAGAAGGCGCTCAAAAACGCCGCTCAATTCAGATGGATGCAGGGCGAATTCACCGGTCTGGCACACCCGGTGTGGAGCACGCCCTCGGGCTATGGCAGCCCGGAAAACCGCCGCGCCTTTGTCGAGTTCGCCTCCGGCCGGTCGAAGAATCCGCGCTACCGCCCCGAGCTCGAAAAGCAGCTCGAAGATCTCATGATCATCGCCGGCACACCAAAGCAGGTGATCGCCAAATTGCGCATCCTGCTCGAAGAGACGCGGCCCGGCATTCTCGGCGTCTGGGGGAATGACGGCACCGTCACTCACGAGGACGCCAAGACCTGCATCCGCCTGTTGGGTCAGGAGGTGTTCCCGGCATTGCGCGAGATGGCCAAGGAATTCGACCTCAAGAGCCCGTTCGAAACCAACCAGCCGGTCAGCATCGACTATATGGACCACCACAAAGCGCCGGTGCGCGCTGCGGCCGAGTAGACCGGAGACGCCCGGATGCCGTCGATCGTCGGGACCTGGAAACTGGCGCGTGTGATGGCACGCGACACGGCCGGCGCCCCTTTGCCGGCCCCTTATGGCGGGAAGGGGATCGGCCGGGTTACCTTCACCGCCGAGGGGCGCATGATGTCGGTCGTTTGCGACGGGCGTCCGGAATTGCCGGCGGGGACCCCGCGCGAATACAGCTCCTATTGCGGCAACTATACCTTTGACGGCGGGCGGCTCGTCACCCGGGTCGATGCGGCCTCCGATCCGAGCCGCATCGGCAGCGACCAGGTGCGCGGCGTGCGCTTTGAGGACGGCCGCATGATCCTGTCGCCACCACCGCGCCGCGTGGGCGGGACCGAGGAACACCGCGAGCTGACCTGGGAGCGCATCGCGCCGGAATAGCGCTGCCTGCAGACAGGATTGGCGGCGCCGGCCGCGGTGCTGGTGATGAGCTGGCCGAGCCCGGTCTGACGCCGCGTGATGATGCCGCCGATGGGCGCGCGCATCGTGACCGGATCAAGCTTTTGCGTCCGTTGGGCTGCGAGCCCGGCGATCTCTTTATCGCCCTTGCCGAGAAATGCGCAGCCGGTTGCGCACTGCGGCAAGCAGGATTTCGTCGCTGCGCGCGGTCCTATTCCCGCCTGAGACCGACCTTTGCCCGTGCGAGGATGGAGCTAGGAGCCTAGCGCAGCGCCGGCGAGCATTACGACTCCCCAGACGGCAAACCCGATGCCGGCGACTCGCCCGATCCAATGACCCATCGGAATCGTCTTCTCGAGCAGGATGAAGGCGGCGAGACCGGCGATCCAGAACAGGTTCATGATGCCGCCAAAAAACAACAGTCCCATCAGGAACCAGCAGCATCCCAGGCAAAAGGTGCCGTGCTCGAGCCCCATGCGGAAGGCCCCGAGCCGGCCGGGCCGCCATTTGTGGGCGAGGAAACTCAACGGCGAGCGGCAATGCCGCAGGCACACACCCTTGATCGGGGTGACCTGCCACACGCCGGCGGACACCAGGATTGCGCCACCGAGCCACCAGCTCGTCGTGGTCATCATCAGCCCCAGCAGGTCGAGCTCTTCCAGTCCCCACTGCAACAGGGCGGCGAGCGCGCTGAACCCGCCCCAGGCCGCGAGATAACCGGCGGCAAATATGCCGGTCGCGATGTACGGGCGGTCGCGAGCTTTTTGGGCGCGGTTGGCGCGGGCAAAGAGCAGCAGCATCGGTGTGGCACCCGGCAGCATCATCGCCACCATCATGACCCACCACATCGCGAAGATCAGGGCGGCGTATGCCGGGGTCCACACCGCCTGCGCCATCATCATGTCGATGCCCGGCATGCCCGCCATCTGGGTCATCGCGACGGCACTCATCCCGGTCCCCGCACCCAGCACGATCCACACCCAGGCAATGAGGATGACCGCGACGAGTGCCGCGATCACGACAGCGCGGTCGCGCCGCAGCAGGGCTTCGAGGACGGTCGGCTCAGTAATCGCCAAGGCCGTTCTTGTATGGTCTGTTAGGGGCGGCCGTACTTCCGCTTGTGCTCATCATAGGTGTAGAGCATGCCGTTCTGGTTCCAGGCGACATATGCCAGCGAGCTGTGTCGGCCTTGCAAGTCGAATTTGATCGCCCCCGTGCTCTTAGCAAAACCAGACGCGTTCTCGGCTTCGTGAAACATCCAGCCGTTGGGAAGGACCAGAATTATCCGTTCTTCGCGATCCGTCACCGGGTTGCGTATCGGCTCGCTGTGCGCCCGCACCACGTCGGCGACCTCGACCCGCGCGCGCCGTTTGTCGAGATCCCATTCGAAGTCGATCTTCGCAAACAGAGGATCCTTGATCGTCTCGATACAGGCCGAGAAGATCTGGAACAGCGTGCCGACCGGCTGGTCCTCGCCGGAGAGGATGTAGAACAGCGCTTCGCGCTGCGCCTCGTTCGCGCGCTCGTCGAGGATCGGCTGAAAAACTCCTTGGCCGTGATGCAGCGCCCGCGGCAAATAGACGGTGCCGGCGACGGCCAAGTCATCAAGCCGCACCTCTTCGCACCAGCCGGTATCGATCTTGAACGCGACCAGGCCGGTGCAATAGCCATAGGTAGGCTCGGCTATCGTCTCGCACGGGCACCGTAGTCGCAACTGCAATAATCGACCCATCGGCCCTCGATCTGCCAATCCTTGCCCGCCATTCTCGTTCCTCGCGGCCGTCGACGCCGACGGTCCTCCAAACCTTCGAGCGGGCATTGTTCGCCAGCCGCCGTCTTCGAGGCAACAGGTTCGCGCACGGGGTGCCGACCGGGCCCGCGTGCGACCGCGGCGGCTCGTCGAGGTCGTCTCCGACTCGGCCTGAGGCCGCGGCTTCAATGAGGCCCGGCGAATTCGCCGCGGAAACGTGACGATATGGATCGCCGTGCTCTTCCAGATTGGCGTTGAGCCGTCGGCCAGTCGGGCTAAGTTGGGATCCCGATGAAGCAAAGCCGCATGCGTACCAGTGACGAGCGCCGACAAAGGACCCACCCACAACTCAGCACGGAGCAAATCGGCTGGCTGGCCATCGTCGGCATCGCGGCTTTGACCTGAGTTCCCGTTGTCTTGGGTAACCGCGTGCAGGTGTCTGTAATCGGTGGAGAAGGAACGGACGACCGCTTTACCCACCTACGCCGAACCTCTCGAAAAACAGAGCTCGCTGTGAGATGTCGGCCGATTCCCTTTAGGGTGGTAGCTACCGAGCCGTCAGGCTGCCTCGCTGGTCACGACCAGCCGACGGCCGAGCACCACCCGCGCCATTTCGAGCTGGTCAAGGCACACGGTGTGACGTCCGTCAAACAGGCGGGTTATCTGCGACGGGGTCCACTTCAGACGCGCCGCAAATTCTTCCTTGCCGAGCCCCGCCGCCCGCATTGCGAGATAGAATTCGAGTTTTGCCGCGGTCAGCGCCGGCAGCCCGACGGCCCCTCGCCGGCGATGGCGACGGCACGTCTTCGTCATTCGCCATCATGCCCAGGATTGCCTCCCCGAGCAGATCTTTGGCCTGGTGCAGCGCTTCCTCGAGCGTATCGCCCTTTGTCACGCCGTATCCTATTATCCGGGAATGGTAACGACATAACCGCCGTCCGCCCTCTTGCTCGAGGCGCAGCGGGAAGCAGCGCGCGGTCTTCCGTTCAGCCATCCTCTGACGCTCTCAGCGCAAATCATCGAGCCGAAGCCCGAGATCCCGCAGGATGCTGTGTAGCGTCCCGGGTGCGAATCTCCCCGCTGCCGGTTCGGGACGATCGTCCGGCGACCACCGAGCTCAACCCGCACATGGCCTCCTTTGCCCCGTTGTGGCTGCAACGTCGCGGCCACTCGGCGAAGCTTCGCAGAAGCTCGCGGCTCGTCCTCTGGGGACGCTACCGTTTTTCGGAAAGGGCGTATTTTTGACTTCCCCCTCCACTCCGGCAGGCCGACGGGCGGTTAGCGGGCTCCGCGACAATGGCAGGCTTGCGCCCCACGGCTTCGCGGTACCTCGACTGGGTCGACAACGGCGTGTCGGCCTCCTGGTCGAACCGCGGATCATGCCTTGGCGCACACCGAACCGATGAGCGAGCTCAACTCGCGTCACCCGCACCGCTCACGTGTAACTTCTGCAACGGCGAGCGCTGCCGCGCGTGCCCGGATCGGACGCCGGTGGGCGGGTCCCTGGTGTTTGCCTGATCGGCCGATTTGGCTCCCTGATGGGGCGAATCAAATCCCTGTTCGCTCATCTAGGGAATTGGATCCGCAAACCCTGAAATTACAGCACCTTGTGGCGCTCCGACCGGCGGTTTTAGGCCGTGGAACCGGCGGATTCACAGTTTCTTCCCGTTGACCAGGGAACCGGGCCCCGCGAGCATTGCCGCGCCGGCCGGCCGCATTGACGCACCGGGATTGCCTCCATAAGTTCCGGCTGGCGAACCTTCGAGGAACACTGCGATGAAGCCGAACCGGCGGCCCGGCAACCCGTGCTTTTCGTCCGGCCCCTGCGCCAAGCGGCCGGGGTGGTCGCCCGCGGTGCTCGCCGGGGCGCTCAACGGCCGCTCGCATCGCTCGGCCGCGGGTCTGGCGCGGCTCGTCGAGGTCGTCGACCGCTCGCGCGCGATCCTCGGCATCCCCACCGACTGGCGGGTCGGCATCGTCGCCGGGTCGGACACCGGGGCGATCGAGATCGCGATGTGGTCGCTGCTCGGCGCTCGCGGCGTCGACATGCTGGCCTGGGAGAATTTTGGCGAGGGCTGGGTCACCGATGTCGAGCAGCTCAAGCTCCCCGATGTCCGGGTGCTGAAGGCGCCCTATGGCCGGCTTCCCGACCTGTCGCAGGTCGACCCGGCGCGCGACGTGGTCTTCCCGTGGAACGGCACGACCTCCGGGGTGCGGGTGCCAAACGGCGACTGGATCGCCGCCGACCGCAAGGGGCTCACCATCTGCGATGCGACCTCGGCGGTCTTTGCGATGCGGCTGCCCTGGGACAAGCTCGATGTCGCCACCTGGTCGTGGCAGAAGTCGTTGGGCGGCGAGGCGGCCCACGGCATGCTGGCGCTGTCGCCGCGCGCGGTCGAGCGGCTCGAGAGCTACACCCCGCCCTGGCCGCTGCCCAAGCTCTTTCGCCTGACCTCAAAGGGCAAATTGATCGAGGGCGTCTTTCGCGGCGAGACGATCAACACGCCCTCGATGCTGTGCGTCGAGGATGCGCTCGATTCGCTCAAATGGGCCGAGAGCATCGGCGGGCTCGACGGTCTCGTCGCCCGCTCGGAACAGAGCCTGGCGACGATCAAGGCCTGGGTCGAAACCTGCCCCTGGGCGCGGTTTCTCGCCGAAGACTCGGCGACAATCTCCTCGACCTCGCCGCAGCTCGAGATCGTCGACCCATGGTTCGCCGGGATGGACTGGGGAGGGCGCTTCCGGGTCGCGCGGGCGATGGCAAAGCGGCTCGAGGAGGAGGGTGTCGCTTACGACATCGCCAGCCACCGCGCCTCGCCGCCCGGTATCCGGATCTGGACCGGCGCCACCGTCGAGCCCGCTGACGTGGCGCTGCTGCTCCCCTGGCTCGACTGGGCCTGGGACGAAGAGCGCCAGGCGGCAAAGGCGGCGTAATGGCAAAGGTGCTGATCGCCGATGAGCTGAGCCCGCGTGCCGCCGAGATCCTGACGGCGCGCGGGATCGATGTCGACTTCCGCTCCGGTTTGCCGGCCGGCGAGCTCAAGCAACGCATCGCCCTCTATGACGGGCTCGCCGTGCGCTCGGCGACCAAGGTCACCAAGGGGCTGCTCGGCCATGCCGCAAAGCTAAAGGTGATCGGCCGCGCCGGCATTGGGGTCGACAACATTGACGTCGAGGCCGCGACCGAGCGCGGCATCGTCGTCATGAACACCCCCTACGGCAACTCGGTCACCGCCGCCGAGCACACGATCGCCTTGCTGTTCGCGCTGTGCCGCCAGATCCCGGCCGCCGACCGCTCGACCCAGGCCGGCAAATGGGAGAAGTCGCGCTTTATGGGGGTCGAGCTCAGCGGCAAGACTCTCGGCGTGATCGGCTGCGGCAATGTCGGTGCGGCGGTCGCCGAGCGCGCGCTCGGCTTGCGCATGAAAGTCATCGTCTACGACCCGTTTCTGTCGCCCGAGCGGGCTCGCGACCTCGGCGTCGAGAAGGCGGCGCTCGCCGCACTGCTGGCGCGGGCCGATTTCATCACCCTGCACACGCCGCTGACCGAGGCGACGCGCAACCTGATCGATGCCCGCGCGCTCGCCGCGACGAAGAACGGGGTGCGCCTGATCAATTGCGCGCGCGGCGGTCTTGTCGTCGAGGACGATCTCGCCGCCGCTCTCGACAGCGGCCATGTCGCCGGGGCGGCGATCGACGTCTTCACCGAGGAGCCGGCGACCCGGAGCCCGCTCTTCGGCCGCGACAACGTCGTCGCGACGCCGCACCTGGGTGCTTCGACCAGCGAGGCGCAGGAGAACGTGGCGCTGCAGATCGCCGAGCAGATGGCCGACTTTCTGTTGACCGGTGCGGTTTCGAACGCGGTCAACGTGCCGTCCTTGACCGCCGAGGAGGCCCGGCGGCTCAGCCCCTACATGAAGCTCGCCGAGCAGCTCGGCAGCTTTGCCGGGCAGCTGACCGAGACCGGTATCAAAGCGGTCGCGGTCGAATATGAAGGGGCGATCGCCGAGCTCAACATCAAGCCGCTGACCGCGATCGCGCTGACCGGGCTGCTCTCGCCC
>Ga0306920_100008548_pt1 | contig 13593 bp, 8 predicted proteins | sample flu12Cox44000170_FD_204666 | JGI IMG/M metagenome (GOLD analysis project Ga0306920, IMG submission 204666) | Lab enrichment of tropical soil microbial communities from Luquillo Experimental Forest, Puerto Rico - flux4day.12C.oxic.44.000.170 (v2)... | ecosystem: Environmental > Terrestrial >... | reverse complement strand
CCTTGGGCGGGCTTTCCATGGCTTGATGGCCATGTCGTGTCCGGGCGCCTGGGCCCAAGGGCCTGGGGTTGGCCGGTTCAACGATGACCCCAGGGTTCTTGGGCGTCGGTAAAGGGCCCGCGGCGCGGTTGGGGTGAGCGGGGTGCTCGCGTGGCCGGCCGTCCGGTTGACCAGGCGGGCGAGAGTCGGGCGGTCTTCGGCCCGAATTGGGTGATCGCCTGCGGGACGGTCTTATCCGCGGACAGCCGCAGACCACTGAAGAACTCCTCCGGCCGGTGCGAGCTCGATCTGGTCGGGTGCCGGCCAGCCCGGCAGCGCGTCGGCCGGGGCCGGGCCCTCCAGTACCCTGGCGCGGCACGGCCAAGCTGGATGGCAGGGCTGGAATGTGCGGTGCCTGCTGTGGGTCAGGTGCCGGTGCGCAGCGTGGCCGCGTACTTCTTCCAGGGCCGCTCGATCAGGATCGGGTAGAGCATCCGCACCGGGGCCGGCAGTGTCTTCATCATGTAGGCGCGGTCGGCCTGGCTCAGAGGTTCGAGGATCATCCCGAACGCGACGCCCCGCTTGTTCCGGGGGATCTGGGCGACCCCGTGCTTGCCCATGGCGTCCCACTCCTGCTGGGTGAGCGTCACCGCGGCGAGCGGGACGACCTTCTGCTCCTCGTCGTCGAGGTGGGGCTGGACGACCGAGTTGAGGTGGTCGAGCGAGGCCGCCAGCGCCTCGCCGGTGTCGGCGGAGGGCCGCCCGCGCCAGGCCGCGCACGCGGCCGCCGCTTCGTCCAGCGCCGTCTTGATGAGCTGGTGCTCCTGATCGACCTGCTCGGTCATCGGGGCCTGCTCAGGCACCCGCTGGATCAGCTTGGGGTAGAGCAGTTCGTCTTCGTCCTCGTGATGGACGTGCAGCATCGCGATTCCGAAATCGATGTGATCGGCCAGGAACGAGACCCGCCCCGATGACGGCGCCGGCGCGGTGCGCACCAACCGCGCCGATTCGTTGTACATGTTGCGGAACGTGCGGTGGATGATCGCCATGTCGCGCACGTCGATCGGCTGCGCCTTGGACATTTACGTGTCCCCTTCGGCTCTTATGCTCTTACTTGAGCACCCTGCCCGCCCACCGCCTATCTCATCACCCCGGGCGGCAGAGGGCAGCCCCGGAGCACTGTCGGCTGCTGGGGCTGGCTCGCCACACGCCGGGCCCGAGCCGCCGACGGGTACAGGCGTAGGCGAAGTACAAGTCGGGGCGCGGGAACCGGCGGCTTGACCACACCATCCATATGGCCACGGTCAGCCGGGTCCGCTGCCGTCACGGCGACGGCCGCGCCTGCTGCGACAAGAAGCGCGCTGAGGGGCAAGACCCCGAATAGGCACTCCGGGCCCTCAACCGGCGCGCCAGCGGTGCCGTCTTCCCTCCGCCGCCAGGCTAGCCACCGCGGCCCCGCCGGTAGAGGCCCGGGAGGGCACCGGTCGCAGAGCAGATCAGTTTGGGGGTATGCGGTCTTGTCGCAGCAGGGCCAGCTGAGGTTCGCGGACCCTGCCTGACGTAGATGATCTTCGTGACGGCGTGGCTGCGGGCTAGCCTGGGAGGTGATGGCTGAGACGGATGTGATCTTGACGCCCGACCAGCGGGTGCGGGTGTTCATTTCCTCTACCTTGGAGGAGCTGGCCGAGGAGCGCGCTGCGGCGCGGCGGGCGATCCGGCGGCTGCACTTGGTGCCGGTGTGGTATGAGTCCGGGGCCCGCCCGCACCCGCCGCGGGCCATGTACCGGGCCTACCTGGACCAGAGCCACGTGTTCGTCGGTATTTACTGGCAGCGGTACGGCTGGGTTGCCCCCGGCATGGACATCTCCGGCCTGGAGGATGAGTTCCGGATGGCGGCGGGCAAGCCGATGCTGCTGTATCTCAAGCGCCCGGCCCCGGACCAGGAGCCGCGGCTGGCGGCGATGATGGACAGCATCCGCGCAGCCGGCACGGTGTCCTACCAGACCTTCGGCACGCCGCGGGAGCTGGAACGGCTGCTGGCCGAGGACCTTGCCGTCCTGTTGAGTGAGAGTTTCGCGGGCGCGGCTGGCGCCGGGGCGCCCGGTGTGTCGCCGGGCGAGGACGGCGGGGCGGACCTGCCGGCCGGGACGGTGACGTTCATGCTGACCGACATCGAGGGGTCGACGCGGCTGTGGGAAACCGTGCCGGAGGCGATGGAGGCAGCGCTGGAGCGGCACAACCGGCTACTCAGCGAAGTGATCGAGGGACATGGCGGGGTGGTGGTCACCTCCCGCGGGGAGGGCGACAGTTTCTTCGCGGTCTTTTCCAGCGCGGTGGCCGCGGTGGAGGCGGCCGGCGCCTGCCAGCTCCGGCTCGGGACCGAGGACTGGCCGGCGGGCGCCAGCCTGCGAGTGCGGATGGGGCTGCACACCGGGGAAGCGCGCGTGGCCGGCAGCGACCAAGTTGACCACGCCCCGATCAACCGGTGTGCCCGGGTCAAGGCGGCCGCGCACGGTGGGCAGGTGCTGGTCACCAAGACCACCCGCGACCTGGCCGGCGGGCGGCTGGGTGGCGGGTTCGGGCTGACGCAGCTCGGGGAGTTCCGGCTGCGCGACCTGGCCGAGCCCGAGCTGATCTACCAGCTGACCCACGCGGATCTTCCCGCGGACTTCCCGCCGATCCGCGCGGTGGCGGAGCGGACCGGGAATCTGCCATTGGCGGTGAGCTCGTTCATCGGCCGCGAGCGCGAGCTGGAGCAGACCGGGGCCGCGCTGGGCGGGGCGCGGGTGGTGACGCTGACCGGTCCGGGCGGGGTCGGCAAGACCCGGCTGGCGCTGCAGGCCGCCGGGCAGGCGCTGTCCCGGTTCGCCGATGGCGCGTGGCTTGCCGAGCTGGCCCCGGTCCGCGTTCCGGCCGGGGTGGATGATGCGGTCGCCGCGGTGTTCTCGGTGACCGCGCGGGCGGGCCAGAGCACCCGCGAGGCGCTGGTGGAGGTCTTGCGCACCAAGCAGTTGCTGCTGGTCCTGGATAACTGCGAGCATGTCCTGGCCGAAGCTGCGGCGCTGGCCGGGGTCTTGCAGCGGTCGTGCGAGCGGCTGGCGATCCTGGCGACCAGCCGCGAGGGCCTGGGAATCGAGGGGGAGCGGCTGGTTCCGGTGCCGCCGCTGATGCTGCCTGACGTCGGCGCCGATCTGGACACGATTACGGAGGCGGAGGCGGTGGTGCTGTTCGCCGAGCGGGCGGCCGCGGTCAAGCCTGGTTTCGCGGTGACTGCCGGGAACGCGGCGGCGGTCGCCGCGGTGGTCCGCCGCCTGGATGGGATACCGCTGGCGATCGAGCTGGCGGCGGCTCGAGTGCCGGCAATGACCGTCGCCGAGCTGGCCCGGCGCCTGGAGCGCAGTTTCGCGGTGCTCGCGGCTGGCCGTCGCGGCGCGGCCGAACGCCACCAGACGCTGCGGGCCACGATCGACTGGTCCTTCCAGCTGCTCGCCGGACCTGAGCAGGCCCTGCTGGCCCGGCTGGCGGTGTTCGCCGGCGGCTGCACCCTGCAGGCCGCCGAAGTGGTGTGCGGCGGGGACGGCATCGATCCGGATGCGGTGTTCGAGCTGCTGGCGAGCCTGGTGACACGGTCACTGGTGGTAGCCGAGGAACACGGCCCGCAGAGCCGCTACCGGCTGCTGGAGACGATCCGCCAGTACGGTGAGCAACGCCTCGACCAGTCCGGCGAGACCAACCGGTGGCGGGCCCGCCATGCCAGCTACTACGCCGGCCTGCTCCGGCAGGTCCGCGACCAACCCCACGACTCCCGGGACGAGGTGTACTGGGCGACCCGGCTGATCGCCGAGCAGGACAACCTGCTCGCCGCGTGGTCATGGGCGATCGGTACCGGCGACGTCGGCACCGCGTTTGCGATCTTGGCCGGCTTCGCGCCGGTTGAAGTCTGGAACACTTACCCGCTGCTGCTCCCCGGGAACGCGGCCCTGGATCTGCCCGGCGCGCCCGGGCACCCGGGCTACCCGCTCGCCGTGGCGGTCAGCGCACTGTTCGCCTCCATCCGCGCGGACGTAACCGGCGCCGGGGAGCTGTGCCGCCGGGCGGCCGATGCGAACGCCCGCCTGGCCACCCCGGACTGGCGGGTCGAGGAGACCATCTGCACCGCCCGCCAGAACATCGCTATCACCACCGGCGCGTTCGCCGAGGCTGGCCGCCTCGCCGAACAGGCCGCCGGGCTCGCGCGGGCCGGCGGCGACCTCGCCGACGCCTCCCTCGAGCTCACCCTCGCCGTAGCCGGTCACCTGCTCGTCAATGACGCACCGACGGCGGTCCCGCTGGCGCGCGAGGCGCTCGCGCTGGCCCGCCAGATCGGCGCCCCGGCTCTCATCGCGACCGGCCTGCTCGCCGTCGGCCTGGCCGTGGCCGAGACCGACCCCGGCCAGGCCCGTGCCTGCCTGGCCGAGAGCCGCGAGCTCAGCACCGTGCTGGGCTACCACAGCGCCATCGACCTGGTCTGGGCGACCGCGATCGCGTTTCTCGTACGCGACTGGGCCGCCACGCTCGAACTGGGCCGCCAGGCCATCCGCGCCGTCCAGTGGGGCGGCGACCGCCTCCGGATGGGCCAGGTCCTCTATCTGATCGCTGGCACGCTCGCCGCTATCCGGCCTGAAGCTGCCGCGATCATCCAGGGCGCCGCCGGCACCTACGCGGTCGCGGCGCCGTACCCCGCCCAGCTCATCACCTCGACCGTGACGCCAGCCCTGGGCGCGGAGCGCGCCCGGGAACTCCGCGCACGCGGCGCGGACATGGACTGGGACCAGGCCCTGGCCTACACCCTCACCCAGGCCACCCAGGCCCTCACCGAACTCCAATCCGCGACCCAGCCATGAGCGAGCTAACGCTTCAAGGTGCGAATGCCGCCTTGGGTGCGTACCTGCTGATCGGCGGTGGCGGTTCGAGAGCGGTGCTGAAATGGCGGGCGAGGGACCCAGAACGGCTGCTCGGCGCGCGGGAGCCGGTGGAGGCCTGGGTGGTGCAGGAGTTCATTGACGGGCCGACGCCGCCGCGCCTGGATGACCGTGTCGCGGAGCAGATGACCGGGATCCTTGGCCTGCAGGAGGCGATGTTTCCCGGGCGCGGCCGGCGGAGAAGGGCAGTGGGCGGCCGGTGTGGTGTTCGAGGACTGGGATGGGCTGCGCGGCCGGGTCGCCTGCGGTGTTCCCGGCGGGTCGCGGATCGTGGCCGCGGTGGATGCCATCGCCGCGGCCTGCCGGCCCGGGCCGCTGTCCGGCCAGGACCTGGTGCACGGGAACTTCTACCTGGCCGACACCATCGCCGCCGCGGGCCGGCTGTGGGTGGTAGACGTGGAGGCCCTGGGCGCCGCGCCGCGTGCCGACGACCTGGCCGAGGTGCTGCTGGTCGGTGCCGGGCACGGTCATGTCACCGCGTCCGCCGCGGCCCGGTTGTGGGCCTACGCCGCCGGGCTGGACCGCCGGGAGTTCGCGGTCTGCGAAGGTTCGATCGCCCTGACGATGGCCGAGTCCTTCGTGCGGCACGGCCGCGCCGGCCAGGCGGCCGGTGCGGTCTCCGAAATGGCGCGGGCCCTGACCCAGGCCCTGTCCCTCGCCGGTGCCTGACCATGGATCCGCGGACACCATGGGCGGGCCAGTTTACGGGTTGCATCGGCCCTGCGCGGCTCGCACGATCTGGCTGTGGGGCTTGACCAGGCCACGATCGAGGGCCTGCGCGCGATGATCCGGGCCGGCGGCGCCCGCCAGCTAGCCGTCGGCGACCTGCGCGCCGGCGAAGTCGCCGGCCTGGCCTGGTCCGGCAACCCGGCGCACCTGCGCAGCGTCGCCGCCGCCCCGCGGCGGGCCGGCGCCATGTGCACTGAGCCGCATGGGAAGCTGGTCAGGCGGCTGAGCCCCACAAATACTCAGAGGCGATCTTGGCGCCCTCTGCCTGCGACCGGAACTTCGCCCACGTGACAGTGGGGACCACGACATCCATCCCGGCTGCCGTGCCGAACCCGCAGTCGGTACCGGCCATCACGTTCTCCCGGCCCACGACCTCGGCATAACGGATCAGCCGGTCCGCGACGACCTCGGGATGCTCGACGATGTTAGTGGTGGAATCCAGCACTCCGGGGATCACGTATTTACCGTCCGGCAGCTTGACGTCCCGGAAGACCTTCCACTCATGGGCGTGTCGGCCGTTGGACGCCATCAGCATCAGCCCGGCCGGCTTGGCCTTCAAGATGATGTCGATGATGTCCTTCAGCTCCACATCGGTGGTCCGCGGCATCTCGGCGTTGCCCCAGCACACATGGATCCGCATCCCCTCGGCGGGGATGTTCGCCAGCGCGTGGTTGAGCGCCTCCACGCTGAGCTCCATCTGAGCGCGGAAGTTCTCCAGCGAGCCCGCACCGGGCGCGGTCATCGCCAGGTCGGGACAATCCAGCTGCAGCACCAGGCCCGCCTTGTGGATCGCCTCGTATTCCTCCCGCATCGCCCCGGCCAGCGCACCCAGGTACTCCTCCTGGCTGCGGTAGTACCGGTTCGGCGAGAAGACTGCGATCACCCCGGGGGATGCGGCACTCATGAATACCCCCGCGGACGCTACACCGTGGGTCGCCGCCTTCAGATCCTCGATGTCAGACTGCACCGCGCTCTGTCCGACATACGCGACCGGCCCGTCGCACGACACAAGCTTCATCGGGGGCATGGCGCCCATCAACTGGGCCATCTTCTGGGCGAAGTCGGGAAACTCCTCCACAGCCAGCACCGACGCCATCAACTCGTCCATCGAGCCCTCGCCGCCGAACCCGGTTAGCCGGTCCTTGATATAGGTGGCATAGCTAGGCTTGCTCATCTCGCCGTCGTTGAGCACGTCGACGCCCGCATCGGCCTGCCGTTGCACCGTCTCCCGTACCGCTTCCCCCGCCTCGGCGCTGAACTGCCCGTCATCAACCGGCTGGCCGGCATCGCGCGCCAGCAGAAGCGGCAGAAAGCCTTTCGGGCGCGGCAAGCTGCCGGAGTGCGTCGTCAAGATCCGCCCTGCTCCTGGCCGCATGAGACACCTCCGCTAGCCACCGATCCCCGCGACCCGGCCATCACGCACTCCCGGTCGCATCCGATGCACCCAAAACATAACACCGGCCACGCCGTCCCATCGAAGATCCGGACAGACCGTGCACCGCGCTGGACCCCTCGTCAAATGGCAGTCTGTCGGCGAGATCACATGGACGACTTCAACCTGGTTAGCCGATGTGGGAAGTGTGCTGGGGTGGCCACTGCTGAGCCAGGTGGCGCCGCTCAGGGAGAGGAGCGGTCCGCGGGGGACGCCAGTGACTATGCGAGGCGGCTGCGGTCGCTTCCGGCCGGTCATGTTCTCGGTGATTTGTTGTTCAGCCTGCTCGATGCCGCGCAGGTGAAGCTGGGCCGGCGAGGATGCCCGGTTGCTGATCGACGTTGCCCCGGTGGCGCACGGAGCGGCCGGCTGACGAACGACGCCCGATCAGGCATCGCTCACGGCGCTGCTACGTCAGCAGCCACCGGGCGGCAAGCTCCAGCACGTCTGCGTGGCTGCGGGCGCCGTGATCGGCGGCCATGAAATGGTGGCCGATCACGAGTGAGAAGGCGAGCACGCTGCGGGCCTCGACCTCGCCCTCGTCGGGGCAGAGGGCACCGAACAGCAAGCGCAGATACTCCATGCGCCGGTTGTCGACGCGCCGCAAGCGCTCGGCGACCGCCGGGTCACGCCGCGCCCAGTCGCGGATGGCCAGGTCGATCGGCAGCAGCTCGCCGGAGAAGGTGAGCGCGCCCGCCCGCCGCAGCCTGGCCCGGACGTCGCCGCCCTTGCGCTCGACACGCTCCAGCACCTCGTCGGTGGCCTTGCGCTCCCAGGAGTCGAGCATCTCCTCCAGCAGCGCCCCCCGGTCAGCGAAATACCCGTAGAAGCCTCCCTTGGTTACGCCGAGCGCGTGCGCCAGGGCTTCGACCCGGACCGCGTCCGGGCCGCCCGCGGCGAGGGCCCGCAAGCCCTCCTCGATCCACCTGCTGCGGGGCGTCCGGGTGATGGCGGCCATGAGCTGTGAATATCACCCCCGGGAAGTTACGGTGCCGCTGCCGGTGCTACATTCCATCTATACGGTACCGTATATATGGAGGTTCGCGCATGAGGCTGACGAGCACAACGCACATGTCCAGGCCCCTACCGCCCGGACAGCGAAAGGCCGACGGGTTCCCGCGCTTCGGCGGTCCGTCCAAGCCACCGGCGGTGCCGGCCAGCCCGGCACTCAAGATCACCGGCGCGGTCCGCGAGCCGGTCACCGTGGCCGTGGCCGAGCTGGCCACCCTGCCGCGCACCGAACAGACGTCCGACTTCCATTGCGTCGCAGGATGGTCGGCGACCGGACTGCGCTGGGAGGGCGTCGGGTTCACCACCGTCTACCGCTCGATCATCGAGCCGCGGCTGTCACCCACTACGGCGGTGACGCACGTCGTCTTCCGCGGCCTCGACGGTTACCGGGCGATCGTGCACATCGACGACGCCCTGCAGGACGATGTCCTGCTCGCCGACCGTCTCGACCACGAGCCGCTGAGCCTCGCGCACGGCGCGCCGCTGCGCCTGGTCAGCCCGCAGCAGTACGGCTACCTCAACGCCAAGCACCTGTGCGCCATCGAGATTCACACGAGCGCTCCGCCGATGCCGCTTGACTTCGTCCTGTTCCGCCAGCATCCCCGCGCCCGGGTGTGGCAGGAGGAACGCAACGGAGTGCTCCCGGCCGCGGTCGTACGCCCGATCTATCGATCCCTCATCCGACCGTTCCTCTGGCTCAGCGCTCGGGGCAACTGGAACCCAGCGCAATTATCACGCTGCGTCATGATCGCTGGCTGCGGCTATCGCGCGAGATCCGCCTGAGCTGATTGTTAGCCCGAGTCCTCGACACAGAGCACGGCACATAACGGGTAATTCTGTTGCCGTGCATGCCGGTGGCGTATCGGCGGTCCCGGTTTGGGGTGAGTCCGCGGCCTTGTCAGGCCGGTTTCTGGCCGATGGTGATGGCCGGGGCTCCGGCGGGGGTGGCCATCGGCCGGACCGAGGTCAGCCCGGCGTTGCGGAGTAGGTGGCATGCCGCTGCCTCGTCCAGCGCGGTACCGCCGTAGGTGATCGTCTTGAGCCGGGTGAGGGCGTCCTCGACCGGGGTCCCGCCGAGTTTGCCGTGGCCTAGGATCAGCCATCCGCCAGGGCGCAGTGCTGCCGTGACGCGCGGCAGGCCGGCATGCAGGGCTGGTTGCGGGATAAACGGCGCGGGCAGCCAGGCCACGTCGAATCCGGTGTCGTCAGCGAACTCGGCGACGTCCTGCTTGCGTACCGTCACCCGGTCCGCGGCGCCGCTGGCGGCGATGGCCTGGCGGGCCAGGTCCAGGGCACGGTCGAGGATGTCGATCCCCAGGATGTGCAGCTGGGGGAAGGCCTGGGCGAAGCTGACGGCGAGCGCGCCGACGCCGGTCCCGACGTCGAGCATGCGGGCGCCCGGCGCGGTCACGCGGCGGGCGAGGTCGCCCATCACCGGCAGCATGAACCGGGCCATCGGGACCGCGGCCTGGGCGCTTGCGTGCCCTTGGGCCAGCAGTGCCTCGTCGCTTCGGGCGCCCCACAAGTAGCCGCAGCCGCTGCCCAGCGCCGAGGCCTGGTGCAGGGCGGCTGCGGCCTGGCTGGCGATCTGCCGGGGGGCCGGGGTGCCAAGTCCCGGCGGGTGCCTGCCGAGCGCGCCGGTGAGCCCGGCGGCGGCCAGCAGGTCCCGTGCCGCAGCCATCAGCTCGGGCGGGCCGTCGTCCCGGGCCGTGGCCGCGAGCGCGGCCAGGCTCCATGCTGCCTGGTCCCAGGCCTGGATGGTTGGTTGCAGGTCTCGCTCTGCGATGTCCGTCATCAGTCTTGCCTCCAGTCCGTTTTCGTAAGTTGTTGCGTAATGCCGTCGCGTCTGGGTCCCCATGAGCCGGGCCGCCGTGGCCCGCGTGCCGGGTATTCAGCGTCCGGCGGCGGACTCTCGTCGCGGCGGCCGGGACTCTGCCTGGTCCGTGTGCTGGTGGCCGTGCCATCTTCGTGAGCGCGCGCGGGCAGCTCCTGATGACCACCCATAAGGGCCGCCGTACCACGATGGCGTTCGTTGTCAGCCGCCGGTGACGGCTTCCATCAGCTGAGGGATGCGATGCGCATGCGGCGCGGGCGCATCGCGGTGATCCTAGGAACATCATCGTTGGCCTCCCTTTTGATCACATGGTCCGGGTGCGGTGCCTGGCAGCGCCGGGCCTGACCTGGCTGCTTCGGAACGCCGGCCAGCTGGGCGTTCACCGGCAGAGACCGGTTGGGAAACGGTGCGCTGGCATGACCGGCCTCTTAACCAGGAGGCGTAAACCGGCGGCGAACAAATCGTTCGCTTGGCCGCGGCGGGCCCTCCAAGCGGGCCAGGCGTAGCTCAGCGGGAACGGCCCGTGAAGCGGCGGCGGCGCGGTGCGGCATCATGGTGCGGCTGATCACGGCGGACGGGCTCTTCCGCTGCTCTCGGGCCGGCGGCGTGCTTGGGGGCTGCCGCTGCGGTATATCTCGGGTATGGCTCTATCCGGCCGGAGCCGCGAAATGGCCGAGGTCGAGCGCCTGCTTGACGGCGCCGCTGACGGCCGGGGCGGCGTGCTGGCCATCATCGGCCCGCCCGGCTCGGGCCGCACCGAACTGGCCGCTGCCGCTGCACGCGCGGGCGCCCGCCGCGGGTTCGAGGTGCTGCGAGCCGCCGCGGTACGCGGCCAGCCCGGCCAGCTGACGTGGGCGCAGCTGCTCCGAGACGCCGACGCACCCGACGATCTGGCCTCTAGCGTGCTCGGTGACGCCGGGCCGCTAGAGCTGGACAGCGTCGCCCGGGCGCTGGCCAGCGGAAGGCGGCTGCTGGTGATCGACGATATCGATCACGGCGGAGCTGCTCCGCTGCAGGTCCTGCAGATCGTCGCCGCCAGGGCGGCGGCCACCAGCACCGCCGTGATTGTCACCTCGGTGCGTGCGCTGGGCGTGGGAACTGAGCTCAGGCTTGGCGGGCTGAGCGAAGATGAGCTGGCTACGGTGCTGCCCGGCCTGGCCCCGCAGGCCCGGCACGGGGTGTGGCTGGCCTCTGGCGGGCTGCCGGGTGTGGCACGGTCGCTGGCCGCTGACCTGGCCGCCAGCACAGATACGGCCGGTCCGCTGGTGCGCCTGGCGCTGACGGCGCCGTCGCACGCGGAGTTCCTCGATGTCGATACCGGGCTGGTCCGCCTGCTGCAGCTGGCCCTTCCGCATGCGCCGGATGACAGCACCAGAGCCCGGCTGCTGGCCCGGCTGGCGCACGAGCTGCTGGGCGACTCCTCGGCAGGGCCGCGGCGGCGGGCGCTGGCCGACGAGGGCCTGAAGCTGGCCCGCGACTCGGGGGACCTCCGGGTGCTGGCCGAGGTGCTCGATGCGCGGCTGCACGCGCTGTGGGACCCCGCAGGCGCCGAGGACCGGCTGGCCGCCGCGTCGGAGATCATCGAGCTAGCCCGGGCCGCAGGCGACGGCACCAGGGAACGGCACGGCATGTTCTGGCGGTTCGTGGCCCTGATGGAACTGGGACGGGTAGGTGAAGCCGAGTCGACGCTGGCCGCGTTCGAGCACGCCGCCCGTGCGGCTGGCGACGGTCAGGCCGTGGTGATGGCGACCGCCCGGCATGCGATGCTGGCCACCTTCCGCGGGCGGTTCGGCGAGGCCACCCAGCTGATCGAGGAGGTGGCAGCGGAGGGCCGGCGGGCCGGGCTGCCCGACACCGGCCGGCTGGTCGCGACCCAGAGCGCGGAGATCGCCTTCTACGGGGGCCCGGCGGCCGCCACGTTCACCGTCGATGACCTGCTGAGCCTGGCCCGCCGGCTGCCCGGGCACTTCATGGAGGCAAACGTCGCCGCTTGGCTGATGCTGACCGGACGCCCGGAGGACGCGCAGGCGGAGATGGACCGTGTCCTGCCGGCCGTGCTGGCCGGATCGGGGCCACGGCAGCTCGGCGCGGCCGCGATGCTCGCGTTCGTGGCTGCCCAGGCCGGTGACGCCGCCACCGCCGCGCAGCTCCGCGAGGCCCTGTTGCCCTACCAGGGTCGGCTGGTGGTCTTCGGCGGGGCGAACACCTGCTTGGGGCCGGTGTCGTTCTTCCTGGGCCTGCTGGCCACCCGGCTCGGCCTACTCGACGAGGCGGTGAGCTGCCTGGAGGAAGCCACCGCGTTCGCGGAAACGACCGGAGCCCTGCCCTGCCAGGTGCTGGGCCTGGACGCCGCCGCCGCCGCGCTCAGCCTCCGGCAGGCGCCCGGTGACCAGCAGCAGGCGTCCGCCTGCCGGGCCCGGGCCCGCGCGATCGCCGAACGGCTAGGAGTACCCGGGCTGCTCGGCCGTCTCACCCCTGCAGCCGACCAGTGGAGCCTGCGCCGCGATGGCCAAGACTGGCTGCTGCAAGCCGGACCCGAACAGGTCCGGCTGCGCGACAGCCGCGGCCTGCACTACCTGCGCGCCCTGCTGGCCGCCCCCGGCCACGAGATCCCGGCACTCGACCTGGTGGCCGGCGGCCCCGGGCTGGCCGCCGCGGACACGGGGTCACTGCTGGACGCCGCCGCCCGGAACACCTACCGGCAGCGGATCCGCGAACTGGACAGCGAGCTCGCTGCCGCCGACCGCGCCGGGGACAGCACCGCCGCCGAGAAAGCACATCAGGAACGCCAGGCACTGATCGGTGAGCTGCGCCGGGCAACCGGGCTGGCCGGGCGCCCCCGCCGGGCCGCCGCCGACGCCGAACGAGCCCGGGTCAACGTCACCCGCACCCTCCGCGCCACCATCGACCGCATCACGACAGCCGCCCCGATCGCGGGGGCGCACCTGAACACCTCCATCCGCACCGGAACGCTGTGCCGCTACCAGCCCGCACACGGCGGCCCCGCCCGCTGGCATACCTGACCAGGAAACCTCCCCGCCCCCACCTGCGCTTCCAGCCGAACCTCGCAAGACAGTCAACTGATGGCCGAACGGCCGCTCAGCAGACCGCCACCCTGGCGCCAACACTCCGCTACACCACTCAGAGCGCGCAGGAACAGACGATCTGCGCGCTGAGATTCACCAGGCAGATGCAGGTGTCAACCGCTCCGATTCGCCGTACTGCGCGAATCGCAACTGATTGATTACAGGTTGTTCGTTGCATTCTGTTATCGCCACGGCACTAAGACAGGCTCGATTGTGCTTGGTTCTACGTGGGCCCAGATGAGGCAGTCGTGCCATGAGTCGTGGCGGGCGTCCTCGGTTGCCCAGTCGCGGCAGTGCCGGGGTAGACGCTGTTCGAAGTGGTAGCCGGCCCGCTGGGCGACCCGGAGCGACGGCTCGTTACCGGGGTCGATCTCGAGCCAGATTCGGGGGATGGCGAGGCCGCGGTGGGCCCAGATCGTGACCGCTTGGACGGCCCGCGAGGCGATGCCCCGGCCGCGCTGTGCGGGTCGTATCCAGTAGGCCAGTTCTGCGCTTCCCGGCTGGCCGGGCATCAGCCCGACCGCGCCGAGGAGCTGCTGGCCGTCCAGGACTCCGAGGGAA
>Ga0306920_100008546_pt1 | contig 13596 bp, 11 predicted proteins | sample flu12Cox44000170_FD_204666 | JGI IMG/M metagenome (GOLD analysis project Ga0306920, IMG submission 204666) | Lab enrichment of tropical soil microbial communities from Luquillo Experimental Forest, Puerto Rico - flux4day.12C.oxic.44.000.170 (v2)... | ecosystem: Environmental > Terrestrial >... | reverse complement strand
CCCGCAAGTCCCTAAACGAAAACCAGCCGACCGATGAACCCGAACGTCCTCAGCCGCGGCGACGCAAGCGGCGACGGTCTGTCATCGATAAGAGCGTCTTGTCGTTGCGGGCGCCACGCCGGATTCGGGATCGCGAGCATGTCAAATCAGTTGCCAAGCAGCCTTGTTTGGTATGCGGTCGGATTCCTGCTGATGCTCATCACCTACGCTTCGCGCAATCGCCGGCGCTTGGCCGCAAGGTCAGCGACGAATTCACAGTCCCGTTGTGCCGTGGACATCATCGCGAGGTCCATCACTGCGGTGACGAGGCCGCCTGGTGGAGCAAGGCCGCGATCGATCCGATCGTCACCGCTCGTGCGCTGTGGCTACAGACCCATCCGCTTCCACCAGCTACGAACTCCCCACCTGCCCTCCGCACGCGAAAGTCAAAATTGCAAAACGAACCCAATTCGGGAACCAGTCCCCATGACCACGTTTCGGCAAATCGAGGCTAACCGACGCAATGCGCTGAAGAGTACCGGGCCTAAGACGAAGGCGGGGAAGGATCAGTCCCGATGCAACGCGGTCCGCCATGGGCTGACGGCGGAAACCGTCATTGGAGTGCTGGAAGAGGCTGAAGATTACCGGCAATTCGAAACGGCGGTGATCGCCGATTATGATGCGCAGTCAACGGTCGAGCGTGAGCTTGTGTTAAGACTAGCCAGTGTCCTGTGGCGGTTGCGTCGCGCTACGACAATGGAAACGGGATTATTCGAGATTCAAGCCGAACATTTGCATGAGTATCGACAACGGCGCCTCCTTTCGGATTCGCGTGACGGTATTGATCCCCTGCCCGAACCGGACTCTGTCAGTGAGCATACGCCTGCGCACTATAAACAAATAGAAGCGCTGCTTGGCGCCGTAACGAAAACTGATGGTTCTCCAGCCGAATTCGCTAGGTGCTTTTTGCGTCTAGCCAATCTGCCGAACTTCGCACTCGATCGCCTCACCCGGTACGAAGCAACCCTTTGGCGCCAAGCGGGTCAAATCCTCTATGCACTCGAGTTGCTGGACCGCCGGAAACCGCAAGAGCGCAGAGCCCATTTTTGGTTTGGACGTGAAAAGCCGATCGAACGCGAATGATCCGCTAGGAGAAATCACGTGGCGGCGGCCTGTTATTTCGAGCGAGCCTTCACCGGATCCTTCACGTCATCGACCCTGGCGATCTCGACGTTGCGCGCCTGACCGTTCACCTTTTCGACACGGCGGATATACACGGTGTTGATTATGTCTCGCGTCTCTGGATCGATCGAAACGGGACCGCGTGGACTTTCCCACTTCATTCCTTTTGCTGCGTCAGTGAGGGCTTCGGCATCCGTTTTGCCACCGGTCTGCTTTAATGCCTGATAGATGATGTGCATTCCGTCGTAACCGCCGACCGAAAAGAAGTCCGGATTGCGCCCGAACTCCGCGTTGTAAGCCGCTACAAAGGCTTTGTTCATCGCGGAATCATGCGTGTAGTCGTAGTGGAAGGCGGTAATGATACCGACCGCCGCGGCGCCCATGGCTTTAAGCGCGCTTTCCTCAGAGAGTTCGCCCTGTCCCATAATCTTTATCTTTCCGGGATCCATGCCGCGCTCGACCAAGGCCTTTGCCAGTGCAGCGGGTTGTGCTCCCCCGGGAATGAAGACGAAGATGCTATCAGCGCCAGAATCTTTCACGCGCTGCACGAAGGCCGAAAAGTCAGGACTGGCCAAAGGCACACGCACGGAGCCGATGATCTGACCGCCGGCCGCTGTGTAGGCTCGCTGGAACGAACTCTCGGCATCTACACCCGGAGCGTAGTCCGAGACCATTGTGAAGACTTTCTTCGCTCCATTCTGGAACGCCCAGGTGCCGAGCACTTCACAGTTCTGTGGCAATGTCAGCGATGAACGAACGATATAAGGCGATTTCGTCGTTATGATTGAGGTGGCGGCGTTCATCACGACCATGAATTTTTTTGCCTGCGCAGACAGATCCGCAACGGCCAAAGCCTCAGGCGTGATCACAAATCCGGCCAGTATGTCGATGTTGTTGTTGACGATCAGCTCTTGCGCCAGACGTTTGGCGGCATCTGGTGCACCCGCGGAGTCTTTGCGGATGATCTCGATCTTCTTGCCGCCGACTGTGTCGCCGTTTTGTTTCATATAGAGCTTGATGCCGTTGTCCATCTGTGTCGCAGCATCGGTGAATTGGCCGGTGTAGGTCATAATTAAGCCTATCCTCACTGCGGACTGGGCATGTGCGACGGCACAGATGACTTGCAGCGCGATAAAACCGGCAAGGCCGAGAATTGTTTTTCTCATCACTAGTCCTCTCTGCGATGACGGTTGGTAAACTTGGCACCAGCACCAAAGCTCTTTGCTTGCAGTTGCCATCCATTACTACCCTTTTTGCCGCATCAGCCGGCCGCGTTCACGTTCCCAGGATCGCTTTTTCTGCGTCTCCCGCTTGTCATAGAGCTTCTTGCCGCGCGCCAATGCGAGTTCAATCTTAGCGCGGCCTTTCTCGTTGAAATAGAGCTTAAGCGGCACAAGCGTCATGCCCTCGCGTTCGACCGCGCCGACCAGCTTGTTGATTTGCCGGCGATGCAGCAATAGCTTGCGGGGCCGCTTCGGCGCATGATTGAACCGATTGGCTTGCAGATATTCCGGGATATTCGAGTTGATCAGCCAAATTTCGCCGCCGCGCGCATCGGCATAGGATTCGGCGATCGTCGCCTTGCCCTGGCGCAGCGATTTGACTTCTGTCCCCGTAAGCGCAAGTCCGGCCTCAAACGTCTCGTCTATGAAATAATTAAAGCGCGCCTTGCGATTGTCGGCGACAACGCGAAGCTTTCTATCCGCGCTGGCCGCGCCTTTCGCCGCCATATCACTCAGCCTTCACCGCGCGCACAACTCAACGCGCTTTGAGCAGGTCGCGAATTTCGGTGAGGAGCTGCACTTCCTTGGATGGTGGCGGCGCCGCCGCAAGCGGTTCCGGCGCTTTCAAACGATTGATGCCCTTGATGCACAGAAACAGCACCCAAGCTATGATCAAGAAATTGATCACCAGCGTGATAAAATTGCCCCACGCCAATACCGCGCCCTGCTTTCTCGCATCGGTCAAAGCGCCCGCGTTCACCTTCGACGACAGCGGGACAAAATAGTTTGAAAAATCGAGTCCACCGGTAACCGACCCGATCAGCGGCATGATAATATCGCCGACGAGCGAATTGACGATGGCGCCGAACGCCGCGCCAATGATCACCCCGACGGCAAGGTCGACGACGTTGCCGCGCATTGCGAATTTCTTGAATTCCTCAAGCATCGGCTCCTCCCCAACGTGAGAGCTAACCTGGTCGCGTCACGACGAGCGCAACGAAAGTCCATTCGCCCCGGGCGAAGAACTCAATTGATCAAACCGGCATGCACCATGGCTTGGCGAACCGCCGCTTGCGCCTTTTCGCTGGCCGGCACCATCGGCAGCCGCAGCGCGTTGGCGCATTTGCCGAGCAGCGAAAGCGCGTATTTGATCGGCGCCGGGCTCGTCTCGACGAAGAGATTGATGTGCAATGGCGCGAGCTTGTCCTGCAGCTTCAATGCCGCGGCAAAGTCGCCCTTCATGCAAGAGGATTGAAATTCGGCACACAGCCGCGGCGCTACGTTCGAGGTAACGGAGATGCAGCCGTGTCCGCCATGCGCCATGAATCCGAGTGCGGTAATGTCCTCGCCCGAAAGCTGATTGAAGTCCTCGCCGAGCTCTGCGCGCTGTTGCGATACGCGCGTCATGTTTGCGGTCGCGTCCTTCACCCCGGCGATGTTTTTCAGCTCGTAGAGGCGCTTCATGGTGTCGACCGAAATGTCGATCACCGAACGCCCCGGAATGTTGTAGATGATGATGGGGATGCCGATCGCGTCGTTGATTGCTTTGAAGTGCCGATAGAGCCCTTCCTGCGTCGGCTTATTGTAATAGGGGGTGACGACGAGAACGGCATCGGCGCCGGCGCCTTCGGCATGCCGGGCGAGTTCGATCGCCTCGGCGGTCGAATTTGAGCCAGCACCGGCGACGACGGGGACGCGGCTGCGCGTCTGGTTGACGCACCATTCAACGACGTCCTTGTGCTCTTGATGCGACAGCGTCGGAGATTCGCCCGTCGTGCCGACTGGAACCAGGCCATTGGTTCCCTCGGCAATTTGCCAATCGACCAGATCGCGGAAGGCTTTTTCGTCGACCGAGCCGTTCTTGAAAGGGGTCACGAGCGCGGTAAACGAGCCTCGGAATCTTGTCTTGGCGGCCATAATACGATCCATCGGAGGCCGCGGCTTTTTATCGCTTGCGGACGAATGTCCACGCGAAGCCCGGGCAGCCAGCATAATTATCGGTTCGGGGCCAGGCTTGAAAGCCCCCTTGAAAGGGAATGTACCCTAATTCGACGTCGTTGAGTAAGTCGTTCGCAAGTTGGACCGCGTTTATGGCGAAACAACAAGTCAACATATCGGACCCAGAATGAGCCTCTTAGGCCGCGGATTCGCCGTAAAACTGTAAATTGTCGCACGGATGCCGCGGTTAGGATTTATTCAACCTCGCCGCGCCAATACATGCGGTAACGGACGTGCTTGTGGAGGGAACGTGACGGCTTTTCGGCCCATCGTGCTGGCTACCCTCGCTGTTGGCCTCGTGACGGCTGATGCGCATGCCGCATCGCAACTCGACCCAATTCCGGTTCCGCGCCAGCGTCCTGCGGTCAATTCTGTCAAAGACGACAAAGCCGCAGCGCCGAAGGCTGCAACGCGGAACGCGGCGGCCTCGAAAAAGGCGCCGCTGCCGCGGGCGTCCTCGACCAGCGTGGTCCCCGCTTCAGCGGCCCCGACCGATCTTCCGCTACAGCCTCCTGCCCTGCAGGCACCAATCGTGCCCCTGCATGCTGCCCCACCCTTCGCCATCGCGGCAACGACAACGACATCACCGCTAGATTTGTCCGCGGTAAAACGAGCGATCGACCTTGTCCGCAAGAACCGTCAGGACGAGGCCACAAACATCGAAGGTTCCATCAGCGATCCTTTGGCTAGAAAGGTCGTCGAATGGGCGATTTTGCGCAGCGAAGACGGACCGACCGACTTTTCGCGCTACGACGCCTTCATCACGGCCAATCCAAGCTGGCCGGGGATCCAGATTTTGCGACGTCGCGTTGAAGCGGTCATGTGGCAACAGCCCGTTGACCCGCGAACGGTGATCGCCTTTTTCGCTCACGGGTCACCGCACACCGCTAAGGGTCGCTTCGCCTTGGCGCGCGCGATTTTGGCGCAGGGAGATACGGCAGGCGCTTCGGCACTCGTGCAGAACACCTGGCGCAATGATGCCTTTCCCTCCGATCTAGAGGACCAGGCGCGCGAGGCCTTCGCTGGATTAATCACGCCAGCGGATGACGCCGCGCGCATGGATGTCCGGCTCTATGCCGAGGATGAGGACGCGGCGTTAAGGGCGGCGCGTTACCTCAACGCCGTGGCGCTCGACGTTGCCAAGGCGCGCGCGGCGGTAATCGATCAGGCCGGTAACGCCAAGACCTTGCTCGAGGCGGTCCCGGAAAGCGCACGGCGCGACCCAGGTTACATGTTCAGCCGCGCGCAGTGGCTGCGGCGCTCCGACAAAATCCCTGAGGCGGCACAACTGCTCACATCGGCTCCGCGCGACCCAGCGAAACTCGGCGATGTCGATCAATGGTGGGTGGAACGGCGGCTCGTTGCGCGCAAGCTGCTCGACCTCGGCGATGCGCGGCTTGCCTACGAGGTCGTCAATAGCGCGGCCGTGCCCAACGATGAAAACCTTCGGGCCGAGCAGCATTTCACCGCAGGCTGGATCGCGTTGCGATTTCTCCATCAGCCGTCACTCGCGCTGCCGCATTTTGCGCGGATCGCGGACGGTGTCGTCAACCCTATTACCTTGGCACGTTCGTTCTATTGGCAAGCCCGCGCGGCCGAAGCGCTGGGTCGCGAGCAAGACGCAAGCGCGCTTTATCGGCAAGCGGCCTCCTATCCGACCGCCTTTTACGGCCAATTGGCGCGCGCAAGGCTCGGTCTCGACGAGGTCACGCTGCGCGCGCTGCCGGAACCTGCCCCGGAGCATCGCATTCTTGAAATCTCGCGCGTCTTCGAAATTCTCTACGCCGTGGACGAGAACGATTTGGTCGCCACGATGGCGGCGGATCTTGGCGAAAACGCCACCGACACGGCCGCGCTTGCGATGTTTGCCGACGTCACCGCGCGCCATCACGACGCGCGCGCGATGCTTTTGATCGGCAAGGGCGCACTTCGCCGTGGGCTGCCTTTTGAGCGCTACGCATTTCCCAGTTTCGGCGTGCCCGAATATCGACGGATCGGGCCGGAGGTTGAACCATCCGTCGTCTATTCGATCGTCCGCCAGGAAAGCGCCTTTAATCCCCATGTCGTCTCCAACGCCAATGCGATCGGGCTCATGCAAGTCACGCCGGCGGCCGGGCGCAATATAGCCAAGCAATTCAACGTGACGTTCGATCAGCGCCGGCTCAGCCAGGACGTCGCGTACAACGCGCAACTTGGGACCGCCGAACTCGGCAACGAGATCGCCACTTGGCGGGGGTCCTATATCCTGGCCTTCGTCGCCTATAATGCCGGCCCACGCCGCGCCAAGGAGTGGATCGAGCAATACGGCGATCCGCGGGACCCGAGGGTTGATCCCATCGATTGGATTGAGCGTATTCCGCTCTCCGAGACACGCAATTATGTGCAGCGCGTGCTCGAAAACATGCAGGTCTACCGCATGCTCGTCGAAAATAATCCGAAGCTCTTGATCGAAGCCGACCTTCGGCGCGGCGGATAGTCTGATTTAGAGCGAGCCCCTAGGCAATTGGGCTCACCGCGAACGCCTTCGGGGGCTCGCTTCTCTAGTATCGATGCCACATCGTTGCGTACGCAGATTCGATGTGTCGGGTGAATCGTTCGGTATCGAACAGCGGATGCGTGGTTCGATTGTATGCAAGCCGCTTCCTGAGCGCACGCATAAGACCCGAGTCGTTGGCAAACTTGAGTGCCAATGCCTCATACTCTTGCAGTGAATGAGTGATCAGTTCGTCTAAGCCGACGGCCTTGAGAAGACTCGCTGCAACACGGGAAGCAAAACCAGAACCCAGGCACGTTATCAATGGCACCCCGGCCCAGGCCGGGGTAAACCGCTCCAGTGCTTCCACAGGCCGTCCGAGCGACTTCAAAACAAGGCCGCTATTGTACAGGGTCACATCTGAAGGACTTCCCTGCTTGAGAGCGCGATGCAAATAGTCTTCCGCCTCGTTAAGTTGGCCAAGTTGCATCAACACCACGCCAAGCAAGCTCAGCGCCCCAACGTGGGTCGGTCGCATACCAAGCACCGCCTTTAGTAAGGGCTCCGCATCCCTTATCCTGCCGGCCCGAAGCGCCGAAATCGCGCTCCGAAAGGTTGACTCTTCAAGCACATCCGCCCCTAACACCCTCTGCACCGAGAGCAAATTCAGCCGAACACAGAATTTAGCTCAATGGCCAATCCCGCTGGACAACGTTCATACCTGGTGCTGTATGCCTTCTCGATCTCTTTCGCGAAAAGCGTGGGCATCGAACGACGTTGCCCATCAGACCCCTAGGCAACGAATTTGCTTTCGATGTGGCCCGCCGAGGAAACTGGCCGCTCGGTGAGCGGCGCCCTGCAGGCTTAATCTGCCGCAAGAGCGAACGACATTACCGGCGGCCTTTGAGGAGAAGTATGTGACGCCTATCCCGCTCAAAACAACGGCCTACGCCGGTACCGGCGACGCGCCGAGAAGCATATTCATCAGCGCGCAAGATGGGCTACGGCTCCACGTGCGCGAATACGGGGCCCGGGCTGCGACCGCTGTTCCGGTTGTTTGCCTGCCGGGGCTTACGCGTACAACCGCGGATTTTGACACGCTGGCGCCAGCACTTGCTTATGGCAGGCCCGAACGCCGCGTCGTCGCCATCGACTCTCGCGGGCGCGGGCGATCCGAATACGATGCGAACCCGCAGAATTATAATCTCGTTTTTGAGTTGACCGATGTGGTTTCCGTACTCACCGCGCTCGAGATCGGGCCAGCCGTTTTTGTGGGAAGTTCGCGCGGTGGTCTTCTCAGTATGTTGCTCGCTGTGGCGCATCCCAATGCATTAGCCGGCGTAATCCTGCACGATATCGGTCCGGTGATCGAGCCAAAGGGCCTCACTCGCATCAAGAGTTATGTCGGCAAATTGCCGCAACCAGGTAGTTTTGCCGAGGGTGCCGATATCCTTCGGCGGTTGTTCGACGCGCAGTTTCCGAAGTTTACGGCTGACCAATGGCTCACCGTAGCACACCAGACGTGGAAAACGGACGACGGGAAGCTGGCGCCGACCTATGACGAGCGCTTGGCCCGCACGCTTGCAGACTTCGACGTCGAACGTCCACTGCCGCCGATGTGGAATGAATTCGACGCCCTTGCGCGCGTGCCGGCTTTGGTTATCCGCGGTGCCAACTCCGATATTCTGTCGCCAGCCACGCTGAGCATGATGAGGGCGCGTCATCCTGGCCTGGAAACAATCGAAGTAGCCGACCAGGGCCACGTGCCATTGCTCGACGACGCAGAGCTGATTGAACGGATTGTCGAATTCATATGTCGCTGTGACGCTGCCCGCTGCCGCGCATAAGTCCCGCGCTTGCGCGTTTGACGCAAATCAAGATCCCCGGCGACGGTCTGCCGCCGAGGATCTGATTCACTCCCAGTGGAGACGATCAGGGCAAGAAGTCTTTGTGGATACGAGCCGTGATTGCCAAGGCATTCGCATCTTGGAGGTGAGAGCCCGTATTAAGACCTTGGGCGAGCGGAATAAACGTGGTCAGACCGTCTACAAGCCCGTTCGGCGCCGACATTGTGTAGTAGTGCTGGTAGAGGAACTCGACGCCGAGATAGAAGCTCTTGGTCACGTCATATTGGAGGCGCGTGCCGCCGGTTGCGATCTGCCAGTCGTTGTTGCACCCCGCTACGCTCCTGGTCAAAGCACCCGCGAATTCACCGTGATTAAATTGCGCCTGACAGAGGATGTCGTTGGCTTGAGTATTGTAGTTCACTTGATACCAGCTGCCGAAAAACGACTCATGGAACTGAGGCGTCCAGTAGTGCTCGTAGCCAGCGTTTACACCCCATGAGGTCGTCAGGTTACAGCCAGTGGTATTTTGAGCGACCCCCAGGACGACACCTGAAGAGCCGTAAATGCAGTCGCTAATCAGGCCGTACGCAACACTGTTCGTGTTAGACCCCCAACTCCCCGAATTCAACAGCGTCGGGGCGGTGCCATTGAAGTTGACATATCGCGAGGCGCCCACGCCGTAGTTGACCTGCGACTGGAAGTAGTCGCCCTGAGCAATGAATGGGAAGTTCAGCCGTAGTCCAGCGCCCACGACCCAGCCCCACTCGTCTCCCGGATGGCCGCTAATCGGCAAGGTAATGTAATATGGCGCATTGACCTCATGGGCCGCGGCCATGACCTGAGCACTGCCCCAGGTTTGGTCGAGGCGAATATTGCCCACAATGTCTGGCGCTTGCAGGCCAGCATAGCCGAGCGGAGCGGTGTTGGCGGCGACAGCCGAGGCGAGATCGCTCGCCGGATTACATGCACCGGCGCCAGAACCACCGGAAACCGGCGCCTGCTCGCCCGCAATAAAGTCACAAATCTGCGTCGCTCGGCGTTGCTCGGCCGCAACTGTCGCACTTATGCCGTTGCCCAGCTGCGCGGTATAGCCCCATACCCACCAGCCCGGATCTCCAGTATCCGAAGCTGGATTAAAGGCGCGATAGCCCATCGCCGGCGAGCTATAGAAGTCGTAGAACGACTGCGTGATACCGGCCGTGATACCTGCCCATTGGATGAAGGCACGGTTAAAGCCCAAAATAGAGGGCAGTAGACTGTTACCGATGTCGGTCGTGGCCACACCAACTGCCACGTAGGCACGCACCGTGCCGAACGCGGTCTGCTCGCGCGCATCAGCCGTGATGTAGGCGCGCGCCCGCATAGCCAAGTTGCTAGTGTTCCGGTTGTTGAATATGCCGTTGACAGGACCGGGGTTAAAGTTGCCGTTCGAGCCCCAAGTTGTCTCGGCGCGTACATAGCCACCGATCTTCAAGCAGATATCGGTGCCTGGCATATAATAGAATCCCGCACCGTAGAGGCTGCAGACCTTAACGTATTCGACCGGCTTGGCCTTGACGGGAAGATCAGCTGCCTGCCCAGCTGAAACCGCGACCAAAGTGGCTGCGGAGCCGAGAAGGAGGCTTTTCACCATCTTCATTTTGAACCTCCAATTGTTTGCCCTGGGAGGGTTCCGTCTTTGCCGGGTGGACTTGCACCCCCTCGAAGGCCCCCTTAGTCCCCAAAATCGCCCGGTGTTGCCACTCCCCGAAAACACCAGACGAATCGACTTTGGGTCCCCCCACCGTCGCACGATCACCTTATCGAACAAGTTCCCGCAATCAATGAAGAACCGCCCCGCCCACAGGCCTAAACGAACGATTTCCGCAAGGTGTTGCGTAAAAAACACGCCCTGCGTTCCGTTTCCGGATCGAAACAAACGCGACAATTTAATATTTTGAATCAATGTCTTATAAGGAGAACCCCAATTTCATCGCTGCCCGAGGCAATTCGCATGCACCACGCCCTGGGTCCTAGTGCTTGCGCGTCCGTTCCGCCTAAATTCCCTAGCCGCCGGCCGTGCTCTTCGAAATTCGGACGTGAAAATTTTGCAGCGTTTGCAGCCTTCTGAGAAATCAATTTCTAGCTCGAACTGATCCGCACCATCGAAAATTCTGCTTGGCGCGATAAAATGTCACAAATGCGAGCACCTCTACCACCAAGCAATGTTTCAAAATTGGTCCCGCACGTTGCGTCCGGAGGAACCTAATATCACGTTCGATCGAGTTGTTGTTTTGCAAGGTGACTGAGCACCAGCGTCGATCGCAGTCGCCAATAAAGTCGACGCTGAGAAAAGCGCTGCTCCGCAGATTCTCACCGTAAGTTTCCATGTCGCATGTGCTAAGTTAAACCAACGCGCAACGGCGATAGAGCGGCCGAGCGATAGTGGGAGCACCTTTGGATTCTAAGATTCTCGGCGGTCGTGGAGACCGTGACGACATTCTGCACCGGGCGATGTTCGCATTGAATGGTCAGCGTCCGCGTGAAGCGCTGCGGTGCGCCGAAGAGATTCTAAAAGTGGATCCGCGGCACGGCCAAGCATTACGCGTTTTCGGCTCCGCCTTGTTGATGCTGGACCGCGCCGCGGACGCGATTGCACCGCTTGAAAAAGCCGCTCGCCAGCTTCGCACCGCCGAGGCCGATACTGTGCTCGCCATCGCGCTGCGAAAGATCGGCCGAAACGAAGATGCAGTTTCGAAGCTCAAGCGCGCAATCAAGCGGCGGCCGCCTTATGCCGCCGCGTTTCACGAACTCGGTTATCTGCTCTTCTCGCTGCAGCGAGACAACGAGGCGATCGAAATGCTCCGCCAGGGCGTCCAAATCGCACCAATGATGCCGGAAATGTCGATTCAGCTCGGCTATGTATTCCTGCGTCAGCGAAATTGCGCGGAAGCTAAGGGTGCCTTCGCGCGTGGGCTTGAGATTTCGCCAAACTCCGCCGACGCCTTATCCGGAATGGCCGGGGCCCATCAGCAGATCGGCGAGAACGAGCAGGCCGCTGATTATCTTCGGCGCTATCTTCGGCAACGCCCGCACAATGTTAGCGCTTGGATCAGTCTCGGACATTGCCTTCTGGAGCTTGGCCAGCTTGAGGCCGGCTATGATTGCTTCCGCACCGCCGCGCAAGCCGGTCCCACAAGTTATGGCAGGGCCCTTAGTTCTCTTGCTTCCGCGGCGCGTGGCCGGCTTTGGCTCAGGCCAAGTCACGCGGACCTCTTTCTTCGCCGAGGAAAAAGGAACTAGTGTTTTGGCACGCGGAACCGTCGGCGGTAAACGTCAGTTTCGCGAGCTATAGCGTCTGTTGTAACGACGACACGCGCGGTATCCTCGTCCGACAGCGCCTCACAGCGTCCGGTCCAGTATTCACGCTTCACCGGTAGGCATTGCGCCACCGGCGTCCCTTTGGGTAGCACTCCATTAAAACCCGCATCGTGCCAGCGCGCTGGGAAATTAAGCGGGGTGTCATGAAAGTTATCGCAGTCAACCAGACCAGTCAGCGTCGTAAATGGTAAGTCAGTGCGGTTTACCGGATGGGTAAACAACAGCGAGTATCCTTGCGGCGCTTCGATAGTCCAGAAATTGTTGAACTTGATGATAAACCGATCGTCTTCGAAAAACGGCGCGCCGGCGACCTGGCTTGGATCGTGAAATCCTACCGGTGAGTGCGAATACTCACTGACGACCCCGCGTGGGACCTCAAAATTCCAGCTAAATTCACCGTTCTCCACTTTAAGATCCATCGCCAGGGGAATGAGAAATCCGTAAGTCATAGCGTCGATAAAGGGCGGGCATTTTTTGACAGTCTCAACCTCCTCGCCCGTGGTTGCATTAAAGGCTTTCTGTGGCAGAGCCTTGAACCAATCTGGAAGCCCCTGCACAGCGGGAATCGGACGCGGTAGCAGATTTTCAAGCGCCGCGGGGCAGCGAAAGATCAATGTCATTTCATTGAACTCGGCCATGAGCCAAAAATCCGTCGATAAGCATGTGTTTGACGGCCATCATATTGGACAGCTAGTGCCGTTGCCAGTTGGAGCTTGAATACGAACCGTGTTTCGCGAACTTCCCAACTTAGTGACTCCTTGAAACCCCTGTTCGCTTTGATATTTCGGCGAGCCAGCACTTACGAGGAAGCCAAATAATTTATCCAAAGACTGCCCGAAATCGGTCGAGCTTAATTTAAATTGCTTTGCGGTTGGCGGAGAGGAAGGGATTCGAACCCTTGATACGGCTTTAGACCGTATAACGGTTTAGCAAACCGCCGCCTTCAGCCACTCGGCCACCTCTCCAAACTGCATAAAGACCAAGCATTTCAGGCTGTTCAGTAAGGTGAGCTTGGCCTTGCTTTAGAGCCTAAATCCCCTCCGGGTAACGTTTGGGGTAAACATTTTCGGCTTCTTGACGGCCTATATAGCCGATGGCCACTACACCGCCAATCATCACGCCAATGCGGCTCCGCCCGGCGATCTTGCTGATGCGCGGCTGCGCTGTGGGCGCGCCCAAAGAACGGCACCAATCCAGTTCACATCGCAGTTTGGCCCAGCAAGTGCCTAAGCTCTGCCGTTGTTTCAATTAACTTGATGGGATGCCTGAGCTGGCAGCGCGGCGAGACACGACTATGCTTGGAAGAATATCGGGTGCGATGAGGTGTCTATCTTTCTTGCTGGTGACTGCTGCACCGGTCTACGCACTGGCACAAGAGGAAAGGCCTGTCCCACCCCTGCCCATCCCGGATGTCGCCTCTCCTGCTACTTCCATCACGGATGTCGCCCCTACCGGTACTCATCGTCGAGCCCGGTTGGCGAAACCCCTCCCGCGACCTCGCACTGCGCCGATATCAACATCGACCGCGCCCGCG
>Ga0306920_100008543_pt1 | contig 13599 bp, 8 predicted proteins | sample flu12Cox44000170_FD_204666 | JGI IMG/M metagenome (GOLD analysis project Ga0306920, IMG submission 204666) | Lab enrichment of tropical soil microbial communities from Luquillo Experimental Forest, Puerto Rico - flux4day.12C.oxic.44.000.170 (v2)... | ecosystem: Environmental > Terrestrial >... | reverse complement strand
CTTACCGGTAAGCTTCAGCTCCAATTCCGGTGTCGCAGGCACCCTGGGGCCGCGGTCTGAACGAGCGGCTAGAGAAAACACTCAATCTGTGCCGAGGCCGGTGCGCCCAAGGACTCCGCGTCCCGAGCAGACACCTGCTTACCGCAACAAGGAGGACTATGATCGGGCGAAAGATGCAGCTTACAAAAGCTTCGATGAGCAATGGGAAGCGCGAAAAGACGCGGTGAAGCGCGAAAAGGACTACTACGATTACCAGGCCGATCATTCTGAAGGCGCTGCCAAGGAGAAATGGAAGGGAAAAAAGGACGACGCGAACCGACACTTAGACCAGTTGGATGATCAGCAGGATAGCGCCAAGAAGACTTTAAAAAAGCAGTGGAATGACGACTAGCGCGAAAATCTCACGAGCCAAAGCGGGCGTGAGATTTCCGCGCTACGAGCCGTCCCAGGAGGCGGCTCCGGAGGGGAATTGGATGTGGATAGACTGAAACAGGTGTCGCGCTGCTTTCCAGGTTTGTGAGCGGTGCCGCTAGCCGTTCAGAGGGTTAGTAGCTAAGCTAGCCTCCGGCGATCCAGTTAAAAAGTCGAGTACAAAGGACGATCAATTGGTCGCGCAGTCGGTGTCGGTGGCACCCGATCATCCTGAAGATGGGCCGAATCTCACCCGATCGGGTGACGGCTTGCGTTTGTGTTCGACTGGACAGCCTTTTTGGGAACTGGTTTACTGATAGAATAACTCGCCACTCTTGCGATGGGTGAGTCTCACGCGTTTTTGGCCGAAGGAACCATTCCTTATGTTCAAACAGCTTGATACTCTTATCGGATTCGCTGTCGTCATGTCCGTAGTCAGCTTACTGATCACGCTCATAACGCAGTTCATATCGTCGGTAATGGCATTGCGAGGTAACAATCTTCTCGATGCACTCGAAGCTTTATTTCTTAGTTAGGTTTGCGCCGGAGCTGTGTTCAAAGAAGGGGGAGAACAGCCAACTGATCCGGCGCCTGCAGGGCGACGTCAATATATGCGAGGCGTTGCACCAGGTAGCCCCATCGAGCCATAGAAAAAGGTTCTTCCGAACCATTGTACCGCTCACGGCTTGATGTCGGCTTGGTCCACTTAAACCTGCTGAACAAAGATAAGACTTAAGGACTAATTATATGATGAACACTACCTACCAAAGTGCGCTTGTAGATCAACCCATGTCTAACGAGATTGAAAGCAATGACGCAGACCATGCTTTTTACCCACTCGGCACTTTTGCCGGAACTATTTACAAAGCTCTCTATCGTTCCAACGGGAGCCTCGTTCCATCTGACACGGGTGATCAGTTGATTTTTGGAGAGCTGTCCCGGAATTAATAATCCGGCAGTTAGCTATACCGTGACCGCCGCGGACTGCGCGCGAGGTTTTTCTCGAGCTTCTTCGAAAGCGCAAAATTGTCGGTCGGCAACTTTCAGATTACCCTTCAGCGAGCAGTTAACCGGCGATGCAAGTGGCGCAAGCCGCAACTGCGCGGGACGGCACGCCCTCCAGGTAAAGAAAACGCCATGAAAATTCCGATCAAGAACGACTTCAAATAGTTTTACGCTGATGTAGCACCTTGATTGCGCTTCCCATTGCGCTTTCGTCCGAAAGGTAAATATCCGCCGGACTGTACCGTTTCCGCCTGGGGTGATCCCAGCGGCGGATGAACTCCGCCTGATCAACAAGTTCTACGGTTGTCAATCCCAGGACTTCACCCCAATTGTGCAGATCCATAAAATTGACGTCTGCTGTAAGATCCTGATGACCAGGTCGCAAATAGACCTCCATTCCCTCCAATCGTTCGTGACGAAAGAATGCGCGCACGGTCCCACGTGGCTTGCGATAATAGATTTCTGCCGGCCAACCGCCGTAGTCGATTGTCAGAAGCGCTCCTCGAACCAGATGACGCGCCAAATTCTCCAGCCAACGACGATACGAGCCATGCGTTTCGACTCGTTGACCGATCGGGCAGCGAATCGAAAATGTAGAGCTCTCGACCATTTCCAAGCTTCCTGGATCCAATTGCTCGTGCCACACATCTCCATCCAAGCTTAATATGATTTCTCGCCATCCTTCAGTTGCACGTTCAAAGCGTTTGGACGGAAATGCGTCAACAAATTCATTCGCCAGGACGATTGCCTGGCCGTCAACAGCATCAAGTGCGGCTTCAATTGTTGTCTGCCAACGAATCTTCCGGCCGTGGAGCGCTCTCTCCTGGCTTTTCTGAAGGGATTGTGAAATTTCAACAATCTGGTACCGAACTCGATCCCAAGGGCGAAGTGTACGGAAAATGCCGCGTGCCAGATGTCCGCCGCCGCCGCCCATTTCAATAATGTTCAATTTTGGAAGCGCCAAATGTCGCGCCTCAACACGGACCCAGTTCGCAATACTCCGGACAAGTGCATCACCGATCGTAAGCGCGGTCGCGAAATCGCCTGAGGACCCAACGGCCGATATATGGCGCGTGTAGTAACCGTGCCTTGGGTGGGAGAGGGCTAACTCCATGAATCGTTCGAAAGAGATTCTGCCCCCTTCGGCAAGCGCGATCTCGGCGATCCAACTCGGCATGGAGTTTGGAGTTCGGGGTTCGGAGTTTGGAGTTCGGAGTTTTGTGAAGATTCAGAACATGGGCAAACAAAAAATAAATCCCGAAACGCGCAACCTTGAAATCAATAAGTGTTACCCATGTATTGAACCAAAAGCGTTACCTAAGTTCTGACTGCGCCTTCTGAACCCCGAACTCCAAACTCGAACCCCCGAACCCCGAACTCCGAACCCCAAACTCCGAACTCCGAACCCCAAACTCCGAACCCCAAACTCCGAACTCCGAACTCCAAACTCCGAACTCCAAACTCCGACCCCCGAACCCCAAACTCCGAACCCCAAACCCCAAACCCCTTCCTCCTACAGCAGCTTCGGGATGAATTCATTTGCGCTCGACGCGGCACCCACAAATTTCGTCAGCAGGGAGATGCATCGTTCAACATCGACAAAGTCTATCATTTCGACGGTCGAATGCATGTACCGCATCGGGATCGACACCAGCGCACTCGGAATGCCGCGTTTCGTCCGATAGATGCCGTCCGCGTCCGTGCCGGTTGTTCGCGAGGTCGCCTCGTGCTGAAGAGGTATCTCCAATTCCTTGGCGAGCGTTATAATCTTTTCCACGACGAGCGGGTGATTTGCCGTGCCATGTGAGACTGTTGGACCTGCCCCAAGTTTAACCGAACCGTGCTTATTTCGGTCAATTCCGGGTGAATCGGTTGCGTGTGTAACGTCAAGAATAATAGCAACGCTTGGTTCCAGGCGATAGGCGATCATCCTTGCTCCGAAACCTCCTATCTCTTCATGAACGGAGTTGACGGTGAAAGTGGTTGCAGCCGGTCGTTCCTGCTGGTCCGAGAGGCTGGCGAGAACCTGCGACAAAACGAAACCGCCGATCCGGTTATCTATCGCTCTTCCCACGATCCGACCTGGAACGATTTCCTCCGGGGTGTCCGTGTAAACAGCCGGATGGCCGACACGAATTCCGCGGCGTTCAACCTCGGCCTTCGAATTTGCACCGATGTCGACAAACAATTCGTGCACCTCTGGGAGCTTATCTTGCTCTTTGTCGCGGAGGTGGATCGCTGTATTTCCGATCACACCAAGGACGGGGCCTTGATCCCCCAGGATCTTGAGGCGTTTGCCACGTGCAAGCGCCCGATCGCTACCTCCGATCCGGTTCAAAAAGAGAATGCCTTCATCAGTAATGTTCTGAATCATGAAGCCGATTTCATCGGCATGAGCCTCAAGCATCACTCGGATGCCCGGATCTCGACCGTTCAGGGTGGCCCAGGCAGTCCCATACGCATCATTTTCAACCGAGTCCGCGAACCGCCCGACATAGTTCATCCAGACCTTCTGACCTTCAGACTCAAAGCCGCTCGGACTGGGTGTGTTAAGAATTCGGAAAAGGAACTGTTTTGCTTCACTGTCCATACAGATTGGTTACCCGGGAAATTGAAGAAATAACCGGCCAGCGCGCCTTCGGCAAAAGACATTTCGCGGCAGATTTATCTTGGCGACTCTTTCACATTTAAGCAGCGATCGCGCCGCTTCGACTTCCGCAAAGCCGAAATCCGCAATTTGGTGGAACAGCAGCCATCCATGAATGACGCGGCGCTGAATGGCGACCGGCAATTGGACGAGTTCACGGACCGAAAGTTCTTTTGCCGTATGAAGCTGCGGAACATGTGATCGGACAAATTCTCCCTCCGTTTCTGCCACTTCAATCGTTCTCAGGAGCGCCGCTTTAATGGGGCGATCAACAATCCGTTCGATCTCTGGGATGAGCTCGTTTCTGATCCGATTTCGCGTCATTTGCCGATCGGAATTGGTATGATCCTCGCGGCTTTCAATATGATGCGCTGACGCGAACTCGCGAAGCTGCTGCTTCCAGACATGAAGCAGGGGCCGGATGAGTATCAACTTCTGCTCCCCGATAACGGTGACTGATTCTGACTTGATGATTGCATTCTCGAAAGAACCCGTTCCTCGAAAGAGATTGAAGAGAAATGTTTCGACCTGATCATCTGCATGGTGGGCAAGAAACAGAGTGGTTGTCCCGAACTTCGCCGCCGCGCGGGCGAAGAATTCGAACCGCGCGATGCGGGCGGCCGTTTCAGGGGACCCGGTGTGTCTCAGCTCCTTCAAGGTCTCCGCGTAGAACTGAAGATCGAGTTTGCGGCAGATGCCTACGACAAAATCAAGGTCGTGCTCGCTTTCGATTCCTCTCAGGTTGTGATTCAGGTGGCACACGATCAGCTTGTCGAAGCCGATCATTCTCAGCAGATGCAGAAGCACACACGAATCGATTCCGCCGGAAACCCCGATCAGCGCGAGCGCGCTCTTTGGATAAGGTGCAAGGGCATTCCTGACGCTCTCAATCCACGGGAAGCGCTTGGAATCCTTCAAAAGCAAAACTGGTTGCAGATGAGCCAAATCTTTTTCCTGTATCTGCACATTAATCATTAGGCGCTTAGTGGCGAACTTGAAAAAATAATGGTTACCAATGCTGACGGTCCGCTCGGAGATCGGACCGTACCGCCGTCCTACCGCAGCCTATGTCGCGTTGCCGAAGATAGTGTATGCGAACCAACAAAAAAGTTCCTTGCGCAAGTCATTCACGATCATTGAAGATTAAGATTGTGAAATACAGCGAACGGAAATCCATGGAGATTCTGGAGCGGAAATGAATCTGATCCCGCCGCAATCGTCCGCTCGGTAAAGAGATCTTTCATGGCGCCAGCGCCCGCGTCGAATAGAAGCTCCGTCTCTTTCCAGTCCAGGTGCTGATCCTTCGTCCTGAGCCGCGTCGTAAATCGGGGCGCTATCACAAGAATTCTTTGCGAACCTAGTTCCCGTGAGAATGAGATACAGCAATCCGCAAACTCACCGTCCGCGTAGAAAGAAGCATAACTGCCCTTTTGGAACAGCGATGGCGTGGCACGCCGCAAGCGCAAAAGACGCGTCATGACAAACATTTTGATTCGACCGTCTTCCCAGGATCCAAACAGGGATTCCACCTTCTCCTTTTCGATTTCCTCGAGGATCTTTGCCCTGTAAACGTAGTCAACTGGACGGCGATTGTCGGGATCAACCAGGCTGAGATCCCATAGTTCGGTTCCCTGGTAGATGTCAGGGACTCCGGGCGCGGTAAGTTTCAGAATCGTTTGGGTCACGGAATTCAACATCCCATGCCAGGCGATTCTTTTTGCGGCAGGCTCAAACTGAGCGCGGAATGAGTGATTCGGCTCCATTATTTCTGCGATGAAGCTGGTTACCGCATTTTCCCATTCTTCATTCGGCTGGATCCAGCTGCTGTTAACCTTGGCTTCCTTAATTGCCTTGAGCAGGTATCGCTGCATCCTCCCCAGATAGGTCTCGTCGACGGCTTCGGGCGAGACCGGCCAGGTCCCCAAAAGCGTTTGGTAGAGCAGGTATTCTTCGTTTGGGCTCGGTGCTGCTTCACCGTCGACATTATGCTTTCGACCTGTATTGATTTTGCGCCATTCGTAAATCCAATTCTGCCACTCGCCCGGTATCTCACTGAGCACGGCGATCCGCGCTCGAACATCCTCGCCTCGCTTCGTATCATGGGTGGTCGAAGCAAGGAGAGTGTGTGGCGTTTCGGCAACGCGCACGCGGTTTTTTTCGTGAAAGCGCTCCAGGCTCATGCCAAAAAACTGCGGCGTTCCTCCGACCTCGTTGAGGGCGACAAGGCGATTGAAAATGTAGAACGCAGTGTCTTCCAATCCTTTGGCCATGATCGGACCTGTGCACTGCTGAAATTTCAAAACAAAATCGAGTTGCAGCTGCCGCGTCTCGTCGGTGAAGTGTTCAAACTTTTGCAGGAGCAGAATGTCGCGCAGATAATCAAAAATCGAAACGTCGATTGCCGGGTTGCGCCTCTTGGCCGCTCGGACTGCTCGAAGGATTACCTGACGATCGGTCTCTGAAACGCCGGATTCTGCGGTGATGTAAGTGCGATACACTGGGAAGCAGGCGATCAACTCGCGAACGACCGTGGTTAGCGAATCGAATGTGAAATCTCTGTGCAGACGATCGCGTTCCGAGACATCACTTAGCATGTGACCAAGTGCTTCAATGTCGCTGGCCAGCATGACGTCCATAACCAGCTTCTTTTTTTCGCAAACCAGTGATTCAAAATGGACATAGCGCTCGATGTAATCGCGATAGATTTTTGAGAACTGCTCGCTGTGTGTCGAGTCCACAAGCAGTTGCGTCGAATCAGTCGTAAAATCATACCCGGTCGTGCCAAAAACCGGCCAGTCGCTACGAAGTTTCTCTTCTTCATTCAGAATCTTCTCGACGATCAAATACAGTTCCGGCCCCGAATCACCCGGGTCGGCGTGCGCGAAACTCGAGTAACACTCCTGCAAGCTGGCGAGATATTGTTTGGGGTTAAAAAGTCCGTCCACGTGATCGATCCTCAAACCTGTGACGCTTCCATCTTTGAGGAGTTCAAACAGAAGCTTGTGGATAGTTTCGAAAACGATCGGATTTTCGACACGTATCGCGGCCAGATCGTTCACATCAAAGAAACGCCGATAGTTGATCTCTTCGGCCGCGACTCTCCAGTAACTCAACCGGTACGCCTGCGCATCAAGGAGCTCGTTCAATTTGTCAAACGAATGAGGATCGCCAACTCGTCCTTCGAGATGTTTAATGGCAAGCTCAATCGCATCTTCAACCTGAGGGCATTCAGCGCAGAGTCGCGAGATGCGCCGTTTAATTACCTCCTTTTCTCTCGCGCGTTCCCGGACTTTTTCTTCTTCGACTTCGTTGCGGCTGGGAAGATATTCCGCCGCGGTCAGAATACTCTCGAGATCAAGGTACATATCCTCATCGGAGTATTGGCTCAGTTTGTCGAGTGCGATCCGAAGAATGAATTTGTAGGTCCGCGGGTTGAGCGGGAACACCCAGTCATAGTAAGTAAGGCAAAAAGCGCCTTCCTTGAACTGCAAATGAAACTCGCCGCGCTCAAGTACGCGGCCGTATTGATCTCCGAGAACTGGGAGAAGCACTTTATTTTGAAGTTGTTCCTTTAGCGGGTCCCAATCGATGTCGAAGAAGGGGGCAAACCGCGAGCTTGGGCCATTCTCAAGGACATCCATCCACCACTCATTCTGGGGATCGATAATGCCCATATGATTGGGTACAAAATCGGCAATCTGGCCGAGAGAAAACTCCTTCAGCTTGGCGACCATCTCATCGAACTCTTCCCGGCTTCCTATCGGGGGATTCAGTTCGTTGTGATTGCTGACGTCGTAGCCATGATCACTGTCCGGACGCGAACGAAAAAACGGCGAGCTGTAAATGTCGCTGATCCCGAGGCTTTGCAGATATGGGATGATTTTTGTTGCGTCTTTGAATGTAAAATGCCGGTTGAACTGCAACCGGTAGGTCGCAGTTGGTATGCGCAGTCGAGATGCCATCTCCTTTTTCCTCCAATCATTGTTCGAAGAAGACGATCAGTTCTGGTTGTTCCAGAACGAATTGTTTTTTCTCCGCATCAAAATACCCGGTGCGCTCGCCTCTGTAGATCTTCTCATTCGAAGACTGACCGCGTCGCCAGGTTCGCCCCGCCTTGGGCTGAAGCAGACTTGAGTCCAATTCAATTCTGCTCTCGTTCGCCAACAGTTGTACAAGAAGGAGAATGTCACCTGTCTTGCCGCGGCGGTATCGTAAAGCAATCGCAGTGTCCGAGACCTGCGCCAATCGCCAGCGCCGCCGTCGCCTGTCATTGAGCTCGGTTCGACGAAATCTTAAAAAATCCGTATAGAGGGCAAGGATCTCACGCTGGGAAGACTGCTCTGTTTCGGACCAATTCAGTTTCGAATCCAGGAAAGACTTCAATGCTTGGGGATCGGGAATCCGAGCGCGCTTTTCCGGATCGCGAAAATCGGAAAACTCCGAGAACTCTTTACGACGACCCTCCGTCACGCCCCTGCCGAGCTCCTCATGATGGTCCGTGAAATAAAGAAACGGAGTCGATGCGGCCCATTCTTGTCCCATGAACAGCATAGGAATGTAGGGCCCTGTGAGCAGCAACGCGGACGCGGCACGATAAGAAGCGGGCGATACGATTTGATTCAACCGGTCGCCAAAAGCGCGGTTGCCGACCTGATCATGGTTTGAGATGCAGTGGACGAAGTGTTCCGGCTCAATGCCAGAAGGCTTGGTTCCCCGGCGTATGCGATCCTTTTGTAATTGACCCGTAAAGAGCCAGCCCGTGCGGAGCGTCTTTACCAATTCTTTCATCGTCCCCTTGAAATATCCCATGTAGCCTTCGTTCTCCTTCGTCAACTGCACGCGAACCACATGATGAAAATCGTCGGCCCAAACTGCGTCGCAACCGTATCCTCCCTGCTCGCGGGAAAGTACCAGTTTGCGATCATTTCGTGGATCCTCGCAGATCACAACTGAGCCGAGTGCCTGGACATTCTCGGCGATTTCCTGGATGAGATGCTTGGGAGATTCATCCGGAATCGCATGCGTCGCGTCGAGACGGAAACCGTCGACATGAAATTCCTTGATCCAGTAGATCGGGTTCTCAGCAAAAAAACTTCTCACGGGGCCAGCCTCCGCGCCATCGAAATTGAATGCCGCTCCCCAGGGGGTTTGGTGGGCTGCGTTAAAGTACTGATCGGAATAGACGCTCATGTAATTGCCGTCGGGTCCGAGGTGGTTGTAGACGACGTCCAAAAGGATCGCCAGACCGGCTTGATGCGCCGCGTTCACGAGCATGCGCAGGTCATCCGGCGAGCCGTAAACACGCGAGGGCGCATAGATAGAAACACAGTCGTAACCCCAGTTTCTGTCTCCGGGGAAGTCCGCGATCGGCATCAATTCAATCGCGGTGATCCCGATCTTTTTGAGATGCTCAAATCGCTCGATTATAGAGGTAAATTTTCCATCCGAACTGAAGGTCCCGACATGCAGCTCGCAAATGACGAATTCCTGAAGTTTCGGCCGGGCCCATGCTGTGTCCGTCCATGCGAATGATTTTCCATCGATGACCTGCGAAGGACCATGGACACCTTGCGGTTGAAAGCGCGAAGCGAGATCCGGGAACAGATCGCCGTCAACACGATACTTGTAGAGCGTTCCTGCGCCTGATGCCGGATCAAGGACGTTCCGGTAGCCGTTGCTTTCCTCCGTAAGTGGAAGTTCCCGAATAACGCTCCCATCTTCGGCTAGAACCGCGAGTGAGACTTGCTTCCGTTTATCGGCCCAGGTCCGAAACCAAACGCCCCCGGCTGTTATCACTGGTCCTTGAGAATAGATTCTACTTTCCATCGGTTGCTGTTTCAGCGGGTTTACTGGGTACCTTTGAAGGAGCCTTTCCGGCTTTAGCCGTCCACGAATCTTCGCGCGCAAAGCTCTCCTGACCTTCGGAAAGCTTCATTAGGCAGATGCTTCTGTCGACCAGTTCAACTTCTTCGCCTGCAGGCGTCACCTTCTGTGTTTTCACAAAGCTGCGCTCTTTGCTCGTATCGAGAACCAATTCCCACCGTATCTCTTCTCGTCCGGGCAGGATAAACGTCAACGATTCGTAATGAGCGTTAAACAATAAAAGGAAGGTATCATCGTGGATGGATTCGCCCTTAAAATCTCGTATATCGATGGTTGCGCCGCTGACCAGCATCCCAAGACATTTCGCAAATCCATTTGCCCAGTCCTGATCAGTCATCTCAGCCCCGGACGGGCTGAACCACATGATATCCTTTACGTCCGATCCCCGAATCCGCCTACCCATGAAATATTTTGGCCTGCGAAATACCGGATGATCCTTTCGAAACCTGATTATGCGTTTTGTAAACTCAAACAGTGATTTGGCGTCATCGTTCCAGTTCCAATCGAACCAATTCAACGGATTATCCTGGCAGTAGGTGTTGTTGTTTCCCCGCTGGGTGCGCGAAAATTCGTCCCCCGCATTAATCATCGGGACCCCTTGGGAGAGCATGAGCGTGGCGATGAAATTGCGCTGCTGCCGCCTCCGCAGAGAGTTGATCGCCGGATCATCGGTGGGTCCTTCCGCACCGCAATTCCAGGAGTTGTTGTTGCTATCCCCGTCGCGATTTTCCTCCCCGTTCGCCTCGTTGTGTTTATCGTTGTACGAAAGGAGATCTCTCAGTGTGAATCCGTCATGCGCCGTCACAAAATTAATGCTGGCATACGGACGTTTTCCCTGGTGCTCGTAAAGGTCTGGGCTGCCCGTTAAGCGATAGGCAAATTCTCCCATAGTGTCGGAATCACCTTTCCAGTAACGACGAACGCAGTCGCGGTATTTGCCGTTCCATTCTGACCACGGGGCAGGGAAATTCCCGACCATGTAGCCCCCTTCGCCAACATCCCACGGTTCTGCGATCAACTTAACCTGAGACAGAATCGGATCCTGCGACAGAATGTCGAAAAACCCGGCGTCTCGTGCGACAAAATGGTCTTCACGACCAAGCGTTGATGCCAAATCGAATCGGAACCCGTCCACATGCATTTCCGTTACCCAATAGCGGAGGCTATCGGCGATTAACTGAAGCACCTTCGGGTTGCGGGTGTCTGGGGTATTGCCGCAGCCGGTGTAATCCATGTAAAAACGTCGATCGTTGGCAACGAGGCGATAGTAGGCTGAATTATCGACTCCCTTGAAAGAGAGCGTAGGTCCAAGGTGATTTCCTTCAGCCGTGTGGTTGTAAACGACGTCGATGACAATCTCGAAACCGGCGCGATGCAGTTCGCGGACCATCTCTTTAAAATCGGTTACCTGCCCGCCCAATATGCCTTTGCTTGAATAGCTGCACTCCGGCGCGAAATACCCGATGGAATTGTAGCCCCAATAGTTTGAGAGGCCGCGATCCAACAGTAAGCTGTCATCCACGTGCTGGTGAACCGGCAGCAACTCGATCGTTGTTACCCCGAGGTCCTTGAAATATTTGATTGCTGGTGGGGATGCCAAGCCGGCGTAGGTTCCACGAGCTTCCTCCGGCACTTTGTCCCAAAGTTTGCTGAAGCCGCAGACGTGCACTTCGTAAATGATCGATTCGCTTAGCGGAATGTTTGGCCGCGGATCTCTACCCCAGGAAAATGCGGTATCGACCACCACGGATTTTGGCACATTTTTTACATTGTCTTTGTAGTCGCGCGTATGATCCTCCCGAGGATCGCCCAAGGGGTAACCGAACATCTCAGGTCCCCAGTTGATCTTTCCTGCGATCGCTTTGGCATAAGGATCGATGAGAACCTTTGACGGATTAAATCGATGTCCGTTCTGCGGCTCGTACGGGCCGTAAACGCGGAAGCCATACAATTGCCCCGTTCGAATGTCAGGGAGCAAAACATGCCAGACATGTTCGGTCCGCTCGGTTATTCGGATTCTGACCGCTTCATGGTCCGCATCCGGGTGATCAAACAGGCAAAGATCAACGCCAGTCGCGTTTTCCGAATAGAGAGCAAAGTTAACCCCTTCACCGGTTAAGGTTGCGCCCAGAGGGTAGGGAGCACCGGTCCACACTCGCACTTTAGTCATTCTGAGCTTAACCCCTACTTCGGATCGTTATCTTGTCGAACAAGAACTGCCACAATTTCCCCTTTTGCCTGATTTTGGTTAAAGCAGGCTGGAACAGGGTGTTGGGCTGCTTTTCCTCGTTGCTCGCTCTTTATGTATCGATTTAGATATACTTAGCGAGGTCGTTTCACCCGATCGACCCTGCTCCCAACGTGACCTTGAGATCCTTACATCTCGCCGCTCGAGGGGCGACCTCGTTAGATAGACGATGAAGAAGCGAGTTTTGATCATTTCCACCAGCGCGGGAACCGGCCATGTTCGTGCTGGCGAGGCGCTCACCAAGGTCTTTGAAGAGCATCCGAACGTTAGCGAGGTCGTGCACAGTGACGCGCTTGATTTCACAAACAAGTTATTCCGCGACTTTTACTCGAAGCTTTATGCGCGCCTGATCCGGAACGCTCCTGAATTCCTCGGATGGTGGTACAAGGAGAGCGATGAACCTTGGAAGACCGACGGCATGCGCCTCATGCTCGATCGTCTGAATACCGGTCCCTTGGTAAAGTTCATTCGTCAATACAATCCGCACATTACCGTCTGCACCCACTTCATGCCGGCCGGCATTATTTCTCATTTGATAGCGAAAAATCTCCTGGATGCTCACCTTTCGATTGTCGTAACGGACCTGGATTTTCATGCCATGTGGTTGTCTCGTATGTTTCATCGCTATTTCGTGGCGATCGAAGAGACCAGGGTTCATCTCGAAGAGCTGGGATTGCCAAAAGATAGAATAACCGTGTCCGGGATCCCGATTGATCCCGAGTTCGGAATACCAATTGATCGAGTCGCCACCAGATTGGACTTCGGCCTGCATCCGACGCGTCCGACGCTTCTGCTCTCGGCTGGCGCCTTGGGCGTTGGCCCCGCCGAATTCGTGGTCCAGCGGCTTAAGAATCTGCGATCCAGACCGCAAACAATCGTCGTATGCGGGAGAAGCAGAGAAGCGCGCGAAAGGGTGATGCAACAGGTCGGCCATGACCATCAGAATTTTAAGGTCTTCGGGTATACAGGACGCATGCCGGAGCTGATGAAAATTTCCGATTTATTCATCGGTAAACCTGGCGGATTGACCACGGCCGAAGCCTTAACATGTGGATTGCCGATGGTTATCGTTAGCCCGATTCCTGGGCAGGAAGAGCGTAACAGCGACCACCTGCTTGAGGATGGCGTTGCCGTGAAGTGCAACGAAATGACCACGATCCCATACAAGATTGACAATTTACTGGGAGATCCGGTTCGCCTGGAGGCTATGCGGTGTAAGGCGTTCGCTTTGAGCCGGCCTTACGCTGCACGTACGATCGTTGAGACGCTCGTATATGATAAGATCGGAGCGCTTGAAGTTAGCGACGATGATGCCGAGGCGATCACGATCGCTGCCAGCAAGGAACGCGATGTGAAGGTCCGATCGACATGAGTGGTTTTCTCTGGGGCGTCGCGACTTCTGCTT
>Ga0306920_100008542_pt1 | contig 13599 bp, 11 predicted proteins | sample flu12Cox44000170_FD_204666 | JGI IMG/M metagenome (GOLD analysis project Ga0306920, IMG submission 204666) | Lab enrichment of tropical soil microbial communities from Luquillo Experimental Forest, Puerto Rico - flux4day.12C.oxic.44.000.170 (v2)... | ecosystem: Environmental > Terrestrial >... | reverse complement strand
AGACTATATCAGGGTTGTGGTTCGTTGCTGGACTGGCCCGAAAACCGAACGCACCCTACTCCTTGAGTTCCGCTACCAGTGCCCGCAAGAAGGGTTCCGCATCGGTAACGATGCCGATGGTCTGGTGGCTGCCGCGATCGGCCAGTTTGGTCACGGTTGCGGGGTTGATATCCACGCAGGTGACCTTGACCCAGGCAGGGAGTAGATTGCCGGTGGCGATGGCATGCAAGGCGGTCGCGATCATCAGGGCGAAGCCAACGCCGCGGATGTGCTCGCGCATCTGCTGCTGGGCATCGAGCATATCGGTGACGACTTCGGGCAGGGGGCCGTCGTCGCGAATACTGCCGGCCAGGACAAAGGGGATGCCGTGGCTGATGCACTCGTACATGATGCCGCTTTTCAGGACCCCCTTGGCGACCGCGTTTTTGATTCCTCCCTGCCGGCGAATGGTGTTGATGGCGCGCAGGTGATGCTCGTGGCCCTCCTCGGCGGGCAAGCCGCGCTCCAGCGATACCCCCAGGCTGGTGCCGTAGAGGGCCTGTTCGATGTCGTGCGTGGCCAGGGCGTTGCCGGCAAAGAGGACATTCAAGTAGCCCATGCGAATCAGAGCGCTGATGTGCTCGCCGCTGCCGGTGTGGACCACCGCGGGACCCAGGACTGCGAGGATCTTCTCGCCGGCGGCCCGGGTGCGCTTCATGGTGGCGGCAATCTCCCGCACGGTGACTCCCTTGGGTTTCTCGCTGGACACCGAGCTATTCATGAACTCGAACAGGCTCTGGCGCGGCATGGTCTCGGCGGGGAAAACGCGCAGCCCCTGCCGGCCGACGACGATGCGATCCCCTTTCTTCACCGACGCCATCGGCAGGCAACGAGCGGCCCCGCCTTCCGGATCGAGCAGGATCCCGCAGTCCATCTCCTGATCCTCGACATCGACCCACTCGCCTCCCAGTCGGACCTGGGTGCGATAATTGGTGCTGCTGTAGAAACCCTCAGGAAAGGCGCCGTCCATGTCGGCTTGCTGGGAGGCGCAGTCGGCAGCGGCCACCGGAACAGCGCCGTGATCGTGAATGGCGTCAAGGATTTCTTGGAGGTTGTCCGTGTTGTCGGCCCGGACCTCGATGCGCGCATAGCTGGGATCAGCTTGTTTCTGGCCGATGCGGATTTCCTTGAGAAGATAATTGCCGCCATGCGTCAGGATTTCATCCAGCACCTTGGGCAACAGCAGCGAATCGACAATGTGACCTTCCAGCTCCACTTCCTCGACATAGCCGCTGCCTGTGGAAGCAATCTGGCTTGGTTTGCTCATGGGGCTCCTTCCTTTGATAGGTCGTCCGCTTTTTGCTTGCCGCTGTCCGGCTTGGCCATGCCGCCGGTGCGGAACACATCCACCAGCAATGCCTTGGCCGGCTCGGGCAGGGTGCTTTGCAGCACCGTGCGGACGGTATCCTCGACCGGATATTCGACGCGCTTGAGCTCGACGCGCTGGTCTTCAATCATGGCATAGGCGGCACGCGGATCGCCGTCGCGTGGCTGGCCGACACTGCCCGGATTAATGACCAGCTTGTCGCCCACTTGCAGGACGTAAGGATGGTGGGTATGACCGACACACACGACATCGGCCTCCACGCCTTGCAGGCGGCGCGCCCAGAAATCAGCATCGGGCAGGGCATATTCATCCAGCGGATCGCGCGGCGTGGCATGCACGAGCAGGTAACGCGTGTCGTCGAAGGTCAGCATGCGCGACACGGGCATAGCCGCCAGGAAACGGCGATGATCGCTGGTCATCATCTCCAGGGTGACGGGCCGGGTCACGCCGGTCAAGTAGCGAAAGCCGTTCTTCCCGGTCACGTTCACCTTCTGGGCCACGCCGTGATCGTGGTTGCCACGCACCGAGTAATGGACTTTTTCTTTGACCCAGTCGAAGCAGGGCAGGGGGTCCAGGCCGTAATCCACCAGGTCCCCCAGAAACAGGCAAACGTCGTGAGGATCGGTGATGGCCTGGAGGGCCGGCCAGTTGGCATGGATATCGGCGATGACGAGAATCCGCATAAAGGCCGGGCCTCGAAAACTTGGTCATTGTGCTTGACGCCCATTTCCCTCTTAGGAAATAATATAGTCATGAACGAGGAAAGACCCGTAAAGCGCATGACTTTGCGGCAACTCTTGACCCATTCGGAAAAATGCTCGCGCGACCTGATCGAGCATTGCACGACGGCGCTGTTGGCCCGCCTTTCGGAATTTCGCGACCTGTCCCGGCCGGTCCGCCGCCGCAGCCATTATCCCACCATGCTCGCGGTACAAAACGCCCTCAAAAAAATCTACACCGTGGAAGAGGAAACGCAAGCCATGGCCGAGTATCTCCACGAACACCTCCTGGCCATCCGCGAGCACGCCAGCCGGGAACGGGTCAATCGCATGTAATTTTGCGGCGAGCCGGAAGCGTAAGCGACGGGGAACCCACGCTCCGGTCGCTTACGCTCCCGGCTCGCCTCTCACGCCTGACCTTTCCCCGGCACCCACAAAACATCGCTGTTGCCGTTGTCGTTGTAAACTCGGGCCAGCACGAACAGGAGATCAGAGAGCCGGTTCAAGTAAATCAGGGCCTGGGGATTGACCGGCTCGTCGCGGCCCAGGGTTACCACAGCACGCTCGGCGCGGCGGCAGACCGTTCGGGCCAGGTGGCACCACGCAGCCGGGGATTGGCCTCCAGGTAAGACAAACGTCCGGAGCGGTTGCAGATCGGCATTGAGCCGATCGATGGCCGATTCCAGCCGGGCTACCTGTTCGGCTTTGACACGCAGATGTTTCCCAGGTTTTTCCTCAGGCTCCAGGGGCAGGCACAGGTCGGCGCCGACATCGAACAGGTCATTTTGAATGGTTCGCAAAAGTTCGACGTGTTCCGCCGGGCCGCTTTGGCAGGCAGGGTCGGCAAGCAACAGGCCCAGGATGGAATTGAGCTCGTCCACTCCGCCATAGGCCGCGACGCGCACATGATCCTTGGGCACGCGACTGCCGTCGCCCAGGCCGGTTTCACCGGCATCACCCGTTTTCGTGTAAATGCGGGACAAGAACACCATGATCATTTTGTGGCGGCCGATTTGAAATCGGCCGGGTTGGTTTCCGGCGGTTCCAAACCGGCTGCCAATTATTCCTCCCGATTGTTGCAATGGGGTTCGCTATCCATTATCCTCAATCTACCAGCCGGCCATTCCTTCGCCAATCGAAAGGGAGACAATCGTGGAACCACAACAAATGGATCAAATTCTGTCGACCATTCAACAATACCTGATGATCCTGTTGATCGCCGGGGCGGTGTTCGCACTTTTCTTCATCGCCGTGATGTGGCGAATTTTCTCCAAGGCCGGCGAACCGGGTTGGACTTGCCTGGTGCCGATCTACAACTACATCGTTATGCTGCGCGTGGTGGGCCGGCCGTGGTGGCATCTTTTGCTAATCATGTTTGTCCCGATCTATGGCTGGCTTATCATCCCCATCATTATGCATTTTCAACTGGCCAAGGTGTTCGGCAGAGGAGCCGGCTTTGGCCTGGGCCTTTGGTTGTTACCTATCGTCTTCTTTCCGATCCTGGCATTTGGTTCGTCTCGGTATGTTGGCCCAGAAGGCCGCAGGGATGCGCGATTCCGCGACGAGTACGAGGAAGAAGAAGACCGTCCGCGACAGAGAATTCCGGCGCGCAGGCCGATTCCTGATGACTCTTTCGAAGAGCACCAGGCGCCGGCCTCCAAAAAGCCAAGTGCCGTCAAAACCGCGCCGTCTCCGAAAGTCAAGCCGGCCGCGGCCGGCGGCGACGGCAAAGTTGTAGTGCAATGTTCCAACTGCCAAAAGCGGCTGAAAGTTGCCGCCACCTCGGTCGGCAAGAAAGTCAAATGCCCCGGTTGCGGTACCGCGTTTGTGGCATGATCATACTTTCTTCAAGATTTTCTTCCAGCGCTCCCAGGCGGCAGTGCGAGCTTTCTTGTTGGCTTCCTTTCCGGACGGATCTTCCCCCATGCGCATGAAACCGTGGCCGGCGCCTTCATAGGTGACCGGTTCGTAGGTCTTGCCCAGTTCTTTCATGTGATCCGCGGTCTTGGGGATGCTGGAGTTAATGCGGCTGTCGTTGCCGCCGTAAAACCCGTACACCGGGCAGTTGATGCGGGCCAGGTCATCCTTGGTGTGGTCGAACATGCCGTAAAAGACGCAGGCGGCTTTCAAATCCTTGCGGTTGGTGGCGAAGCGGAAGGTCTGGCCGCCTCCCCAGCAGAAGCCGGCCACGGTCAGCTTGCCGTTGCACGCGGGAATCTTGAGGGCGTAATCGGCGACGGCGTTCAGATCGGCGGTCACCTGGCCGGGCTTGAGCTTGTACAGGACCTTCGTGGCCGCATCGCTGCTCTTAATATCGCTGGTCTTGCCGCCGCCGGGCCCCATGCCGGAAAGCAGGTCCGGTGCGATGGCGATGTAGCCGGCCTCGGCCACCTGGTCCGCCACGCCGCGCACCCAATCGGTCAGGCCCTTGTTCTCATGAATGATCAGGACGGCCGTCGCCTTGTTCTTCACCTCCGGAAAGACGACGAAACAGTGGACCGTTCTCTTGCCGTGCTTGACCTCCACCCATTCGTGATGGCGTGGCGATTTTTCCAGCCGCTCTTTGACGAAATCCTGACCCGGCGCGGTTAACGCCAGGCCGAGCACCGCTGCGATGCACAAAGCGCGTTTCATGAGACACCTCCCCGGGCAAACTCGTGGCTGTGAATTCGACAACCCTATCCCAGACGGTCCGGACCGCGGTTTTCTTCACCGGATATGTTATGAAGTTACGGGTTAACAACTATTCCGGACAAAGCACCTCCATCGTCGGCGACCCGTGTAGCCTGGGCCAAAGCAAACCATCCTGCTACAATTCTCCCAGGAGGTATGGTATGCCCCGTCCTAAGAATAATGGCAATGGCCGGCTGCTGGAAGAAGCGTTGGTGAAGTTAGTTCAAAGCCAGACGTCGCTGGTCGAGGCCCACAGTTCCTTGGCGCAAACGCAGGCATCGATAATGCAAACCCAGGCGTCCATATTGCAAACCCAGGAATCCCTGACGCAGACGCATAATGCATTTGTTGCCCGCATTGCTGAAACCGACCGGCGGCTTGCGGAACTGGAACGAGCTACTGAGCAACGCTTCGCTCGCATCGAGGCCATTCTGAGGGAGCACAGCCAGATCTTGGAATCCCACAGCCAGATCTTGGAATCCCTGCCAGACAAGATCGGCGCCAAGTTCGGCTTTCATATGCCGGAGCCTAAAGCGGACAAGTAGTTTCATTCTCTCAACCATTTCGTTTCACCCGGTCCGTTTCGCCTCCCCGCCGACACGAGGCGGTAGCCGATGCCCTGCGTTCCCAAACCGTCCGTTTGGTTGGTCCGCTGGCTTAGTTGGTTAAACGCCATTAACGACCCAAACGCGACAAATGTGAGGGAGTCTTTTGCGCGGCGAAAAGAGAAAGCGGCATGGTTCAAGAGCCATGGATTTGAGTAACAATGCGGCCGCGGGGGTATACTCACAAATTCTTGCGCAACGCTCTCTCGATGGTCATAAGGGGTTTGAAATTAGCATCTTACGGCAGGAAAGCGTTGCGCAATGAGGTTTGCGCAACGTTCTCCCTTGCGCAACGCCCCCCCCCACTTTGCGTTATGCCTGCCTTTGAACCATGCCCCTCCGTGGAACGAATTAACCCACTACGAGAAAACGAGTTAGATCTTCACAGCGTTTTCTCATCTAACCCCTGTCCGGCGAGAAAACCCTCTTCGATGTCCTCCCTTTCAAGGGGAACCAGGGCAGATTAGGCGCCCTGGGTCATCGCTTCAAATCGCGCCGGTTCCGATTGTTCCGTCCGACTTTTACTGATATAGTTGTAGTAGTGACGCTTCGCAACCGGAACGGAGCCTATCACCTTCGCATTCCAACTGCACCACGGACGTGCTTTTTCGGCGTCATTTGTCCTTCCACAGGACGCCCGCTCCTGGGTGGAAACCTTCCGCCAACCGGAGGCATCCGCAAATGCACGCCATCACACGAATTTGCCTGTTTAGCGCCTGTGTCGGGCTGGCCGGCTTCTTGTCGCCGCTTTCTCCTAACGCCCAGGCCACGCCCAAAACTGAAACCTACTGGCAGGTCGAGGACATTCGACCCGGCATGAAGGGGCAAGGCCGCACCGTCATGAAGGGCACCCGGATCGATAATTTCGACGCCGAAGTGCTCGGCGTCTTGAAAAATACCAGTCCCGGCCGCGACATGGTGCTGTGCCGGCTTTCCGGGCTGGACCTGGACAAGACCGGCGTCATTGCCGGCATGAGCGGCAGCCCGATTTTCATCCAGGGCAAGCTGCTTGGGGCCGTTGCCTATGCCTGGCCCTACGGCAAGGAACCCATCGCCGGCATCACCCCTTTTTGCCAGATGGTCAGCTACGTTGCCGCCTATGAGCGCCGCGATGTAGCCGAGAAAAATAACTCCAAGCGCATCGGCCTGAATTCCCCCCTGCTGATCGAGGGCAAGGAATATGATACCGTTACCGTGTCCGATGATTATGACAACCCGCAACCGACTGCGGGGGACGGCCTGTGGCTGATGCCGTTACGCACGCCACTGGCGGCCAGCGGCTTCACCGCTCACAGTTTGAAAATCCTCGGCAACCAGCTGAAGCACTCGGGACTGGTGCCCATGCAGGGCGGAGCTGTCAGCAACAAGATCGTTCAGGCCGAACGCGATGTGGCCATGCTCCCCGGCGGCGCCTTATCCGTCGCGCTCGTCCTGGGGGATTTCGATCTGTCCGGCATCGGCACGGTGACCCATGTCGACGGCAAGCGGGTCTACGGCTGGGGACATCCGTTCTTCGGTCTGGGCTCGTGTGAATTCCCGCTCATGACGGGATATGTGCACGCCATCTATCCGCGTGTGAGCCTGAGCTTCAAAATGGGCTCACCCATCCGCACGGTTGGCGTCATTAATGCCGACGTCAGCACCTGCATTGCCGGCTGGCTGGAGCGCCAGCCGGACATGATGCCCATGCGCATGATCGTGACCCGCGGCGGCACCGATGAATCCAAGACGTTCAACGTCCAGGTGGTCCGGCAGCGGACCATGATCGCGCCCCTGGTGCAAACCGTGCTGACCAACTCGGTGGATATGGAAGGAGATTTGCCTGAAGAAATGACAGCCCACTTGAAGGCGTCGATCGAGATCGAAGGCCGGCCGCCGCTTGTCATTCACGATACCTTCTCCGGCTCGAGTTTTTCGGGCGGCCGGGCGCCGCAAGCTATCTACAGCCAGGTCGCCAACGTCATCAGCCAGCTTACGTTCCATTCGTATGAGCCGGTACGCATCAACCGCATCGATTGCGTCACCGAGATCGAGCCGGGCCGCCGCACCGCTGAGATTGAGGCGGTCGAGGTTGAGGCGGATACCTATGCACCAGGGGAGACGCTAAAAGCGGTGGTATTTCTCCGGCCTTACAAGGGGCTGCGCGAGCGCGTGCCCGTCACGCTGGAATTGCCATCGGACCTTCCGGAGGGGAGCTATATCGCAACAGTGGGCGACGACCTGGCCAACGCCCGCCAGCTCGTACGTGACAATCCCAACCTGAGCAATCCGCAGAACCTGGACCATGTTTTCGAAGGCTTGAAGGTTCTGACCTCGGTGAAGCGGACCAACCTGGTGGTGCGCCTGCCCCTGGGCGGGACGGGCGTGGCTCTGGAAGGAAAATCATTGCCGAACCTGCCACCCAGCATGGTGCAGATTTTCGGCAGCAGCCGGCGGACCGGCTCACAGACCATGAACGGCTCCGTGGTGTCGCGCCGGGCCACCGACTGGGTCGTGCAGGGCTCCGATACCATTCGTTTCACCGTCGCCAAGAACAAGCAGTACTTGAAATAGGGCGAACGGGGGGGGCAAGCCCCCTGTTGATAGAGCAAATGATAAAGCAAAGAAAGTTGATGGCGTGCGACAACAGGGGGCTGACGCTCCCCGCTCGCCAGGGAGGGACATGTATGCCGCGATACCTGGTGCGCTGCCTGGTGCTGTGTGCCGTCGTCTGGCTGATGCTGGCTGGCCCCAGCGAAGGGGCCAAGGTCAAGGTCTGGTATCACGCCACCCAGGGCCATCACGACAAGGCCCAGTTCAAGCAGGCGGTGGTGACGAGCGAAGGTGCGCTCCAGCTCTCGCGCCTGGTCAAGCCGTTCGCAGGCATTCAGGCCACGCACGTCTGGGCCATGGTGGAAGACAAGGCCGGCAACCTGTTCGTCGCCACCGGCGATGAAGGAAAGCTCTTCAAGGTCAATCCCGATGGCAAAGTCACCCTGGCCTACACAAGCACCGATAGTCAAATCTTGTCTCTGGCCATGGCCCCTGACGGCACGGTCTACGCCGGCACCGGACCGCATGGACTCATTGTTCGCATTCCCCCCGTGGGCGAGGCCAAGGTCCTGGTGGCTGATCTGGATAACTACGTGTGGAGCCTCGTTCACGATCCGGTTACCAGAACGCTATTTGCCGGCACCGGGCCCAAGGGACGCATCTACCAGGTGAACGCCGACGGCAAAGCAAGCATCTTCTACGCCACCAAGCAGGAACATATCCTGTGCCTGGCCCGCTCGGCCGACAACATGCTTTACGCCGGCACCGACAAGGGCGGTCTGGTTTATCGCATTGACCAGGCGGGAAAAGGCTTTGTCCTGTTCCACGCCCAGCAAGGCGAGGTGCGCAGCTTGCTGCTGTCCGGCAAGGAAATCTATGCCGGCACCAGCGTTCCGGTTCCGCGCGGCTCGCGTGGCAGCCCCGGTTCGGGAAGCCACTCATCCGTGACATCGCTGGATAAAGACGGGCCCGATCAAGCCTCCGCCAAGAAAGGAAAGCCCAAGAAAGTAAATGCGAAGACCGTGAGCTCGACGAACTCCTCCGAAGCGGACGACAGCGGCAGCCGCACCAGCAGCGCTTCTTCCGCCCCGCCGCCGGCCACCGGCGAAAACTCCATCTATCGCATTTCTCCGGACGGCATGGTCCGCGAGATCTTCCGCGAAAAGGTGATGGTGCTGAGCCTGTTGCGCTGGAACGGCAAGGTGCTGGCGGGCACCGGCCTGCGCGGCCAACTCTTTGAAATCGACGAGGCCAGCAAGGAAAAAAGCGAGCTGGCTCGTCTGGACAACGGCCTCATCCATTGCCTCTATCAGCGCCAGGACGGCAGCATCGTCATCGGCGCCGGCGATCCCGGCAAGCTCTATGTCCTGGATAATGAGTTTTGCCGCAAGGGAACGATTACTTCCGGCGTTCTCGATGCCAAGATCACCAGCAAGTGGGGAACGCTGTCCTGGAAAGCGCGCACGCCCGCGGGAACCTCGGTCAGCATTGCCGTCCGCACCGGCAATGTCGCCGAGCCCGATCAGACCTGGAGCGACTGGAGCGCGGAAGGAACCGACCTGTCCGGCATCCGGGTTGCCGCCCCGGCAGCCCGTTATTTGCAGTACCGCGTTACGCTGACCACGGACAATCCGAAGATCAGTCCGCAGCTCCGAAGTCTGGCGCTTCGGTACAAGAACACCAACCAGGCTCCTGAGGTCACCAATCTCGAGGTCCCCGATCTGGCCAACACCAACCTGGATAATCCCAAGAAATTGAAAATCAAGTGGTCCGCCGTCGATCCGAACGAGGACGAGCTCACCTACAACCTCTATGTTCGCAAGGAGGGCTGGAAGGATTGGGTGCTGGTGGAAGAGGACCTGGAAAAGAAGGAATTCGAATGGGACACGACCACGTTTCCCTCGGGCTTTTACCAGGTCAAGGTGGTGGCCAGCGACCGCCGCGATAATTCTCCCGAAGAAGCCCTGACCAGCCAGCGCATCAGCCCGTTTGTGCCCATCTCCCACGTGCCGCCCACGGTGCAAGTGAAGATCAACGGCATGGACGGCGATCGGGCCATCATCGAAGCGACCGCCACCGATCCCATGGTCCGCCTCACCGAAGCCTCCTTCGCCGTCAACGGCAAAAAATGGAGCAACGTCTTCCCCACCGACGGCCTGTTCGACAGCAAGACCGAGAACTTCCGCTTCACCACCGACCCTCTCCGGCCCGGAACCTACGTTTTGATCCTGCGCGTCAAGGACGCTGCCGGTAATGTGGGCTCGGGAGATGTGGTGTTCACCGTTCGGGAAAAGACAACGAAGTAATCGATTATCGCTTCGCGCTCGATAAGCGAGGATCAGATAATCCCGTGCAGCGGTTTTCCCGGCCCCGCCAGGGCATCCACTTTACGGCTCACCTCTTTATCCTCCTCCAAAGGCGGCGCGTGCTGCGGTTTGATCCGGGCGTCAATGACCAGCGATCCCTCGCAACTCCAGTGCTTCTGCTGAATAAAAGCGCCGATGCCATGAATATCCGCCGCCGGATTGGAGCGCGTAAAGGTCACCCACAGGAAATTGTTGAGCGTCCGGTGAGCGAATTCGCTGTCGTCCACCAGCACGATCAGTGGAAACGCGTTGATGGGATCCGTCGGCCGATAGGCCTGGCAGAATCGGCTCAAGGCGGGCTCGTATTCAACAGGGGGCTGACGCCGCCCGCTCGCCTGGAATGGTGGCGCCTTGACCGCCAGGATTCCCGGCAGGCACACTCGGGGCTCCGAAAACCCTTCCGGCATCATCAAATCCCCTGGCAATTCCGCCGGCAGTTTGCGAACTGGCGGACCGGCACAGGCGATCACGGCCTTCGAGCCTTCATTGAGACCGCTGCCGGAATAATCGAGCGTATCAATCGTAGTCCGTGTTTGAAAATGCACATCGCTTCGCCAGTCAACCCGCTGGAGCACGTGCCGGAAGAATGCCGGGATATCGTGAATCTTCAATTCGGGATCGTCCTCGCGAGCGACGATGAACAGATACTTGGCCAGTGATAGCTGCCCCTGACCCAGGATGGCGTTGGCACAGGTCAAAAGCTCCTGCGGCTTGCGAACCTTGACGTAGGGGACGTAGCGCTCGCTGCCGATGGCCAAGAGCAGGGGATGAACGCCCGCGGCATCAACAGCATGCACCGCATGGACGCCGGCGATGACCGTGGGAATGATCGGCCCGGTCAGCTCATGAATAATCTGGCCGAAGCAGGTGTCTTCCTGCGGCGGCCTGCCCACCACGGTGAACGGCCAGATCGCGCCTTGCCGGTGCCAGACGTGCTCGACGTTCAGCACCGGAAAGGGGTGGGCCAGGCTGTAGTAGCCCAGGTGATCGCCGAACGGTCCTTCGGGAAGCTGAAGAGCGGGATCGGCGGTGCCGGTGATGCAGAAGTCGGCGTCGGCGGCAATGGGCAGCCAGGCCCGGCGAGTCTTGACCAGGTTGATCCGGCCGCCTCCCAGGGCGCCGGCAAAAGCGATCTCAGGCAAACCTTCGGGCAATGGCATGACGGCTGCCAGGGTCATGGCCGGCGGCCCGCCCACGAAAATATTGACCCGAAACGGCACTCCCCGTCTCAGCGCTGCCGCATGATGTACGCCGATTCCCCGGTGAATCTGGTAATGGAGTCCCACCTGCCGCTCGGGAACATACCGACCGCCGGAAAGTTGCACCCGGTACATGCCCAGGTTGGAATGCCGCCAGCCGGGCCGATCGGCATCTTCCGTGTAGACCTGGCCCAGCGTGATGAACGCCCCGCCGTCCTTGGGCCAGGAAACCTGCTGCGGCAACTTGCCGATGCTGGTTTGATTGGCCAGTACCGGACCGTGCGACACCACTTTGGGCCGCAAGTGCCATAGCGTGCGCGGGACATCGCCGTAGCGCCAGGGCCTTCTCCAGAAATTCGCCGGGTCCACCTTCAGTTCGACCAGATGCCGGACGGCATCGAGGGTATCCCGAAAAAGAAAGCGCACCCGCGACATGGTGCCAAAGAGGTTGCTGAGCATGGGAAAGGCGCAGCCCTTGACGCGGTTGAATAGCAGGGCCGGCCCGCCCACCTGGAACACGCGCCGCTGGATTTCCGCCGCCTCCAGGTTCGGATCGATCTCCTCGTCCAGGCGCACCAGCTGCCCGGTCCGGTCGAGGTCGGCCACACATTCTTGCAGGCTGCGGTAGCCCATACGGTCTTGGGAAAAGGTTGTCCGATTTATCGTTTCACGCCCGCACATGATTCCGAACGCGAGACTTAAACCGAAAATGGTGAACCTGTGGATCAATTAACTTTACAGGAGTTGCGGAGAAATGCTAGCAGTTTCTCAAGAATGACAGGCCGGTGACACTATTCTGGGTAGGGTCCTTGAACCGTAGCTGGATTCGCTGGAATTCAGGGATGGCCGGCCGGCTGGTCAGCACGGCGGACTGCGACCCTCTCACTTCATATAGATCGGCAGGGTGCCGCGGTCGAGTTGCAGGACCGTGCACCAGATAGCGGTGGAGTAGACGGGGCCGATGGAGAAGCCGCCGCCGGAAGGCCAGCTGCCGTCGGCATTCTGGGTCTTTAAGAGCTGGTCGAAGAGAGCGGTGCGGTATGCGATCCAGGTGAGGCGCTCATTCTTGGGGGTGCCGGGGAAGAGCTTTTCCCAGCCGTCGTCGCCAAGGATATAGATGCACTGGGAATAGTAATAGTGCGTGTATTCATCGTGGCCGATGCGGATGCCCATCGGCCCGCCTAGGCCCATGGGGATGGTGCGCCTGCAGTACTGGAGCCATTTCTTGGCCAGCTCGCTCTTGTATTCGCCGGCGTTGAAGAGGCAGGCAATGGCGGCGGCGGTGATGGCCGGCCGTTCCATGCGCTGGCGGCTGCTGTAATAGACTGCGCCCTGCGGGCTGGTGCAATCTTTCAGGTAATCGTGGGCTTTCTTGATCACCGCCTTGGGGACAGGAATGCCGGCGTTGCGCGCGGCCCGGAGCGCTTGCACCTGGGTGATGGTGACGGAGCCTTCGTCGTTGTCGCCACCCTCGGCCTTGGAAGTGTAGTACCAGCCGCCGCGGCTGGATTGGGCATCGCCACAATACTTGACCGCGCGGGTGAGAATATCTCGAAGTTTTTCGCGGCGGTCGCGGTCTTCCTCATCCCCAAAGACCGAAGCGAGGAAAAGCAAGCCGAAGCCGTGGCCGTACATGTAGCGGGCGGCTTCGTTGGGATTGTCCGGGTTGCCGATCAGGCCGTTGCGATTGCCGCTCCGCTGGCTTTTTTCCATGAGCCAGTCGGCCGCCCGGCGGATGTTCCGGGAATACTTGCCTTCGCGGACCGTGCTGCCTTCCATTAACAGGGCCATGCCGGCCAGGGCGGTCATGGCCGTCGGATATTGGCCTGTCTGCACGTCCCAGTGCCCGTCCTTGTGCTGCTGCTTGACCAGCCAGTCGAGGCCCTTGCGGATCGTGTCGCGGTATTTTTCGGGAACCTCATCGGTCCGCGCCGCGGAGACGCCCAGAACCAGGACGGCGGCCAACACAAGGATGCTGCGACCGGGTTTCATGACAGCCTCCCCGAGATTTTCAATTGGTAATTGTCAATTGTCAATTTGCAATCCTTGATCGTCGCCTTCTAATCCATTGACAATGGACAATTGCAAATTGACAATTGCAAATTCTCTATCTGGAGAAAATCGGCAGGGTTCCTTTAT
>Ga0306920_100008541_pt1 | contig 13599 bp, 11 predicted proteins | sample flu12Cox44000170_FD_204666 | JGI IMG/M metagenome (GOLD analysis project Ga0306920, IMG submission 204666) | Lab enrichment of tropical soil microbial communities from Luquillo Experimental Forest, Puerto Rico - flux4day.12C.oxic.44.000.170 (v2)... | ecosystem: Environmental > Terrestrial >... | reverse complement strand
AATGCTGCAAAGTGAAAATTCTCCTTGCCAACCCGGAGCCGTCCACACATGGCCCAAAGCGGACATCCCAATGGGCTCACCCAATGTCCGCTTTTGGGGGTAGAGCGGACATCAGACGAAGGCGCTTGAATGTCTGCTTTTGACCCATAGCGGACATCATGTCGCAACCTTCCGGATCGCAGCGTGCTAGTTTAGCACGGCATCACCGGGGCCAAAGATGAGGCGGCGCGAATTCATTACGCTTCTTGGTGGCGCGACTACCTGGCCGCTCGCGGTCCATGCGCAGACTGAGCACGTGCGACGAATCGGCGTGCTGATGGCGTATCCTGAAGCTGATTTAGAAGCGAAGACGCTAATTTCTGAGTTTACGCACAGCCTCGCAGCATTGGGTTGGATGGAAGGTGGCAACCTGCGGATGGACGTCCGTTGGGCGGCCAGTAATCTGGAATCAATGCGAAAATTCGCAAAGGAACTAGTCGACCTCCAACCAGACGCAATTCTCGCAAACTCGACGCCGGTCACTGCTGCGGTTCAGCGTGAGACTCAGACGATCCCAATTGTGTTCGCGATCAATGGAGATCCAGTCGGCTCGGGCTTTGTTGCCAGCCTATCGCGTCCCGGTCGAAACATCACCGGGTTGGGTATGTTTGAAGGATCGATGGCGAGCAAGTGGCTCGACTTGCTCAGGGAGATCTCACCGGGGTTCAAACGAGCAACATTCATGTTTAATCCCGATACGGCTCCATATATCAGTTCATTTCTTCTGCCTTCGTTCGAGGCAGCAGCCGCGGCCTTTGAGATAACTCCAAGCGTTGCGCGAGTTCATGGCGAAGGAGAGATCGCGGCGATCATAACATCACTGGGTCGGGAACGCGGAGGCGCTCTCCTGGTCGGGCCGGACAACTTTATGGACATTCATCACAGGTCAATCATATCGCTGGCAACAACGAGCAATTTGCCCGCAATTTATCACCAGCCCGTAAGCGCCCGAGACGGCGGTCTGCTTTCCTATGGAGCAGACTTTCGAGACATATTTCATCGCGCGGCACGATATGTTGCTACCATTCTCCGCGGGACACGGCCGGCCGAGCTTCCAGTTCAAATGCCCGTAAAATATTTGTTGGTTGTCAATCTCAGGACTGCAAATCAGCTTGGGCTGACGGTGCCACCATCAATGCTGCTAAGCGCGGACGAGGTGATCGAATAGACCGCTCCACGCTGCGTTGCATGAGTCCGATTATGGCCCATAGCAGACATGACGCTGCGTGACTCTGATGTCCGCTTTCGGGGGTAAAGCGGACATCCGATTATGCTGGCCGGATGTCTGCTTCTGACCCAAGGCGGACATCATGTCGCGCAACTTTCCGAATTACAGCGTGCTAGTTTGACAGAGCATGCCTTGGGGAAGACCCAGATGAGGCGGCGCGAGTTCATCACATTGGTTGGCGGCGCGGCGACATGGCCGATCGTCGCAAGCGCGCAGACTGATCGAATGCGGCGTATCGGCGTTCTCATGCAAATTGGTGAGCGCGACGCTGAATCAAAGATTGAGGTAGCGGCATTTCTTCAGTCGCTTAAGGATCTAGGTTGGATCGTTGGCCGCAATTTGACAATTGACATGCGCTGGGGTGGAGGGGACTCCGAGCTTATTCGAAAGTACGCCGTTGAACTGGTCGCACTCGCGCCCGAAGTCGTCCTCGCGCCCGGCGGCACTGTCGTGGGGGCCCTGCAACAGGCGAGTCGCACGGTACCGATCGTGTTCGTCAACGTCACCGACCCGATTGGCCGCGGCTATGTCGAAAACTTGTCACGACCGGGCAGGAACGCCAGCGGATTTACCTCTTTCGAATTCGGCATAGGCGGGCAATGGCTGCAGTTACTTAAGGAAAGCGCACCGGGTGTAATGCGTGTCGCTGTCCTTCGCGATCCTGCCATAACCGCTGGAATTGGATATCTTGCCGCGATTCACGCCTTGGCGCCGTCGTTCAGAGTCGAAGTGAATCCGATCGAGGTGCGCGATGCCCACGATATAGAGCGCGCCGTCGCGGCGTTCGCGCTTAAGCCAAACGGCGGCCTGGTTTTGACACCCGACCCGGCGGCGATCGGTCATCGCGAATTGGTCATCGGCCTCGCATCCCAGCATCGATTGCCTGCCGTCTATCCGTTCCGCTACTTCGCTGCCGAAGGCGGCTTGATCTCCTACGGGCCGGATGCGGTTGATGCGTTCCGACGAGCGGCTGGCTACGTCGATCGCATCCTCAAAGGCGAACGACCGGCCGATCTGCCCGTGCAGGCGCCGACCAAGTACGAACTGGTGATCAACCTCAAAACCGCGAAGGCGCTGGGCCTCACCGTACCACCGACCCTACTCGCCCGTGCCGATGAGGTGATCGAATAGGTTCGCTTTGCTGCGACGCATGAGTCCGTGTGTGGCCCTTAGCGGACATCCTGTCGCGCTTCTGCGATGTCCGCTTCCGAGGCTAAAGCGGACATCGCTTAGGCCGTCATTTGTGCGGCCCGCACTGCTCCGCCGCGCCTTGCCCATGCGTTGTTTCGACATCGGCGCTGTGAGACACTGGCACCGCGTCGAACGCATCAGCGGGCTTTCTGTTGAGCCGTCAACGCAAATTCCGCTTTTGACACCCGCTATACATCAAACCGCTTCTCTATTGATATTGCACAGAAATTTCCGATGATACGTTTCCCCTTGTGGGAGAAGTGGCGCGGGCAAAGGTCCGCGCCGGATCAGGGGTCTCTATCCAAGTACTCAAGGCAAAGATTTTCCGCGGAAGCAAACCCCTCACTCGGATCACAGCTTCGATGCGACGTGGCCGAAGCTTTGCTTCGGCGTCCAATTCAAGAACGACCGCCCCAAAGACGGCCTGTGCCTCTCCCGCAAGGGAGAGATAAAGGCCGTTCCGCTATCTCATCATGCCGAAAAAGGGCTGCTACATCGTCGCCGCGAACGTATCGGCACGCGCCATGGCCCAGGCGTCGCGGAAGCGCGGATCGTCGGTGCCATCGATCAGTTCGCCCGGGCGGAGCGACGGGTAAAGTTTTGCGAAGGTCTGCACCTCGGTCGTGGCGGTGCGGTGTGAGAAGTGGATCGGCCGCAATTCGCAGGGGTGTTCGAGCCCGGCGGCGGCGAGAAGCTCGGCCAGCGCGTGCAAGGTGGCGTGGTGATAGTTGTAGACCCGCTCGATCTTGTGCGGCACAACCAGCGCGCGGTTGCGGGTCGGATCCTGCGTCGTCACGCCGGTCGGACAGCGGTCGGTGTGGCAGCTCAGCGACTGGATGCAGCCAAGTGCGAACATGAAGCCTCTTGCCGAATTGCACCAGTCGGCGCCGATCGCCATCGCGCGCGCCATGTCGAAGGCAGTCGCAATCTTTCCCGAGGCACCGATACGAATGCGGTCGCGTGCGTTGATCCCAAGCAGCGCGTTGTGGACGAAACTGACGCCCTCGCGCATCGGCATGCCCATATGGTCCATGAATTCGAGCGGTGCCGCACCCGTGCCGCCTTCGTTGCCATCGACGACAATGAAATCGGGATAGATCCGGCTCTCGAGCATCGCCTTGCAGATCGCGAGAAACTCCCAGGGATGCCCAATGCACAGCTTGAAACCGGCCGGCTTGCCGCCGGACAGCCGTCGCATCTCGCCGATGAAGGCCATCATCTCCAGCGGCGTCGAAAATGCCCGATGGGTTGCCGGAGAGATGCAGTCCTCGTTCATCGGGACGCCTCTGATCTTTGAGATCTCCTCGGACACCTTCGCCGCCGGCAAGACCCCGCCATGCCCGGGCTTGGCGCCCTGGCTGATCTTGAGTTCCACCATCTTGATCTGATCGTCGCAAGCAACACGGGCAAACTCTTGCGGATTGAAGGAGCCGTCGCGGTTGCGGCAGCCGAAATACCCCGAACCGATTTCCCAGATCAGGTCGCCGCCCTTTTCGCGATGATAGGGGCTGACGCCGCCTTCCCCGGTATCATGCGCAAAGCCGCCCTTCTTCGCGCCGGCGTTGAGCGCACGCACCGCATTGGGGCTGAGCGCGCCGAAGCTCATGGCTGAAATATTGAAGACCGAGGCCGAATACGGCTTGGTGCAGTCCGGACCACCGATCAGGACGCGGAATTTTTCGTTGGCGCGCACTTTCGGCGCCACCGAATGATGAATCCATTCATAGCCCTCGCGATAAACATCCTCCTGCGTGCCAAATGGGCGTTTGTCGAGCACCATCTTCGCCCGCTGATAGACCACCGCGCGGGTATCGCGGGAAAACGGCATACCGTCCTTCTCGCTCTCGAAGAAGTACTGGCGCATCTCCGGCCTGATTTCTTCGAGGAGAAAGCGCAGATGCGCGGAGATCGGATAGTTGCGCAACACCGCGTGGCCCTTCTGCGTGAGATCGCGAATGCCAAGCAAGGTGAGCGCGCCAAAGATCAGCAGCGGGACGAGGACCAGATCGAACGCCTTGTGGTCGACGATCCCGATACCAAGAAGCAGCGCCGTCACCACGGCGCAAATCGTAAGAACGATGTAGCGTGGCGAGAACGGAAGCATCAGCGTTTCCATGGGACCCCTCAGGCGGTTTCGGCCATCTTGTTGTTTATCGTTGCTACCTGGTGGTGCGGATTTGACATTCGCTACCCACCTCGCCGCAAGTTCGTATAGCGAATGTCAAATCCTAAACTCCACCAGAATCTTATATATGCTGGTGATCCTTTGATTCTAACATTCGCAAAAAGTACCCGCTGAGATGGGACGCGAATGTTAGAATCGGACCACTAGCGCGTCCAGCGAACGCCCCACACGATATCGCCAGCGAGGTTCCCGGATATGACAAATGACCGCGGAGGCTAACGAAATATTCCGAGGATAATCAATCTGTCAGGCTACCGGAAGATCGGCCGTCATTACATTTCGCAGCGCAACGTAGCCGGGCGTTGTTCCATCTTTAATGGCTGTGCGGACGTATTTCGCCGGGGATACCGGCTGTCTCAAGCCCGTCCTTCTTGAGCCAGGCATCGGTGGTCCGGATCGCACGCTCGATATGTTCCGAAGACCGCGAAAAATCGTAAGGCGATCCCACCAGCGGACATAGCGGCGGCACCACGAAGTACTCGATGTCGGGAGAGAGATTTTCCAGATCGTTTACCAATTGTCGCGCGATCAGGAGAGTCAGTGCGTGAAGCGCGTTGGCGACCGCGCCGATCGGCGGCTTCTCGACCGCGCAGGCGTAACCCGTCGGCAGAATGATCAGGCGCCGCGCACCTTTGGCAACCGCGACCTTGATCGGGGTGTTCGAGGAGATCGCTCCGTCCGCCAGATACAGGTCCTTGTAGTGGACCGGCGCGAAAGCGCCCGGGATAGCGGTGGAAGCGATGATCGCCTGGTCGGCCGGCCCATCGGAGATCACGACGCTGTTACCGGAAACGACATCGGTAGTAACGATGTGAACGGGCAGTTTGGCGTCCTGGAGATTGCGATAAGGCAAGTTATCGTCGATCAGCTTCTGAATGCCATCGTGCGAAATCAGGAAGTCACGCCGCCAGACAAATCCAAGCAGGGTGCGAAGGGTCAGCGGAAAGACGTCGGCACGCCGCAGACCGCGCCAGATGGTTTCAAGCTGCGACACGCCTTTCAATGTGGGATCGCCGGCATAGTAGGCGCCATTCAGGGCGCCGACGCTGGAGCCGACTACCATATCCGGGGTCACGCCGTTGGCGGCGAGCGCATGCATCATGCCCACCTGGATGGCGCCAAAGCTGCCGCCGCCCGCCAGCACGAAGGCCGTTTTCACCCGCTCGCCCTGGCTGACCAGGGACAAGGTTTTTTTCTCTTCCGGAATCACCGCGCGGATCCAGTCGCAACCATGTTCCCCGAAACTTTACAGCAGGTGCCGACCTGCCGCATCATCAACGATGGGCGTGCCGGAACGAGGATCATTGGGGTGACCGAGGCCACCTGCTCTATTTGAAGGAGAGCCCGAGACAGAATTGCGCGATCTTGCACGCGTCTGCCACTCAGCGCTCGACGAAAGCCTTCTCGATCACAAAGTGGCCGGGCTCGCCGTGGCTGCCCTCGGTAAAGTCGCGGGCTTCGAACATCTGGCGCAGCTCTTCGAGCATCGCGGGACTGCCGCACATCATGATCCTGTCCTCGGCGATATCGAGCGGCGACTGGCCGATATCGTTGAACAGCTGCGCGGAAGTGATGAGGTCGGTGATGCGGCCGCGATTGCGGAACGGCTCGCGGGTGACGGTCGGATAATAGACGAGCTTTTCTTCCAACAGCGGTCCGAATAATTCGTCTTGGCGCAGCGTCGCCACCAGCTCCTCGCCATAGGCGAGTTCGGAGACCTGTCGGCAGCCATGCACGAGCACAATGCTTTCGAACTTGTCGTACACATCGGGGTCCTTGATCAGGCTTGCGAACGGGGCAAGCCCGGTGCCGGTCGACAGCAACAGGAGGCGCTTTCCCGGGATCAGATTGTCGGCAATCAGGGTGCCCGTCGCCTTGCGTCCGACCAGGATGATATCGCCTTCCCTGATCCTCTGCAGGCGTGAGGTCAGCGGTCCGTCGGCGACCTTGATCGAAAAGAACTCGAGTTCTTCTTCGTGATTGGCGCTTGCCATCGAATAGGCGCGCATCAAGGGACGGCCCTCGACTTCGAGCCCGATCATCGCGAATTGCCCGTTCTGGAATCGGAAACCGGTGTTGCGGGTGGCCTTGAAGCTGAAAAGCGTATCGGTCCAATGCCTGACAGAAAGAACCTTCTCTCGATAAAACGCGCTCATGTGTTTTATTTTTCCGAATTTTCCTGCGATAGAACGAACTGGTCGATGGCCCCAAAGACGAACAGGTTGAGGCAAAAAACCCCTGCAAGGATTGAGGAATTGCGCTTCACCTAGCTCAATATCGGAGATAGTCAACAGGTGCGGACGCGCCGCCGACGTCACAAAAACGCAAGGCCAAGGGATGGAAATAACGCCCGCTATAAACCTTCTTCTCGAAACGATTTGAGCGCAATTTACTTGCCGAAATTCGCGCCAATCGAGCAGTTAGTTGCCGCGCTCGAAGCAAAAATTCGTTAGAGATAAATTATCAAAATTCTGGAATGCCAGATCGGTAGATCGTGCATGCGAGCTTTGCGGGATTTTCGGGCGGGAAAACCCGCCTTTTATCCGGACCAGTCGGTCTATGCCGAATATACCTGTGCCCGTTTTGACCTCGCGTTTCGAGACCTCGATGGCGGAACCGGACTCTTGTTCAGCGTAACGTCGAAGTCGAAAAGCGTTCAATTCGGCGCCGGAAGATGCTCATGGTATCCGCAAAATAATTCCACCGCCGCAACGCTCGCATCCGACAAATATTTCGGCGGAAAAATTCTGGAAGACGCCGGCATCGCCACGCTCGGCGGCGAATATTTTTTCCTGAGCGAACGGCATAGTGCGCATCGCCCTGAAGGCCACGAGCGGCCGGATGCTGTTGGGTATTTCAGGAAGCTTAACTCAGCCGCGTTCGTGAAGCCGCTGACCGGATCACGCGGCGACTTCGCACAAATTGTCGATAGCGAAGCCGCGCTCGACCGATATCTTGATGAAGTTTCGCGATATTACGATTCAGTCCTGATGCAGACGATCGTTGCAGGTCGCGAATACCGAATCTTCCTGCTCGACGACGAGATCGTCTATTGCGCCAGAAAGCATCCACCGTCCCTGGTGGGCGACGGCGTGCGTTCGATCCGCGACCTCCTGGTTGCGCACAACACCGATTTGCAGGGGCGTGGTCTTTCGCCGATCGCTGTGACGATGACAGATCACTTGCTCGATACCGTGCTGCCTTCGGGAACACATTGGGAGATCCCCGGGCGGACGAATTTCAGCGCAGGCGGCCGAATGGAGCTGGAATCACCTCGCGCCGAGGCGACGGCCATGGCAAGAGAGGCGACACGGGCGCTTGGCCTGCGCCTTGCCGCCGTCGATATCTTTACCGAGGTCGACGGCGATCAGAACGATTTGCGGGTCATCGAGGTAAATTCAAACCCGTCGATCCGGTTTTTGGAACAACTGGATCGGGGCGATTTAATCCAGAAAATCTGGCACCACACGTTTTCTACGCTGGGCTTGTTGAATGTTTGACCTGCCGAAATATGGCGACGGCGTCTGTTTGGCGCGGATGGCCGCACTGCTCGACGTCCTTTCCATCGACCGTGCCCGTCTTGCGCGCGGTTCGGTCGTGGTGACTGGTTCCAACGGCAAGGGTTCGACCGCCGCTTTCTGCGCCGATATCGCGCAGGCTTACGGGCTGCGCACGGGACTGTTTACTTCGCCGCACCTGTTTTGCTTCAATGAGCGTTTTCGCCTTGATGGCGCGCCGATCGGGGACGAACACCTCAAGAATCTGGCTGCGCGGGTTCAGGCCGCGATCACGGCGGCTTCGCAGCGCCTCAACGAGAAATTCGGTGCTTTCGAAGCGATGTTTGCGCTCGCCTGCCTGTTTTTCCAGGAAAGCGGTTGCGAATTCGCCGTGTTCGAAGCCGGCATCGGTGGCCGCTACGATCCGGTTCGGCTCGTCGGCAGCGCGCTGACTTGCGTCACTTCGGTCGACTACGAGCATGTCGGGCTGCTCGGCCATTCACTACAGCTGATCGTCTCGGACAAGAGCGACGCCTGCGCGCATGGCGGCACCATCGTCTATGGCGAAAATTGCCGAAGCTTGCGGCCACATATCCTCGAATATAATCGTAATCGCGGGGTCGTGAGCCTGTTTATCCGCGACGAGATCAGGATCGACGGCGAAATCACGTCGCGCCAGCGCTTCGATTTCACTTCTGGACGCTACGAGTTCCCATCGCTGGAGGTCGCCCTGCCTGGCGCATTCCAGTTCAACAACGCCGCCATCGCGATCGCGCTGTTCCTGCGCTGGCTGGGCCGCGCGTCGGAGGACAAGGATTCTGCCCGGATCGAGGCGGCCGTGAGGACGGGTCTGCGCCAAGCCAGTTGGCCGGGCCGGCTCGAAGTCATCGCTCAAGACCCGCTGACAGTCATCGACGTCGGTCACACGCCCGACGGTATCAGGCAATCGCTCGCAAGCCTGAAGGAAATCCATGGCGCGCAGGATTGGATCCTCGTGGTTGGCGTTTCCCTCGACAAGAACTCGGAGGAGATCGCGGGTGCGCTGGCAGCCTGTTTCGAAACCGTTATCTGCACCAGCGCCCACCACAAGGGCGGCGATGCGGCGTCGATTGCGGCAGCCGTACGCAAGATCAATCCCAAGGCCGAGGTCCACGTCGCCGCGAGCATCGCCGATGCCTTCCACCTGAGCCGCGCCTTGGCGGCATCTCTCAAGCGGAAAATCTACGTGGCCGGCGGCTTGTTCACGGCGATCGAATATGCCGCGGTCGCGCGCGGCGGACGCGCGGAGGATCTGGCTTTCTTCTGAAGGCGCGGCGGCCCGCGCGTTAACGCCTCGTTAACCATAACCGGCCGATGCTTTCGTTCACAAGGAAACAGCGCATGACCGATATTTCATCTGTGACATCGACGGCCGCAGCCTTCATCGCAAAGCAGGCAGCCGATCTGAACAAGGCCGCGGGCGAGGCGAAGTCCGGCTTCGCGAACGCCCTGGCCAAGGTCGAAGCGGCGGTCGGAATCAAGCCCAGCACAGGCTTTGTCGCCGGCCCCACTTACGAGTCTCATACGATCGTCGGACAGACCAAGACGGCGTTCAACAACGCCCTCGCCGCGACCAAATCCGCGCTCCACATCAAGCCGTGAAGCATCGTTGCTCCCTCTTCGTTTGGGAGAGGTGGACCAAGCCGGCAAGACGCTCCAAAAATCGCCCCGCCTTTAGTTGCTCACTCCCTCGGTATCATCGAGGGCCTTAAAGGCGTCCTCGAGCTGCGGGGAAATCGCAACATTGAGCCTTTCGCCGGTAGGTAAGCGCGAGACGAACCACTTGTTGTATAGCGGGATCAGATCGTGGTTCGAGCCGAGCTTGCGGAAAGTCCGTTCCACCACGGCGCTCAGTTGCGGCTCGCCCTTGCGGAACATGATGCCGTAGGGATCGTAGGACAAATAGTCCCCGGTGACGCGAAATCGGTCCTGCGATTTGTGCCGGGCGATCAGGCCGTAGAGGAGGATATCGTCGGTCGCGAATGCATCCGCCTTGCCGTCGGCGAGCATCTGATAGGACTGCTCGTGATCCGGCGCCGTGATGATCTTGAGGCTGAGCGTAAATTTCTTGTCCACCGCATGCATGGCCTGCTCGTTGGTCGTGCCCTTGGTGACCACGATGGTCTTGCCTTGCAGGTCCTTCGGCGCCGAGTAGGTCGCTTGCTTCGGCACCATCAGCTTGGTGCCCGCCACGAATATCAGCGGCGAAAAGGCCACCTGCCTTGCGCGTTCGGCATTGGCTGTGGTCGAGCCGCATTCGAGGTCGATCTTGCCTTGCACGACCGCCGGAATACGGTCGTCGGAAGTGACCTTGACGTATTCGATTCTGAGATCGGGATCGTCGACCTCGACGCCGATCTCATCGACGATTGCCTCGCAAAGTTCGAGGCTGTAGCCGATCGGCCGGTTGGCCTGATCGAGGAACGAGAACGGCGGTGAACTCTCGCGATAGCCGAGATGCACCGCATGCCTGTTCTTGATGGCGGCAAGCGTCGGGCTCAACCCTTCGCCGCCGGTCTGGGCATCCGCTGCCGAAACCAGCAGGCAGCCGACCACAAGACTACAGACCCCGATCGATCCAAGCACTGTGTGGCGCATGCGATGCTCCCGTCAGTGGCCGGCCATCGCAGGGATTTCGCCGGGGATCATGTCCGGCGGCACTACGTCGTCGGGACCGAGCGCGTGTTCGGGTGCGAGTTCGCCTTCCCACTTTGCCACCACGGCAGTCGCCAGCGAGTTGCCGATCACGTTGGTAGCGCTGCGGCCCATGTCGAGGAAGGTGTCGATGCCCATGATCATCAAGAGCCCGGCTTCGGGAATACCGAACTGGCTCAGCGTCGAGGCAATCACGACGAGCGAGGCGCGCGGAACGCCGGCAACGCCCTTCGAGGTGATCATCAATGTCGCCAGCATCGCAAGCTGCGTGCCGAGCGGCATGTCGATTTTGTAAGTCTGCGCAATGAAGATACTGGCAAAGGTGCAGTACATCATCGTGCCGTCGAGGTTGAACGAATAGCCGAGTGGCAGCACGAAACTCGAAATCCGCGACGAGGCGCCGAAGCGATTGAGGCCCTCCAGGGTCTTGGGATAGGCGGCCTCGGAACTCGCGGTCGAGAACGCGATCATCAAGGGCTCGCGGATCAACCGGAGCAGGTGGCTGTATCTCGGTCCGATGACAATAAAGCCGACCACGACGAGGATGGACCACAGGATCAGGAGCGAGAGATAGAAACCACCCATGAAGACGATGAGCTTCCACAACACGGCGAGGCCGTTCTTCGAAACGGTGGCGGTGATCGCGGCCCACACCGCGATCGGCGCAAACAGCATCACGTAGCCGGTGACCTTCAGCATGATGTGGCCGAGGTCGTCGATCAGCGAGAGTATCTGCTTCGAACGCTCCGGCAGCGCGCCCATCGCCACCGAGAAGAACACCGCGAACACCACGATCTGCAGGATCTCGTTTTGCGCCATTGCGTCCGCAATCGAGGTCGGAATGAGGTGAGTCAAAAATTTCTCGATCGAGAATGCCGACACCGGCAGTCCGGTCGATTGCGCCTTGTCAGGCAGGGTGCCCGGAAAATTGTCGCCGGGCTGCAGCAGGTTCACCATCACCAGGCCGAGCAGCAGCGAGACGAACGAGGCGCTGATGAACCAGCCCATGGTCTTGGCGAAGATCCGCCCCAACTTCGACCCTGTTCCCATATGGGCGATACCGCCGACGAGCGTGGCGAACACGAGCGGCGCGATAATCATCTTGATCAGCCGCAGGAATATCACCGCGATCAGGTTCACGCTCGAGGCGATGTCGGAGCGGACGTCCGGCAGATAGTTGAAGACGAGCGTTCCCATCACGATGCCAAGCACCATCGCGATCAGAATGTACTGCGTAAACCTGTTCGACATCGTGTGACCCCTGTCGGTTTCCGGCTTGTTCGAGTTTGGCAGATTTCAAGGCCGACGCAACAAGGTTCAACGGCAAGTACCGGCACGCTCAGCGGAAAGTGCCTTTTGCCAAAATGTTCACGTTGTGGAATGCGCGCCCGCCGATTAGCCTGATATGCATCGCACAAACGCACAACGCGGTTGCTTGCGCGTTTCTGGCGCGACGCTGCATCAAGAACAACCACATCAACGGGAGGAAGCCATGAAAGATGGTGTCAATCGCCAGATTTTGCTGGTGGAAAAGCCGACCGGAAAACTCGGGCCACAGCATTTCAAAATGACCGAGGCCGCCGTTCCGGAACCGCGCGAAGGCGAGGCCCTGGTGCGCGTGCGCTACATATCGCTCGACGCCGCCAACCGGGCGTGGATGCACGGGGCGACCTATCGCGCGGCGGTAGAGGCCAATACGGTGATGGCCGGCGGCGGCGTTGCCGAAGTCGTGTCGTCCAGGGCACCAGGCCTTTCACCGGGCGATCTCGTGTTCGGCGATACGGGCTGGCAGGATTACGCGGCGGTACCGGCGAGGCATTTGACCAAATTGCCGAAGGTCGAGCCGATGACCTATCTGCTCAGCGTGTATGGCATTGCGGGCCTGACCGCCTATTTCGGCCTGCTCGACGTCGGCAAGCCGAAGACCGGCGAGACCGTGGTTGTCTCGGCCGCTGCAGGCTCGGTGGGTTCGATCGTCGGCCAGATCGCTCGGATCAAAGGCTGCCGCGCCGTCGGCATCGCCGGCGGCAAGGACAAGTGCGGCTGGCTCACGGCCGAACTCGGCTTCGATGCCGCGGTCGACTACAAGGAAGGAAATGTCTTCAAGGCGCTCAAGGCCGCGGCGCCCGACGGTGTTGACGTCTATTTCGACAATGTCGGCGGTGACATCCTCGAAGCATGTCTGGCGCAAATGAACAATCACGGGCGCATCGCCTGCTGCGGCGCGATCTCGCAATATGACGGCGTGCCGTCAGCCGCGGGCCCGCGGGGGGTTCCCGGCCTGATCGTGGTCAAGCGCCTGACCATGCAAGGCTTCATCGTGATGGATTACATGGAGCGTCGCAACGAAGCCCTGCGCGACCTGCAATCGTGGGTGACCTCCGGCAAGCTCAAGGTCCAGGAGGACGTCATCGAGGGACTTCAAAACACCCCGAAGGCGCTGATCGGACTGCTCGCCGGCGAAAACCGCGGCAAGCGGATGGTCAAGGTGTGACGAAGGCGTCAGGCTACCGTCATCCTCGGTTGCACAATCCAGGGATTGCACAATGGACTTGCTGCAAGGACGGAAACGGAATGATGATGCCCGCGAATTTTTCACGACCCGTGCATTTCAGACTTCATTACGCCTGAAGCTAGTGGAGTGGATTTGACATTCGCTACCCAACTGGCCGCGAGTTCATAAGCGAGTGTCAAATTCTAAACTCCACTAGAAGCTTATATTTGCTAGTGGTCCTTTTATTCTAACATTCGCAAAAGTGCCCGGT
>Ga0306920_100008540_pt1 | contig 13601 bp, 12 predicted proteins | sample flu12Cox44000170_FD_204666 | JGI IMG/M metagenome (GOLD analysis project Ga0306920, IMG submission 204666) | Lab enrichment of tropical soil microbial communities from Luquillo Experimental Forest, Puerto Rico - flux4day.12C.oxic.44.000.170 (v2)... | ecosystem: Environmental > Terrestrial >... | reverse complement strand
CCCATTACATATCTCGTCGCTCGGGTCACGCCAAAACGCCAAAACAAAGCGACACGCCTAAATTGCTGCAACTGGAAGTGCTTAGGATCAGTACCGGGAGCGATTTGCGAGCTTGAGTAACCCTGCCCTTTCCCTTTCTGCGTCGGTCGAGCACTGGCCGATTGCGGGCTCGTTTGCCATCAGCCGCGGAGCCAAGACGGAAGCCGTCGTCGTGCTTGCCGAATTATCCGATGGCACTTACCACGGGCGCGGCGAATGCGTGCCCTATGCCCGCTATGGAGAGAGCGCCAGGGCCGTCATGAGTGCGCTCGAAGCCATGGCGCCCGCTTTGAGCGAGGGTCTCGATCGTAGCAGCCTGCAAACCGCGATGCCCGCGGGCGCGGCGCGCAACGCATTGGACTGCGCATTCTGGGATCTTGCCGCCAAGCGCGCCGGACGCCCAGTGCACGAGCTCCTCGGTGAGCCGGCGCTGAAGCCTCTTGTCACAGCCTACACCATCTCGCTCGGCACGCCGGACGGTATGGCGGCAAGTGCTGCCAAGGTCGCACATCGCGCACTGCTCAAGATCAAGCTCGGCGGTGCCGACGATCCGGCGCGGATAGCCGCCGTGCGCAATGCCGCACCGCGATCAGAGCTGATCGTCGACGCCAACGAGGGCTGGACGCCCGATAACCTCGAGCAGAACCTCCGGGCCTGCACGCAAGCGGGAGTGACGCTGGTCGAACAGCCTCTGCCAGCGCAAAGCGATGAGGCGCTCGCACAGATCGCGCGGCCCATTGCGGTATGTGCCGATGAGAGCGCGCATGCGAGCGCCTCCCTCCCTGCGCTGGCTGGCAAATACGACGCCGTCAACATCAAGCTCGACAAGACCGGCGGATTGACGCAAGCGCTTGCCATGGCCCGGCAAGCCGAGGAGTTTGGACTCATGCTCATGGTCGGATGCATGGTGGCAACCTCGCTCGCGATGGCACCGGCGATGCTGGTTGCGCAGCGCGCGCGCCTGGTGGACCTTGACGGACCCCTGCTTCTTGCCCGCGATCGGCCCGCGGGCTTGCGCTACGAGGGCAGCCTCCTTCACCCCCCTGAACGCGCCCTGTGGGGGTAGCTCGAAATTCCACATTTATCACACATTTACCCGGCAACTGTATTTGCGCGGGCGGTGCTCGTTTGGGGAAAAGGGCAGCGCTCCTCGAAGGGGTGGGGGAAACATGCGTATTGCTGGCATTGTGGCCGGCGCCGCGATGGCGGCGCTGGCGGTGACGGCCGCACAGGCGACGGTCCGAATCGTCCTGGATCCCGGGGGGCAGATCGGCCCGTATCTTGAAAACCTCCATGCTCTGCGTAATTCGGGCGAGCGGGTCATCATTGATGGCCCCTGCCTGTCGGCCTGCACCATGGTGCTTGGTGTAATCCCGCAGGAGCGACTTTGCGTCACGCCGCGTGCAAAGCTCGGCTTCCACGCGGCCTGGAACCCCGACTACAACGGGCGGCCGATCGTGAGCAAAGCCGCGACGAAGCTGCTAATGGATATTTATCCCGAGCGCGTGCGCAGCTGGATCAAAGAGCACGGCGGCCTCTCGCCACGCATGATGTACCTTACCGGCGAGGAACTGGCTGCCATGGTTCCGCCCTGCCAAGACGAGCCGCGAAAGCAGCCCGATGCGCGCAAGCAAGCCGATGCGCGCAAGCCAGGCGCCTCCGTGCCGAAGAGACCTCCGCAGGGCTTTGTGGCGGCCGATTATTTCAGCGCGCGGTAGCGATTCGCCCCCTGTACAGCTGACCAAAGCAGGATGAAAAGCCCTCCGGCGAGGGCCAAGAGTGCCATGGCCGCATAAGCGCGGCCTCCCCAGCGTGCATAAAGCTCGCCCGAGATTGCCATGGCTGCCGCCGTGGCCAAGGACAATGTAACTGCGAGATATCCCTGGGCAGATGCGCCCTGCCCCTCCGGGGCCACGCGGGCTACAAACCCGATCGCGCCCAGGTGGGTAGCGCCGAACGATAGCGCGTGTAGGCACTGTAGCAGGAGCAGCAGTACGCCGGGCGCTGGATCAAAGGCCATCGCGCCCCAGCGCACGACCGCCCCGGTTGCACCTGCAACGAGCCAGGCACGAGGATCCAGCGGCAAGCGGGGTGAGGCCGCAAACATTGCAATTTCAGCCAAGACGCCAAGCGCCCACAGGCCGCCGATGGCCGTGCCGTCGAGCCCTGCGGAGCGCCATTGCAGCGCTGAGAACCCATAATAGATGGCGTGGCTTGCCTGGATAAACGCGGCGGCCATTGCGAGCAGCCAAAACTGAGAATCGCGCAGCAGCGCGCTCGCAGTCTTCCGGTGCGTCGGAACAGGCAATGTCTTTTCATCGAGTGGCGCAAGCGTGCACGAGGCCGTGGCATTGAGAGCAAGCGCGCCTACAACGATCCAGATCAGCTCGCGCGGCGCAATCACGTCGAGCAGCAAACCGCCACCCAGGCTACCCGCGATGAACGCGGCCGAGCCCCACAGCCGCACCGGGCCATAGGTGCGTCCATGCAGACCAAGGCCGCGTAGGGCGTAGGCATCGGCAAGCGGCATGAGGGGCGCGTAGAACAAGGATGCAAGTGCAACCGCTGCCATGATGGCGAGTGGCGATTGCATGAGCCCGACTGCGGCGTAGCCCACGAAGGTTGCCACTGCGCCGATGATGATGACCGCGCGCGCGGCAGCGTAGCTGTCGGCGATGCGCGTGGCGACCGGAATGGCCAGCGGCCGCACGATGAGGGGGATGGCCAGCGCCAAGCCAACGGAAGCGGCATCAAATTCTTTGGCTGCGAACCAGACCGGTAGAAATGGCATTTGCACGCCGAGCGCCATGCACAGCGTGGAATAGAAAGCGGCAAGCCGCCGGGCAAACGACGCGCCCGCGCGTGTCTCCAAGCCGGATGGCATCGTGCCGATCAGGCGACCAGCCGGGAGAACAGCTCCGGGTCGACATTGCCCCCAGAGAGCACCGCAACTGCGATCCTCCCTTTGATGTCGACTTTACCAGACAACAGCGCAGCAAGCGCGGCTGCGCCGCCGGGCTCCACCACCAGCTTGAGCTCGCGGAACGCAAAGGCGACGGCAGCGGAGACCTCCTGATCACTCACCGCGGCCCCCTCCGCGACCAGGGCGCGATTGATGGCAAAGGTCAGCTCTCCTGGCGTTTGTGCCATCAACGCATCGCAAATCGTTCCGGTAAGCGAAGCATTCCTTTCACGGCGGCCGCTGCGGAAGGAGCGCGCGTGATCGTCGAAACCTTCGGGCTCCGCGGTGTAGAGGCGTGCCCGCGGCACGCGCGCATTCACCGCGAGTGCAATCCCAGCTGTCAGCCCTCCGCCGGAAGCGGTGACCACGACGACATCGGGCGCAAGCCCTTGCGCGGCGAGATCCTCGACAATCTCGCGGCCGGCAGTGCCCTGCCCCGCGATGATCATTGGATCGTCATAGGGCGGCACCAGCACCGCCTGTCGTTTTTCGGCAAGCTCCCGCGCGATCGCCTGCCGATCCTCCCGCTCGCGATCATAGAGCACGACCTCGGCGCCGAGGCTCACGGTGCGCTCGCGCTTGGGGCGCGGCGCATCCGCCGGCATCACAATGACCGCCGGCATCTCGAGAAGTTGCGCCGCCGCCGCGACGCCTTGCGCGTGATTGCCTGACGAGTATGCGACCACTCCGCGCGCCCGTTGGCTTGGCGGGATGGACGAGAGCTTGTTGAACGCACCGCGGAACTTGAAAGAGCCGGTACGTTGCAGAATTTCCGCCTTCAGAAAAACACGCCCCTGCGTGAGCTCATCGAGGACAGGCGAGGTGATGAGGGGAGTGCGCAGCGCAACCCCCGACAGCCGCCGCGCCGCGGCATCGACATCGGCGGCAGTAGGAAGGGGCGCATGCGGCAATTGGGGCATTGTGGAATGCCGCGAGTGCGTTGTTTTCAATGGGGACACTAACCCCCGAGACCACATCCGGCAAGGGTAGGGCTGCCCCTGGCAACGGAATTAGCGTTTGCCAGCAGCGTGTGCGCCGAGCAGGTTCCGAGAATTCCCACGATCGTGAACAGCGCAATCAAGGCTGCTCCGTAGCGCGTGTTCCATCCAAGCAGCACGGCAAATGCGAGCCGCAGTTGTGCCGTCAGATGATATTACAGGCCCGTGCCATTTTCAGAACACGCGGCAGGCTCGGAAGAGTGTTGAAGCAATAAAAGTTCTGCGCCTGAAGACCGCGATAGACGCGCTTGTGCGCCTCCAAGCCTTTGCACGCATAGAAGAAGCGATTGAACAACCAGCTCTTATAGGCCCACTTGAAGTACTCGCGCGTCATGCCATGGGTGTGGAACCCGAATTCCTCAAACGCGACATCAGCAAAGGGGGAAAGCCCGAGGTGGACCACCTTGAGGCCTTCCTTCTGGAAGGCCTCGATGGCCACGCGCTTGATGGCAAAGTGAACCATCGTATCGGCCTCGGGCAGATGACGATTGTGCTGGCTGGTGTACCCGATCAGCTTGCCACCCTCGTAGACGGGCTCGAAGAAACCGAACGCCACCAGCTTGCCGTCGCGATCGAAGGTGAAGAACCTGCGGATCTCGGGCTCTTCCGCCAGCACCAACGGCCGGTTCAGAAAACAAACCTCGCCGTGCCGAATGGTTCGTCGTTGACGCCATGCGTCGGACACAGCCTTGACCTTGTCAATGCCGATCTCATCCAACGTACATTCGCGAGTGACAAACCCGCGCTTGACCATGCGGTTGACGGCTTCGCGCAATGGCTTCTTCTTCGGGCCATTGAAATTGTAGCTTGTTAGGTCGATCCAGGTGTCCGGCCCCATTGCATTGACGAAAAAACCACGGTCGCCAAGGATGTAGGCAACCGGACGCGACACGTACCAGAAGCCGGTGTCAGGATATCTCTGCAGGAAACGTGAAATCAGATCGGAGATGTTCTGCAGCGGCGCCAGCGGGTCGGACAGCACGAGCGCCGTGCTCCCCACAGCCTTATAGGCGAGAAATCCGCGTTCATCGCCGAAATGCTGCAGCCCGCCCTGGAAGGTCGCCGAATAAGCCTGCGAGGCGCTTCCGTGCTGCCGGAACAACGCGGTCCGGATTTCAAGCGGCACCGCCGTTGGGGGGGCACTGGGCTTTGCGCGATTAGCCCTGGTGAAGATGCCGCTGGGCCAGAAGCCTATCGGTCTGCTCGTTGTGTCTGTCATGGACAGTGAACGTCAGGCTCTCTCGAAGGTAGCACAAGCGGCAAGCATATCCGGCTGTTGCGATCGCGCCTTGTGGTGAAATTCATGCCTCCAAATCGCCCCCTGGAAGGCACACAGATGCTAGAACGGATGGCGGCGCTGCGCCAGCATATTCTGCTCGGCACGCCCTTGCCGGAAAGCCGGTTCCCAATTCTCGCGGGTGTGCTCGCCGCTGCCCAAATTCCAGCTGCTTAGGCTTCTTCACGGAGTTGCGGGGCGCGCAATTCCCCCGCTCCGTCCATTGCTGTAGGTTTGTCGAAATTCGACCATGGAGGGGCGATCGATGGACCTCGGAATTGCCGGCCGCAGGGCTCTCGTGTGCGCCTCGAGCCGCGGGCTCGGGCGCGCCTGCGCGCTCGCCCTTGCGCAGGCGAAATGCGAAGTCGTCATCAACGGCAGAGACGGGAGCGTCCTCGAACAAACAGCGAAGGAGCTGCGTAGAGCGAGCGGCGCTCACATACGCGCGGTCCAAGCCGACGTGGCAACTGCCGAGGGGCAAGCCGCGCTCATCGATGCTTGCCCCGCTCCTGACATTCTCGTCAATAACAATGCGGGTCCGCCCTTTCGCGACTTCCGCCAGCTGGCCCGGGCACAGATCATTGACGGCGTCATCGCCAACATGGTCGGGGCTATTGAGCTCATCCAGAAAGTGATCGATTCGATGGTGGCGGCAAGGTTCGGTCGCATCGTGAATATTACATCCGGGAGCGTGAAAATGCCGCTTGCCGGGCTTGACCTTTCCTCCGGCGCCCGTGCCGGCCTCACCGCCTTTCTCGCCGGGGTTGCGCGCTCCGTCGCAGCGTCGAATGTGACCATAAATTTTCTTCTGCCCGGTACATTCGATACCAAACGTCTGCAATCGAATATTGCAGCGAACGCGAAGAACAAAGGCCACTCGATCGAACAAGCAAGGGCTGAGCGCATGGGCACGGTTCCGGCCAGGCGCTTCGGCAACCCGGACGAATTCGGCGCAGCTTGCGCCTTCCTCTGCTCCGAGCATGCCGGCTACATTACTGGGCAGAGCATTCTGATCGATGGTGGCGCATTTCCAGGCGTGCTGTGAGCGGCGGCGGAAGCGATCGGGGCCGGCTCGCGCCGGCCCCGTCGTACCCCCGCTAAAGCGATTGCCCCGGCAGGTCCAGAGGAAACGGCCTGCCATCGTGTCGCAACCTCAACCGCGTCGCTTGCAGCTCGGCGCACGGGCGAGATGTGCATACGCCAATTTTGTCCGCCGGCGAGGCACTTTGCAAACACAATAAAGCTTGCATAAATCGGATCTTGTGTTCCTGTTGCCTTTCGGCAACGCCTGCAGATGGCCCTGTTACGCAAGGGACACAGATTGTTGCGGCCACCGCAGAATCAGCCTTGGGGTGCATAGCGGGGTTTTGCTCGAAACAGCATCTGTGCGTAAAGTAAGTGAGCACACACGGGGTGGTGGTCCCCTCCACTCCTTTCGCCTGCCTGCCAATCCGAGAGACCATTCAAGCAAATGAAACTCGTCCGCTACGGCCCGCGCGGCCGTGAAAAACCCGGAATCGTCGATGCCAAAGGCCGCATTCGGGACTTGTCCGCGATTGTTCCGGACATCACCGCCGAAGCACTCTCGCCGAAGGCACTCGCGAAAATCCGCAAGCAGCCAATCGAAAAGCTGCCGCTGGTTTCGGGAAATCCGCGTCTCGGCGCCTGCGTCGGCCACGTCGGCAATTTCATTGCGATTGGGCTCAACTATTCGGACCACGCGGCAGAAGCGGGGATGCCGATCCCCAAAGAACCGATCATCTTCAACAAGGCCCCCTCCTGCATCTGCGGCCCAAACGACGACACCATGATTCCCAAGGGATCGAGCAAGCTCGACTGGGAGGTCGAGCTTGGCATCGTGATCGGGCAGCGTGCGCGCTATGTGGCCAAGGAGAAAGCATTGGACTTCGTCGCGGGATATTGCCTCGCCAATGATGTCTCCGAGCGCGTATTTCAGATCGAGCGCGAGGGGCAGTGGACGAAGGGTAAAGGCTGCGAGACCTTCGGTCCGCTGGGACCATGGCTCGTCACCAAGGACGAGATCAAGGATCCGCAGAACCTTGCCATGTGGCTCGACGTCAATGGCGAGAGGCGCCAGCGCGGCAACACCCGCACCATGATCTTCGACTGCAAGCACATCGTGTGGTGCTGCGCGCAGTATTTCGTCATGCAGCCGGGTGACGTTATCATCACCGGCACTCCGCCGGGCGTGGGGCTCGGCACGAAGCCAAAGCCGCAGTTTCTCAAAGCCGGCGACGTGGTGACACTCGGCATCGACGGCCTCGGCGAGCAGCGGCAGAAGGTGGTGAAATTCACGGCCTGACGGGCGCAGATGCGCGCTCGGACCTTAGACTATCGCCCGTGCTATGCCTTGATGATCTTGTCGCTGCTGATCCCGTGGCGGGCGAAGACGTTGCGGGTATCGATGATGAGGCGGGCGGCCTCGGCGACCATCGCGTAGTCGATCGCATCGTGATCGGTGACCAGCACCACCGCGTGTTGCGATTGAACCGTGCCCGGGTGGAGAATTGCCGAGTTGCGGGTTCTCATCTCCGGATACTCCCGCATGCGCGGCAGCTCGGGCACATGCGGATCGTGATAGGCAACGGTAGCGCCGCGCTCCTCCAGAAGCCTGATCAGCTTGAAGGAGGGGCTTTCGCGCACGTCGCCCACGTTCTTCTTGTAGGCCAGACCGATGATGAGAATGCGCGCCCTGCCCAGCGGGATTTCCGGCCCGCGGTTGAGCGCCTCCTGCAGAACATCGACGACATGGCGCGGCATCGCGAGATTGATCTCGCCGGCGAGCTCGATGAAGCGGGTGGAGATCTCGTGCTCTCGCGCCTTCCAGGTGAGATAGAAGGGATCTATGGGGATGCAGTGGCCGCCGAGCCCCGGCCCGGGGTAGAACGGCATAAAGCCGAACGGCTTGGTGGCGGCCGCGTCGATCACTTCCCACACATCGATGCCCATGGCGCCGTAGATGAGCTTGAGCTCGTTGACCAGCGCGATGTTGACGGCGCGGAAGATGTTCTCGGTGAGCTTGACGGCTTCGGCCGCGGCCGGCGAGGAGACGGGGACGACCTTTTCCACCACGGCGGCATAGAATTGGGCCGTGAGCTGCGCCGCGGCCTCGCCGTCGCCGGAGACGACCTTGGGGATTTTCGCCGTCTCGAAGCTCTTGTTGCCGGGGTCTTCCCGCTCGGGCGAATAGCCGAGGTAGAAATCCTCGCCGCACTTGAGGCCTCCTGCTTCCAGGATGGGCTTGACGACCTCGGTTGTGGTGCCGGGGAAGGTGGTGGATTCGAGCAGGATGAGCTGGCCTCTGCGCAGCGTCTGCGCGATCTGCCGCGCGGTGCTCTGCACATAGGAAAGGTCGGGCTCGCGGTTAGGGGTAAGCGGGGTCGGCACGCAGATGACGATGATGTCGCACGAGGCGAGCCGAGCGAAATCGGCGGTCGCGGCGAGCCGTTTGTCAGCAAGGAGCGCGGCAAGACGCTCGCTCGTCACGGCATAAATATAGGATTCTCCGGAGTTGAGGCGGTCGATCTTGTCCCGATCGATGTCAAACCCGATTGTGAAGAAACCCGCGCGTGCAATCGCTGTGGCCAGCGGTAGGCCGACGTAGCCGAGGCCGATCACGCCAACCGTAGCCGAGCTATCGGCTATGGTCGCCGCGAGGCAACTGTGAGCCGTTGCTCGTGTATCGGAATAAAGCATTGATACTTGCGTGGTACTATTCGTTTCCGACAAAGAGCGACCGTGAGCTACCCCACAGAAAAAAGCAAGCGATTACGGCTCGCACAGTGGCACGCAATTGACAAGGCCAGAACGTGCTTTAAATTTCGATTCGAGGGTTGCCAATTCTATTCGCTCGATCAGCAGATGGCTCTCGGATTCAACATCACAACATCCATCCACACCGATGATAGCGTGCTTGCATTGGCGTTTTCCAAAGGGCATTGTGCCGGTACGTTCTCATCGCCGTCACGGTCGAACGGTTGGCGATCAGTCAGCATTGATACAATTAGGATGCGGGTTTTGGCTGGGGGCAGACCACAACTAATCTCCTTGTTTGTCTTGCGGTTGTAGAGATTGCGCTTGCCGCCGCGGTGAGCCGCGCAGGTGGCCTGGGACTGATCGGCGGCGGATACGGTGATCCGTCATGGCTTGCGGATCAGTTCGACGCGGCCAATGGCCAAAGAGTGGGTGTCGGCTTTATCACATGGTCGCTGCGCAAATCTCCATCTCTGTTGACGGAGGTGTTGAAACGTCGGCCTGCCGCCGTGATGCTATCCTTCGGCGATCCTCGACCCTTTGTGGACGAAATTCGTGCAGCCGGTGCATTCTTGATTTGCCAATGTCAGGACATGGATCACGTCGCTGATGCGGTCGATGTCGGTGCCGATGTTATTGTGGCGCAGGGTGCGGAAGCTGGGGGGCACGGAGCCCTGCGCGGCACCCTCAGTTTTGTCCCAGAAGCCGCTGATTTCATCGCCAAAGGTTCTCCCCATGCAATGTTGCTTGCAGCGGGCGGCATCGCTGACGGACGCGGCCTCGCAGCAGCACTGATGCTTGGCGCGCAAGGCGTTCTGGTCGGCACCCGTCTATGGGCAGCGAAAGAGGCCTTGGTGAAGGAAGGCCATCACAGAGCGATTATTGAAACGAACGGCGACGGGACAATACGCACGCGAGTGCCGGACATCGCTCGACAGATACCGCGGCCACGGGGATTTACCGCGCGAATTCGCCGCAATGCTTTCACCGACCGTTGGCACGGTCGCGAAGAATCACTTGAGCAGAACATAGCCGTAGAGGGACCGCGGTATCGGCAAGCCTTCGAGGCGGGTGATCCCGATAACACCGCCGTCTGGTTCGGTGAAGCCGCTGGCCTCATCGACTCCATTGAGCCCGCGGCCGTGATCATCGAAAGCATGGTCGCTGACGCCGCAGCTCAGCTCAGAAAGTACGGCGGAGCAATATGACCGTAGCGGCTCAACCAAAGTGAATCGTCGCTACCAGACGATGCAATCCCATGAGTTGCTGAGGGATCCATCCGGGCCTTGAGTATTGCGGCCTGCCAAAGGGCATTGTCAAACTCGATGCTCACCTAATGCGGAGGCATTGGTATGAAGATCGGCACCTTGCCACCGGGAAATTGGTTTTTGCGACGCACCTCATCAAGATCGGCACCAACCGGAAGCAGATGGACGTAATAATTGTCCTCCTTCTCCATGATATCGTCCTTCGGCTCGGCAACCGGGCTGACCAGCATCGCGTTCTCGAAACGAACGTGATAGAAGCCGTAGAGCAGCCGGAACCATTCCTGATCGGCCGGCACCTCGAATATCCTGTCAAACGTGATGCGCTGGTTGAGCTGCACGACGCTTCCACCGCGCCAGCGAGCATCGGGCGGCTCGGCTGCCGGCAGCTCCTTCCACGCGAATCCGGATTGGGCAAAAGCCCGCACGTGAGGCAACATGACGAACATTGCGTATTCAGGATAGACATTCTCTATGTAAAAGCTGGCCCGGTATTTTCCTGCAGGCGTGTGCACGATATCCACTATGTCGGCGCGCAGATAGTGCAGCACCATGCGCTCCAGCTCCGCTCGCGCGGCTACCTTCTGGGCAATGATTGTCTGCTGGTATCTGCCAATTATCAGGTCAGCGAGCAGGAGCAGGGTCAAGGCTGCAGCAATCGCGGCGCCGGCCCACAGCAGCGTCCCTCGCCTCTGCTTGCGTCTTGCCGCGACCAGGTCGTCGTTGGCGCCGGTCACCTTCGCCGGCGCGCTCTGCTCCAGCTGCATGATCACGTACCAGACTTTACCTGGGCAGTAATGTCCACCCGCGCAGCGGGATGAAGGAGGGCCTGAAGCCTCCTTTCTGCCCGGCGAACTCGGCATCGCGTTTGACGTCGCGCAGGAACAGGAAAAAATCCTCCCTGTGCTCGCCAATCTCCTCGCGCGGGTTTGCCTCCGGTGACAGATACGCCTCGAGCGTGATCTTGACGTGGCGATAGCCCGGGAGGGGCTCAGTGTACGCGCCGTTCTCGATGGTTGCGATCTCAGTGAAGGCACGCTCTCCGACAAGCTCAATCACCATTCCCTCGTGCAGCTCCTGCTGCGCAAGGCGCACGGGAAATTGCTCCCAGCCGGGACCAATCTGAACGAAGCCTTCGATTGTCGGCATCAAAACGAAAAATCGGCTATCGGCGGCATTCTGGAGCCTGAAACGCACTTGATAGGCAGCGCCGTGGTACGTTATGTCATCAATCCCCGTTCGCAGGCCCTGAAAGCTCAGCCGATCGAGTTCGGCCTTGAGCGCCCTGCGGCGAGCCAACTCCCGGGACTGGTAATCGCCGACATACTGGTCAAGGCTGACCAACGCTGCGACGCCCGCAAGCGCCAACAAGACCATGCGGTGGCGACGATGGCGCAGTCTGCTGACCACCCTAAGGTTTCTCCTGCACCGCCCCGATCAGTCTACCCTCGTGCATCACGAACTGACGCTTCGCGCGCGCTGCTATCTCCGAGTCGTGGGTTACAATGACAACCGCGCCGCCACGCGCCGCCAGCAACTGCTCGATCAACGCGATAATGTCGGCGCGGGTCGCGTGATCAAGGTTGCCGGTAGGCTCGTCGGCGAGCACCAGTCGCGGACTGGTCAACAAGGCGCGCGCGATGCAAACACGCTGCGCTTCCCCGCCGGAGAGCTCGTGCACGAGATGATAGGCGCGCCGCATGAGCCCGACTTTGTCCAGCAGCTCGAGCGCCCGGTCATTCTCGTCCCCTCCCCGCACGCTCCAGAACACGGTGGGCAATAGAACGTTCTCGATCGCCGTGAGCGAGGGCAAAAGGCGGGCCTCCTGAAAGACAAACCCGATCTTATGGCGGCGAATGTCGAGCAGGGCTCGCTCGGCCAGGGTATCGATGCGCTTGCCCTCGAGTCGTACCTCCCCGCCGCTTGGCCGATCGATGCCGCCGAGGAGATTGAGAAGCGTCGTCTTGCCGGACCCGCTCGGACCCATGATTGCAACGTAGTCATCCTGACAAACGTCAAGGTTCGCCTCCTCGATAGCATTCACGATGTCCCAGCGCGTCTGATAACGTTTTGATACGCCAATCAGCTGCGCAATCATGTCGCCGGACATTCGGCACCCTAAAGCGCCCGGAACGCCTCTGCCGCGCGCATGCGCGACGCAAAGAACGCCGGATAAAGCGTGGCCAGGATGCTGCACGTGATCGCCGCCAAGATGGCCAAAACCGGATGCCACCACGAAAACTCAACGTCTGTTCCCGCAATAAGCCACGGAGCGATCCGGCTTGCCATGCCATAGCCGAGCAGATACCCCGCGACGCCCCCAAGCAATCCCATCATCAGCGCCTCATAGATGAAGAGTCGCATCAGCTGGCCTCGCGAGGCGCCCAGCACCTTGAACAGCCCGATCTTCCGCAGGCGCCCGTGGATGGTGCCCATCACCATGTTGAACATCGCCATGCAGGCAATAAGGAAAGAAAGGGCCACGAACCCAAGTATCACATTGGTGACATTTCTGAAGATTTCGTGCTGCGCCAGAGCGAGCTCGCGTTGAGACGTGGCGCGCACGCCGACGACGGTCTTGTTCAATGCTACCTCGGCATCCCCGATAGGACAGTAATTGCACATGGCGCGAACATTGATCATGGAGATCAGGCCCTGCTTGCCAAAGAGCTCCTGCACTGCGCTCAAGATGCCGAAGAGCATATAATCGTCAGGGCTATCCGTTTCGCGCAGCACCCCCACCAGCTTCAGCGGGTGACCATTGATCTCCACCCGGTCGCCGACATTCACGCCCGTGATCTTGCCAAACACGCTGCCGGCCATCACCTCGTCCGGCCTGCTCACGAGCTTGCCTGTCTCCACCTCCCACCAGAACCTGGACTTGTACTCGGCCTCGGGGTCAACGCCGGCGACGACCGCATGCCTGTCGCTTATGGTGGTCTCCTCATACAGCCGCGGCGCAAACGTCGCCGGTTGCAGCAATGCGACGCCACTGGGCGCGCCCGGCTCCATCACCCACCCACCGCGCGCCTCCCAGCCGGATTTGATGGCGCTATCATAGACCTCACGGATGGCCGGCAGCGCGGATTCTGGAATGTACTGGCCGCTGCCAATCCCGAATCCCTTCAGCGTCGTCTCACTGCTGGTCGCCGGAAAAATTGTGAGACTGTGGCCGTAACGATTGATGATAAGCACGATATCCTTCTGCCCAGCGACGGCAACGATAATGCTGGCGACCAACAAAGCGACCGAGATGACGACACCGGAGGCGGTATAGGCGGTACGTG
>Ga0306920_100008538_pt1 | contig 13603 bp, 11 predicted proteins | sample flu12Cox44000170_FD_204666 | JGI IMG/M metagenome (GOLD analysis project Ga0306920, IMG submission 204666) | Lab enrichment of tropical soil microbial communities from Luquillo Experimental Forest, Puerto Rico - flux4day.12C.oxic.44.000.170 (v2)... | ecosystem: Environmental > Terrestrial >... | reverse complement strand
CACCTCCACGACCGCGATGGCAACCACCACGGTCGCAAGGCTCGCTTTGACGACCGCCATCAGGGCGATCGCGAAGAGGATCGTCGGTATCGACATGAGTCCGTCCATGACGCGCATGAGCAGCGCATCCGCGATCCGGCTGTAGCCGCTGACGAGCCCGATCAGCAGCCCGGCCCCGGTGGCGATCACGGCTGCCGCAACGCCGACCACGAGCGACACACGCCCGCCATGGACGGTGCGGCTCCAGACGTCGCGGCCGAGCGCGTCGGTGCCGAGCCAATGCTGCGGCGACGGCGGCCGGAGGCGCGCCAGCGGATCGACGAATAGCGGGTCGTGGCCGATGAGCCACGGCGCCAGCAAAGTAGCGATGAGAACAAGAGCGAGAACGGCAACGCCGCCGGCGACGGCCGGATGGCGCCGCGCCAGCAGCCGCACGCCGTGGCGTCGACGAGGTCGGGCATCCGGACGATCGGCCGAGATGCTCGTCACGATCCGCCCCGGTAGCTGATGCGCGGATCGATCGCCACGTAGATGAGATCGACGATGAGATTAACGACCACGTAGGTGAGCGAGAAAATGAGCAGCACGGCCTGGATCACAGGGTAGTCGCGCGCGAGGATCGCGTCGACCACGAGGCGGCCGACGCCCGGGATCGCAAACACGCTTTCGGTCACTACGACGCCGCCGAGCAGCAGCGCGACCCCGACCCCGATGATGGTGACGATCGGCACCGCGGCGTTGGGCAGCGCGTGATGAAACAGCAGTCGGCTTGTCGGCAGGCCCTTGGCGCGAGCGGTACGAATATGATCCTGGCCCAGCACTTCGAGCACGCTCGCACGCGTGATGCGCGCGATCAACGCCATGAAACTCAGCCCGAGCGCCAGACTCGGCAAGACGAGGTGCTGAAGACACGGCCAGAACCCCTCCCCGATCGGCCGATAGCCCTGAATCGGCAGCAACCTGAGCTTCATCGCAAACAAGTAAATGAGGATATAGCCGACGACGAACACCGGAAACGCGAAGCCGAGCACGGCCGTTCCCATCACGGTGCGGTCAACGAGCGAGCCGGCGCGCCACGCCGCAAGCACGCCCGCCGGGACCGCGAGCACGACCGCGACAATGGTGGTCGTCACCGCGAGCGCGACGGTCGGTTCCAGCCGCTGGAGAAACAGCGTCGCGACCGGCCGATTGGAGAAGATCGAGGTGCCGAGGTCGCCGGTGAGCGCGTTGCCGAGCCACAGCGCGAACTGCTTATAGATCGGCAAATCGAGGTGCAGCTTGCCGCGGATTGCTGCGATCTGCTCCGGCGTCGCCTGGTCGCCGGCGATTAGCGCGGCGGGATCGCCCGGCGCCACGTGCAGGATCGAGAATACAACGAGCGCAACGATCGCCACCACCGGAACGGTGGCGAGCACCCGCCGTGCGATATAGCCCCACATGGCCGTGGCGGGCCCGGCCGCCGTTCTCTCAGTTCTTCTTTTTGATGTTCCAGTAGAAGATGGCGGGTGCCGGAATGATCCCCGACAGCTCCTTGCGATAAATGATGGTCGGCCGGTACATGCCGAGCGGCACGTTGGTGACGTTCTCCATGTGCAGGCGCTGCAGCTCATCGATCAACTGGCGCTGCTGCGCGGGGTCGGTTGCGAGCGCCCATTGCCGCCCGGCGTCGACGATGCGCTGATCGCACGGCCAGCCGTACCAGGCCTGATCGCAGTTCTTCACGAAGTTGTTGGTAAGCGGATTGGCGGTGCCTGTGGCGGTGGCGTTGGTGACGAACACGTTCCAGCCGCCCTGTTCCCGCGGCGCTTTCGAAGCGCGCCGCTGAATGAGCGTCGACCAGTCCATGGCCACCACGTCGACCACAAAACCCATGCGACGAAGCGTTTGCGCAGCGACCAGCGCGGCCGAATGCAGGTCGTTGTCGGTCGGGTCCATGAGCGTGACCTTGGCGCCGAGCGCGCCGGCCGCCTGCAGCAGGCTCTTCGCCTTCTCCGGATCGGGATGCAGCAGCGGCTCGGTCCCGGCCTTCGACTCGTTGGGCAATCCGCAGCCGTAGACCGCCGCGCACACGGAGAAGCGCTGCGGATCGCCGGTCATGGCGGTGAGGAATTCCTCCTGCTTGATGCCCCACGCCAGCGCCTGCCGCACCGCCTTGTTATTGAACGGCGGGTGCAGATGGTTGAGCACCATGAACAGCTGATAGCCGAGCTTGTCGTTGGGTCTGATCACGACGTCGGGGTTGCCTTCGACCAGCTTGAGCAAATCGGTCGCCGGCGATTCGTGCAGATCGAGTTCGCCGCTGGCGAGCGCCGCCATGGCGACACCGCGATCCGGCATGTAGATCGACTCGACGCGGTCGACGTAGACGACCTTGCCGCCGGCCGCCTGGCTCGCCGGTTCCTTTCGCGGCACATAGTCCTTGAATTTCTCGTAGACGACCTTGCTGCCCGGTACCCATTCCTCGGCGACGAAACGGAACGGACCGGAGCCGATCACCTCGGTGATCTGCTCGTTGGGATCGGTCTTGGCGAGCCGCTCCGGCATCATGAACGGCACGTTGCTGTCGATCTTGGCGAGCGCCTCGATCACGAAACCGACCGGCTCCTTGAGCACAAGCCGGAAAATTTTCGCGTCCACCGGCTCGAGTACGGCCGTGTAGCTCATCAGCGCCTGTCCCATGCCGTCGCGCGCGCCCCAGCGTTTGATCGAGGCGACGCAATCGCCCGCGGTGACGGCACCGCCGTCGTGCCATTTGAGTCCGTCACGCAAAGTGAAAGTGTAGGTGAGCTTGTCGGGGCTCACGCTCCAGGTGTCGACCATCTGCGGCTGCGGCTTGCTGTCGGCATCGAGCGCGAACAGCGTGTCCCACACCATGTAGGCGTGGTTGCGCGTGATGTAGGCCGTGGTCCAGATCGGATCGACGACCTTGAGGTTGCCGATGGGGACCGAGCGGATGACGATCTTGTTCTCCGCCATGGCCGCCGAAGGTTCGCCCGCAAGGCCAACGGCTATCATTGACGCGAGCAGTCCGATGCGTTTCATCAATTTAAGCTCCTTCATTCCCGGCGTTCCGTATTAATGATTATCAGGGACCCGTCATTGCGCGGCTTGCCACGCCGGCTGCCAGCCGGCCGGGCGCGCAAGCCCAGGTTGTTGTGTGAACAGCCGCGCCCAGGCGATTTCCGACACGCGCTGCGCCTCGGCGACGGTCGCGTCTTCGTCGAGCGTGAGCACCGCACCTTCACGCATCAGCCAGCGCCCGTCCACCATGAGGTCGGTCACATCGCGGCCCTGGCCCTGGTGCACGAAAGTCGAGACCACGCGCAGCCGCGGCACCAGATGGGCGCGGCGGAAATCGATCATGATGAGATCGGCCTTGCGGCCCGGCTCGATCATGCCGCCGTCCGGGACGCCAATCAGACGATACCCGTTCACAGTCGCCCAGCGCAGCGCCTCTTCGGGCGTCGGCGCGCGGCCGTCGTTGCGGCGAACCCGCTCCATGAACAGGCCGGTGCGCATCACCTCGACCATGTCCTCGGCCATGTTGTCGCTGCCCATGCCGATGGTGCAGCCGTAGCTTTCGAGATCGGCGATGCGCGGGCTCAAGCCGCGCCGCGCCGCGATGGCGGCGTTGAAGGCGACATTGGCGCGGACGCCGCCCAGCAATTTTTCTTCCCTTTGCGCCATGCAGCGACAATGGGCGCAGATCAGGCGATCGCTGAGAAACCCGAGCTCGGCGAGATATTCCGTCGGCTTCCTGCCGCGCACTGCTTCGACGGCCGCGACCTCGCCCCAGATCTGGTTGAGATGAATGGTGGCCACGCAGCCGAGCCGGTTCTGCAGAGCGCGCAGCCGGCGCAGCAAATCCGGAGAGCACATGTCGGGCGCCCAGGCGGCGATGCCGACGGTGATGCGCCCGTTCTCGGCGCCGTGCCATTTGCCATACAGGGCCTCGATCGCGCGCACGCCGCGGTCGCCGAGCGCGGGATCGACCTCGAACCCGCCCGGATCGCCGATGCCGCCCTTAGCCTTGTCCCACGCGCGCTCGCACAGCAGCAGGCGCAGCCCGGTGTCGACGAGCGGTCGCGCATAAGCGTCGAGACCGCTGCCGTCTTCCAGCACCGCAGTGGTTCCGCTGCGGATCGCTTCGAGCGCAGCGAGGCGCACCATCGCGATCATCTCTTCGCGCGACAGGTCGGGGACGGGAAGCGGCGCGAGACCGCTGGTGAACGGCGGCCGATTGGGCGGCGAGAGGTCCTCGTAAATGCCTTTGGCGATGATGAGCGAGAAGTGCGTGTGGACGTTGGCAAAGCCGGGCATGACGACCTTGCCGGAACCATCGACGACGGTGGCGCCGACAAAGCGGACGGCAAGTTCCTCGCTCGGTCCGACCGCGACGATGCGGTCGCCGTCGATCAACACCGCTGCGTCGTGATGAATCGTGTCGTGGCGATCGACGGTCACGACCGTGGTGTCGCGGATCAAGATCGCCATGGCCGTGGCCCCATGATTTCCCCCCGCGAGTGTCGCACACCATCGAGTGCAGGCAAAAGGCTCAACCGGCTTGCAAATTCATTCGGTCGGGAGTGAAAATCGTTGGTTGCGCGGGGACCTGGAATCCATCGTGTTGAAAATCGGCGTTCTGCTCGGCGACGACATCGGTCTCGAAGTCGTTCCCGAATGCGTCAGGGTCATAAAGGCCGCGGCCGCGCGTACCGGCCTCGCGATCGACTGGCAACCGCTGCCGATCGGCCGGCGCGGGCACGAGGACCACGGCGACACGCTGCCGGCGGTCACCGAAGCGGCGCTGCGCGAACTCCACGGCTGGATTATGGGGCCGATCGGCCACGCCGCCTATCCGCGCAACGACCGGACCTGGGTAATGCCGCCGGTGCGCAAGAAGTTCGAATTGTTCGCGGCAGTGCGGCCGGCGCGCTCGTACCCGAACGTCAGGTCGCCGCACAAGAAACGTCGACATCGTCTTCGTGCGCGAACTCACCGAGGGCCTGCTCTATTCCGAGACCGTGATCGCCGGTCTGCCCGAGTTCCGCCCCAACGACGACATCACGGTCGCTCTGCGGGTGATCACGCGCAAAGGATCGAACCGTGTCGCGCGCGAGGCGTTCGAGATCGCACGCACTCGGCCGCGCATGAAGGTGACCGCCGCCCATAAGGAGCCGGTCTATCGCTTGGCGTGTGGCATGTTCGCCGAGGAATGCCGCAAGGTCGCGCGCGAGTATCCGGACGTGACGTTCGAAGAGGTACTCATCGATACGATTTCGATGCGCCTCGTGATGGCGCCGCACCAGTTCGACGTCGTGGTCACCACCAACCAGTTCGGCGACATCCTCACCGACATCGGCGCGGGGCTTGCCGGCGGCCTCGAGCTTGCGCCGGGGTTATGCGTGGGCGAGAGCCAGGCGATGGCGCAAGCGACCCACGGCTCGGCGCCCGACATTGCCGGCCGCAACATTGCCAATCCTTACGCGATGATCATGTCGGGCCAGATGCTGATCGCGTGGCTCGGCCGCAAGCGCGGCGAGCCGCGGGCGACGGCGGCCGCGGAGCACATTGCAGCCGCGGTGGAGCGCGTCATGGCCGAGGCGAAGCATCTCACCGCGGATCTGGGTGGCGCCGCCGGCACGCAGGAAATGGGCGACGCAATCGCCGCTGCCGTGTGATATCGTCCGACGCAACAATCAGCAGGAGAGGACCCATGAACGAGCAGCCCAGGTCCGTGAAAGGCATCCCCGCCGGCATGGCGCCGGACGAATGGCAGGCACGGGTCGATCTGGCGGCGGCCTATCGGCTGATCGCCCACTACGGCTGGGGCGACGTGATCTACAACCACTCGTCCATGCGGGTGCCGGGCGAGGAGCGCAAGTTCCTGATCAAGCGCCACGACCTGCTGTATGAGGAGGTGACCGCGTCGAACCTCGTCAAGGTGAGCATGGACGACGACCTTGACGAAAAAGCCGGCGTCAACCGGCCGGGCTTCACCCTCCACGGCGGCGTGCTGAGCGGGCGGGCTGACGTCAACAGCGCAGTGCACGTGCACACCGACTTGGGGATGGCGATCTCGGGCCTTAAGAGCGGGCTGCGCATGCTCTCGCAGCCGGCGGTGCGTTTTTATCAGCGCATCGGCTATCACGCCTACGAAGGCATTACCGAAGATTTCGACGAACGCACGCGCATCAACCGCGACCTCGGCAAGAACCGCGCGATGATCCTGCACAACCACGGCCTGCTCACTGTCGGTCGCACCGTGCGCGAGGCCTTCGTGCTGATGAAATATCTGATCGAAGCCGCGCACATCCAGTTGACCATGGAGGCGACCGGCGGCGAGCTGATCGAAATTCCCCCCGAGGTGTGCGCGAAGACCGCCGCGCAATACGAGCACCACGATAGCGGCCGTGGCAGCGCCGATTGGCCGGCCTATCTGCGCATGCTTGACCGGGTGTCGCCGGGGTATGATCAGTGAACAGTGACGAGGAATCAGTGATCAGAAGCAGACGGAGTTTTCTGGTCACTGACAACTGATCACTGATCAGTGATGCGCAGCGCCGCGCGGCCGGTGACGGCGCCGCGCTCGACCCGCTCGTGCAGGGCCTCGGCTTCGGCGAGCGGGCGCACGTCGGTGACGAGCGGCCACACCTCGTGGCGGGCGACGAGATCGAGCGCCGCGAGGACATCGGTGCGCGTGACGTAGCGGCTGCCGAGGAGATCCTGCTCCTTGTTGAGCATGTCGCGCGCCGAAGCCGTGAACGGCTGGCCGGAACCACCGAGCGTCACCAGCCGCCCGCGCCGGCCGAGCGCCTTGGCACCGGCTTCGAGCGTCGCGGTCGAGGAAACATAATCGATCACCACGTCGACGCCGTCGCCATGCGTGAGGTCGAGGAGCGCCGCCGCCGCGTCGGCGTTATGCGGGTTGATCACCTCGTCGGCGCCGGCCTTGCGGCAGGCGTCGAATTTCTCCGCCGCGATGTCGACGGCGATCACGCGCGCCCGCGCCCACTTCGCCATCATCAGCTGATGAATCCCAAGCCCGCCGCCGGCGCCGAAAACCGCCACCGTCTCGCCCGGCGCGACCCGCGCCCGGCGCAGCACTTTGTACGGCGTTGCCACCGCGTCGGTGACGACGCCGGCCTCGGCCGGATATTTCTTATAGTCGAGCGCCTCGGGGAGCGTGATGAAGACATGCGCCGGCAGCTTGATGTACTCGGCGTAGCCGCCGTCACAGTCGAGCCCGACGTTGCCGCCGCTGCTGACGCACAGCGGCTCGAGCTGGGAAAGGCACCATCGGCAGTGCCCGCAGTTGAGATAGAAATACGCCGTGACCGGATCGCCGACCTTGAGGCCGGTCACGCCCGCGCCGACCGCCACGATCTCGCCGGTGATCTCGTGACCGATGACGCGCGGAAACGGGATCGCGCGCCGGCCCGCCTTGGCCTGCTGGATGGTGAGCCCCGACCCGCAGGTGATGACCCGCGCCACCGCTTCGCCCGGCCCCGGCGCCGGGTCGGGCAGTTCGACCGGCTCGAACGGCAGCTTTGCGCCGCGCAGCAGCATCGCTTTCATGAGATTGCATCCCCTGCCGCGGCCCGATTACGGTGCCGGCTGTCGATATTGTAATTTCACCCGGGGGGAATACCGCATGAGCCGAACGATTCCTATCCGCATGGGCGGCTACGGCCCGGCGACCACCTCGTTCAGCCGCGGCCTCAAGCTGATCGGCGACCGGCTCACCGCCGCCTTCGGCGACGAGGTCGACGTCAAGTACGTGTGGAACATCATGGACCTCGGCTACCGCGCCGAGGACATTCTGTGGCTGGTGGAAGACGGGTTGCTCACGCTCGGCTACCAGTCGTCGAGTTATCTCACCGACCGCGTGCCCGAGCTCGGCATCGTCGACTATCCCTTCGTGTTCCAAACGACGCCGCAGGCGCGCGCCGCCATGGACGGCGCGCTTGGGCAGGCGCTCGCGCGCGCGCTCGAGGAGAAAGCGAACTATCGCATCCTCGGCTGGTTCGAAAACGGCTTCCGCCACATCTCCAATCGCTTGCGGCCGATCCGTCAGCCGGGCGACATGAGCGGCATGCGCATCCGCGTGCTGCCGAGCAAGGTGCACGAGCGCACGTTCGAGCTGCTCGGCGCGGTGCCGCTGCGCATGGATCTCACCGAAGCAATCGCGGGCATCAAGGCCGGCACCCTCGATGCGCAGGAGAATCCGTTCGCCAACACGGTGACCTACGGCGTGCACAAGTTCCACCGCTTCCATAGCGTCACCAATCATTTCTATATCTCGCGGCCTATTTTCTTTCACCGCCCGACCTTCGACGCCTGGCCGGCGCGGCTGCAAGAGGCAATGCGCGAAGCGGTCGCTGCCGCGGTCGCGTTCCAGCGCGACCTCGCGCGCGCTGAAGACGAGGAATCGCGCGCCGCCATCGCCGCGGCGGGTTGCGAGATTGCCGAGCTCGATACCGCCGAGCTTGCCGCCTTCGCGGCGGCGGAACAGCCCATCTACGCCGAGGCCCGCGCGCTTTATCCCGCGCAGATGCTCAAGCTCCTGCCGCGCGGGATGTGATTCCCGGATTTCGCGCTACGCTTCCAGCAGCACGCAGCAGGCGGGATCGACCGAGAGGAACGCTTCGGCTCCATCGGCGAGCGGTGCCATGGCGGCGCCGCGCACGATGAGTTCGCGGTCGCCCCAGGCAACATGGGCCTGGGTGAAATCGCCTTGGAACACGCAGCGGCGCACGCGCACTGGCCAGACGTTGCGGGCTGCGGCCGGCGGCGCCTCGCTCAGGCGCAGATGCACCGTGCGCACCGAGAAGGTCGACTCTGATCCTGCCTGCCGACCGTGCGCCATGCCGTAGACGACGTGCCCACCGGCGGTCTCGAGCGCGGTCAGCCCTTCGGCCGCAAGATCATCCCGCAATCGCCCGCGGATCAGGTTGGCGGAGCCGACGAAGTCGGCGACGAAGGCGTTGCGCGGCAGATTGTAGATCTCCGTCGGCGAGCCGATCTGCTCGATCGTGCCGTTGCGCATGACCACGATGTGGTCGGACATCGCCAGCGCTTCTTCGAGATCATGGGTCACGTAGACCGAGGTGATGCCGAGGCGGTGCTGCAGCTCGCGCAGCTCGATGCGCATGTCGGCGCGCAGCTTGGCGTCGAGATTCGACAGCGGCTCGTCGAACAGCAGAACCTGCGGGGAGAACACGCAAGCGCGGGCGAGCGCCACCCGCTGTTGCTGGCCGCCGGAGAGTTGCGAGGCCGGCCGGCCCTCGAAACCGGCCATCTGCACCAGCGCCAGCGCCGCGCGCACCTTGGCGTCGATCTCGCTCTTGGGCGCGCCGCGCACGCGCAGGCCGTAGGCAACGTTGTTGAAAACGGTCATGTGCGGCCAAATGGCGTAGGACTGGAACACCATGGAGAGGCCACGCGTTTCCGCCGGCACGTCGATGCCGTCCGCCGAGGAATAGACCGGGGCGCCGCCGATGCGGATCAGCCCAGCGCTCGGCCGCTCGAGGCCGGCGATCGCCCGCAACGTCGTGGTCTTGCCGCAGCCCGACGGCCCCAACAGCGTGAGCTGCTCGCCCGGCTGCACGCGGAAGCTCACGGCGTCGACGGCGGTGGCGCCCCCGTAGCGCACGACGAGGTTCTCGACTTCGATGTGGGCCGCACGCTCGGCCATCGCCGTTACTCGCGGACCACTTGCGCGCGGCGCGTCAGCGCGACGAACAGCGTCATCGCCATCGCCACCACAATGGTTTGGATCAGCGCCATGGCGGCGGTGAGTTCCGCGCTGCTGGCAAACCATGACTCGACGATGGCTGGGGTGATGACCTTGGCGTATGGCCCCATCAGCAGGATCGAGGCGCCAAGCTCGCGCACGCCGGCGATGAACAGCAGCAGCCAGGCGGCGATGAGGCCTGGACCCAGCAGCGGCATGGTGACGGTGCGGATGCGGTAGGCCCAAGGCGCGCCGCACATCTGTGCGCTTTCCTCCAGCGTGCGGTCGACCTGCAGCATCACGCCGGCGATGGTGCGGATGCCGAGCGGCAGGAACACTGTGAGATAGGCGATCAGCAGAAGCCACAGCGTCCCGTAGATCGGGATCGGGAATATCAGCCACGCCCACATCATGCCGAACGCGAACACCAGACGCGGCACCGCCTGCGGGAACATGACGATGTATTCGATGACGCCGCTGCCGGGCAGCCGTGCGCGGTAGATGATCCACGCCAAGAGTCCCATCACCACGACGCCGATGGTGGCGGTGGCGACGCCGAGTATGAGGCTGTTGGCAAGCGCCGAACGCACGGCGTTCATGGTGGTGGCGGTGCGGTAGTTGTCGAGGGTCCAGTTGGCGGCGGCCGGGAAGGCAACGGCGATCTTCTGCACCGAGGCGTAGACGAGGGTCAGCAGCGGCAGTGCGACCGAGAGCAATATATACAACACGCAGACCGCGAGCAGGACGAAGCGCAGGGCACCCACGTCCATCACGCGCGGCCGGAACGCCTTGCCGGTGATGGTGACGTAGCTTCGCCGCGTGACGATGCGGCGATAGACGAACAGCATCGCGAACATCACGGCGAACAACGACACCCCCATGGCGGCGGCGAGGGGGATGCGCGGGGGATATTGCGAAACCAGCTGGTACATCGCCGTGGTGACGACGTAGAAGCGGTTGGGCAGCCCGAGCACCAGGGCGGCGGAGAACGAGCCGAGCATTTCCGCAAACACGAAGATCGCCGCGCCGAGCACGCCGGGGGCGACCAGCGGCAGGGTGATGCGCAACATGGTGCGCAGGCGGCCGGCGCCGATGATCTGTGAGGCTTCCTCCAGCGCCGGGTCCATCGACTTCATCACCGCGCCGATCATCACGAAGGCGACCGAGCCCTCGAACAACGCCATCACCCATGCGATGCCCCAGGGCGTGGCGATGTCGATCAGATGGTCCTCGCCGCCGAGCGCGCGCCAGACCTGGTTGACGAACCCGCTCTCGGGCGCGCCCAGCAGGCTCCACGCGAAGGCGCCGAGCAGCGGGGTGACGTAATAGGGCACGGCCATGAGCTGCTCGAGCACGTGACGGCCTGGCACGTTGGTGCGCGACAGGATCCAGGCGGTGACGAAGCCGAACAGCAGCGCCAGCACGGTCGCCGCGAGCGACACGGTGACGGTGTTGAGCAGGATTTCGCCGTACTGGCCGAGGTTGACGAAATTGTCGAAGCCATAGTCGGTCGGCGGCTTCGCTTCCGGATCCCCGACGTTGAGAGCCGCCTGGAACAGAAAGTAGATCGGGTAGAGCACGAGCGCCGCTGCCACGACAGCGACCGCGCCGCCGACGAGCGTCTGGGTGGACGGCACTCGTAGGATGGGTCGAGCCCTAGCGAAACCCATCCTACAGCCCCAGCATCGCTGCCCATTCCTTGCTGAACTGGTCGCGGCTCGCCATGTAGTCGGCGTAGTCCTCGGGACTGAGCAGCTTGAAGTCACGCAACCGCTCGCCGGTGCGCATGGGCGGCGCGTCCTTGCGCAGCGAACCGTAGATGAGGTTCGGATTGTCCTGATAGAACGCCTGGCCGCGCCCGGACATCGCCCAGTCGACGAACAGCTTGGCGGCTTCCGCGTGTGGCGCCTTGCTCACCATGCCGACCAGCAGCGGAGTCGCCGGCAGCCCGTCCGCCGGCGCGACGAACGCCACGTCGGCGCCCTTCTCCTTGTAGAGCACGTACGCCGCATATTCGCCGATCGCGGTGACCTTGTCGTCGCCCTTGGCGAGGCGGTCGAACAATTGCACGCGCGAGTCGAAGGCGCGCGGCCGCTGCTTGGCAAACTCCTTCCAGTAGTCGGGGCCGTAGAGCTTGCGGAACATGTACCACTGCACGAACTGGATGCCCGAGGAAGAGATCTTGCAGCTCATGGCGTTGCGCCAGCGCGGATCGAGCAGGTCCTTCCAGGTCTTGGGCGCGTCCTCCGGCTTCACCTTGGCCTTGCTGTAGGCGATGCCGGCGAAGCTCACGCCGGCCCAGAAGAAAGCGCCCGGCGGGTCGCTCAGGTGTTCGGGCGCATAGGCGCCGGCCTCGGGCGAGGCGTAGATCTCGTAGCCACCCTTTTTCTGAAAATCGAGCGCGGGGGCAAGGTCTGAGAGCTGGATCACGTCGACGTCGAAGCGGCCGGCCGCGCGTTCGGACACGATCTTGTTGTAGAGCGCGCCGGTCTGCGCTCGGACATAGCCGGTCTTGATCTTGGGAAAATCCTTGCCGAACCCTTCCATGATGGCGGCGGTGCCGGCCTCGTTCTCGTGGCAATAGAAAACAAGCTGGCCCTCCGCTTCGGCCTTGGCGACGTCGGCGTAGGTGTGGAAATCGAGCACCTTGGTCGGCGCCCGCGCCGGTTGTGGGAACGCCTTCCCGGCGAGCGGCAGGGCGGCGAGTACCGCGCCGGCCTTGAGCACCGCGCGGCGGGTCGAACCGTTCGTCTTGTTAGCCGGCATCTCGTTCCTCCCCGCTTTATGTTTGCTTGGGCATGATGCCGACAAGTGCGGAAAACATCACGCTCCACCGATAATGTTGACCATAATGCAGGTCCGGCAAGGGCGGCAACGCCGCCGCCCGCGCACCGCTTTGGCAACGATGGTCGCACACTGCGGCACCGCGCAACCTTGACAGCGGCGGAGGTGGCGAACCACCATCCGGTCACAAGGACGCCGCAGGCGGTGGGCCTACCCACCGCCTGTCGGTTTAATGGCTCGGCACAGGCCGGGCGAGCGTCCGTACAGAGGGAGCAACGCTGATGTCGCCGTACCGCATTTTGGCGGTGGCGTGCCTCGCAGTCGGTCTCGCCCCGGCTGCGGCCTCCGCCGAGAACATCAAGATCGGTTTTCCCATCCCGCTCTCCGGCCCGACGGCCGTGTACGGCAAGCCGGTCCTGGCCGGGGCCGAGATGGCGGCCGCCGAGATCAACGCCAAGGGCGGCGTCCTCGGCAGGAAGCTCGAAATACTCTCTCGTGACAGCAAGGCCAACGCTGACGAGGCCGTGCGTCTGTCGCGCGAGCTGATCATCAAGAACAGCGTCGATTTCCTGGTCGGTACCCTGACCTCGGCCGAGGCTCCAGCGGTGTCGACCGTCGCCAAGGAGAACAAGGTCGTCTTTATCGCGCCTACCTCGAAGAGCACGATCCTGACGGATGAGAAGCACATCCATCCGTACATCTTCAGGGTCTCGTCGAACACCGACGTCGAGGGGCTCGCCGGCGCGACCCTCATGGCGAAGTGGCAGGACGTGAAGACCGTCGCCACCATCGCCCCCGACTACGCCTACGGCCGCGACGCGATCGCCGCCTTCATTGCGGCGCTGAAGAAACAACGGCCCGACATCCAGATCGTCGATCAGCAATGGCCGAAGCTCACCGAGCCCGACTTCACCGCCTTCATCACCGCGCAGATGAGCAAGAATCCCGACGCGGTCTATTGCTCGCTGTTCGCCGGCGACTTCGTCACCTTTGCCAAGCAGGCGACGCCGCGCGGCTACTTCAAGGCGATCAAGAATCGGCTCATCGACGGCGCCGAAATCGGAACGGTCGACGAGGCGGAGG
>Ga0306920_100008536_pt1 | contig 13603 bp, 13 predicted proteins | sample flu12Cox44000170_FD_204666 | JGI IMG/M metagenome (GOLD analysis project Ga0306920, IMG submission 204666) | Lab enrichment of tropical soil microbial communities from Luquillo Experimental Forest, Puerto Rico - flux4day.12C.oxic.44.000.170 (v2)... | ecosystem: Environmental > Terrestrial >... | reverse complement strand
CTCAAGCCCCGGCTCGAGCGTCTCGAGCGGATAGTCGTGCGGCACACAGGCGGCGAGTGCGATGTCCGCGAGCGTTTTCTTGCGATCGGTGCCGATCACCGAGAACGTGCCACGCTCGAATGTGATGTCCTGCTCGCTTGCTTCCAAGAGATGCGCGGCAATCTTCTTGCCCTCGGCAATAATTTTATCCGAGGCCTTCGCCAGCGCGGGACCGCCGACAACGAGCGAGCGCGACCCATAGGTGCCCATGCCGAATTGCACCTTGTCGGTATCCCCAAACACGATGTCGATGTTTTCGAACGGCACGCCAAGCTTTTCGCCGACGACCTGGGCGAATGTCGTCTCGTGACCCTGGCCGTGATTGTGCGTTCCGATTGGTACAGTGACCTGGCCGGTCGGGTGGACGCGAACGGTCGCGCTTTCGTAAAGGCCACCGCGGGCGCCAAGTTGGCCGGCAATACGAGAAAGCGTCCATAGCTCGCCAAGCCGCCAGCGGCGGCGAACTTGCGGCCTTGGTAGACCGCCGGCACCGCGTGGCGGAGTGCCAGGGCGGCGAGTTGTTCGTTCCGGGCAGTTGTCGTGGTTGTTGTGAAAGCGCGGTGGATCCTCGAACGGACCCAGTCTCGGATTCTGGTCCCGTATTGAGAGAAGGCCAGAGACTCCGAGTCCACCGCCCCCCGCTGCTGGCGGTGGTATACGGTATGCACCGGACCCGGGAGAAGCCCAAATCGTTAAGGGCGCGTCTTTTTTTTCAAAGTCCGGGGGTATCCAAGTTCTAAGGGGAAGGATTCTTCCGAGCGCGGCGGCGAGTTTTCTTTGCTACAGTTCCGTCGCCACAAAAGCCTAGGAAAACCGCGGAATTCGGGCCTGTCGCAATAACCAAGCGCAACGGCTACTACCGGCTCCACGACGGCGCCGGCCGCTACGCCCGAGACAACACCTACGACGGGAAGATGCGCGGCGTGCCTGGCGTTGGGCGCGCGATGGGGTGGGGCCTGACCATGCCGGATGTAGCAGTCATCATCGCTCTTGTGCTGTCCTCTGGAAGCCTAGTGGTGTCTATCGCCAGCTTTGTGCTCGCGATCAGCGCCAAGCGGCAGGCGAAGAAAGCCGCGACGCTGGGTTTCCGAGTCGAGGCCATCAATCACCTGAGGGCAGTGCTCTCCGACATCGACCGCGGGAGTATCACAAGCAGAACGGTTGACACGATCCACGACGCGATGCGCTCCACCGAACTCGTATTCACCCGCGATGTCAGAGAGAGACTCCACAGGGCATCCGCCGCCATATTTCGCTTGAATATGCCGGCTGCGAGGGGGAAGGCTCATTACCCGCAAGACATTATTCGGCTGAGAGATGAGCTGCAGACGTTGCTGACGCAGATGAGACAAGAACCACACGCGCCCCCCGTGCGCAGTCGAAAAAAGTCCGCCGCTAACCCCGGTCTCTGCTGATCGTTCGCGCCGGACGGTTACTTCGGGCCGCGGACAGGCTGTCCGCCCTACCATTGATTTCGTTATAGAACCCCCAAATCGCGATCCACACGCCCCTCGGGCTTGAGCAAGAAAAGGCGGGGGACGGTTCTAATCCCGCCAGAAGTTCTCGAAGCGATCCGGCGCCAGCTCGGTGTACCTGACCGTGTGCTGGATATCGCGATGGCCACGGGCTCGACACCACGACCCCCGCCGGCAAGGCGATGTTTCAGATGATGGGCGTGTTTGCCGAATTCGAACGTGCGATGATTGCAGAACGAGTCCAATCGGCCGCGCGTCGGCCCCAAAAACCCGGAACCTAAATGCGCATCATTTGGCAGCGCTTGAAATAGAGGCGGCTGTATTCCTCGGATTGCGAAGGTGGTAGATCCCGTCGATATTGCCCGTGTGCGTGGCGTCCATGCCAGCCGATGTGGGCAGGCTGGTTTGCCCTCTCGGGTCCGCCACTATTGCCGATTGAGAGGACCGCAATGACTCGCGCGCACTTCGCCGAAGGGCAAGTCCTCTTCAGAGAGGGAGATCCGGCGGACAGAGTTTTTCGCCTCCTCAGCGGTACCGTTCACATACTCCGGGAACTCGATGGCGACCTCATCCTTCTCGGCACGGTTGGCGCAGGGCAGTTTGTAGGGGAGATGGGCGTTGTGGAAAACCGCCCCCGCAATGCGACCGCTCGAGCCGCCAGCGAGGTCGAGGTAGAAATCCTCACGCCGACCGAGTTCCTCGATCAGATCGCACGCTCGCCGCGGACCGCTCGCGAGTTGATGCAGCGCCTCAGTCAGCGGCTGCGCGAGGCCGACGATCGCATCGTCAACGATGAAAGGCGAAGCGGCCGAGCACATGGGACCCGCAAGGACGCCGACAGCCAAACGGCTGTAGCGTCAGTCAATAATGCGTATCTCGCTGCCAAGAATCCGTGGTTGCAGCGTCAGCTCCACGCTCCACTCGGGCTCGGCGATCTGCCGTTCGTCGTTGGCCGGGGGCCTGTTGCACGGAAAGGGCTGCCGCCGTTGCAGCCAGACCTCAAGCTCGATGACACCGTCCCGTTCAGACTATCGCGCAACCACTTCATGATCGAGAAGCGCGACGGAAATTATTATGTGCGCGACCTCTGCAGCAGGCTTGGAACGATCGTCAACGGCGAGCCCATCGGCGATCATTTCCGCGGTGATGATGCGCCGCTACGAGCGGGAGAGAATGAAGTGATCGCCGGCGGCATGAATTCACCGTTTGTCTTCTCCGTGTTCATTCAGGGCGGGCAAGCTGCCGCGCGGATTGCTCGCGCTCCTGTGCCGAGGCTCGCTCCGGTCAATGCGAGAGGCCGTCGTCACCGCAGCGAGATGTCGTACGATGTCATACAACTCGGTGTTCGGCCGCCGCGCTCATTGGAGCCCGAACGCCTAAGGCCTCCGCCTGCGATGACGCGCCGCGACAAGCTACGCGGACCGCTCGTCGGTGTCTTGATCGCGGCCATGTTGGCGGCGCCGATCGGATATTACATCGCGGGGGGAGGTTGGGGCACGTCCTCGGAACCTCCGCCTGGAGCGCAAATGGCAACAGGTCCGATCATCGATGTGCCGCCGGCGGCCACCGTCCAACAAGAACCCTGGCTGACGACGACCCGAGACGATGATGGTGGGACGTCGGCCCAGAGCGAGATAGCTTCGAAGCGTACCGAGCCGTTGCGGCCGGCGACCGTGGCGATGGTGCAGCCGAGCGCGGGTGGCGCCCAAGCTGCGCCTGCGAGCAAGGGTTGGGGCCCGTCCTCGGAACCTCTGCCTGGAGCGCAAATGGCAACAGGTCCGATCATCGATGTGCCGCCGGCGGCCACCGTCCAACAAGAACCATGGCTGACGACGACCCGAGACGATGATGGTGGGACGTTGGCCCAGAGCGAGATAGCTTCGAAGCTTACCGGGCCGTTGCGGCCGGCGAGATCATCCGAGGACGAGGCCGTGGCGATGGTGCAGCCGAGCGCGGCCGACACCCAAGCTGCGCCTGCGAGCAAGGGCACTCGCGTGCTTGATCCGGAGGAGATCAAGCTTTTCATGAAACAAGGCGAACAATTCATCGCGGCCGGCGATGTGGTCACGGCCCGGATCGTATTCCAACGAGCCGCGGAAGCCGGAGACGCCAACGCTGCGATGGCATTGGGCGCGACGTACGATCCCACTGTGCTTGCAAAGCTCGGTGTGGTGGGGATGAGCGCGGACGTGGAAAAAGCACGAAGCTGGTATCAAACGGCCGAGAAACTTGGTTCACCGGAAGCAAGACGGCGGCTCGATGTTCTTGCGGATCACTGATCGGGACGGCGAGTCTGGATCGTGCACGCCCTTCGGCGCAATTTAGAGCATGCCCACACTTGCGACAGCGATCAGAGCGCGTTTCATCGTCTACCTCCCTTTGGACGAATAAGTCCGCGGAAAGTAACGCCCGCGTAAAGGAGAATGTTCCAAACGATGCCCGCTAAGCTTTCTCTCTAATCGCCGTCCCTGCCGCGCGGTTAAGTGGGTTGGTTCGCCAACGAGAACCCCGCTCGAGCGTGTGATGTGAAGGGCGCCAGCGCGGGCGGGGTCTCGGGAACCCTCACGGGGGACTGGTGGGTCAATACCTATGCCCCCGCGTCTTGCCGCCCGCGAATGACTCGGTTTATGACTCGCAGGGGGAAACCAGCGACCTTGGAGATCGCCCATGCGTGGCGTGCTGCGTGCGCTCGTCGTTCTGCAGGTCCTGCTGCGGATCGCAACGTCCGCAGCTGAGGAAAAGGTCAGCGTCCAGCTCAATAGCGTCGAGAACGCGGACAATCGCTGCCGCCTCTACTTCGTGATCGAGAACAAGTCCCAAGTCGGGATCGAGAGCATGAAGCTCGATCTCGTCGCCTTCGGCGGCGACGGCGGCATTCTGCGCCGCCTGATCGTCGAAATGGGGCCGCTGCGACCCGCCAAAACCATGGTGCGGGCATTCGCGGTCGATGCCGAATGCGGCCACATCGGCGCGCTACTGGTCAACGACGTTGTGGCTTGCACGCCCGGCGAACCCGGCGCGTGTCTCGACGGCCTCGGCTTGTCGTCGCGGGTCCAGGCGTTGCGCTTCTACAAGTAGGCGCGCGTGAACGCCTAGCGATTTGTCGCTATCATTTGCGCCGTACCGCACTGGTGCAGATGGCATCCCCGCCAGGTTTCCAGCCCCGGCGGGTCGGGGCGCTTGTCCCACGTGCTACTAAAGGCGGGGGGCTGAATGTCAAGTAGCTCACACAGTCGTCCGTGAAGAATTTAAAAGGTTTTCCACGCCGCGGAAGAGGCAATTGTCGGCGGGCGCCGATGACAAATGCCGGTCACTTTTTTCGGCCTTGGGCGCGCGGGCTCGGGGCCGCCGCGATGCACAGGGCTACAACAATGCTAACTGAGTATGCCACCTTATATTGCCGATATAATGATTGTCCTTTTTTCCCCAGATGCTAGATTACTAAAAGAAACAACCAGTGAAGGGCTGACCCCTTCCTGTGCATTCGCGATGACAAAGTTAACACAGCCACTATTAAATTCCACCAAACGACACCAACTATCGCCACTATCATGGGAATAGATCAATGCGTTGTTCCAACGAACACGCACACTATTCCAAAGAAGCGCAAACGTAATTGATCTTGCGCCGTAAGTGATTGAATGCATGTCTAACACAGGGGGACTCCCTATACGGAGATGGAAGCATTTTAGCGCTCCAGTCTCCGGATGGATGTAAACAAATTATCGAATTGGTCCCGATGCGATAATCAGTCCCGAGAAGCGTCGCATTGTGAGTTTCCGCAAACGCAGTATGGCCCCCACCTAAAGTGAAGGAATCGAAACGCCCCTCCTTGAAGTTTTCAGCCTGCATCTTTTCAATAGAATTAATCCAGTAAGACCTTTTGCGTGTGTCTCCATCTGTAACAAGCAATCGACCAAACCGACGCGAGTATTTCACCAAATGGAGGTGCTTGACGTTATTTCGTGCAAGATGATCGATGCGGCGCCAGCTCTCGCCATCATCCTGCGTCAAGAATAGGTATGCCACGGATTTCCAAAAGGGTCGAGCGCGGTCTCTGTTTACAATACTGCCATATTCTCTAATTACTATTAGTCCTTCCGGCGTCTCAGCTATCCCATGATTGTGCCAAACGGTGCTGTCGTCGTTCGATAGTCAGAGTGCCGCGTCAAAATGCCTTCCTCCATTCTTACTCAGATATACCGTTCCTTTTGTCGCAACAAATAAATGGTTTCTACTGGAAGGGGCGATCTATTCTTTTTGCATTACCTTGATGTGTTGCTGCCGGACGGCGGTGACCCGTTCACGCAATCTGAGTGCCCGCTCGTTGCCGGTCTCCCAAATATAGGCATTGCATGTCAGCCCGGTGAGTGCGGTGCTTGTCGCGACCCAGCCAACGAGGTGATTGAATGAAGCGGCGCGCGTTCATCAGCCTGCTCGGCGGTGCAGCCGCGTGGGCGCTCGGCGCGCGCTCAAACTTCGATGAAGCGACCTCTGATCGCTTGGCTTTCGTTGGGCGAGAGAACATCCTTCTGGGTATTTGTTGAGGCTTTTCTGCAAGGCATGCGAGAACACGACTAGGTCGAAGAACGCCACTTTGACATTGTGTATCGTTTTGCCGATGGATATACCGAGCGCTTGCCACTAGCATGTTGATGTGGATGGCAAGCGCGCCGGGCGTGCAGCGGTGCTCGCGGCCAAGGCTGCGACCAGCACGAGTGTAGTGCTATGAATGGATTCCCTCGAAGACCCGCGCAAATCCGGAACCCTGCCGAGCTAGCCTGCGAAAGACGGCGGAATAATCAGTTCCGTTCGGCTTATCGCGATGCAACGGGGGGAAGCTACTTTGGCCCAACTGAGGCGATGATCCTGATGTCCGAGCTTCCATGTATCCCGTTCAGCATGCCGGATACTTGGATCGTGAAGGAGTCCTGTCCCTGAAAGCCGGACTTGGCTGTGTACGAAAATCCTGAGCCCAGCAATTTCACTTGGCCGGACTGCGGAGTAGAAATGAGCTTCGCGGTATGAATGGTTACACGACCATGGCTGAGACCGCGAACGCAACTCTGGCCGCTGCCGATCTGCATGGTCCAATCAACGGTATCCGATTTCAGTTGATAAGGAGGTTCCCTCGTGAGGGCGCAGCCTCCAAGTGCTGGTCGAACGAAACGATCTGCAGGAACCTCGAGCCGCCCTCTTGCTTCCGGCGGCGCGCCAAGATCCTCAGCCTTTTGATACCAGCTTAGCGCTTTTTCCACGTCTCCACTCATCCCTACCACACCGAGCTTTGCGAGCACAGTGGGATCGTACGTCGCGCCTAATGCCATCGCGGCATTGGCGTTGCCAGCTTCCGCAGCTCGCTGGAATACGATCCGGGCCGTGACCACATCGCCGGCCGCGATGAATTGTTCGCCTTGTTTCATTAGAAGCTCGATCTCCTCTGGATCGAGCACCCGAGTGGTCTTGCTCGACGGCGACGCTTGAGCGCCCGTCGCGCTCGGTTGCCCTATCGCCACGGTCTCGCCAAAGTAATATCCGATTGGGGCCGCGAAGATACTCGCGATCAAGATGATGAGCGGTCCGCATAGCTTGTGTCGGCGCGACCCCATCGCCGACGGAGGCTCCAAGCGTTCGGGCTCCAGCCAGTGCGGCAACGCAAAATCGTTGTCGGACATTGCTAGTACTCCCCTGCTGACGCTCTCCGCCTGAGGTTTCTTTCACCCTGTGTTTCTTGTGGTGCTCCTTTTTCTTTCCGCGCGTAATCTGATGCGTGGATACGTGCCGCCGACGGGGTGGCCTAGCGCTGCGCGCCGTTGCGCTGCTTTTCTAGCCACTGCAGAAATTCGCGGAACAGCGCCTCACGCTGCTCCTGCGTAAAATTCGCGGCTGCGGAACCTTTATCCTTCAGGAAGGCGGAAAAATCGCTGCTAGCCGCGTGTGGGTCCACAGCGTTCTTTGGGCGAATACGACGTAACATTTCCTCCGCAACAGCCCAGCGGGTCCAGCCCGGAACGGTCGCCGCAAGATTGACGTCGCGCCATTTTGGATGCCGCGTCGGCTCGCGAAACTTGTCCCAGTTGGTGAAAAGGCGTTCGACCAATCGTTCGGTGCGCCGGTACCGATCGTTTCCTTTCGACCAGTTGAAAACTGCGAGCACCGCCGGAACCGCGATCGTGTCGACGGACTGAGCTTCCGGGATCAGCGTCGGATATTCCTTATTCGTAAGCCCACCGACCGTATAGTAATCGGCAAAGGCCTTCGAAAACGGAATTGGCACGAAGTGCAAACCCGAATTCGCGGGGATCTTCGCAAAAAAGTCGATAGGCTTTCCGATCACCCGCACGAGCGCGGCAAGTTCACCCGTCTTCAGCTTCTGCAGGGCGGTGGGGTTGTCATACAATACCTGCTCGACCTGGACGCCGAGGCGCTGAAAGACAATCGTGCCGGTGAGGCTCGAAGCGCTTCCTGCCGGCCCGAAATTCACCTTCTTGCCGCGCAGGTCCTCGATCGACTTTATGTCGCTGCGCGCGAGAACGTGCATCTCCGATACGGGCAAGCGAATGACGTAATTGACTCTAAACGCGAGATTGGAAATTTTTCGTTGGGTACGGAAATATTCAAAGACGTCCGCCTGAGTCACCGCGACGTCGACGCCGCGCAGATAGAGCAGATCGTCAAGATTGGAAGCCGCGCCATAGGTAACGATCGGAATGACCCGCAGATTGTCGCCGTCGTCGAGGACCTCCGCTAGCTCGTTGGCAAAAGTCATGTAGGTGCCTGACAACTGGCCACCGGCGACGCCAACCGTCCAATTGTTCTTTCGCTCCCTCATTGCAGCATCGCTGCCACCCTCCGCGAGCGACTTCGGTACCGTCTGCGCTCGAGCCGTTGCAACCAATCCGATTCCGAGCGAGCCGAAGCGAGACGTGTGAGTGAGAGGCGAAACCGCAAGGCACACTGCGCCCAAGAGTGCTAGAACACGCATCCGCCACCTCCTCAAGTGAGGCCCATGCGGAACTGACTTTCGCCAGGGTTCATATTATGGCCAACTCAAAGCTGTGTCTCATGATTTTTGCTTGTGAGGAAGAGATTTTCTTTTGGGAATTGGATCATTCAAAGGTGTACGCGAACTTAGGTACGATCGTACTACCCATGCTCTCTTACTAAAATGCTCGCGCTTGGCCGCTTGCTGCGGTAATCAAGCGTGTGAAGCGCAAACGACGGCTGGCAAACAGGCGACAAGCAATGAGTTTGAAGATCGACCTTCAATCATGTTGAAGCGGCTAGTCTGCATCGCAATCCTAGGTCTGTTTGCGGCGCCACTTGACGCGAAGGCGCAGGGCTATCCGTTGCGACCCATCACGGTGGTGGTGCCCTTCCCCGCCGGCGGTCCGAGCGATGTCGTGGCGCGCATTGTGACCGAGGAGATGGGGAAAATCCTCGGGCAATCCATGGTCGTCGAGAACGTCGGCGGCGCAGGTGGCACGATTGGCAGCGCGCGCGTCGCGGCCGCGAACCCGGACGGCTACACATTGCTCGCGGGCAGCATGGGCTCCCATGTTGCCGCCCCGGTGCTTACGCCGAACGTGAAATACGATTCCGAGCGCGATTTCGAGCCGATCGGTTTCACGGCGCATGCGCCGGCCGTGATCGTTGCAAACAAGAATTTCCCGGCCAAGGACTTGCGGGAATTCGTGGCCTATCTGAAGAACCACGGCGATGAAGTAAAGCAGGCACATGGCGGCATCGGCTCGTCCTCGCACATGGCGTGCCTGCTGTTCACCTCCGCGGCCGGAGTGCAGCCAAGCCTCGTGGCTTATCGCGGCACCGGCCCGGCGCTGAACGACCTGATCGGGGGGCACGTCGATTTCTTCTGCGAGCAGGTGGTCAGCGTCGCCCCGCAGATCGCGGCCGGCACTATCAAGGCCTATGGCATTTCCTCGAGCGAGCGCCTCCCAGCGCTGCCCAACGTGCCGACGGCGAAGGAAGCCGGCGTCAACTACCAGATGAGCATCTGGGCCGGGATTTTCGCGCCCAAAGGTACGCCGAAGGCGATCATCGACAAGCTCGCGGTCGCGCTCGATCACGCGCTGGACAACCCGGGCGTTCAGGCCCGGCTGGCCGATCTCGGCGGATCGCTCCCAAGCAAGGGCGAGCGCACGCCGGCGAAGTTCAGTGGCTTCGTGAGGGCGGAGATCGCGCGCTGGTCTCCCATCCTCAAAGCGGCGAACATCGAAGGGAAATAAACGACTTGAACAATCACGGAGGACGTTCTAACAGAGACAGAGGACAGCTTCGCTCCAGCGCATACGAGCCTTCGTCCACCAGATTTGTGCCGTGACGTGGGCATTGACCCACGGCATCGTTGTAGAGCGCGTTCGCGACGGCTTTGGCTCGCCTTTGCGTGACCGCGGTCAAGCTCAAGACGAAATGCCGAGCGCAGCGTCTCCCGGTCAACGCCGCGCCCGGTGCGCGGTGAGATGACGAGCTGGCAACGTCTTCGTGCGACAAACCAAAGCCCGATGCATTTTCGACAATCTCATCGGCCGCAGCCACAAAGGCGGCGTATGCGGCACCGACTTGAGATCGAAGGTTGAGCGTCTGATGATCTTGAGCACGTCGGCGGTGGCGATCTGCTGCAGCGATTCGCTCAGTTCCTCCGTGCGCGCCTGCACCACGTCGAACAGCCGCACGTTCTCGATCGCGATGACGGCCTGGTCGGCGAAGGTCATCGCCAGCTCGATCGCTTGTCGGTGAACTGGCGCACGTCCGTGCGCTGCAAGCCGACCGCGCGCCGATCGGCATACCTTCACGCAGGAGTGGTACGCCAATGAGGTACTGCAGCGCCCGATCTTCTGCACCTCGGTAAACATGTATCTCGGGTCGGCGAGCACGTCGGCCCTTGCGGTGGAACCTAGGCAGGCGCATGAGAGGCGCGACCCCGACCGAGCGCGTGCACGCCCCCGGACTTGACACAGCAACCGAGTGACTGGCTGCCATGCCTGAGACCACCATTTCCGCGACAATTCTCCAACGAACTGGTCGCCACGTTCGACGAGCAATTCTCTGCCGACCAGACTACAAAGGAACCGTCTCTCGAAATCCCAGAGGCCAAAAAAGAACAGATGCCTGTTTATGAGTCCATCCTCTAATTTGTGCCGAATGGGCGTGCACGATCCGCACTCGCCATCCCAATCAGCGATCCGCAAGAACATCGAGCCGCCGTCTTGCTTCCGGTGAGCCAAGTTTCTCGGCCGTTTGATACCAGCTTCGTGCTTTTTCCACGTCCGCGCTCATCCCCACCACACCGAGCTTTGCAAGCACAGTGGGATCGTACGTCGCGCCTAATGCCATTGCAGCATTGGCGTTGCCGCCTTCCACGGCTCGTTGGAATACGATCCGAGCCGTGACCACATCGCCGGCCGCGATGAATTGCTCACCTTGCTTCAGTAGAAGCTTGATCTCCTCCGGATCAAGCACGCGAATAGTCTTGCTCGAGGGCGGAGCCTGAGCGCCAGTCGCGCTCGGTTGCACCATTGCCACGGTGTCGCCCTCGGATGATCGTCGTGACTGCGAGCCTGGACGCTGGGAGGCTATCTCGCCCTCGGCCAACATCCCACGATCGTCGTCTCGTGCCATCGTGCGTGGGAGTTCCTGTTGGGCGATAGACGACGGCAGCGCATTGGTTCTCCGAGTGACTAACGCCATTTGCGGTCCGGACGGAGCCTGTGAGGATGGGCTCCAACCTCCCGCTGAAAAGTAATATCCAATCGGGGCCGAGAAGATGCTCGCAATCAAGATGATGAGCGAAGCACCTAGCTTGCGACGGCGCGAACTCATTGCAGGCGGAGGCCCCATGCGCTCTGGCTCTATCGAGCGCGGCGACCGAAAACCGTTGTCAAACATCTCGCCACAACGACGGTCTCTGGCATCGGCGGGAGCAAGCCCAGGCACGGCCGGTAGCTGCGCGGCGCGAGGGATCCGCGCGGCCGCTTCCTCGCGCTGAATCCAGCGAAGGGTGGCTACAAGCCGCTTGAGGCCCCGAATGCCCCCGTCACGGCCTGCGGCGGCCGGTTGCTCCCGTTGCTGGCTGTTCGGATGAGCGGGCGGATGCAAGGTATCCGAGTCCGGATCATGAGAGAAAAGATTGGATTCATTAGCGTCGACAGCATCGCGCTCGGGATGCCCGCGCAAACGTTTTGGCCCGCGAAGAGGCACAAGCGGCACTACATCCTCCCTGACGGCGACATCCGGTCCTGCAGCCGGTTGCGTGCGCGCTTTCTTCGGCGCATAAGGCGACCGAAGAAGGTCGTGGTCATTCTCTTCGGTATGTCGCTCGGCGCGCGCGCGTGCTCTCGTTGGTGTGTAAGGCGAGCGAATGGCTTCGTTGTGTCTCTCGACTGGATGATATTCCGAGCCAGCACGCTCGTGCGTCTCATGCGACACATGAGCGAAAGGCCCAATGGGGTTAACAGGCTTTCCTGCTGGAGTACTCATCGCTGATACTGCCCCTGCTGCGTTCCCGACCGAACTTTGTTTCAGTTGCCTCTGTCTCTTGTTCGAGGCTCCTTTCTCTTCCGCGCCCCGAACGCAACTCCGAACACGACTTTTGACAAGAACCCGCCGCCACGTCACACGCCTTCCAGTCCGGATACGTTGCTCGCGATCGTTATTGACCTCATGACTCGACCCTCATCCCCCGCAACGTAAGGGCGTCACACCTTGTTTCAACCGCCAGATAGCGCATAGCCAACTCGTCATGCGGCTCATGGATTTCGGCATTCGGAATAAAACGTGCCGTAAACGGCGTTGCGCAATTGCGCCGGATCATCTTCGATGGACTCAATGACGCGGGAGAGAACCACCGCAAAGTCAACCTCCCATGATCTCCCCGCAAGGTTCTTTCCGCTGTCAAACTTCTGAGGTTGCGAGGTCATGTCAAAACACGCTCCCCCGCTCGCTAACTTCGCGTTATACAGAGCAGCACGTCGAACCATTTCGCATGGCCCCCATGCCCCGCTCGTTCAAGATAGAGAGGTGCATATGGAGTTACCGCCTTTGCAGAAACCTCGCCCACGTCGGTGCCCACAACAGTGACTGGGTTTTCTTTTTTGGGCCGACTGTCTCAATATTTAACTTTAATGGGCTCGTTCATTGCGTCTCCGCCGATCGAGCGCCGACATACCCGGCAGCGGATCGAAAAACCAAGCCGTCAGATCGCGAGGCTCGAGCGCAGCTCGGCGATCACGATCCGCCAACGCCAAGGGACAGGGCCGAACGCTCGGCGAGAGCATGAGGTGAGTGGACTCGCAGACGCGAGCAGCTTCATTCAGGACTTTGGCCATTGTAGTTTTCCCCCGTACGGCCTCCCCCTAAGCCGCAGCCCTACGGCACGCCAGCACCTTGGCCAAACGGTGACGGCAGACTGTCCGGATTGGGACCAAATATGGGAACTAGCATGAAGACCCGCACCCAATTCCAGGCCATCATTGAGCACGTGGCCGGATCGTCGCAGCGCAAGAGAACCTGGGCGCGCTGACTGCGGACTCCAAGGTACACGCGGCGCCCGTAGGAACACCATGGATGTGGACGCTCGCCTTCGGCCACCACGAGTACCGCAGACGACCCACGGCTACGAGGCAACACGCGAAGCGGCGATGGCGGCGTTCGCGAAAAGCTGGCGGCGGGAATAAGAGCGGTCGCGCCCGCGAGTCTTCAGTACACTTTCCAGAGGTCAGGCCGGTAAATCGTTTCGGTAGGCGCAGCCGCCGAATCGCTCGGACGTTTTGGGACAGCAGCCCATGTTGTAATCGCCAGAAGCGCTGCGACCGCAAGAGCCGTTGCGAAGATAAATGGGAGCTTATGCTGGTTCGGTGTCATCCGTTCCCTCCTGGTTCCCAGATGATCCTGGGGCCGCTTCTACAGGGACATCGGCTAGACATCTGTGACGCCGATCAGTTGAACCAGTCTATCGGCATTGATTCGCCTTGGGGGCTACGACGATGCCGAAAGCACTGTCTGGTGACCTGCGTGAGCGCGTTATCGAAGCAGTGGAAGCGGGGGCGTCGCGGCGTGAGGCGGCCGAGCGC
>Ga0306920_100008534_pt1 | contig 13604 bp, 7 predicted proteins | sample flu12Cox44000170_FD_204666 | JGI IMG/M metagenome (GOLD analysis project Ga0306920, IMG submission 204666) | Lab enrichment of tropical soil microbial communities from Luquillo Experimental Forest, Puerto Rico - flux4day.12C.oxic.44.000.170 (v2)... | ecosystem: Environmental > Terrestrial >... | reverse complement strand
TGACGCTCGATCGGAACTGTGAGCGCGAAATCGACGACCCGCTCCGCCTCGCCACGCAAAACCGCATCGGCAGCGGTCAGCACCGCGGGGTTGCGGAGCATCGCAGCGAGGTCGCGCGGTCCCTCGACAACACCGAGAAAAGCCTCCGCTTCAGCGTTGGCATGGACGACCTGCCGCCGCTCGTTTAGCAGGATCAGCGGGTCGGGAATGGCGGCGATGACTGCCTCTGCGGCGGCTAGCCGCGCCTCGGCGCTGCGGATGCGGTCGCTCCCCGCACGGGTCAGCCTCAGGATCGCGAGCCACAGCTCACCCACCGGGCCGGCGGGTAGGTGCCGAATGTGCTCCGACGCCGAGGTTGCGGCCTTGTCATCGACGGCGAGCACATCGACCGCGTCCCGCACTCTCGTCAGGCCGGCTACCGATCGGCCGACGATAAGCCCGGTCGCGACTAGGGTGGCGGCGCCGGCGATCAGGCCTGCACCGACGGCGAGAAGCCCGCGCGCCGCGAGGGAGGCGAGAAGGATCAGGCTCGGTGCGGATACGCCCAAGGCGAGTACCGCAGTGCGGTAGAAGGCATGGCGCCCGATCACGCCTCGGCCTCCTCGATTGTCACGCGGCCGCCCTGCCGACCGCCGTTGGCGGTCAGCGGATCGCGTCGTGGGCTGAGATTGCGGCGAGGTTGACGAGGTCCGACACTGTGGCACCCATATTGACGATCTGAACGGGATGCGACAGTCCGAGCAGCAGGGGTCCGACGACCGTCCCGCCGCCGAGTTGAGGCAGCAGCTTCGCCGCGATGTTGGCGCTGTGCAATTCGGGCATGACGAGGACGTTGGCCGGGCCCGTGAGCCGACAGAACGGATAAAGGCGCCGCATCAGTGCCTCGTCGAGCGCGACATCGGCGCTCATCTCGCCGTCATATTCGAAGCCGACACGGCGCTGATCGAGCGAGGCTACGGCGTCGCGCACCCGCTCTACGTCCTTGCCCATCGGATTGCCAAAGTTCGAGTATGACAAGAGTGCGACCCGTGGCTGGAGACCGAGCTGTTGCGCCTTGGCCGCCGCCTGGATCGCGATGTCGGCGAGCTGCGGCGAACTCGGCACTTCATGGACGAGCGTGTCGGCGAGCAGCACGGTGCGCTCGCGGGCGAGCAGCACGGTCAATCCAAAGAGCAGGCAGTCGGGCTTGACCGCAATGACCCGCGACACTTCGTCGAGCACATCGAACGAATTGCGGGTGACCCCGGTTACCATCGCGTCGGCGTCGCCGCAGGCGACCATGCAGGCGGCGAAGACGTTGCGGTCCTGGTTCACCAGCCGCTGGCAGTCGCGATAGAGCATCCCTTGGCGCTGCTGGCGCGCGTAGAGGAAATCGGTGTAACGCTTGTTGTGCTGAGACAGCCGCGCATTGTGGATTTCGAGACCCTCAGGCGCGGAGAGGCCCATCGCCGACATTGTCGACTTGATCCGCTCCTCGCGGCCGACCAGCACCGGCGTGCCGAAACCGCTCTCTCGGAACAAGAGTGCGGCGCGGATCGTTTTTTCGTCCTCACCCTCGGCAAAGACCACGCGTCTTGGCTCGGCGCGCACTCGTTCGAAAATCTGCTCGAGCCCCGCGGCGGTCGGGTCGAGCCGGCCGCGCAGCGCGCGCCTATAGGCCCCCATGTCGAGGATGGGCCTGCGAGCGACCCCGGAATCCATCGCTGCCTTGCCGACAGCGGAGGGAACCGCCCAAATCAGGCGCGGGTCGAACGGTGCCGGGATGATGTAGTCGGGCCCGTAAGCAAGGCGCTGACCGGAATAAGCGGCGGCGACCTCGTCCGGCACGTCCTCGCGGGCGAGCCGAGCCAAGGCCTCCGCCGCGGCGATCTTCATCGCGTCGTTGATCGTCGAAGCGTGCACGTCGAGGGCGCCACGAAAGATGTAAGGAAAGCCGAGGACGTTGTTGACCTGGTTCGGGTAGTCGGACCGCCCGGTCGCGATGATCGCGTCGGAGCGCACGGCGCGCACTTCTTCCGGAGTGATCTCCGGGTCGGGGTTGGCCATCGCGAAGATGATCGGCTTGTCCGCCATGGAGGTGACCATTGCCTGGTCGACGGAGCCTTTGGCCGACAGGCCGAAGAACACGTCTGCGCCCGCGATCGCCTCGGCCAGGGAGCGCGCTTTGGTATCGACGGCATGGGCCGACTTCCATTGGTTCAGACCGTCGGTACGACCGCGGTAAATGACGCCTTTTGTGTCGCACAGCACGACGTTGTGCGGCGGCAGGCCCATCGTCTTCAGCAGCTCAACGCAGGCGATCGAGGCCGCCCCCGCGCCGTTGACGACCATCTTGATCCTAGAGAGCGAGCGGCCAGTCAGGTGAAGGGCATTGATCAGCCCGGCTGCGGCAATGATGGCGGTGCCGTGCTGGTCGTCATGAAACACCGGGATATCCAAGAGCTCGCGCAGGCGCTCTTCGATGACAAAGCACTCGGGCGCCTTGATGTCCTCGAGATTGATGCCGCCAAAGGCTGGGTGCAGAAAACGCACGCAATTGACGAACTCGTCGACGTCCCGGGTGTCGATCTCGAGATCGATCGAATCGATATCGGCAAAGCGCTTGAAGAGTGCCGCCTTGCCCTCCATGACTGGCTTGGCTGCCAACGCCCCGAGATCGCCGAGGCCGAGGACCGCGGTGCCGTTCGAGATCACCGCAACGAAATTACCTTTAGAGGTGTAGTCGAAGGCGGCACTCGGCTGGCGATGGATGCTGAGGCACGGGAAGGCCACCCCGGGCGAATAGGCAAGCGACAGATCGCGTTGCGTGGTCAGCGGCTTGGTCGGCGCGATCGACAATTTGCCGGGCCGGCCGTTTGCATGAAACTGCAGCGCCTCGTCCTCGGTTGCGCGAATGGTCCCGGTGTCCATGCTTCCGGACGCTCCTCCAAAACACAGGCAGCCATGGTAAAGATGGGCGCCGATCACGTCAAAGCCGCGGCTGGGAGGCGCGATCGAACCTCAACTATCGGAGGGCCGGGGACTATCCCGGCCGCTCCGTTTTTGCGTCAGTGTGTGAAACAGCTCACACAGAGGCCTGGAGAAGGGCCTTACGATGTCCGCCTTGATCCGCTCTCGACGACCAAGCCCAAAGCCAATCCTTGTCTGTCCTTACTGTGCATCTCCGCTCGCAGCAGCTAACTTGCCGGTGAGCATCACGCGTATTAGGATCGATTAACCAGGGCGGAAAGCGCCCATAAGGGAGACTTGCCGGTGCTCGATCGTAGCGCCGAAGCCTTGCTCGACGACTTGCTCGAATTTGTCGAGGATGGCAAGGTCGTCCCAATCATCGGCGAGGAATTGCTGCGGGTCGGGCAGAACGGCTACGAGATCCCGCTTTATCGCTACATCGCCGATAAGCTGGCCGAACGGCTGGAGATACCGGCTGCTTCACTGCCGCCGGAGCCGAGCCTCAATGCCGTCGTCTGCCATTATCTGCAGACGGGCGGCGTGCCGGAAGAGGTCTACCCTAAGATCCGGCCGATCTTGAACCAGGCGCGGTTTGCCCCGCCCGAGCCATTGCTCCAGCTCGCCCGCATCGATCGTTTCAAACTATTCGTGACTCTGACCTTCGACTCGCTGCTCGCCACCGCGATCGACGAGGTCCGCACTGCCGGCCACGCGCTCGAGCTCGCCTATTCTCCAAAGAACACGCAGGACTTGCCTGGCCCGCTCGAGGAGCTGCGCCAGCCGGTCGTCTATCACCTGTTCGGCAAGCTGTCCTCGCAACCCGATTACGTGATCACCGAAGAGGACACGCTGGAGTTCCTGCACCACATGCAGTCGAAGTCGTCGGCCGCAGAGCACCTCTTCGATGCGTTGCGCGACAATCATCTTCTCTTCATCGGCTGCGCCTTTCCCGATTGGTTGTCGCGCTTTCTGCTGCGCATCGCCAAGAGCCGTCAGCTCTCGCTGCGCCGTACCGAGATGGAATTGCTGGTCGGCAGCCTCGCGAATCGCGACAGCGACCTGGTCGTGTTCTTGCGGCATTTCAGCCCGCGCACCAAGATCGCTTCGTGCTCACCGGCAGAATTCGTTGGCGAACTGGCGGTGCGCTACACCAATCGTTCGGCAGCCTCGGCCGCAGCTCAAGTGAATCCCTCGGGCGGAGTGGCGAACGGCTCGTCCGATCCTGGGGACGTCGCCAATGCGAGCATGTCGCCGGGCGCCGTTTTTATCAGTTATACACACGAGGACCAGGCGGCAGCCGCCCGGTTGCGCGACTTCCTCGAAGGGGAAGCCGGGATTGATGTCTGGCTCGATACCCGCAGGCTCGAAGCGGGTGACGACTGGGGCCACAAGATCCGCCGCGACATCAAGAGTTGCTCCTACTTCATGCCGTTGATCTCGACCGCTGCGACACGGCGGCACGAGGGATATTTCCGCCGCGAATGGTCATTGGCGGTGGAGCGAGCGATGGATATCGCTGACTCTGTGCCCTTTATCATCCCGGTGGCGATCGACAATACACTCGAGACCACCGATGGTGTGCCCGAGCGGTTTCTGAAAGCGCAATGGGTCCGGTTGCCGGGCGGCGCGGGCACTGAGGACTTCCGCCGGCGCATGGTCGCGCTGGTCCGCGACTATCGCAGACGCACACATGAATGACGTTGCCGCCGATTTGACGCGCAGTCTCGACGCCGAGAACCCGTGGCCGGGACTGATGCCGTTTACCGAGGCCACGCAGGCATACTTTCACGGGCGCGACACCGAGGCGGCCGAGCTGTTGCGCCGGGTGCGGCGGGAGCGCTTGACGATCCTATTCGGGCAGTCGGGGCTCGGCAAGACGTCGCTGCTCTGCGCCGGTCTCTTTCCCCGTCTGCGCGGCGCCGATTTTCTTCCCGTCTATATACGGCTCGACTGGACGACCGCGCAGATCTTCCCGGTCGCGCAAATCAAGCAGACGCTCACCGAGAACCTTACGGAATATAGTGTCGAGGGGCGCCCGCCGCGCCCTGATGAAACGCTGTGGGGTTATTTCCACGACAAGGCGACGGAATTTTGGAGCCACCGCAACCGCCTCGTAATTCCGGTGCTGGTTTTCGACCAGTTCGAGGAGATCTTCACGGTTGGGCACGGGGCCGCGACGGCGGGGGCAGTGCTCGACGAGCTCGCGGGTCTGATCGAGAACCATCCGCCGGCGAGCGTGCGCGCCGCTCTCGACGATAATCCCGAAGCGGCTCGCGGCTATGACTTCGCCAAGGAGAGTTGCAAGGTGATCCTTGCCCTGCGCGAGGATTTCCTGCCCGATCTCGAGGGCCTGCGGCGGCGTCTGCCGTCAATCATGGAAAACCGCATGCGGCTGACGCGGATGGACGGCCGTCAGGCGCGTGATGCCATTCTCGCCTCGGGCAGTCACCTCGTAGCGCCTGGTGTCGCGGAAAAAGTGATTGTGTTCGTTGCCGCGAGCCGCGGCCGCTCGGAGCGAGAAACACTCGACGAGACGGAGCTGTCGGGGCTCGAGATCGAGCCGGCTCTGCTCAGCATTGTCTGCAGCGAGCTCAACAATAAGCGCATCCGCCTCGGCCAGGCGCAAATCACCGCGGATCTGCTCGATGGCGCGCGGCAGGAGATCGTCGGGCAGTTCTACGAGTCGAGCCTGGCCGGTATCGACCCGGCATTGCGGCTGTTCATCGAGGAGCAATTGCTGACCGCGGAGGGCTATCGCGATAGCCGGCCCTTGGCGGAGGCGCTGCGCGAGCCGGAAGTGACGCGCGCCGATATTGACAGGCTGGTCGCCCGGCGCCTGTTGCGCATCGAGGAGCGCTTCGGCACGCAATGGGTGGAGCTGACGCACGATCTGTTGACCGAGGTGATCCGGCAGCGGCGCGATCTGCGTCGCGAGCGGACGGCAGCCGCACGGGCGGCCGAGCAGCGCGCCCAGGCCGAACGCGAGCGCGCCGAGCGCGCCGAGGCCGAGGCGTCGCGCGAGCGGGCCGAACGAGAAGCTCAGGAAAAGCTGGCGCGCGAGGCTGCGGCCCGCGAAAGCGCGGCACACCGGTTGGTGCGGCGCACCCGCATCGCGCTCGGCGCCACTGTGCTGGCTTTGGTCTTGGCAGTCGCGGCCGGGATCTACGCGTGGAGCCAGCGCCAGGTCGCCGAAGCACGCAGACAAGAGGCGGCCGCGGATTATTCGTTGGCACTGGAGGCGGCGCTTCGCGATATCGACATCGTCGACCGACATCACCGCTCCGGCAGGCTCGGCACTGAAGTTGCGCGCGTGCTCCTCGATGCGGCCAGCAGGACGTTTGGTCGTCTGCCGAAAGTCGGCTGGAGCCCTCCTCAGGCGCATGAAGATGCAAACACTACCCGGTCGCGGGTTCGATTGTTTTCCCAGCTAACCGCAACCTATCTGGATTTCGGCGATCTGCGCGCCGCGCAGGACAGCGCGAGCAAAGAGGTTGAGCTCGCAAATTATCTGCACCAAAGCGGGAACAATTCTGAAGGCGAACCCGAGTTGGCCGACAGCCACGCCCGGATGGGGGACGTGCTCCGTCGCCGCGGCGAGCTGGCTCGCGCATTGGAGGAGTATTCGGAAGGCCGGAGGATCTCGACGGCGTTGGTTGAAAAGGATCCACAGAACGGCGAACGGCAACACGACCTCGCGACCGCTCACAAGAACGCGGGCGAGGCGTTGGAATTTCGAGGCGATTCGTTGGGAGCCTTCGAGGAATATCAGGCAGGTCTGGCGATCATGGCGTCCTTGGTGGCCAAGGACCCTTCCAAAGACGGTTGGCAACGAGATCTGGGACTCAGCCATATTTCGGTCGGCAACGTATTGGCGGCGCGAGATGACCCTAAAGGCGCGACCGGAGAGTACGAGTCGGCTCTTTCGACATTGTCGCAGCTGGCCGCGAAAGACCCGACCAACGACGGCTTGCAGCGCGATATTTCGGTCGTTCATGATAGAATCGGTGAGATCGCGCTGCTGCGGGGCGATAAACCGGCCGCAGTAAAGGAATACGAAGCGGATCTGGCGATAATGTCGGAGCTTGGGGACAGAGATCCGACCAACGCCAGGTGGCAGCTGGACCTCTCGGTCGCTCATAACAAACTCGGTGCCGCGTTGCAGGATCAGGGCGATCTCGGCCGCGCGATGGAGGAGTTCCGGGCGGAGCTGGCGATTACCGCAGTGCTCGCGGCAAAAGACCCGGCCAATGCTATTTGGCAGCGTGAGCTCGCCGTGAGCCACAACCGGGTCGGCGGCGTGTTGCAAGCCCAACTCGATCCGGCGGGTGCGTTGAGCGAGTACCGGGAGGGTTTGCGGATCATCTCTGCGCTTGCGATAAAGGACCCGGCCAATGTCGACTGGCAGGAAGTGCTGGCTGCCTCCCACACGCGCCTCGGCGCTGGATTTAAAGCCCAGGGGGACCTTGCGGCTGCGCTAAACCAGTATTCAGCCGTGCTGGCGATAATGAACGGGCTGATAGAAAAGGATGCGACCAATGCGGGTTGGCAACGGCGCATTTCCGAAGTGCACAAAAGCATGGGAGAACTCTACCTTACGCAGGGGGATTCTGCCCGGGCGCAGGCGGAGTTCGGGGCTTGTTTGACGATCACCGAGCTGATCGTGGCGAGGGGCCCAGGCAATGCCCAGATCAAGCAATTGGCCGCATCATGCCGTTCAAAAGCGGCCGCTATGGAAGGGGTCTCCGAATCCACCGCGCGCTGAATCGGAGGGTAATTTACCGCCCCGTCATCTCAAGCCGTACCCGGTCGTGCTCTGGTTCCATGCCGCCATGCCGCCGCGATACCAAAACACGTTGCTAAATCCCATGGCTTCGGCTCGCAGTGTCGCGTTATAGGATTCCCAACACTCTGAGCCAGCGCAGTAGAAGACGATCGGATATCCGGGATTGAACCGTGTAAGCCGGCCTAGTTCCTGATAAAAGCTCCGCTGAACGTCGTCTTGAAAGGTGCCGGGACGGCCGGCATAAGGGATATGTACCGCGCCGGGGATGATCTGATGTTGCGCATCGTCCCATGCATCGATCATTAGAAACCGCAGGCCGGACTGCAGTGCGTAGCGTAATTGGAGCGTCGTTACCACGCGGCCGCCAGGGATGCTCGTTGGCGTCCTCGATCCGAGCCGCGGCTGGAGCACGTTCTGCGGCGGTACGCCGAAATTGGTCAGCTCGTTCGCAAAGTTGAGAGCATTCTGGTACGTCGGCGAGGGAGCCGGCGCAAGTCGGGGAGGTGCTGCCGCCTGCGGCGGCGGCGTTGGAGCAGGAGGTGGGGTCGGGCGCGTCGGAGCCGCCGCTGGTGCAGTCGCCTGTGGCGGCGCGCCATCCTCGCACTCGCCGAAATAGCAGCGCTTTCCTTGGCCGGCCATGCTGAGGGGAAAGCCGCGCGTGTCCTGCGCTATCACCGAGTGCGCCATTAGCAGGGGGAGGATGAGGACTGGGAAGCCGACCCTCACTCGAACCATTGGGTCCTCCTTCAGGAAAACCGCCGAACGAACTCACCTCCAGCAGTCATGGCTTTCGCAAACGGGGGTGCCGCCTCACGGCCCAGTCGATACCCTCCCTCGATCGCCATAGCTCGCTCCTCGGCGGTGCCGTGGTGGCCGGGATTGCTGAAATTGTTATCACCGAGCCCGTGGATCAAATCGCCGGCCGACCATAGCCGCAAGCCCGGATTTTCCGCCTGGCGCTGAGCCAGATAGAAGCCGGCGAGAAAGTCAGCGTGCAGCTCCACGAGCTTGATGGTGCGCTGCCCGGCGCGCAACGTGTCTTGAATGCCAGAATGAAACTGCGCGATGTGACCAAACTCGTGTGCGAAAATCGCGAGAACCGCAATGCCGTCGTCGTGCCGGCTCATCACCTCACGAAACAGCTGCTGCCCAAATAATACAGTTCCTTCGGTACCAGGAACGTCGCTCTGTTGCACGGCAAGGGCGTTCGGACTAGCCCTGTCGTCGAAAAAGCCGCAGCCGGGATTGACGTCAAAAGCCTTCGCCAGCCGAAGCAGCGCACGGCCGAGCCGGTGATCAGTTTCTCGATCACCCGAGCTGGGGATCAGCCGATAAGCCATATCGTCGCTGCCGACGAGATTATACGCGCGTAGCCCGAAATCGGCAGCGCGTCCTCCGATCAGACAACATCCTTGTATTTGAGGGACAGCGGCGTGCGCGTATCGGGCTAGGCTGCGGCTACAGGCGAGCGCCAGAACCAATGACCTCCGCGAGAGCATGGGTGCGCGCCTCTTTGAAGAATTAACCATTGAGGCACATTTCGGCATTTGGGTCAAATCCTTCGGATCGAGAACCCGCGGATCGAAGGGATGATCATCGCCTCCCATCTAATAGCTCACGGGTCGCTTGCGACGTGTGAGGCAGTTCACACTCGAAAAAAAAATTCATCCAGTCCGGCGAGTGATTGGACCCTTAAACGGCTACGGAGATCTCGTCGACAGCCGGAAGAATTGGCGCGCCGACACCTTTGTCATCATTCCCACGAAACAGACGTGAACGGATTGCAGTGAACCCACCCCGTTCATCCCGTCATTCCCGCGCGGCAGGAGTCCAGACATTTCAGTAATTTGCACCGGGACCACCGCTGCCTGCCTCCGCGGGACAAATTTCGCGGGGGCGACCAATTGGCTACCCGGCGCAGGCATTTTTCGGCGGCCGGCTAAAGTGATCGCACATCTGTGCCTGCTCATACCAGCAAACGAGAGGTGACGATCAGATTGGGGTTAGGGGTCGGGGGTTTGCCAGTTCGAGGGCAGGTCGCGGCAGCTCGGTTGCCAGGGAGTGTCGGAGCCGATGTAACAGACTCGCTCGTCCTTTGTCAGGTTTGGGCCGGCGCGCAGACACAGGGCGACGATCAGTTTTTGTTTCGTCGACGAGCCAGAGCTTGATGGTTCCGTCGGCGGCGCCGCTGGCGAGCCGTCCGTCCGCCAGAGCCGCTGCCGCTAAGGACGAGACCCGGTCGCCGTGGGGCAACGCCCAAGTGGTAACTGGATCAGGGCGCTCCTAGCGGCCTCGATGGCGTCGGCCTCGGCAGGCTGGTCGGTTTTGTGCGCGCGGTCGAAGCTTTCCAAAGCCAGAGCGGCGGCTCGCTCGGCGTCATCTAATGTGTTTTCCTCCGCATCCGCTCGGCGCGCCTGCGTCGCCACGAGTTGCGTACGCGCTTTGTTACGTCGGGTTTGCGCCTCTTCCTTCTGCGCCTCGGCGACGGCTCGCTGGGTCTCCGCAACTCCCCTTTGCTAACCGGCTCAACCAAGATTGCAACCAGCGCCGTCGCTGCGTTCACGCGAGGGTCATGGCGTGGCGCTACTGCCGCGCCCTTGCGACGGCAGATCCTCTGTTGGGATCCCGCGGATCGCGGCAGCGAAATCGGCGCCCAGCCCCGTGAATTCGGTGCCTTTCGGGGCCCTGTCGTCGCGATACGCGCGGAGATCGATCCATCGCAGCTCAGCCGCGAACCGACTTTTCAGCGCGCGCGGCAGCGGCGTCACCTCCGACCAGCGAAAATCGCCGGTCGCTTCGTCCCATTCGAGGTCGCCCTCGGTCAGCGCGATCAGCCCGGTGTCGGCGGTGTTGTGGTCGAGCCAATAGGCGATTTCTTGACCGACGCAGCGCGACGCCGCCGCCTCCGGCGAAGCGAGCAGGATCAGAAAGCGCGATCGGCCGAGCGCCTGCTCGATCGACGGCCACAGACGGGGCGTCGCCGAGAGGCTGGTGTCATCGCGGAACACCCGAACAGCTCGCCGCCGGTACCAAGGCTTGCCGAGCTTCTGCACGACCGATTGTAACGCGGTCGCAACCGGTTTGTCCTTCGCGTGGCTATAAGAGAAGGCGTCGTAGGCGACCGCCGCGCGACTGCTTTGGCCCATCACCGTGCCGGCAGGAGGCTCGGCCGCCGTGGAAGCGGCGTCGTTTGCCGGCAACTCGACCATGGTCTGCGCGGCCCTCAAATGACCTCATAGGGTCGCGGGGTCGATGATGATCGGCTGGCGCCCGGTGAGCTTGCGCACCAGATCGACCATGTTCTGGGTGCCGCCTGGGCCATCACCCGGCTCGCCATTCCACAGCGTTATGAAAGAGGCACGACTGAGGCCCTGGGAAAGCGCCGTGTAAAGAATCCAGCGGTTGCAGCGGTCGTGGACACTGACACCCTTGGGTGCAGGACCGAGCTCCTCAGGCATAATCAGAACTGTGGCAGAGGGGCTCTCGGTGACGCGCGTAAAGCTTCGTTCCCAGCGCCGGTCCGGATCGGCAAAGGTGACCGATTCGGCGAGGAACTCGTTCTCCGGACGGGCGAGACGCAGCTCGACCCGCATGCCGCGCTCGAGGCAGGCTTCCGCGAACAGCAAATCGCCGCCTGAGGCTCCGCCGCACAGACCCAGGTCGCCGGCGCCAGCCCCGATCTCGTCGAGTGCACCGCGAATGCGTTTCGCCGCTGCCTCGATCTTCGTCGGCGGGAAACGCGGCTGTTTTTCTTTGCCCTCGCCGCGCACCTTCGGGTCATCGATCATGTGCCCGCTAAAGACGACGACATGAGCGGGCTCGGCTTGTTGCTCCGGTCGGCTGCCGAGGAGTGCGCGAAGCTGCTGCTCGGCCCGGGCGACGACCGCGGCCGCTTCGGCGACGATCTCGCTACGAAATTTGAGCTCGCTGAGGAGATCGAGCTGTTGGCTCGAAGAATCCAGGGCGAACCAGTCGCGATTATCCACCGCAATTGCGACTGCCTCGGAATAATCGTCGAGCGCGTCATCCTTTCGATTTTCGATCAGCGCGAGCTCGGCTCGGGTGACGAGCGCCCAATAATTCTTGTTGCGCTCGAGCGCAGCGCCTGCGGTCCAGCCGACACCGGCTCCGATCAGCCCGAGCGGCAGCCTGCTCGTCCGGCCGGTAACGTGCTCCCACAGCCGCCCCAAGGTCAGCGCGTTTATCCCCGGATAATGATCGCCGGACGCCGCGCGAAACGCGTCGACATAGGCAGATGCGGCGCTCTGCAATGTCGCGGCGCTGTCGCGCGCGGAGGCGACTGCATCGACTTTGCGCTGCCGGTGCCCGTTCCAAATCTGCGTCCACTCGTCCTTCCAGGTGCGCGCGAGAAGACCCAAGGTCTCCCCGTCCTTACGCTCCTCGGCGAGACGGCGCAGCGCTTCGCGTGCCTCGGCGTAACGTTTGTCGCGACCAAGCGCGATCGCCTCGATCTGGCGTGCCTCGACGTCGTCGGGGTCGAGCTGTCGTGCCTGCTCGATGACGCTCAGTGCGTAGCGCGGCCGGTTGAGTTTCAGCAGCGCGCGTGCTGCCGTGCGTAGCGCTTCGAATTCGAGCACGCTGTTCGGGGTTTCCTCGGCGAGCACTAGTATGTCGCCGGGACGTTGCTTCTGCAGCGCCACGTTGACCCGGCTCTGCCACGCCTCGAGGCGTTGCCAGAACTCGTTGACGTCGCCGACCTTGAGCGACTTCCAGTCGGGCTCTCTGAGGCTCGGGAGCTGCTGATAGACGGGGCTCGCCCGCCTTTCGCGCCAGGCGCCCAATGTCGCTTCTAGCGCTTCCGTCAGCGTGGTCCGCTCGGCTTCGAGGAGGTCCGGGTCGAGTTTCCCCTCCTTCAGGGTGTAACGCTGCATGCGCTGCCCGGCGATGTCGAACGGCAGGCGGTCGCGCAGCGCGTAGGTCAGGACCGCACCACCGGAGCGCAGCGCATGGCGCACGCCGATCTCGTACCAAACGTTCGGGTTGTCGAGTGTCAAGTCGGCGACGACGAACTCGGCGAGCAGCAGATCCTGAAACATGTCGGCATGGATCGAGCCGCCGCGCCGGTCGGCGTCGGCACGATGCGGCGCCAGCCCGGCCGCGACGATCGCTGGCGCCAAGAATTCACGATAGACGGCATCGAAGTCGATCACGGTGCCGTCCGCGGCTGTCTTTTTGCCGAATGGCATGACCACAAAAGCGCGGCGGGTGGACATCGGCAGTCTCCGTTTCTGATTGCCTCGTCTCGTCACTCCCGCTTGCAAGCGGGAGTCTACGGCAGGGACCAGTGCGTCGGGCCTGGCTTCCCGCTCTCGTGGGCATGGCGAGAAAGCTGAAATGCATGCGCCGATGCCCTAGCTCGGCAGAAACCCCTCGAAATGGCGTTCCAGCACCTTGGTCTCGGCGACCTTTTTCCCGACCCTCCGCAGATCGGAGATGCTGTCAATCGAGTCGAGCTGCTGCACGGAAGCGGGCTCGATGTCTCGGCAACCGAGCGCATCGAGGCCCTCGCGGGTCAGCTCGGCGTTGTAGCGGAGGTAGGTGAAGAGCTTCTGCTCTGGCCGCAACGGCCCGGCGCTGCCGATCAGGTCACCTACCTCGCGGTCGATCGGATCGCCGGCGCGGCAATCGCCGAACACCCGACAGAGCAGATCCTGCTCATTCAAGGCCGCGAACATCAGGGCGGCGGGAACCGTTGTGGCGTTGAACAGGAGGTTCATCTCGCCCGGCTCGAGACCCTGCCTCGCGTCGGGGCTGGTGCCCGTGCCGACCGAGACGATCAGCATACGGTCGGGCCCCGTTCGCCAACGCGCCTCGGGCTTGGCGGCCCAATACCGATCGAGCGTCGCCATCA
>Ga0306920_100008533_pt1 | contig 13604 bp, 14 predicted proteins | sample flu12Cox44000170_FD_204666 | JGI IMG/M metagenome (GOLD analysis project Ga0306920, IMG submission 204666) | Lab enrichment of tropical soil microbial communities from Luquillo Experimental Forest, Puerto Rico - flux4day.12C.oxic.44.000.170 (v2)... | ecosystem: Environmental > Terrestrial >... | reverse complement strand
AATCCACGATGATTCCGAAATCAACTGCTCCAAGAGACAACAGGTTGGCGCTTTCTCCGAACATCACTAGCAGAATGATGGCGAAGAAGAGCGCGAACGGGATATTGATGCCAACGATGATGGCGCTGCGAAGATTACCCAGGAAGATCCACTGGATGAGGAAGACGAGCAGGCAGCCGAAGATCAGATTGTGCAAGACCGTGTGCGTGGTCAGGGTGATCAGCGATGCGCGGTCGTAATAAGGAACAACCCGAACTCCAGGAGGCAGGCTGCCGTCATGGTTTAACCTGTCAATTTCGGCTTTGACCTTGGGAATCATGACGTTGGCCTGCTCTGTCCGCCGCATGACCACGATCGCTCCGACTATGTCATCGTCGTAATCGCGTCCCAGTATCCCCAATCGTGGCCGGTAGCCGACAGTGACTTTGCCTACATCCTTGGCGAGCACAGGCACACCATTGCTTTGGTTCAGGACCACGTTCTCGATGTCTCCAACGTGGTAGCCCTGCGTCAAATCGTCATTGCCGCCGTCATCGATCAGGCCGACGCCGCGAATGTTGATGGACTGCTGCCCGATGCGAATTTCTCGCCCCCCGACGTTCAGATTGGCGTTGCCGAGAGCGTTCAGAATCTGGGGTACGGTGACGCTATAGGCTTCCAACTTGGCGGGATCAACTTGGACCTGGAACTCCTTTGTCGGTCCGCCCCAACTGTTGACCGCTGCAATGCCAGGAATCGTCAGCAGCCGGCGCGCAACAATCCAGTCCTGGACGGTACGCAGATTCATGATTCCAAAATGCGGCGGGCCTACAACCTGATAGCGGTAGATCTCGCCTGTCGAGCTGTTGGCCTGAATCGTTGGAACTAATCCGCCGGGCAGGCTGACGTTCTGCTGCATAGCAACCGAGGCCTGGGAAACGGCGAAGTTGTAGTCAACTCCGTACTTGAACGTGACGCGGACAAACGAAAGGCCATAGAACGAAGTTGAGCGGATGACATCGATACCAGGCGTCAAGTACAACCCAATTTCGATCGGGCGCGTGTAATAACGCTCCATTTCCTCGGCAGAGAGACCCGGCGCCTGCGCAGTGATTTCCAAAATCACCGGCGTGGGGTTGGGATAAGCCTCGATATTGAGGAGCCTGAAAGCGACGAAACCTGCGCCAGCAAACAACAGCAGTGCCACCACGACAATGGCGCGGCGGCTCAAGCAAAACGCTAACAGGGACTTGAACATGATGGTCTGTCTTTATTCCTGATGAACTGTTTCCGATCTAGTCTGATGGTGGCGCGGCAAGCATGTTGCTGAGAAACACAGCCCCATCACTCACCGCCAACTCCCCGGGCTGCAGACCTTCCAGCACCTGCACCTGATCGTCGGTCCGCAGGCCCGTCTTGATAACTCGTTGCGAAAAGTGGTGGCGATCAGTCGTCACCCACGCTGTCATCGTGCCGTCGGGTTCGCGTACGACTCCACTGGCGGGAATGGCCGTGGCATTCACAGGCTTCTGGATACGAATCACAAAGTTTGCGAGCATCCCTGGTCGCAGCTCGTTCTTGGGGTCCGCGATCTCCGAGCGGACAGTCGCTCGATGCGTATTGGGATCGACGTTCGGGTAAATTTTCGAAATCTTGCCTTGAAACACGCGGTCTGGGTAAGCCATCACCCGCACGGCAACCGGCTCTCCCACGCGGAGCAACGAGATATCTGCTTCCACAACATCCGCCAGCATCCATTTCACGGCGACGTCTGCCACTGAGTAGGGTGCCGGCGGGTTGCCAGGCTGCGCCAACAGTCCGATCGGTGCGTTGAAGGATGTGATTTGACCCGAAATAGGGCTGCGCACAACCAGTGCCGGATCTATTTTGCGGGAGGCGATCATCTGGTCCATCTCGGCATCTGTTTTGCCGAACACGCGAACGGCATCACGCGCCGCCTTGAGCGCACCCTCGGCAGTTTGCTGGTCAGAGGTGGCCTGCTCCAGTTCTCGTTCCGAAACCCCGTTTGTCCCGTTCAACTCTCTGGCTCGTTTGAGTTCCTGATTGGTGAGATCCAACGTTGCAGCTGCGCCGATCAGAGTCGACTCAGCCTGGATAAGATCGGGGCTTTCGATGAGATAAAGCGGCTGTCCCTTCTGGACGTGATCACCCAGTTCTGCTAAGGCCTTGATGATCTTTCCCTGATACGACGGAAAAACTTGAACTGAAAGGTCGTCGGCGAAACTGATGGTCCCCACAGTGTCTTTTTCGACCGGGAACAGGAAAGTGCCTACGGGCTGGATCTTGATCGAGGTCAATTGGCTCGGTGTAAGTTCAAGCGAAGTTACTGGGTCGTGAGCAGCTGCCTTCACGTCCCGCGACGGGTTTGCAGCTTCGCTCTTTCCCGATTCGGACTTCACGATAACTGTGATAACAAGAAGACCCACGATGCTAACCAGCCCAAGGGTCATCGTTTTCTTCGATCGGCTCCGGCGCTTCATGACCTCTCCAATGTTCTTGTGCGGTCGCAAATTCGTGACGGCGAATGTTCTACGCTGGTGACAGGTTTCTAAGCCCAGTCACAACGATAGCCAGATTGAAGAGCATGGCCAGTCGCGCGTAGGTGCCGTGCAGTCAACAACCGGGAGAGCAGATAAAAAAATCTAAGGACAAACAGGTTTAGTTCCCCGACCAACGACCGCAGGCAAATAGCTGTTCAGCATCTCTAGTTCACGTCAGCCCTTCGACACTGCGTGTAACTCTGTTTTCGTCGTGCCCTGGGCACACGACATCGCAACACCCTGTCTTGCGACTGTGAAGGAAAACGCTGTAACCTGATATAGACGCGACTCTGCCATATGGATAGGGATTCAAACGGACAAAGGCCCCCAATATTTCGGCCACCAACACACAAGTGCTAACTAATCACTTGGACAAACGCTTCAAGATGAGCACCGCACCAAAACTCGTCCCATCTGCAGATTCTGCAAGCCAATCTTCTGGCCATAATCGTTCGATTGGGTTCAAATTGCCACAGCAAGTGCGCGATAATCGTAATGTTGATTCCACTTTCATGCTGCACGTTGACTGGCTGTGGGACCCTCAGAACCGCACTCGCATACTGCTGCTCAGCGGCGCCATTCTGGTAGCTATCGCCGCCATCGATTGGTGGACGAAGCCCTACTTTTCTTTAGGGTTTCTCTATCTTTTCCCCATCATGATGGTTGCGGGCTATATGCCGCGGTGGGCCATCGTGTTGTTGGGGATCGGCTGCGCACTTCTGAGCGAACAATTCAGCAATCTCGATCCCGCAGACTTTCGTATCAGGCTGGGATTTGAGGCCTTGGCCCTTTGCGGCTGCGGATTGTTGACGGCTGAAGTTCTGCGCAACCGGCGCTTGAGTCAAGATGCGCAACGTCGCATTCGGGCATTGGTAGAGACCAGCCCTGCTGCAATTGTCACTGTTGATGAACGGGGATTTATCGAACTGTCCAACAAAGCTGCTACAGAAATGCTCGCGCCACGTGATGGATACTTGATCGGCCAACCCGTTGCCGCATTCCTACCTGAATTGCATCACGCGCTGCGTCACGAGGAAGGACCGCAATTTCGCGCCTCGATGCAGTGCCGCGGTCATCGGGGAACCGGCGAATCGTTCCCCGCAGAAGTCTGGTTCTCCACTTATAAGGAAGGCATCACGCCGAAACTCGCTGCGATTGTCGCTGACCTGAGTGAAGAAGAGGAGGCAGCGCCGTCGACCGGCTACCTGGAGGCGCGAAACCAGGACAGGGTTCCGCTTAACAGCCGTGAACTAGAGGTACTCCGGTTGGTCGTTCAGGGCCTGGCCAACAAAGAAATCGCCGCTCACATGTCGATTTCCGAGAGTGGGGTCAAGAACACCCTTCAGCAGCTGTTCGCTAAAACTTACGTGCGAACCCGGAGCCAGCTCGTTCGCGTTGCGCTGGAACGATATAGGGACATGCTTTAGATAGGATTGCTGCCTGCCCTGCGGTGCAACGCAGCACAGGGATGCATCACCTCCATTTTATCCATCGGTGATTGTGGTGTCGTTTTCCCCGGCCCTTTGTCCGCCGTGAACTTCATGGCGTGGAAGGCCCACAAGTTGGTCGAGGCCTTTGTGATTCAAATCTCTACGCCATACAATCCGGTGGAACGGTGGACGGGATCAACCCTTCAACTTCAGAGATCTCTCTGCGAGAAGCGACGCATGGCGATGACCAAGGCGACTGTCAGATATAGTCCTGCATAGAAGACCATGGCCACGCTCGGAACCGAGAGGATGCTGAATGGAGAGATGCGCATTGCGTTTGCCAGCGGAGACTGCATTTCGAAGGCTGCACGGCGCCAGAGAGCTTCGCTGGGCATGAGAACACTCGCGATTACGCCAACATTGACGGCACGCTGCGTCTGCGTGACGGCCCCAAATTGCTCGATCCAGCCGCCGAGAAACGCGAGGCCGTGGAGGCCGAGGGTTAGCACGCCGGTAGTTAACGTCGAAAAGTAAGTCGCAAAGGCAAAAGTAACTGAGAGCAACACTACGCTTTCCATCCACATCAGTGAGACACCCGATGCCAGGTGACGCGCCGTGACACCCGCCATGGTGTAGGCCACGGCGTTCACGCCGCCTGCCATGATCGCGATGTACGCGGTTAGCATGCCGCAGAAACCAAACCACTTTCCTAGGAGCAGTTGCCAACGTGGAACCGGCTTGGTCGCAATCGCTTGGATTGTCCCCGATGCGATTTCACCGGACAGCGTGTCGATGGAAGTGAGAATCGTCATAAGAACTGCCAGCAGATCGATAGCATAGAGGCCCAGGGTCACCATGGCGAAGGAGATCTCCCTCCGCAAGATCGGGCTCATGCCGTGCGCGGCAAAATCTTTGGCCTGAAAATGGAGACCCGTAGCAAACAGGATAAGAAAGGCGCCACCGGCCGCGAGCGCCATCCACAGCATTCTCTTGCGCGCCGCCTCCCGGAATGTCACCCCGGCCATGATCCAGACCCCCATCACAGCCCCCCGTCGGTACCGACGATCTCGAGGAAACGTTCTTCGAGCGAAAGACGCTGAGGAGTGACCTCATAGACATCAGCGCCCTTTGCGACCAGATAGCGAACGATCTCCGGTATGACCGCACCGGATGACACTGACAGGATTAGGTAGTCACCCTCCGTGCGAACGGAGCGGCTCCACCGAGCCAACCCACTAGCAATCTCTGCGGTGACATTAGCTGTGCGTATAGTCACGGTAGTTTGCTCGTTGGTGTCGTCACTGAGTTGGCGAGTTTCCACCACCTGGCCATCTTTGATAAAAGCGACGCGGTCGCAGGTAATTTCGACCTCTCCAAGCAGGTGGGAGTTAAGGAGCACGGTAGCGCCCCGATCGCGCTGGGCTCTAATGATGTCACGAACCAGTCGGCGGCCGACGGGATCTAGGCCTGACGTCGGCTCGTCGAGGAATATCAAGTCGGGTTCGTTGAGGAGCGCCTGTGCCAGACCGATGCGCTGTAACATGCCCTTGGAAAAATCGCGCAGGCGCTTGTCACGGTGAGGCGTTAGTCCTACCAGGTCCAGCAAAGCGGGAACGCGCTCGCGGAGTTTCGCATGCGACACGCCGTACAGCCGCCCGTGCAGTTTGACGAGCTCCGTGGCGGTGAGCCAATCGTAGAAGCGGAAATGTTCGGGAAGAAAACCAACTTTGATGCGTGTCTTGACGTCGCCGACGGGGCGGCCAAGAACTTGCGCTTCGCCGCTCGTGGGAAAGACCAAGCCTAGTAGCATTTTCACCGAGGTGCTCTTACCTGCACCATTGGGTCCCAGGAAACCGAAAACCTCACCTCGAGGGACATCAAGGGTAAGGTTTCGGACTGCCACTTTGCCGTTGAAGACTTTGCGTAGCCCTCGAGTGCGTATGGCCAGGTCAGAAGATCGACTCGTCTCCATCTGTCGACTGATCAACGGAGCGAAGCCGCCAGACTCAAGGCGTCGGAAGAGGTACCATGACCTGCCAAGGAATGGATGACTCCGTTTTTAATCCATAACAGACTATACCGATTTCCCTGCGAGAGCGTTTCGGTGATCAAGGTCCCTTCTACCCCATCCACCGTCACCGTCTCTGAGGAACTCGAATTGCGCGGAATCGGGACCACCAAGGTGGAGGACCAGTCCACGGTCTGGCAAAATGAGCGGGCCTCAGCAGAACTCATGCCAGCCAGTTCCAATGCCGCTTCAGCGATTTCCGACATGTTAAGATCGGGCGGAAAACTCACGGTCGGGCTAGGTGCTTGAATAAGATAGGTGCAGTTTGTGTCTCGTATATTTGCCGTGCGATCCAACTTCCGCTCGGCCAGGGCCTGACCCTGGGACATCCCTTCGGAGGTCAGATATCTCTGCCGAACCGGACAATCTCCATACATTGAAACGACCGTTTTGGGAATATGAACGGCAATCAATGCGCCGTTGGCCGACTCGGGAATCTGGATGTCCGAACGACCAATCTCCTCCAGCAGAGTCCCGATACGGTCCCGATTGATGGTCATCTGAAACGCGGCTTCGCCCCGGACCTCGACACGCTGTGGCACCCCCAGATTGCCAATCGTCCGAATCGGATATCCCGACAACTGCGCCGCCTCTGCCACATTTGAAACGATGTCGGGTTTACCCGGATCCGTGGTGACCACTACGTTGTCGGAGATGAACTGATGGATCAACTTGTACGGATGGGAGTCAGGCTCGGAGTTCGACATCAGTGTCGTCGGATCGATCGTAACCACCTGAATCTTCTGAACCCGCAGCATAGCCAGGATCCGCTGCGCCCAAGTGCGAACCGGGTTGACGCTCACCAGAATCGTGACAACCATTGCAACTGCTGCAAAGCCCCACGCGGGACGCCACCGCGGCGCGAAAAGGCCAGCGATCCAAATGGCCTTTGGTGCATGGGCGGTTCCAAATTGATTGCTGAACTGGGCATAGGCCATGGCGGGATTGATGGCGACGCTGTCGGCGGCTGAGTTGAGACTTGTCAACAAATGATCGATCTGCGTCCTCTGAGCCTGCAGCTTCTCCAAACGGGCGCGGCAGTGGGCGCAAGAAGCGAGATGCTCAGTGACCCCTGCCAACTCGAGACTAGTCAGTTGACCGTCGATATGCGCCCGAAGAATTCCATCATGAATGCAGATCATAGTTCCTCCTCGTTTGGATCCAGTGCGAGGTAACGGTTGCGGAATTCCTCCTCAGCACGGTTCAACATAGTGCCGACGCTACTCATCTTCAGATCGAGGGCTTCGGCCAGTTCTTTGTAGGAAAATCCAGAACTGCGTAAGATTAGGAGCTGAGCCTGAGTAGGCTTAATCGAGGCCAGTACAGCGCGCACTCGACGGCATTTCTCTTCACGCAGGAGATCGTCCAGAGGACCGTTGGTCGTGACTTGGTTCCTGGCTCCTCCGGCAGCTTCTTCGTATTGACGGCGTCGGACAGAAGCGCGTATGGCGTCGATTCCAAGGTTTGTCGCGGTGCGATACAGCCATCCACCAACGTTGCCGTCGACTTGCAGACCGGGCTGACAGTACAAGCGCCAAAAAGCATCGTTCGCTACCTCTTCAGCATGAGGGAGGTTGCCCAGCAAGCGCACCAGTATTGCGACGATTCGAGCATAGTGTTTAAGAAAAGCAGCTCGGAATTCAGCCTCGTCCCAATGCTCTGACGAACTCTCTCGGGATGTCATCAATCGACTCAGTATCTGTGTTCCCACAATTATTGCCCGCCTTCTCGTTCACATTTCTAAAACGACGCCCAAGCGCAAAATGTGACGCGCCCGAAAGCCCGTCCATAGTGAGAGTTGCCCCTGACTAGCAGAATATAGCCATCGACGCTCTTGGGCCCCCGGGACGAGCAAAGTACAAATCCCCTTATCACAAGTACGGCCGTGAGGAGGAACACCATGCGATCCAGCACCACAGTCTTCATGTTGTCGGTCAACTCGGCAGCGTCTCTATGTCCTTGGCGCTGCCACCCCACCTCGATGGTTAATCTCACTGCACTCAGCGGCAATCTCGACTCTGGTTTGTGAGCCATCCTTTGAAGACTGTTCGCTCAAATGTCCGCGTTTCTCAATCAGCGTCTTTGCCAGAGTGGATAGTGCGGCGAATCGCTTGTCCGCAGGAACTCGATTCGTTCATCGCTGCCGGCTTCACGAAAGAACAGGTTCTGGAGGTTATCGCCATAGCGGCAGCCTCCACGATCCCCAACTACGCTGGAAACTATCACGAATCCGCCGCTGGAAGACCCCTTCCGGCAACAGGCCTGGCAGGGTTGACGGCAAGAATGGAAGCTTAGGGAATTCGTCGCTTTCATGCGGCTTCGATTCCTTGACTAACAGAAGGAGATCGTGATGGGAATGCAGCCCACTCCAGCAGTTCCTCAACTCGGCGAATTGCTGCGCTACTGGAGACAGGAGCGCGGCAAAAGCCAGCTCGCACTCTCGATGGATACAGGCATCTTGCAGTGTTTTACAGTGCGATCGGTCACGCTCCAGAGGAGTGGGACATCCGAGAAGCACAGATACTCATGCAGCGCGGAGTGGCCTGGGCCAGCGGGCGGTGGTGACCTGCGCCACAGAGATCGCGAAAGATGTTGCAATCAGTGAGACAGGAATCCGACGAAGCTTCCAGCGCGAACGCCAAGTCCGATGCGTGTTGGGTTCTTCCCTACGTAGCGGTTCACGATTCGTTGCGGGCCAGGCGGACCCGTCGCATTAGTCTGCGAAATTGATACCGGATCTTATTCAGTGTTGCTAGTAAGGGGATTCGGCAGATGTTGGTTTCTGGAACGCTCACGCTCTGTCAGGCAGCGAGGCAAGGTTACTGAGTCGCTTGAGGAAGTTGGCTCCGGCCACACTTTTGGTCAGCTACCTCTTACTGCCTTGTTGTGTAGCACTGGATTTGTTGGTTCCCCACCCAACTGAAGCGAAAGCCCAGTGATTGGCAAGGCCTAAGCTTCTTGGCCAACGCCAACCACCAGACATCCGCTTGCTCTTACCTACTACGCACCGAGCGCCTTATTTGAAATTGAACAGATCGAACAAATCCCCGATAGCCGGCATATTGCGCGGCACGTATGACTTGCCTGGCTGCTTGGGATTGGGCAGGTTATCGCGACTGCGATCGCCGAGTGTGGTATTGAGCATCCAGTTCCATTCAATGAACTTCACGAAAGAGGAATGCTCGCTGTATACGTGGCTGATATGGCCGCCGGTCGAGAAGGGCGATACGGCGATCATCGGAATGCGTGGGCCCGTCCCGAAGAAATCAACCGGCTGGATAAAGCCGGAGTCGTAGAAGCCGCCGCCCTCGTCCACGGTGACGAAGATCGCGGTCTCGGCCCATAGCGCCTGGTTGCTGTGCGCGAGTTGGATGATGTTTTGGGCGAAAGCCTCGAACAGAATCCACTTCGAGGAAGCGGGGTGGCCGTCCATTACGCCGTCCGCTTCACATAGGAGACTGCCGGCAGAGTCCCGTTCTGGAGATCCGTGAAGAGATCGGTGACATCCCGCATGTGATCCGCAACCATGCTCGGATAGTTCGCCTCATACTCGAATGGGTTGCAGATATTGCAATAGAACCCCTCCAGTGGGCCACCCGTTCCACTGGCATTGAAGCCGCCGCCATAATATTTCCAGGGAATATTGTTGGCGGTCAACAGATCGCCGATGATCGGCTGCAGCGTCTGAGGAACGATGAGACCGGACTGCGGCGTCCCTTTAGGAGTGAAGGCAGGGTTGACGTTGACGGCCTGCCAATATGCGCCGGGGTCGCACTTGGTCTGCACCGTATAAGGTAGCGAATTCAGATAATTTGTGATCGGAGCGATGCCGGGCTGGGTCGGGTCGGAACAATTGAACCATTGAGCCCTGTGGGTATAGAGGCTGAGGGTTCCAGCCACAGGATCAGGATCATAGATGTTGTTCGCCGGCGGAGTGGCAGGATGGCCAGGCCCATCGCTGTAGAATACCTGATCGGCAAAGCCAAGCGGCTGGCTGTCCGGGCCGGTTCCACCTAGCACAGGCTGGTGGTAATTGTCACTCATCGTGTAGTTATCAGCGAGGGATTTGAAGAGTGGGGCATCGCCTTTCTGCATGTTGAAGAACTCCATGGTCTGCCCTGTGTCGCGTGGGGTGCCGCCGGGCGGCGTGGCGTAGGTAGTCGTCACCGCTGATTGGAGATCATGGAGACAACCTGTCGGGTTTATCTCTCGATACGTGCTCGGCGTCGATGGCGCAATCCACCTGCTGGACCATTTGGAAGTACTGATGGATAGTGTCGCCCGCATAAGCGTCGAACGTCATAGTCGGGCCCGTCAGCTGGAACGGTCCGGGCAAAAGGTTGTTGACGTTGGTGATGCGCAGATCTGGACCCTCGTTGTAAGACAAACCCGTGCCACCGGTTCCGAGCAGGAACTCAGCCCAGGAGGGCAACCCCGGATCGCCCGCCGGCAGGAGGCCGGCATTGGGCGGAAATTGCACGCCGTTTAGGTCGGGCGGCGGCAGCGTAGTATAGAGCTGCTTATTCGCCATGTCCGCGCTGCTGAAGAATTTGCCGCCGTTAGGGGCGGACACGATCTGGAATTGATGCGCTTTGGCAAAATTCCGCCCTGGCGTGCCATCGGCATTGATGATGCCTTCGGACAGAAGGTTCAACACCTTTTCGCTCCTGCTTCTTGGCTGATAGGTGGCGAAAAGGTGATCGAAGCTGCGGTTCTCGCCCACGATGATGATAACGTGTTTGATCGGGGTGGAAGTTGCGATTCCATGGGGATCGTTTTCGGCTTGGGCTGGTGTGCTAAAGCCAAAAAGCGACATAGCGAACGTCAGCGCGCAGGCCGTAACTTTCTCACATGACTTTCGTGTTTTGCTGGGACGCATCGTCTCCTCCGGAGTGGAAAACAGCTTTGTGGATGTGCAGGGTGAACAGCAGGTTAGGGATGTTGAGCTCAGACGGCCATCCTGTTTGACAGCAGCTTTCGTCATATCAGGCGAACATCACTGCTAGGCCACGGTTACATTAATTTCTTTGAAATTTCGCTTGTGCAAATCCGGCTCTTCAGAGCGCGCGACCCCGAGGGCGACGATCTGGATGAGACTCCGCCTCACTCCGCTCCTTCGCTGCGCTACGGCCACGCCTGGGAATGATGGCAGTGTGCCGGCACTGTTCAGCATTTGTACTTGCGTGAATTGCTGATCAAGATGGCGAGGTCGTCGCCCGCCCGGTCATTGCGCCTGCGCACAGGACGGGCATTGGGTGTAGTAGTTCCCGCTCGCCTGGCGCCGTGGTTTCTGGACGAAGTCGAGGATCGAGAAGCATTTCCGGTCGTTGCTGTGGCAAAGCCAGCGACGCCGTTGCCACTCGTGCTCGCAGTTCTTCCGAACAACGGGATGGCCGGTGTTGTTACGCACCTGGACGTACACTGCAAGCTGGCGGTCTACGCTGGATGGTTCACAGTAGTACGCGAAAGCGGGATGTTCGCGGCCAACTCCCATCGAGAATGTTGGATTGGTGTTCTTGATGCTAAAGCCGGAGTCCTGCCAAGCGTCTGTCGGCGTTGTGGTACCCGCCTGGTACACGTAGAGCTTGCCACCGGCAAGCGGTCGACCCCGCAGGTTCATCTTCTTCAGCATAGGGCGCGACGCGTAGGGCAACTTATTCACCAGTCCGGCCACATTTTGCAGGCGGTTTTCCATTCTTTCGGGAATAAGTGGCGTATCGCTTCCCAAGTAATCGACTGTAGTTGTTGAGGCTGAATACCGAGCCACCGCTCGAAGAGCCAGTAGACAGCTAAGTCGCTCATGATCCGTGGGCTGAGTTGTACCTGTGGGCACTCAGCGATTGCTGATGAACTAACGGAAGCCCTTGACGAAGTCAGCCTGTGTGCCGTCAGTCCAAGCGACCCGCTGATCGCGGCTTGAACGCGATGGGACGTCCGCGCCAGGTCGAAGAATCAAGAATCTGCGCCGGTTAGATCGGACTTCAACGGAAACTGGGGTTTTTCGGAAAGTGCACGAAGCGCGTGTGGCCTAAAAACTTTGAAGCACGAGCAAAATCGCTAAAGCTTAGTGGTCTGCCGATGCAGAATCCACATACTTGATCAGCAACACCTCGTTACCAATTTCGTTGTAGATCAGTTCATCCACAGTCCCGCTGGCCAGGAGGAGGCCGTATCCTCCGGGGCGCAATCCTTCTGCTTCGCGCTGCACAATGTGGGCCGTAGGATCGTCTGCCGGATTTGCGATGGCAGTGTTGGCAAGCGATTCACGGCGGAAACCCGCACCCGGGTCTCGAACGTAAAACACCATGGATCTTCCGGTGCGAACGCCCGTAAACTCAACCACCTGCTCGGGATTAAACGCGGCTCCGTGCTCCATCGCATTCAGCAGAATTTCTCTGAACGCCTGCGTAATTTCCTGCTGCGCATCCTCAGGCAATTGAGCACTCAACTCCTTGGCAAAGGTGATGAGGCGCTCGGCTGTGAGCAGGCGGCAATTCACTCGGACCGACACCCATCCGGGCCTAGCTGATAGAACGTGCATGTCGTCGCGCCATTCGCTGTCGGATGCTGCGCGACGCGCCAGATGCGCGACCTCAACTGGGTCAAACGGAGGGGTGAAGCAAGCAAACACCCGAGCACGAAGGGCAGCAATAATTTCGTCCGGGTTACTCTGACGAGCCAGCACAATGCACTTGACCCCAGGCCTGATGGTGCGCATCTCCTCCAGCAGCGCCAGGTCTTCCTCAACGCTACTGTCGGGATTCGTAATTACAACACCGAACGACCGCACGCGCAGCCGCTGGAGGGTGTCGGCCTCCCCGGCAGAGTACTCCATGGGGAAATCTGCCGCAGAAAGCGCCTCTCCGATCTCTCGACTCACTTGGGCTTCGCTACCAATGACTAAAACCCGGCTCATGTTCCGCTCCGAGGCGATGAATCACCGATACTTAGATGTCCGAGGTTAATGAATGGACTTTACCCTAGCTGCCAATTGGCATCGGCACAGGGATGATGAATGTCTTGGCAGCCACTCCCGTTCCGCCCTGAGAGGACCCTGGCAACCGGCCGCCCCCAAAACATGAAGCCCTAGACTCCAGGGTCACTGCTCGCGACGGCACCACTGCGTCAACAGTAAAACGGACTAGAAGAGGTGGGATTTCCCGATGAGGCGACCGGCCTGATGAACCGAACACTGGTACTTGGCCGACAAGATGAACCTTGATCGAGCCATGTCGAGAGACGCATTTTTTCGCCATTCGAAGTCGTTCACGATCTCGTCGTCACCTTTGCCACGAGAGGCGTCCAAGCCTCACATGCCCAACGGCGCTCATGCTCTTTGTCGAACATTTCTTCCAGCGCCGGAATCCGTCGCCGAGCGAAAGCACTGCACTTGACTTGGACTTAGAGGGTCCGATCGATGGCGCCGAATCTGTGTCGTCTCTCATGGAATTTCGCGACCAGCAGGCGGACGGGATTATATCCAATATTGGGATACAGGACTGTCCGGAAGATGACTCTTGAAATTCCGCTAGTGCGCTGCAAGGCTTGAGATTAGGGGTGGTTTGG
>Ga0306920_100008532_pt1 | contig 13604 bp, 10 predicted proteins | sample flu12Cox44000170_FD_204666 | JGI IMG/M metagenome (GOLD analysis project Ga0306920, IMG submission 204666) | Lab enrichment of tropical soil microbial communities from Luquillo Experimental Forest, Puerto Rico - flux4day.12C.oxic.44.000.170 (v2)... | ecosystem: Environmental > Terrestrial >... | reverse complement strand
AGCCACTCCACGACGCCGTCGGCGGTGACCGCCTCCCCGTCGCTCCACCGCAGCCCCGGCCGAACGGTGAAGGAGACGACCTGGTCGTTGGCCGAGTACGTCGGCGCGGTGGCGAGCGAGCGCGGGCCGTCGAGCGCGATCGACGCGGACGCCCCGAAGAAGAAGAGGGGTCGGTACATCAGCTGCTGGAACTCGGCCACGTTGGAGGACGTGAGCTCGCCGGCGGAGGCGAACGGGTACGCCCAGTCCGGGGTCGTGGCGCGGGGGCTCGCGATCTTGATGACCCACCCGGGTGCGGCTCGCGCGGCGGTCGAGCCCGCCGGCGCGAGCGCGGCCCCGATGAGCAGCGCTGACACGGCGAGCGAGCGGATGACGGCCGATCGCGAGGCGATCGCCGAATCGTACCGGTCGGGCTCCCGTCGATCGTGTCGCGTCGGGTGCGCCGGCTACCCCAGCACCTCGCGCTCGAGCACGCGGTACGCGTCGTCCCCCGCCTCGACGCGCTCGACGGGGGCGAACCCGAGTCGAAGCGCGAGCCGGATGCCGGCGGTGCTCGTCTCCGGCACGGTCGCGCGCAGCTGGGTGTGGCCGCCGACGCGAAGCGTCTCGATCGCGAGCTCGCCGGCCCGCGTCGCGATCCCGCCGTGGAGCCGCCCGGGTCGCACCGCGAGCCAGACGTCGGTCGCGGTCGATGCGCGCCGTCGGTCGAGCGGGCAGGCGAGCGGGCCCACGACGAGCACCCCGACGAGCTCGTGGCCGTCGAGCACGGCGACGGCATCGCCCGCACGCAGGTGGGCGACCGCGCCACGGGGCAGGACCGACGCGTCGGCCTGTGCCCACGACGCCGCCTCGGTCGCGCGCGCCTCGGTGAGCTCGCCGAGCGAGAGCGCCACGCGCTCAGCCCGGGGGCGGCCAGGCCACGTCGACGACGACCGGGGCGTGATCCGACGGCTTCGGGCCCTTGCGCGCGTCACGATCGACGAACGCGTCGGTGACGGCGCCCGCCAGCGACGCCGAACAGAGCACGAGATCGATGCGCAGCCCGAACCCGCGGTGGAAGCTGCCCCCGCGGTAGTCCCACCAGCTGAAGACCTGCTCGTCGCCGTACCTGGCGCGGACGACGTCGTGCAGCCCCCCGGCGAGCAGGGTGTCGATCCGGTCGCGCTCGGCTTGCGTGACGTGGGTCTGGCCCTCGAGGGCCGCGGGGTCCCAGACATCGACGTCGGTCGGCGCGACGTTGAAGTCGCCGGCCACCAGCACCGCGCGGGTCGCGTCCAGCGGGCCGACGTCGACGGCGAGCCGGTCGAGCCAAGCCAGCTTGCGCTGGTACATCGGGTCCTCGATCGCGCGGCCGTTCGGCACGTAGCAGCTGCGCACCTCGACGCCGCCGGCCACGGCCGCGATGAGGCGCGCGCCGACCTCGTCCTCCACGGTCCCGAACCCTCGGCGCACCGACTCCAGCCCCACCCGGCTGGCGATCGCCACGCCGTTCCAACGGCCCTCGCCGTGGTGGACCGCCTCGTAGCCGAGCTCCTTGAACCCCTCGAAGGGGAAGCGCGCGTCGTCCAGCTTCGTCTCCTGCATGCAGAGCACGTCGGGCGCCTGCTGCGCGACCCACCCGGCCACCTTCTCGAACCGTGCCGAGAGCGAGTTCACGTTCCACGTCGCGAACCTCACCGCCCACCGCCTGCGGCGTCCACCACGACGAAGAGGAGCTCCGCCTCGGCGCACACCTGTCCCTCGACGGTGGCTGTGCCCGTCCCCCGCCCCGCACGCGCGGAGAGGCGCGAGAGCGTGACCGCCAGCTCGAGCGTCTCGCCGGGGAGCACCTGGCGACGGAAGCGGGACCGGTCGATCCCGCCGAAGAGCGGGAGCTTGCCCACGAAGCGGTCGTCGAGCAGCACCGCGCAGGCGCCGAGCTGCGCCAGCGACTCCACCATGAGCACCCCGGGCAGCGTCGGGCGGCCCGGGAAGTGGCCCGCAAAGAACCACTCGTCCTCCGAGACGTGCCACTCCCCGCGCGCGGCGACCCCGGGCTCGACGAACGTGACCGACGAGAGCAGGAGGAACGGCGCCCGGTGCGGCAGCACGAGCGCGGGATCGAACGGCGGGCTCGGGGCGTCGGCGACGACGCCCATCACGTCGCCCGCCGCACACGCGCACCGGGGTCGTCGGGTGGCACGGGCGGAACTTACCCAGCGGCTGCGCCAAGGAGCGCGGTGCGCACCAGGGCTGCGAGCTGATCGGGGTGCGAGAGGTGGGCGCCGTGCCCCGCGTCGTCGAACCGGACGAGGGTGGCGGTCCGGACCGCCGCGCTGAGCCTGACGGCGGCGGCGTGCCGACGGCGTGGGGCCCCGGCGGAGACCCCGATGACGATGGGGAGATCGATGTCGGCGAGGTCGACCGCGGCCGGGCCGCGCACCACGGCGAGGTCCTCCAGGAGCGCCGGACCGTCGAGCCGGCGGGCTGCCTGCTCGGCGGGGCCGAGCCGCTCCCATGCGCGGTCTCCCATGATCCGCCGGAAGAAGGACTCGGCCGCCGCGGCGGGGTCGGTGCCGATCGGGTCGGCTCGCGCATCCTCGGGTTCGAGGAGCCAGGGGACCGGCGGCTCGTAGACGACGACGCCGTCGAGGCCCGAGGGGCGCCGCGCCGCCACGCCCAGCGCCACGAGGCCCCCGAAGCTGTGTCCGAGGACGAGCGCGGGAGGGCGCCCGCCGCTGCCGCGGGCGGCCGCGAGCACGTCGATGGCGTCGTCGACATGGACGTCGAGCCCCGGCGTGAGCCCGAGCGACCGTGACGACCGGTACCCGCGACGGTCGTAGACGACGACGTCGGCATCGGGAAGGCGCCGGCGCACCCGCGCGAAGCTCGCCGCGCCGTCCAGCGCGCCGTGGACGCAGACGACGGTGCCCAGATCGGGGCCGCGCGCCGTGCGGAGCGCGGCCGAGAGCCCGCTCGGCGTGAAGATGCGGACGGCAGGCGCGGCGGCGCGGCGGGCGCCGCCGGCGTCTGGCACGCGAGCACGCTACTTCGCACCGCTGCAACCAATGGCTACACGAATGGCCGACCAATAGGCTTCGGCGGTGCCTGAGCCCCCCTCGCATCCTCCGGCGGCCTCCGCGGCGGGATCGGCGTCGGGCGGCGCCGCCGGCCGGTTCGGCCCGAACGCCTGGCTCGTCGACGACCTCTACGAGCAGTACCTCGCAGATCCGGAGAGCGTCGCGCCGAGCTGGCGGGAGTTCTTCAGCGACTACCAGCGCACGCTCCGTGCGCCGCAGGTCGTCCGGCCCGACGCCGCGCCGCCACCCGCCCCGGCCGCACCCGCGGCCCCTGACGCCGTCGCGCTGCGCGGCGCGGCGCTGCAGATCGCGACGAACATGACGGCGAGCCTCGAGGTCCCGACGGCGACCAGCGTCCGGACGGTGCCGGCGAGGCTGCTCGAGATCAACCGAGCGCTGCTCAACGAGCACCTCGCTCGCGCCTCCGGGACGAGGGTCTCCTTCACCCACCTCATCGCGTTCGCGGTCCTGCGCGGGCTCGAGGAGGTCCCGGCCCTCAACGCCACGTTCGTCCCGAGCATCGGCGGGACAGGGGGGGCCGGCGTCGTCCGCCATCCCCACGTCGGCCTCGGGCTCGCCGTCGACGTCGAGAAGGCGGATGGGTCGCGCACGCTGATGGTGCCCGTCGTGCACGACGCCGACACGCTCGACTTCGAGACGTTCCTGCTCACCTACGAGGACCTCGTGCGCCGGGTGCATGCGGGATCGGCGACGCTCGCCGACCTCACGGGCGCGACGGTCTCGCTCACCAACCCCGGCACGCTCGGGACCAGTCAGTCCGTGCCACGCCTCATGCCGGGCCAGGGGGCGATCGTGGGGGTCGGCGCGCTCGGGTGGCCGCACGGGTTCGAGGCCGCGGACGCGAGGACGCTCGCGAACCTCGGGGTCGGCCGGGTGCTGACGCTGACCTCGACGTACGACCACCGGATCATCCAGGGCGCCCAGTCGGGGCTCTTCCTGCGCCACGTCGAGGAGTGCCTCGTCGGCCGGCACGACTTCTACGAAGGGATCTTCCGCGACCTCGGCATCCCGACCGAGCCGGCGCGGTGGCGGCCGGACCGCGTCGCGTCGGTCGCATCCGAGGGGCTCGCGACCGACGCGCTCAAGGAGGTGCGCGTCCAGAAGCTGATCAACATGTACCGGGTCCGCGGCCACCTGAACGCCGACCTCGACCCGCTCGAGGCGGGGGCGCCCGCGCCCTTCCCCGAGCTCGACATCGAGCACTACGACCTCTCGATCTGGGACCTCGATCGGACGTTCATCTGCGACGGGCTCGCGGGGCGGGAGGAGGCGACGCTCCAGGAGATCCTGACCCTGCTCCGCGACGCGTACTGCCGCACGCTCGGCGTCGAGTACATGCACATCCAGGACCCCGTGCAGAAGGCGTGGATCCAGGGGCACGTGGAGGGCGTCGCCGACAGGATCTCCCTCGAGGAGCAGCACCGGATCCTCGAGCGGCTGATCGCCGCGGAGGTCTTCGAGCGGTTCCTCCACACTCGGTACGTGGGCCAGAAGCGGTTCGGGTTGGAGGGGGCCGAGTCCACGATCGTGGCGCTCGACGCCCTCCTCGACGAGGCGACCGTCGCGGGCGCCGAGGACGCCGTGATCGGGATGGCGCACCGCGGCCGGCTGAACGTGCTCGCCAACGTCGTCGGGAAGAGCTACGGCGAGATCTTCGGAGAGTTCGAGGGGAACCTCGACCCCGAGAGCGTGCAGGGCTCGGGTGACGTCAAGTACCACAAGGGCGCGACCGGGATCTACAAGGCGGCATCCGGAGCGACCCTCCGCCTCACGATGGTCTCCAACCCCTCGCACCTCGAGGCCGTCGACCCAGTCGTCGAGGGCGTGGCGCGCGCGAAGCAGGACCGGCTGCTCCCCCCCTCGGAGGGGACGCACCCAGAGCTCCCGCTCCCCTCGCACCCGGTGCTCGCCGTGCTCGTCCACGGCGACGCCGCGTTCGCCGGGCAGGGCGTGGTCGCCGAGACGCTCAACCTCTCCGGGCTCTCAGGGTACCGAACCGGCGGCGCGGTCCACCTCGTGATCAACAACCAGGTCGGCTTCACGACGGCCCCCGCCGCCGCGCGCACCTCCTTCTACGCCACCGACGTCGCCAAGATGGTGCAGGCACCGATCTTCCACGTGAACGGTGACGACCCCGAGGCGTGCGCCCGTGCGATGCGGCTCGCCTTCGCGTTCCGCGAGGCGTTCGGGAAGGACGTCGTGATCGACCTCGTCTGCTACCGCCGCTACGGCCACAACGAGGGCGACGACCCCAGCTTCACCCAGCCCATCATGTACAAGGTGATCGAGCAGAAGCGGTCGGTGCGCAAGCTGTACACCGAGGCGCTCGTGCGCAGGGGCGACCTCACGCTGGAGGAGGCGGAGCAGTCGCTCGACGAGTTCAACGCCCGGCTCCAGGGGGTGCTCGACGAGGTGCGGGAGCGGCCGGTGCCGGTGCTCACCGCCGTTCCGGCACCGAGCGTCCCGGACGACCCGCCCGCGCCCGAGACCGGCGTGCGCGCCGAGGAGCTTCGGGAGATCGCCGCGGCGACCATGGCGGTCCCGAGTGGGTTCACCCCCCACCCGAAGCTGGAACGCCTCTTCACGGCGCGCCGAGAGCAGCTCGATCGCGGCCAGGTGGACTGGCCGCTCGCCGAGGCCCTCGCCATCGGCTCGCTGCTGACCGACGGGACCGACGTCCGGCTGGTCGGCCAGGACACCCGGCGGGGCACGTTCTCGCAGCGCCACGCCGCGCTGGTCGACTACGCCACCGGCGAGGAGTACGTCCCGCTCTGGCACCTGACCGGCGCGGCGGGCCGGTTCACGGTCCGCGACTCCCTGCTCAGCGAGTACGCCGCCGTCGGGTTCGAGTACGGCTACTCGGTGGAGCGACCGGACACCCTCGTCGCGTGGGAGGCGCAGTTCGGCGACTTCGTGAACGGCGCGGAGATCATCATCGACAACTTCCTCGTGGCGGCGGAGGACAAGTGGGGCCAGCTCGCGGGGCTGACCCTTCTCCTCCCCCACGGATACGAGGGGCAGGGGCCGGAGCACTCCAGCGGACGGATCGAGCGGTTCCTCTCGCTCTGCGCGAGGAACAACCTCAGGATCGCGGTCCCGTCGACAGCCGCGCAGTACTTCCACCTCCTGCGCGCCCAGGTGCGGCGACCCCGCCCGACTCCGCTCGTCTGCTTCACGCCGAAGTCCCTGCTCCGCGCCGCGGTCACGCGCTCGCCGATCGAGGACCTCGAGGCCGGCGCGTTCGCGAACGTGCTCGACGAACCGACCGACGCCGAACCGGTGCGCACGGTCGTCCTGGCGACCGGCAAGGTCGCCCACGAGGCGATCGCGCACCGCGACGCGCTTGTGGCGGACGGGCGCCTCGAGCCTGGCGTCGTCGCGATCGTCCGGGTCGAGCAGCTGTACCCGTGGCCCGACGACGCGCTCTCCGACGTCCTCTCGCGGTACGGGACCGCGAAGGACGTCTGCTGGCTTCAGGAGGAGCCCGAGAACATGGGGGCGTGGCCGTTCGTGCACCACCAGCTCCACCGGGACCTCCGTGCGTCCCACGCCCTTCGGCACGTCGCGAGGGCGGAGTCGGCGAGCCCGGCGACCGGGAGCGGGCTCGTCTTCGAGACCGAGCAGGCCGACCTGCTCGCGCGGGCGCTCGGATGACGGCCAGGCGGCGCAAGCAGCTGGTCGTCGTCGACGGCTCGAACCTCGCGACCGAGGGGCGGGCAGCGCCGAGCCTCAAGCAGCTGGACGAGTCCGTCACCGCGTTCCGCGAGGAGCACCCCGACAAGGAGGTGGTCGTCGTCGTTGACGCGACGTTCGGGCACCGCGTCGCCCCCGCCGAGCGCGAGCGCGTGAAGCAGGCGGAGCTGGCCGGCGAGATCGTCACGCCGCCGGCCGGCGCGGTCGGGCGCGGCGACGCGTTCATCCTCAAGATCGCGAAGCGGGCGAACGCCGCCGTGCTCTCGAACGACTCGTTCCAGGAGTTCCATGCAGAGCACCCGTGGCTCTTCGAGGAGGGACGGCTGATCGGCGGCAAGCCCGTCGCACGCGTCGGGTGGATCTTCACGCCTCGCATCCCGGTGCGTGCGCAGGGCTCGCGGACCCAGGGATCACGCTCGCACGACTCGAGCTCGAAGGCGTCCAAGGCAGCCGGCCAGACGAAGGCCACCGCGAAGGCCACGACAGCCGCGGCACCGGCGGCTCGGACCGCAGCGCAGAAGCGGGCCACCAAGGCCCCACAAGCTGAGCCGACCGTCGCCAGGCGCGAGACGGCCAGGTCGACGCGCACGAAGCAGTCCAGCGTCGCGATCAAGGCCGTCAGCAGAGCGCACGCCGTGAAGGCGCAGCCGGTGAAGGCGCAGCCGGTGAAGGCGCAGCCGGTGAAGGCGCAGCCGGTGAAGGCCACCACCACGCGGAAGCAGCGCGCGGCGCCGGCAGACGGCAAGCCGAAGACCGCCTCGACCACAGCCAAGGCGGCCGCAGCCAAGGAGCCAGCCGCGAAGCGCGCGCCCGATCCGGTCAACACCGTGAGGTCGTTCCAGCGGCTGGTGACGGACGTCAAGGTCGGCGGCAAGGTGGAGGGCGAGGTGGTCCAGTTCACCTCCCACGGCGCGATGGTCGCGGTGCGCGTCGGCCGGACGATGAAGGTCGTCTGCTACGCGCCGCTCGCCGGCCTCGGCTCACCTGCGCCGACCCGTGCCCGCGACGTGCTGAAGAAGGGCGAGTCCTACCGGTTCGCGATCGTCGCCTTCGACGCGACCCGGCGCCGGGCCGAGCTCGCGCTCGCGCGGTGAGCCGCGCCCCCGGAGGGGCATCATCGGCAGCACAATCCCGGGATGGCGCGGTAACGGGGGTCCGGCCCGGCGGTACGATCTTCTGATGGCCCTGCTGGAGGTCAACGAGCTCCAGACCACCTATCGGATGCGCACGTCCAACGTGGTCGCCGTCGACGGGGTGACGTTCCACATCGATCCTGGTGAATGCGTTGGGATCGTCGGCGAGTCCGGGTGCGGCAAGAGCACGATCGGGATGTCGATCATGCGGCTGCTGGCCACCAACGGCCACGTGACGGGCGGCGAGCTCCTCTTCGACGGCGGTGACGTCGCGACGCTCTCGGAGCGCGAGATGCGGCGGGTGCGGGGCAACACCATCGCGCTGATCCCCCAGGACCCCATGACGTCACTCCACCCGGTGACCAAGATCGGCCGTCAGATCGCTGAGGGGTACCGCATCCACCGGGGGGGCTCGAAGGCCGCGGCGCTCGCGAGGGCGCTCGAGGTGCTGAAGATGGTGGAGATGCCGAACCCGGAGGATCGGCTCGCGCAGTACCCGTTCGAGCTCTCGGGCGGGCTCCGCCAACGGGTGATGATCGCGATGGCGCTCGTCAACGACCCGAAGCTCCTCATCGCCGACGAGCCGACGACCGCGCTCGACGTCACGATCCAGGCACAGATCCTCGACGTCCTCGACCACCTCCGCGAGCGCTACTCGATGGCGACGATGCTCATCACCCACGACATGGGGGTGATCGCCGGCCGCACGGACCGTGTCATGGTCATGTACGCGGGGCGAAAGGCCGAGGCAGGCACGACCGAAGAGATCTTCGACCGCATGCGCCACCCCTACACCCAGGCGCTGCTGAGCTCGGTCCCGAAGCTCGACGTCGGGGCGGCCACCCGGCTGCAGTCGATCCCCGGGCTCCCCCCCGACCTCTCCAAGGAGATCGTCGGGTGCCGGTTCGCGCCGAGATGCCGCTTCGCGACCGACGAGTGCTTCCAGGTCGAGCCCGAGCTCACGGGCGACACCCACATGTTCGCCTGCTACCACCCGGTGGACGGTCCATTGGTGACGACCCCCGTCACGGTGCGCACGAGCGAGGTCTCAGACGCCGAGCCGGTCGGCCCCGAGCTGCTCACGGTCACGAACCTCGTGAAGGACTTCCCGCTCCGCTCTACCAGGCTCATCAACAGGGAGCACAAGGCCGTCAGCGCGGTGGCGGACGTCAGCTTCGAGGTGCGCGAGGGGGAGACGTTCGGCCTCGTCGGCGAGTCGGGGTGCGGGAAGACCACGATCGGGCGGCTCATCGTCGGGCTCGAGGAGCCGACGGCCGGCACGATCGACTTCGCGGGGCGCCCGCAGGGGCTGGGTCGCCAGGCAACCCGGGTCGCGGAGGCTCGGCTGCGCCAGATGATGTTCCAGGACCCCTACGCCTCCCTCAACCCGCGCAAGCGCGTCCGCGAGATCATCGCCGAACCGCTGGACATCCAGGGCGACGGGAACTCTGCGTCGCGGACCAAGACGGTCCTCGACCTCCTCGACGAGGTCGGGCTCCCGGCGGAGGCCGCGACGCGGTACCCCCACGAGTTCTCAGGCGGCCAGCGCCAGCGCATCGGGTTCGCCCGGGCCCTCGCGGTGCGGCCGAAGATGATCATCGCTGACGAGCCTGTCTCTGCGCTCGACGTCTCGATCCAGGCGCAGCTGCTGAACCTCATGACGGACCTCCGCACCGAGCACGGCCTCTCCTACATCTTCATCAGCCACGACCTTGCCGTCGTCCGCTACATCGCGAACCGGATCGGCGTCATGTACCTGGGCAAGCTCGTGGAGATGGGGCCGTCTGGCGACGTCTTCACGAACCCGGCGCACCACTACACCCAGGGGCTCCTCGACGCGGTCCCGATCCCCGACGTGCGCCACGCGCAGGACCGGGCGGACAAGCAGGTGCGCGGCGAGCTGCCGAGCGCGGTGGACCCGCCTTCGGGGTGCCGGTTCCGGACCCGGTGCCCGGCAGCCGACGCCAAGTGCGCTGCGGAGGTGCCCCCGTTCTCCGTTGTGAACCCTGGCCACGTGGTGGCGTGCCACCACCCCCTGCGGGTCACCACCCCGATCCTCCCTCAGACGCCCGAGATGGCCGCACAGGGCTGAGCTTGTGGGCCCGTACGCGACGAACTCCCGACGGGTAGTGCCCGCCAGGCTCGGATAACCTCTGGTATGCGCTACGTCCTCGTGCGGCTGCTGCAGGGCGTAGTGATCATCTTCTGCGTTTCCATCATCACGTTCCTGCTGCCAACGCTGTACTACAAGCCCACGGAGCTGGCCGTCTCCGTGCTCCAGAACCCGCACATCACCAAGGCCGAGATCAACAACTGGATCCAGGTCCACGGGCTCAACCAGCCGCTCTGGGTCAGGTACTGGCACTGGCTCCTCGACGCGATCCGGGGGAACTTCGGGATCGCCTACAAGGAGTCCACCGTGACCCGCAACGTCTCCGTGAACCAGGTCCTCAACGGGGACCTCTGGCGCTCGGTCTACCTCGTCGTCCCGCCGACGATCCTCTCGATCCTGATCGCGATCCCGATCGGGCTCACCCAGGCCGTGAAGCGCAACAAGCTCTACGACCACGCGATGACGACCTGGATCTACGTGCTCTACTCCACGCCCGCGGTGCTCGTGTGCACGCTGCTCTCGTTCTACGTCGGGGTGAAGTACCTCGGGACCGGCACCGTCGACCCCACCGTGCAGGGCGTCTCGCCGTCGCACTTCCCGAGCTACATGGTCCACCACTTCAAAGAGTTCCTGCTGCCGTTCGTCGCGATCATCGTCCTCTCGATCGGCGGGCTCACGAGGTACATGCGCGGCTCGGCGCTCGACACCCTCGTGCAGGACTACGTCCGGACGGCCAAGGCCAAGGGGGCCAGCCCCTCGCGCGTGCTCTTCCGTCACGTCCTGCGGCCGTCGGTGATCCCGCTCATCACGATCATCGGGCTCACGATCCCGATCATCATCGGCGGCGCGCTCATCGTCGAGGCGGTCTTCAACTTCCCGGGCATGGGGCTCCAGACCGTGAAGTCCACCGAGACCGGTGACTTCACCGTCGTGATGGCGATCACCATCTTCACGGCGGTCCTCACGGTTCTCGGCAACCTGCTCGCCGACCTGTTCACCGCCGTCGCCGACCCCAGGGTCCGGCTCACGGCGGCCAGGTAGGCATCGTGGTCGATACGAACCAGGACACCGACTTCTACGCACAGGCGCCGGCGTACGTCTCGGGTGGGCCGCTCGAGGGTCCTTTCGAGCCCATCGCGATCCCTGAGGGCGGGGAGGTCGCCGGTGGCGGCTCCATGGTCCGCCAGATGGCGCGGGTGTTCATCCAGAACAAGCTCGCCGTCATCTCGGCGATCTACGTCGTCGGCCTGATCCTCATGTGCGTCATCGTCCCGTTCTTCTACTCGGAGAGCTACTGGACCGATGCCCCGAACACGTTCCAGCCAGCCAACACCTGCTTCGACACCACCTTCGCCGGAAACTTCGGGAGCGCCGCCCCGAGCGCGCAGCACCTGCTCGGCTGCACCGGTGGGTTCGACAACGTCGCGCTCGTCAGCTACGCGGGCCGCTTCTCGCTGCTGATCGGCCTCCTCGCCGGGGTCAGCACCATGATCGTCGGGACGATCTACGGCATCGTCTCGGGCTACCGCGGAGGCAAGATCGACGGCCTCATGATGCGGGTCAACGACGTCTTCCTCTCGATCCCGGGCCTCTACCTGCTGCTGCTCGTCATCACGATCTACGGGAGCACCGTCTGGAGCTTGATCTTCGTCATCGCGCTCACAAGCTGGTTCGGCGTCGCAAGGCTCATGCGCTCGGAGGCGCAGATCCTGCGGGACCGCGAGTTCTCTCAAGCGGCACGATCGATGGGTGCGACGGGTCGACGGGTCATGTTCCGCCACGTCCTGCCGAACTCGGTCTCGACGATGCTGACGGCGGCCACCTTCGCGGTCGGCGACTCGGTCATCGTCCTCTCGACCCTCGGGTTCCTCGGGCTCGCCCTCCAGCCGCCCGACTTCGACTGGGGCACGATGATCCAGGCGGCCTCCTCGCAGTACGAGCTGGGGTTCTGGTGGACGTTGTGGCCAGTCGCCATCGTGTTCATCCTGTTCGTGCTCTCCACCAACTACATCGGTGACGCGCTCCGAGACGCGTTCGAGGTGAGGCTCCAGGAGCGCTGAGCCGCGATCCTCGCCGGGTCGTTGGCAACCGAAGCGGGTGCTGCAAGATCAGATCGCTGGCGGTCGTCTACTTCAAGTCGCTGGACGAGGCACGCAAGAACGAGGCGGCGATGGCCGACGACCGGCGAGCCGAGGCGATCACGGACCTGATCGACGGACCGATGACGTTCTTCGACCTCACGGAGCCCCACTTCGCATGATGGGGTGTGCGATGGTTCGCACCGGCGATGTTGAGGTCGCGCAAGCACGCGGAGCAGGCAGCTCGAGGAGGGTGCACCGCACCAAGCCGCTCTGCTGGCTGGTGCGACCGATCGTCCACGCGGGGCTGGCGGCTTTCGCGCCGGTCTTGCCCTCCTGCTGAGCAGCGCTCCGAATCGTGTGCCTCACCCACGCGGACGGCTCGCTGCCTCTCTCATCTCGGTGATGGCTTGTGGAGGGCAGCGGGCGTCGGGATCGCGCGTCGAGGAGCTCGCGTGCCTCGGGGTGCGGAAGGCTTGCCTATGACGTCCTAGCCCCCGCTTGCCGCGCGTCCAAGCGACCCAACACAAGTGCATGAGGTGCGCGCTCCACGGAGCCTGCTGGGCGACCTGGCCCTGTCGCGGCTACCGCGGGCTCGCCGATACCTGGGGAGCCTGAGAGCCCCGCATAGGTTCGCGGCGTGGGTGGTGGCGACCAGTCCTCTGGGTTGCCCGAGCTCGTCGCGTTCGTCGAGACCTGCGTGGGCGGCAGGGTCCTTGGACACCCGCGCCGCTTGCGGGGCGGCGTCGCCTCCGAGGTGCACGGCCTGACCTGCTCGGTCGGCGGTCGCGACGTGCGAGTTGCGGCGCGCCGCTACACGAGCGGCCTCCCGCTGGGGCCGGGTCCACCGACCATCGAGGGGGAGGCGTCCACCCTCGCGCAGCTCGAGGGCCTCGGCGTTCCTGCCCCCCGGCTCCTCGGCTGTGATCCGTCCGGAGAGATCGTTGGTCACCCGACGCTGGTGATGACCAGGCTGCCCGGCCGCCTCGTCCTTCAGCCGAACGACCCCGCATCGTGGACCCGGTCCTTGGCGGAGATGCTCGTCGAGGTCCACGGCTTGTCGGTCGCGGCGCCGCCGTACGAACCCTGGTTCGACCCGGCGGCTTGTCGGGTCCCGGATTGGACGGCTCGACCAGCGCTCTGGAGCGCTGCGTTGGAGCTCGTCGCGTCGCCCCCTCCCGATGAGTCGAGCGGCCTGGTCCACGGCGACTACCAGCAGTTCAACATCCTGTGGCACCGGGACAGGATCTCAGGAGTGCTCGACTGGGCGGGATCGTGGTTCGGCTCGCCCGACGTTGACGTCGCCCATGCGAGGTTGAACCTCGTCTGCCTCTACGACGCGGATCGCGCGGAGACCTTCCGTCGTGAGTACGAGGCGGTCGCGGGCCGGGACACCTCTCCTTGGAGGGACGTCGCCGAGCTCGTCGGCTACGTCCCCTCCTTCGCACGGGCGCTTCGCCGCCAGATCGCGCGAAGGATGACGCTCGAGATCAAGGGCATGACGACC
>Ga0306920_100008530_pt1 | contig 13606 bp, 15 predicted proteins | sample flu12Cox44000170_FD_204666 | JGI IMG/M metagenome (GOLD analysis project Ga0306920, IMG submission 204666) | Lab enrichment of tropical soil microbial communities from Luquillo Experimental Forest, Puerto Rico - flux4day.12C.oxic.44.000.170 (v2)... | ecosystem: Environmental > Terrestrial >... | reverse complement strand
CTATCCTCCGCCCCGTCGTTCGAGGGTTTCACATGAGTTTCCTGTTCCGTTGGGCCCTGAAGCTCGCGTTCCTTGGCGCGATCTATCTCGGCATCACCTCGGGCTACAAGATCAAGTTGCCGGAGGAGGTGCTGGGCTACAAGATTCCGGACACCGCCCAGCAGTGGGTCGACCGCAACGCGCAGATCAGCGAGTACGGCAAGCAGACCAAGGCGGGCTTTGAGGCGATCGGCCAGCAGCTCAAGTAATCGGTCTACGGCGAGAGGGGCGGGCCCGGTCGGCGGTCTTCGGATCGTCGGCCGGGCCGTTGTCGCTTGTGGCGGCCGTGTCAGGCCTGGTTGAACTGCATGGTGTATTTGAGCGGCGAGGTCTTGATGACGCGAAAGCCCAGCCGCTCGTAGAGCCCGCGCGCTCGGTTGTTCTTCAGCACCTCGAGGGTGAGGTTCTTGCCCTTGCGCGTGGCGCGCTCGCCCATCCAGCGCAGGAACTTGGTGCCGAGCCCGCGATTGCGCTGGGCCGGCGCGAGATAGAGATGGCCGAGATGGATGTCGCGCCGCGTCTCGAGGACGTGCAGCCAGCCCGCGTCGACATCGTCTGCCACCAGGATCGAGGCGTCGTCGTCAGCGAGCGCCTCCTCGATGCCTCGCCGCTGGCTGGCCTCGTCCCATTGCATGAGCTCGGCGGTCAAGGGCTTCATCGCTTCGCGATAGGTCGACCAGCAGAAGGCGAAGTCCTGCGGCGTGGCGCGGCGGAAGCCGAACTCAAGCATGCAGCGGCGCCGTCCAGGCGTTGTAGCCGTACACCCAGTCGGGATTGGTCTCGCCCTTGCCCCAGGCGTTCTGGCGCGAGGTGAGCTGCATCTTGGCGGTGCGCTCGAGCCTGGTCGCCTGATAGCGCTGCAGCGCCGCCGCCGCGCCGTCGCGATCGACGCCTTCGAGGCAGCGCGACAGGATCGCGGCATCCTCGATCGCCATCGCCGCGCCCTGCGCCATGTAGGGCGTCATGGGATGGCAGGCATCGCCCAGCAGCGCCACGTTGCCGTCGACCCAGCGCTCGAGCGGCTCGCGGTCGACCAGCGGCCGCTTGTGCACCGACGGGCAGGCCGCGAGTACGCGCTGCACCGTCGGATGGAAGCCCTCGAAGGCGGCGCGCAGGACGTTGACGTCGCCCTCGGCCGACCACGATTCGAGACGAAAGCCAGGCTCGGGCTGGCTGGTGACGAAATAGACCTCCGACCGGTCGGCCTTCACCGGGTACATCACGATGTGGCGGTCCTCGCCCCACCACTTGGTGCAGTCGCCGATGTCGAAGCCGCCCAGCAGCCGCGCCGGAAACACCGTGCGATAGGCGATGCGGTCGAGGAAGTTGGGCTCGTCCGGGGTGAACAGCGCGGCCCGGATCAGCGAATTGACCCCGTCGGCGCCGATCGCGACATCGGCCTCGACGGTCCGGCCGTTGGCGAAGGCCAGTCGCACGCCGCCGTCGGCGGTATGAGCGATGCCCTCGAGCCGGTGATCGAGCTCGACCAGCTCGGCCGGCACCGCGCTTGCCAGCGCCGCATGCAGATCGCCGCGATGGGCCAGCAGGTAGGGCGCGCCGTATTTGTCCTCGGCCGGCTGGCCGAACAGCATGTCGAACAGCACCTCGCCCGACTTCCAGTCGCGGTTGTTCCACGAGCGCGGGTAGAAGGTCTCGGCCCTGAGCCGGGGTTCCAGCCCCAGCCCGCGCAGCACGTGCATGGCGTTGCAGCCAATCTGGATGCCGGCGCCGAGCCGCGTGAACTGCCTGGCCTGCTCGTAGACCGTGACCGCGATGCCCGCCCGGCGCAGGCAGGCCGCGGCCGCCAGGCCACCCATGCCGGCGCCGACCACGGCCACGTTCAGCTTGTTGTCAGCCAGCTTGTTGTCAGCCTTCTCGCCCGTTTTGCCAGTCGTCATGGCCCCACGATGCCAAAACTGTTGCTCAACCGCCACAGGGGCCGTGGCAGAAGAAGGGCCGCGCAACGGAAGGCGGGCGCCCGAGTTGTCTGGTTGGCGCTGTCGAGCGTGACGGACGGCGCCATCCGGCGGCCCCGCGCGTCGCGCCCTTGTCCCCCTGCCGCAATGCCGCCGCCGGCCTTGAGTCTGGTTGTTGTGTAAACGCCGCCGTCCAGAGTGGCATATGGAACGGCGGGATCGGCGGCCGGCGCAATCTTCCCCTGCGCCGCGCCGCCGGTCTTTTTGCTACTTCGCCTGCGTCTCCTGGTAGAGCAGGCTCTGCCACTTGCCGGCGCGGCGGACATAGGTGTCCGCGGCGCTGACCGTGGCGGTCACCGGCTTGGCTCCCTTGGTGCTGCTGGCATAGGTCACGCGATAGAGCAGGATCGCCACGTCGGGCGACGCGACCAAGAGCTGCGCGCTCTTGCGGTCGACCTCGAAGCTCGCGACCTCAAAGTCGAACTTGACGAACTGCGCCTTGGTGTAGCGGCTGCCGTCATAAAAGATCAGCAGCGCGTCGTCGGCCAAAAAGCCGTTCATCGCCGCGGCGTTCTTGTCCTTGGTGAACTGCCAGCTGCCGATCTCGAGCGCGAGCAGCATGTCGCGCAGCTTGGCTTTGTCGTCCTGGGCCAGCGCTGAGGCGCTCAGCATTGCAACGGCCGTTCCGGCCAGCAGCCCGCGTCTGTCGATCATTCTCTTCCCCAAAAGGTCAACGAGGCGGCAGCAGGCGCTTCGCCTGCAGCTCGGCGACAGCCTTGGCGAACATGGCCTCGGTGTCCATCACTTCGTGAAAGCCCGCCTGCATCAATTTGACCGTCGAAACCAGCGCCGGCGGTCCGGGTGCGTCGCGGCCGTAGCCCATGGTGTAGTCGGCGTACTCGAACGACAGGCCGACGAAGTCCTTCAGCGTGCCGGAGGCGAGGCCGTACTGCCGGCGGATCTCGGCCCACTCCACCTCGCGCGGGCGGATCTCCTGGTCGAGCGACAGCGGCACGTGCGCGCCGGGCGCGAAGCCCAATGCGTCGGCAATCGCCGGCCACACATTGGGCCACACGAAGACATCGCCGTTGGTGACGTTGAAGATCTCGTTGCGCGCCGCCGCCGCTTCGCCCGACCAGGCGATCGAGCGCGCCAAAAGGTCGGCATCGACCGCCTGGGCGACCCGGCCGACGCCGCCCGGATAATCCAGCACCTTCTTGCCGGCGCGCCGCATCATCGCGGCATAGACGCCGAGCGCCGGCACGACGTTCATGGCGCTGCCGGTCGAGCAGCCGACGATCAGCACCGGCCGCAGGATGGTCCAACTCCAGCGCTGGCCCTGCTGTTCGGCGCGGATATAGCGCTCCTGGTTCCAGTAGAAGTTGGGCTGCTCATGCATTTCCGAGCGGTTCTCCCGCGCCGGCACGGTGAGCGGCCGGACATGGACGCCATAGGCCTTGGTGCCCTGCAGCAGCGCCACATGACGAAGGCCGCTGGCCGCCTGCTTCAGCAGCTCGAACAGGTTCTTGAGCATCGCCTCGTTGGTGCGGATCTGCTCCTGCTCGCGCCAGCCCGCGACCAGGGTCGGCTGCTCGTACAGCGCGGCATAGACCAGGTGGGTGGCGTCGGCGAACTCGGGCGCTAGCGCCGCGCACGCCGCCTGGTCGGTGAGGTCGAGGGGCAGCCAGCGCGCGCCAAAGGTTTCGTCCGGCTTGCGACGGCTCAGCGCCAGCACCGCGCAGCCTGGCTCGGCGGCGAAATGCTTCATCGCGGCACGGCCGACCAGGCCGGAGGCGCCGGCGACCAGGACCTTCTTCTTGGCGGGCATGGGCGGAGCCTAAAGCAATTTCCGCCGGCCTACCTCATCCTGAGGAGCACGCCGAAGGCGTGCGTCAAGGCGCTTTCGAGCGCAAGCGCTCGAAACGCCCAGAAGGATGGCAACAGAGAGGGTGCGTGTTCCCACCCTTCGAGACGGCCGCTTCGCGGCCTCCTCAGGGTGAGGGCTCGCGCTCACATCGGCTTGGCGTCGCCGGTCGAGGCGGGCTGCGCCTTGATCGCCGGGCGGGCCGGCGCCTGGGCTTGCTCCTTGACTGGTTCAGCGGGGCGTTCGACCGGTCTGCGATCGAACGGGACGGGGCGGCGTGGACTGTCCGGGGTCTGGGCCCAAACAGAAGAGGCGGTCGCCAGGGCGACCGCCAGCACGATCATCGCGCGCAACATCTCCACCTCGCCTGTCCGACTCTTGTTCTCTTTGACGAGATCAACGCGCGTGCTGGCGATCGGCTCCCATCGACATGATAAAATGGAAGCGCTGCCTGAGCGTGCCGACCGACAGCGGCACGAGGCGCGACCGGGGCTGCGAGCCGTGGCGCGAGTCGAGCAGGGCGAGCGCCAGTTCCCATTCCTGGACCTGGGCGGCGCCCAGCGCGCTCATCAGGTTTTCGGCCTCGGCGCCACCCAGGCCGCGGCGGCGGTCGAGGCGCTGCAGCGCGGCCGCGAAGCGGGCGGCGAATTCGGCGCGCGCGTCGGTTTCGCCCGCCGGGTCGTCCAGCTGCTCCAGGGTTCGTGCGAGGGCTTGTGTGAAGTCCATGACGGGAAAGCCAACGGCCGCGACAGCGCGGCGGTTGCAGTGCCGCTTTTTTGACTCACAATAGCGTCCGGAACATGACCCAACGCCTGCTGATCCTCGCCCTGTTTCTCATCGTCACTGCAATCCAGCCGGTGCACGCCGGACCGCTGGAAGACGGCCTGGCCGCCTACAAGAAGGGCGATTTCGACACCGCCGTCCGCCTGCTGAAGCCGCTGGCCGAAGAGGGCAATGCGCAGGCCGAGGAGAAGCTCGGCCGCATGTACCAGCGCGGCAAGGGGCTGCCCAAGAACTTCGAGCGCGCCGTCGAGTGGTATCGCAAGGCGGCCGAGAAGGGCGACCCCGCCGCCCAGGGGCGGCTGGGCTTCCTCTACCGTGTCGGCGCCGGTGTCCCGCGCGACCTCAAGCTCGCCATGGAGTGGTATCGCAAGGCGGCCGATCAGGGCAATCCGCTGGCCCAGGTCGGGCTCGGCTACATGCTGATGGATGGCTCGGGCGAGAAGCCCGACATCGAGGGCGCCGCCGCCTGGTTCAGCAAGGCGGCCGACCAGGGCGACGCGCTCGCCATGCTGGCGCTCGGCACGCTCTACGAGCTCGGCCGCGGCGTCGCCAAGGACTGGGTGCAGGCGCACAAATGGTATGCGCTGGCCAGCGTCGACGACGGCGAATACGAGCAGGACCTGTTCGACCGCGCCAAGCGCGCCAAGGAAGAGCTCGCAAAGCAGATGACGCCGGCCCAGATCGCCGAAGCCGAGCGCCTCGCCCGCGCCAAGATGCCGCCGGGTAAATAACCCTCCCCATTCTTATGGGGAGGTGTCAGCGTTTTACGCTGACGGAGGGGTCAGAAGCCTCGATCGCGATTCATGACCCCTCCGTCGCGGTATGACCGCGACACCTCCCCATAAGAATGGGGAGGGTTCTCCTTCTCCGTCACCGCTGCGTGTCGTTCCGGTCGTGCGCGCCGTCGTCGGTCTTCTCGCGCATGATGCGGTCCTCGGTCGTGTCCCGATAAGTCGGCGTGACGCGCTCCGGGGTTCCCGCCGGCATGTGGGCCTGGTTCGGCCCATAGGTCGGCTCTGCCGGGTCGGACTTGGCCTTGCTGTCCGGCGCCGTCTTCATGGTTCCCATGGGGATGCCTTGCGCCAGGGCGCTTCCGGCCAGGATCAGGCCCGAGACGACGACCGCACTGCACACACTACGCATAAGCAACATTTGAACCTCCTCGTTGCTCGCGTCCTTCTTCCGGTCAACGAGCTTGTCGGGGCAGCGTTGCGCCAGGCGATTGGCCAAACATTGTGGCGGTGTTCGGCGCCGTACTATGCTTTTGGGTCATAGGGAGGACGTCCGATGGAATTCGGCATGTTCCACGAGTTTCAGCGCCTGCCCGGCGCCAGCGAGCCATCGGCCTTCGCCGATTCCTTCGCCCAGATCGACGCCGCCGAGCGCCTGGGGCTCGACGCCATGTGGCTCGCCGAGCTGCACTTCGCGCCCGAGCGCTCGGTGCTCGCCTCGCCGATGATCCTGGCCGCCGCCATCGCCGAGCGCACCAAGCGCATGAAGATCGGCACCGCCGTCCAGGTGCTGCCGCTTTGCCATCCGCTGCGCCTCGCCGAGGAGGTCGCCACCGTCGACCAGCTCTCCAACGGCCGCCTGATCTTCGGCGTCGGCCGCTCGGGCTTCGCCCATACCTACAAGACCTACGGCGTCGACTACGGCGAGAGCCGCGAGCGCTTCGCCGAGACCTTGGCCATCGTCAAGCGTTGCTTCACCGAGGACGGGTTCAGCCACAAGGGCAAGTACTTCGCCTACGACAACGTGCGTCTCGCGCCCAAGTCGGTGCAGTCGCCGTGGCCCGAGATCCGCATCGCCGCCGCCAGCCCCGACACCTATCTCGAGGTGGCCGAGCTCGGCCATCCGATCTTCGTCGCCGCGCGCATCGGCAACCTCTCCGACCTGGCGCCCAACGTCAGGGCCTATCAGGACGCCTGGAAAGCGGCGGGCCACGAAGGCAGGGGCCAGGTCTTCCTGCGCGTGCCGGTCTATATCGCCGAGACCGAGCAGGCGGCCCTCGAGGAGCCGCGCGAGAGCATCATGCACCTGATGAATTATATCGGTAATCGCCTGGCCGCCTCGGCCGGCGCGCAGGGCACGCGGGCGATCGAGAACCGCGCCGAGCGCGGCGCCAAGATGCAGTCGATCCAGTACGAGGAGGTCGTGCGCGAGCGCATGATCGTCGGCACCCCGGCCAAGGTCATCGACCGCCTTGCTGAGCTCCAGGAAACGCTCGGTCTCGACGGCATTTTAGCCGAGCTCAACCCCGGCAGCCGCATCCCGCACGAGAAGGTCATGACGGCCTTGCGTCTTCTCTGCGAAGACGTGATGCCTAGGTTTAAATGACGGCGCGCAGCGCCGTCATTTAAACCGGCGGGGGTGAGCGCGTCATACGCGCGGCCCCCACACCGCGCAGAACAGATCAAGCTGCCGACCCACAGTCGTCCTCCCCATTCAAATGGGGAGGTGTCCGCGTAATCGCGGGCGGAGGGGTCATAACGCACCAACAACGCCATGGCCCATGACCCCTCCGTCAGCGTAAGACGCTGACACCTCCCCATCTGAATGGGGAGGAAGGGGAGAATCTGACCACCCTCCGCTCCTGGCCGTTCGGCCTCATCGTGCTGGCGCTGATCGCTGCCGCACTCCTCGTCCTGCTGGCCGGCAACGCCCTCTACGTGCCGGCGGGCGGCGGCGAGGCGCTGATGGCCCAGGCCTTCCAGATGGTGTTCATCGCCTTCGCCCTTTGGATCGCGCTGGTGGCCATGCTGGTCATGGGCGGTGTGATGGGCGGCATGCCGCGCTGGGTGGCATGGCTTGCGATCGTGCTGGTGCCGATGGCCGGCGTCGCCGACGTCGTCGCCGTCGACATGTGCGGCCGCCACATGCCATGGGCGGTCGTCGTGGTGGTGCTGCTGCCGCTGCTGATCGGCTTCTACGCCTTCTGGGCGCGCCTGCGATTCAAGTCGGCGCCGCCGGATGAGCGCACCAGTACGGTGGTGTGGGGTGCGGTGTTCTTTCTCTCGGCGCTGACGTTTGTGGTGGCGGCATATTAGGCGGCCGCAGCGAAGCGAGGGCGCCGGCGGGGTGAGCGCGTCATACGCGCGGCCCCGCACCGTGCAGAACGAATCCCGATGCCTCGATTCTTTCTGCTCTGTGCGGGCACGCGCTGGTTACAGCGCTTCCGCCCGCTAGTCCTCGCGAAGCGAGGGCTAAGAAGGTCGTCGGACCCGGCGGCGCGCCCCAGAAATTGCAGCCTGCGCGGGTCCGACGTGCCCCTTCCCAGCAGCGTGCGGAGTGTGCGCTTGTGCACGCTGAGCGGGTGTGACGAGACCGTGGCCTTACTTTTGATACGAACCATGTAACGATTGTTACTTCAGAGGCTCTTACACTTTCTCCCCTTCATCATCCTGCAACCTCCCGCGCGCACCCTGTCCCGCTGGGACAGAGGTCGATCCTCGGGGGAGGAATCACATGCAGACTCGCAGCCGGGAGCTCGCGCGGCTTGATGCATTTCTCAATCGCACGCGCCAGCACAAGCTTCGCTTGCTGACATCAGTGCTGTGGCTGAACGGGCGCAAGTTCGCCGGCGTGCGCCGCGTCGCGGCGGCGCCGCTGCCCCTTTCGCCATCGGGGGAGAGGCCGCTTGAGCTACGACATCGTCCGCAAGGCCATCCTTGATCGGCGCTCGCTGACGGCGCGCTACGACGGCGCCGTGCTGCATTTCAGTCCGCATGTACTGGGCCGCCACGCCGACCGCTCGTTCCGGGTCGTCGCCTTCCAGTACGCCGGTCACGGTCCGGCTTGTCCCGCCGGCGAACCCGATCGCGGGCGCTGGCGCTGCCTGCGGCTCGCCCGGCTGACGCGCGTCGCCCCCAACCGCGACGGCTGGCACTCGGGCCACGACCTTCGCCGGCCGCTGCGCTGCGTGGTGCAAATAGACGTCGACTCGTGGTGAGGTGGCCGCAGCGAAGCGAGGCCATCCGGCGGGGGTGAGCGCGTTAAGCCGTTTTGCCGCGAAGCGGCAAAAGCGGTGCACGCGCGGCCCCCGCACGGCGCAGAACGAATCCCCACGGCGACAAACGGTGCCGTCCGTGCTACCGAAGGTTGGGGATCAGTAATGGGGGGTACATGCGTTCACTGTGGCTGACGCTTTCGTTTGCCGTGTCGGCGTTCTTTATCGCCGCCGGCGCCACCGCGCAGGACGGCCTGCAGCGCTTCGAGAAGGAGATCAAGCCGCAGATGGAGCTGAAAAGCTTCACCTACGGCAGCGCCTCGGCGATCGGCTCATCCGGCTTCGTGTTGAACAACGTCGTGGCGGTGATGCCGGGCAGCGGCGCCACCGGTGGCAAGGACACCACCGTCAAGATCGAGAAGGTGACGGCCGACGAGGTCGACTTCGATCGTATGAAGGCCGGCGGCAGCGACGACATCCCGCGCTTCATGAAGATCAAGCTCGAGGGCATCACCGCCGACGACGAGGTGTTCGCCATGGCGGCGCCCTACGGCGTGCCCAAGGTGCCGATCGATTTCACCCTCGACTACCGGCTCGACGGGCCGAGCAAGGTGCTGACCGTCTCCAAGGTCGAGCTGAACCTGCGCGGCCAGGCGCGCATCGGGCTCGCCATGGTGCTGGACGGCATCTCCGACAAGGTGAGCCAGGCGGCCATGGGCGCCAAGGATGACGGCCGGCTGCGCACCGCCTCGCTCGACATCGACGACACCGGGCTGTTGGCCAACGTCCTGCCGGCGGTGGCCAAGATGCAGGGCAGCACGCCCGAGGCGCTGGTCGCCATGGCGCTGGTGCCGATCGCCGCCTTCACCGCCAACCAGGGCAAGCCGACCCTGGCGGCACTCGACGGCATCGTCTCCTTCATCCTCGACTGGAAGAAGCCCAACGGCCCGATCAAGATCTCGATCAAGCCGGCCAAGACCGCGGGCATCAACGACCTCGACAAGATCGCCGAGCCCAATGCGCTGGTCGACCTGTTCGGCTTGACAGTCAGCTATGCCGGCACGCGCCCCGGAGTCGCGGCGGGTGCCGCCGGCGGCGGCGGGCAAGTCGCATCGGCCGCGCCTTCAGGCGACGGCAAGACGATGACGGGCGCTGAGGCCGCGATGTCGCTGGTCGGCAATACGCTCTCCGGCAAGTACGACGGCGAGATGACCTGGGAGCTCTACAACAAGGACGGCAGCTCGGTGTTCCTCGACGACGGCGACAAGACCAAGGGCAAGTGGTCGATCGAGGGCCAGAAGGTCTGCACCAAGTACAAGGGCGAGGACAAGGACTGCTACGGCATCGAGCGCACCGGCGATCAGGTCACGCTCACCGACGCCAAAGGCAAGGCCTACAAGCTCAAGGTGCTGCCCGGGAATCCGAAGAACCTGTAGTTCGCGCCGGCAAGATCTCGTCAAGAACAATATCGAGGGGGGTGGGGCCGGTTTTGGGAAACTGGCCCCAAAACCCTTTTGCCATCGGCATCGAGCGTTTCCCAACGGGTGGGAAACGGGTGGGAAAATCGACTAATTTTCTTGCGTGCCGAGGAAGTCGCGCACGCTTGTGATCGCCTCGACCAATCCGACCCGCTCGATGCTGACGCCGGGCGGGAAGGCGCCCAACAGCCGGCTGGGCAGCCGCGAGTCGAGCATCACGAACACGCCGCGATCGTCGGCGCGGCGGATCAGCCTTCCGTAGGCCTGCTTGAGCCTGAGCCGCGCCAGCATGTCGTCGTAGGCGTTGGCGCCGGCCCCCGCCGCCTTCCACGCCGCCTTGCGGGCGCGATGCAGGATGTCGGGGCGCGGCCACGGCACGCGGTCGAACACGATCAGGCGCAGCGACCGGCCTGGCACGTCGACGCCGTCGCGCACCGCGTCGGTGCCGAGCAGGCACGACTGCTCCTCGGCGCGGAAGATGTCGACCAGGGTGGCGGCGTCCATGCCGCCGACATGCTGGGCGTAGAGCGGCAGGCCGGCCTCCTCGAGCGCCGGGGCGATGCGCTGGTGCACGGCGCGCAGCCGGCCGATGGCGGTGAACAGGCCGAGCGCGCCGCCGCCCGACGCCACGAACAGCTCGCGATAGGCGGCCGCCACCTGGTCGGCATCGTCGCGCTTCACGTCGCGCACGATCAGCACCTTGGTCGCGGCCGGATAGTCGAACGGCGAGGCCATCGCCGCCCGCATCGCCGGCGCCAGCAGATGGCGCGCGCCGGTGCGGGCTTCGGCCGAGTTCCAATCGGCCACGGCGTCCTGCGCTTCGTCGTTGGCGGGCTGCGGCACGCCGAGCGAGTCCCGGAGGGTCGCCGAGGTGATGACCGCGCCATGGGCGGGCTTGATCACCGAGTTCACGAACGGCTCGGTCGGATCGAGGTAGTGGCGGTACATGCCGACGTCGGCTTCGCGGTTATAGCTCCGCTCTACGCCGAACCAGTCGACGAAGGCCGGATCGACTTCGTTGTGCAGGCCGCGCAGCATCGAGCGCCAGGCCTCCAGGGTCAGCTCGCAGCGGTTGGTGAGTGAGCGCGCCACGCCCTCGATGCGGCCGCGTTGGCCCGAGTCGAGCTTGTCGGCTTCGCTTTCAAGCTTGGTCCTGAGGGCAACGCGCAGCTGGCGGACGGGGACGAGCATCGCCTCGAACAGGTCGGCCAGCTTGTCGGCCGCCTCGATCAGGCCCGGGTTGAGCGGGCGGATGTCGCACTCCTGGCCGAACCCCTGGTCCTCGCCGGCGGCGCGGGCGCGCACCTGCTGGCGCACCAGGGCCAAGAACTCCTCGGCCGGGCCCATCACCGTGCCGTCGGCCAGCCGCGTCTGCCAGTTGGGCGAGGGCAGGCGCCGGCTGAGATCGAGCAGGCGGCGCAGCGCGCTCTGCGCCTCGACGTCGTCGCTCAGAAGGTCGCTGACGCGGCGCTCCAGCCCGCGGGCGCGGCTGCCGCGGCGCCCTTCCGCGCCCAGGATCCAGCGGCGCAGGTCCGAGCACTCGACGCCGCTCAGATGCGCGCCGAACGCGCCGTCGGCCGCGTCGAACAGGTGATGACCCTCGTCGAACACGTAGCGCGTCGGCCGCGTCGCATCGTCGAGCCCGCCCATCGCCGCCTGCACCATGACCAGCGCGTGGTTGGCGATCACGATGTCGGCGGTGCGGGCGCGGCGGATGGTGCGCTCGACGAAGCATTTGCGGTAATGCTCGCAGGCCGAGTAGATGCACTCGCCGCGCCGGTCGCTGAGCCGCCCGAGGCGGCCGCGGCCCAACAGGTCGAGCAGCCAGGCCGGCAGGTCGCCGCCGATCATGTCGCCGTCGCGGCTGGCCAGCGCCCAGCGTGCGAGCAGGCCCAAGCCCACGGCATTCTCGGGCACCAGGCCGGTGCGCATCACGGCTTCCTGGAAGTTCAGCAGGCAGAGATAGTTCTCGCGGCCCTTGCGGATGACGACGCGGCGGCGCTTCTCCGCCGAGTCGCGGTGCAGGCGGTCGAGCTCGTTGTCGATCTGGCGCTGCAGGTTGCGGGTGAAGGTGGCGATCCATACCGGCGCGCCGTTCTTCTCCGCCCACAGCGAGGCCGGCGCGACATAGCCCAGCGTCTTGCCGACGCCGGTGCCGGCCTCGACCAGCACGACCTTGGGCTTGTCCTCTTCCTCCCGTGGCGCGAACGCCTCAGACGCGGCGGAGGCGTAGTCGCTCTGGGTCGGCCGCGCCTCGGCGATGTTGGGGCCGGCCGACACCATTTGTGCCAGCCGCAGCCGGGCCTCACGCGGCTCGACCGGCTCGCTGCCCGGCGGCGTGGCGGGCGGCGGCTCTTCCCAGTTGGGCAACAGGCGCCAGACATCGAGGCCGGCGGCCGGCCGCGGCTTTTTAGCCGGCTGGTCGAGGCCGAGCGCCGCCAGCACGTCGACGCCCCACGGCCAGTCGCCACGGGCCATGGTCAGCGCGGTGTCCTTCAAGTCGGACGAGGCGAGCGCCGCCATGTCCTCGAGCTCAGCCAGCAGCGCCTCTGCAATCTTGGGCAGGGCGGCGAGCTCGTCGTCGCAGGAAAGATCGAGCACTTCGCACAGGCCGCGCACCGTCGGCAGGCAGAAGGTCGCCGGGCGCACGAAGGCATAGAGTTCCAGCAGGTCGCGTGCCGCCAGCGAATCGAGGCCCAGTCGCGCCGCGGTCGCCGGCCCATGGACGACCAGCGGAAAGCTGCCGGCGGCGCGCAGCGCCGCTTCGGGCGCCGACAGCCGCTCAATCTCGCCGTCCGCGCTCAGCCAAAGCGCGCCGCGTGCGGTGGCCAGCAGGGCGGTCATGTCTCTCCATAGCACAGGGCTTTTGCTCAATGCAGATCGCGTGGGTTGCAACTACACTTGGGGCATGAAACCACGCGCTGCCCTGAAGAAGCCGACCGCCGTGTTCCACCAGTCGGGCGCCATGCAGCCGGGCTACGGCAAGGTCACCGGCGTGATCGCCTTCGCCCTGTCGGGCATGGCAGTGCTGTCGGTGCTGGCCTTCCATTTCCCCGAGTACCTGACCACGCCGGACCTGCGGAAGAAGTACGACGTCAACGTGCTGCGCGAGGTCCTGCTGGTTGGCATGGTGATCGCGGGCGGGCTCGCCATCGCCAACCTGATCAAGTGGCGCAACCGCTGGCTCAACGGCACGGCGCTGGCGCTCTTGGCGCTCGCCGTGGCGATGGGCGGCCATCGCGTGCCGGTGCACGACTTCCCCGACAACACGCCCTATATCGGCCTCGACTGGTTCCTGCTCGACCTCCTGGGTTCGAGCATGGTGTTCATCCTGATCGAGAAGATGTTCCCGCTGCACACCTCCCAGCCGGTGTTCCGGCCGGGCTGGCAGATCGACTTCACCCACTTCATCGTCAATCACCTGCTGGTCGGCCTCGCACTGGTGATCGTGAACTTCGCCATCCACCGGCTGTTCGGCTGGCTAGTGTGGCCGCCGCTGCAGAAGTGGATCGGCGGCCTGCCGTTCTTCGCCGAGCTGTTCGGCGTGCTGCTGGTTGCCGACCTGGTGCAGTACTGGACG